>UEZE01000111.1_pt1 | contig 8195 bp, 6 predicted proteins | sample 1903661 | NCBI WGS metagenome assembly UEZE01 (sample SAMEA4776352, study PRJEB27445) | saltern metagenome | biome: Hypersaline environment; feature: solar saltern; material: Pellet | place: Spain | collected 2014-08 | depth 0 m | reverse complement strand
AGGGCGACCGCAGCTGCGACCGGGAACGACAGGACCGCGACCGTCGCCACGGGTAACGCCGCGAAGGCGATCACCTCGCCGGGCGACGGGAGGGGGCCGGACGGGTGCGGACCCGCGTACGGGTCGGGATGGTCGGTGCGTCTGGAGGGGAATCGGTCTGCTGTCATCGTCGGATTGGAGTGGTGGTGCGAGGCGTGCGCCTCGCGGTCGGCGTCGACTCGACCGCCGCCGACCGCACCGCGCGGTCGGGAGACGGCGAACTGGCGTCGAGAGCGGTCCGTGGGAGACTATCGCTCGCGGCTGTCGCAAGCGGGCCGTCTCCGCGCCGGGGTCACGCGGCGACGGCACCGAGGAGAGCGGTGACCGGCCCGCGGCCCCGTTTCCGGGCGCTCCAGCGGGGGGCGAACGTCGGAATGGGGTCGCGGACGGTCATGGATTCGACCCGGCGGTGGGGACCGACCGGGCGTACGTTCACCCAGTGACGGAACCGAATTAATAGTTCCCCGTGTGTGCGAACCAATGGCGTGGACGGGCCGCCCCGGCCACCGGCGGTGTCGGCGGATACACCAGTACACTAACCACGTCGGGGGTCGTATCTGTGGTAGACGTGTCAGGTAGCCTACTCCCGGTGATCGCGGTCATCCTCGTCTCGGGGCTTGCGGTCCAGCTCCTCGCTCACCGGCTGCGCGTGCCGAGCGTCATCTTCTACCTCGCGATCGGCGTGGTGTTGGGGCCCGAAGCCTTGGGGCTCGTCACGCTGGAGACGTTCGGCGAGGGACTGGAGATCATCGTCGGCCTCAGCGTCGCGATCATCGTCTTCGAGGGGGCGTTCGCGCTCCGGTTCGACCGGATCCGCCGCGCGTCGACGGTCTCGCTCCGGCTGGTGACCGTCAGCGCGGTCGTGATGTTCGTCGGCACGGCGGCGGCGGTCCGCGTCTTCACCGGCGGCGAGTGGGAGATCGCGCTGCTCGTCGGCGCGCTGCTCGTGGCAACGGGCCCGACGGTCATCACGCCGATCCTCAACGTGGTCCGGGTGCGGGACCACGTCGCCACCGCGCTGGAGACCGAGGGGATCGTCAACGACGTGACGGCCGCGATCGTCGCGGTCGTCATCTTCGAGACGCTGCTGCTCGACGACCTCGGCGTCCCCGCGACGGTGCTCTCGTTCCTCCAGCGGTTCGGCGTCGGGGTCGCCGCGGGGCTGCTCGCGACGGCGATCATCTACCTGCTGTTGGACAGCGACATCGTCCCCGAACGCGACGTTCAGGCGTCGCAGTTCCTCGTGCTGGCGGCCGCGATCGGGTCGTTCGCCGCCGCGGAGGCCGTCGCCGCGGAGGCCGGCATCGCGGCGGCGGCGACGAGCGGGATCCTCCTCGGGAACCTCGGTCTGGACAACCGCGAGGAGATCGAGCGGTTCGCCCAGAACACGACGCTCATCGTCCTCTCGTTCGTGTTCATCTCGCTCGCCGCCCTGATCGACGTGGAGGCGATCGCCGGGCTCGGCGTCGGCGTGATCGGGCTCGTGTTCGTCATCATGTTCGTCCTGCGACCGCTCGGCGCGTTCCTCGCGACCGTCGGCGTCGAGCGGTTCACCCGCCCGGAGCGGCTGTTCATCGCGAGCGTCGGCCCGCGGGGGATCATCCCGGCGAGCGTGGCGACGCTGTTCGCCATCGAGCTGGAGCTCGCGGGCAGCATCGCCGCCGGCGAACTGCTCGTCGGCACGGTGTTCGCGGTCATCTTCGCGACGGTCCTCGTCGAGGCGGGGTTCGCGCGGCAGATCGGAGAGTTCCTCGGAGTGTCACCAATGCGCACGATAATCATCGGCGGGGGTCGGGTCGGCCAGGCGCTCGCCACGCGACTGGAGAACAGGGGCGAGTACGTCGTCGTCGTCGAGACGGACCCGGACGTCGCCGAGCGGGCGCGCGCGGATGGGTTCACCGTCTACGAGGGCGACGGCAGCGACACGGAGACGCTTCGCGCCGTCGACATCGACGACGCGAAGCGGTTCATCACGACGACGGCCGACGACGATATCAACCTCCTCGCGTGCCAGCTCGCGATCACCAAGTTCGACGTCGAGTCGGTGTACTCGCGGGTGAACGACCCGGACAACGTCGACGCCTTCGACAGCATCGGCGTCACCGGCATCGACGCCACGACGGCGACCGCGGCCGCCATCGACGACGAGATCGAGCGCCCCGCGCTCACGCACTGGATGAACGAACTCGGCGACAGCCACGACGTTCAGGAGGTGGAGGTGACCTCTCGGGAGCTGGCGGGGAAGAGCATCCGCGACCTCAACAGCCGGATCCCGGACGGGACGTTCGTCGCCGTGATCAGCCGCGACGGCGAGAACCGCGTCCCGTCGGCGGACAGCGTCCTCGAGGTCGGCGACCACGTGACGTTCATCGGCAACACCGACGGGGTCCGTCGGGCGATGGAGCGGTTCCACCCGCACGACTGACGGCTTAAACGGACGGTCGCGACGCGGGAGTCACTCGCTCTCTTCGGTCTCGCTCCGTTCCCGCATGAGCTCCTCGAAGAGGTCCCGCGGAACGACTCCGATCTGGTCCGGCCGAATCCCGGTGAAACTCCCGGTCCCACCGCCGCTGCCGCCGTCGGAGCTATCGCTACCGCTCCCGCCGCTGTCGTCGCCTCCGCTCCCGCCGCTGTCGTCGCCTCCGCTACTGCTGCCTCCGCCGCTGTCGTCGCCTCCGCTGCTGCCACCGCTGCCGCTGCCGCCACCGCTGCCACTGCCGCCACCGCTGCCGCTCCCACTACCGGCCTTACACTTCGAGTTACACTTGATCGTACAGCTGTTTCTGAACCCGTTCTTCCAGTTCCCGATGACCTGTACCCTCGCCTCGCACGACTCGACGTTCCCGCCGCCGCCGCAGGCGGTTCGACAGCGGTCGGCACAGCTGCCCCGTGCCGCATCGATGATCAGACTTCCCGCGCAGAGGGTCGCAATAGCAATCACTACCACACACACGGTGTTTGCGTCGACGACGGCGAACACGTCGTACTCCTTCTCCGCCTCGAGGTCACGAAACGTCCCGTAGTACGTCTGGTCCTTGCCCTGCGGACCGGGGAACGCCTCGAAGGTAAGTCGGTAGTTCTCGCCGGTCTCTTCTCGCGGTTCGTGCCGGAGGGCGTAGGTCGTCCCGGCCTCGGACCGTTCGGTCACCTCCGTCGCGAGGGGCTGATAATCGCGCCGGTTAATTTCAAGCCGCGTCGTAAACGGCATTCCGTCTTCCGTCAGCGTCTGTTCGTTCCGCATCACCAGCGTCTCGTCGTCCGAACTCGGGTCCCACTCGAAACAGGCGGCCCGATCGGATTCGCGATCTCTGATGAAAAACAGCCTCGGATCGCCGAGGAACACGTCGTTCAGTGATGGCATCCGTCGAGCGGACGCTTCCGGAGGGGGCGTAGCGGTACGCTCGTCGGCTTCGGACCGTCGGGCGTTGCTCATACGCGAACACCGACCGTGGTATTTGCTACCAATACACAAAATGTTACCGATCTAAGAGATTGATCCGGAGTCCGACGGATCGCTCCGCGATCGTCGCCTCATCCGCCGTTCCTCGCGCGTCTGCTGCCGAGCGTCCGCTTGCCCGGACCGAAAACGCAGCGACTCTCGAACGGAGTCTGACGGCCGTAACGTGTGGTGTGGACCGGGATCTGAACTCGGACAGGCGGCCGCCCTCGCTCCGCTCGGGCGCTACGTCTTTTCTGCTCAAATCTCCGCGGACTTTCTTTCAGCACGTGCTGCTCGCTATGCTCCAGCCTTGTGCTGAAAGAAACGTCCTGACGGAGTCCTGCGCGAGCGAAGCGAGCGCAGGGCACGTCGGGACGTGAACGCAGCGGCTGTCGAACGAAGTGAGACAGCCGCAAAGTGAACGTCCTGACGGAGATTTGAACTCCGGTCCCTGGCTCCGCAAGCCAAGAGGATAGTCCACTACCCTACCAGGACTCATCTCTACGTACCGCGGTAGAACTTAAGACGGTTACGGTCCGGCGGCCGCGTGCCTGCGGTCCGCATGCCTCCCGCGCCGGATGAACACCTTTTGTATCGACGGGACCGATGAACGCCTATGAGCCGCCTTCGAGCCGCGACCGCGACCCGTCCCGGTCGGCACGGCGACCGGGACGGATCCGGCGCGAACCCCGGCCAACGGCAACGCTTATGCGCGAACTCGCCGATCACGGAGGTACGCGTATGGGAGCCATAGAGGAGGTGTACGAGGACCTCGACACCGACGTCGAGTTCGAGGAGTTCGAGGCCGCCGTCGAGGACAAAGTCGATCAGATGGGCGGGCTGGCGGACGAGGAGACCGCCGCGATGCTCATCGCACACGAGCTGCGCGACGAGGAGGCCGACACCATCGCCGACATCGAGCCGGGGATGAACGAGGTGAAGTTCCTCGGCAAGGTGACCGCAATCGGCGAGGTCCGGACGTTTGAGCGCGACGACGAAGACGCGGAGGAGGGGCGCGTGTGTAACGTCGACGTCGCCGACGCCTCCGGCTCCGTCCGGGTCGCGCTCTGGGACGACATGGCCGCGGCGGCCGTCGAGGAGCTCGAAGTCGGGCAGGTCCTCCGGGTCATGGGCCGCCCGAAGGAGGGGTACAGCGGCCTCGAAGTGAGCGCGGACAAGGTCGAGCCGGACGAGGACGCCGAGGTCGACGTCCAGGTGCTCGACACCTACCGCGTCGAGGACCTCGCGCTCGGCGCCTCCGACGTGGACCTCGTCGGGCAGGTGTTAGACACGGACTCGATCCGGACGTTCGACCGCGACGACGGCAGCGAGGGACGGGTCGCGAACCTCACCCTGGGCGACGAGACGGGGCGCGTGCGCGTCACGCTGTGGGACGACAAGGCGGACCTCGCCGACGAGTTCGCGGCCGGCGAGGTCGTCGAGGTCGGCGACGGCTACGTCCGCGAGCGCGACGGCGACTTAGAGCTCCACGTCGGGGACCGCGGCACGGTCGAGCGCGTCGACGAGGACGTCGAGTACGTCCCGGAGACGACCGACATCGCCGACCTCGAGATCGACCAGACCGTCGACATCGGCGGCGGCGTCATCGAGACCGACCCGAAGCGGACGTTCGACCGCGACGACGGCAGCGAGGGACAGGTCCGCAACGTCCGGATCAAAGACGAGACCGGCGAGATCCGCGTCGCGCTGTGGGGCGACAAGGCCGACCGCGAGATCGAACTGGCCGACCGCGTCGCTCCCCTCGTCGAGGACGGAGACGGTCGACCGCCAGTTCGCGGACGAGACCGGGCTCGGCGCGTTCGCCGAGGACGGACAGAAGGCGGCCGCGGAGGCCGTCGCCGGCGAGGGCGGCGACGACGGCAGCGGCGGCGCGGCGACCGCGACGACGGAGCAGTCGGGCGGCGCGGTCGAGTTCACCGGGACGGTAGTCCAGACCGGGGACCCGGTCGTCCTCGACGACGGACAGCAGACGAGGACGGTCGACACCGACGCGAGCCTCCGACTCGGCGGCGGGTAACGGAAAGCGTTATACGATACACGGACGCGACTGTGTGTATGAGTGTCGAGTTGCCGTTCGCGCCGGTCGACGGGATCATCCGGCGGAACGCCGGGGAACTCCGCGTCAGCGCGGACGCCGCCGAGGAGCTCGCCCGACGGATCCAATCGCACGGCGCGGACCTCGCCGTCGACGCCGCGGAGCGGGCGACCGCGGACGGCCGGAAGACGCTGATGGCGGCCGACTTCGGCGTCGAGCAGGTCGTCACCCGCGAGGACCTCACCCTACCGGTCGCGCCCATCGACCGGATCGCGCGACTCCGGATCGACGACCGATACCGGGTCGGCGTCGACGCCCGGGTCGCGTTGGCCGATATCCTAGAGGACTACGCCGACAACGTCGCGAGCGCCGCCGCGACGCTCGCCCGCCACGCGGACCGCCGAACGGTACAGGCCGAGGACATCGAGACGTACTTCGCGTTGTTCGAGTAGATGCGGTTCGGCTACAGCGACCGGTGTCTCGACCACGACACCGGCGAACGACACCCGGAGAACCCGGATCGGCTCCGCGCGATCCGCCGCGGGCTCACCAAGCGCCACGGCGTCGAGTACGTCGAGGCCGACCCCGCGGAGAAGGCGGCGATCACCGCGGTCCACGACGACGGGTACGTCGACGAACTGGAGTCGTTCGTCGCCGACGGCGGCGGGAGCTGGGACCCCGACACCGTCGCCAGCGACGGCACGTGGGACGCGGCGCTCACCGCCGCCGGCCTCGCCCAGTGGGCCGCCCGCGAGGCGCTCGACGGCGCGACCGGCCGACAGACGCCGTTCGCGATCGGCCGCCCGCCGGGCCACCACGCCGTCACTGACGACGCGATGGGATTCTGCTTCTTCAACAACGCCGCCGTCGCCGCACAGACCGCGATCGACGAGGACCTCGCGGACCGGGTCGCCATCTTCGACTGGGACGTCCACCACGGCAACGGGACGCAGGACATCTTCTACGACAGCGAGGACGTCTTCTACGCGTCGATCCACGAGGACGGGCTCTACCCGGACACGGGCGCGCTCGACGAGACGGGCGAGGGGGACGGCGAGGGGACCACCGCGAACCTCCCGCTGGCCGCCGGGGCGGGAGACGCGGACTACCTGTACGCCGTCGACGAGGGCATCGCGCCCGCGGTCGACCGGTTCGACCCGGACCTGTTCATCGTCTCGGCCGGATTCGACGCGCACCGCCACGACCCTATCTCGCGGATGCGCGTCTCCTCCGAGAAGACAGAGTCGCTCGTCGACGACCTGCGGACGGAACTGGACCTGTAACGCGCGGCCTCACCGGCCGCTCCGCTCTCGCCTTCGTCTCTCAGATCTGGATTCGTCGCCGCCGGACTCGCTCGTCGCTGACGCTCCTCGCTCGTAGTCGGCGTCGAAGAACGCCCGGAGCGGGATTTGAACCCGGAGGACTTCGCTCACTCCGTTCGCTCGTCCTCAGATTCAAATCCCTTCGTCTGCGTTTGTCGCCGCCGGACTCGCTCGTCGCTGACGCTCCTCGCTCGTAGTCGGCGTCGAAGAACGCCCGGAGCGGGATTTGAACCCGCGTCACGACCGTGACAGGGTCGTATGATGGGCCACTACACCATCCGGGCAAACAGCGACAGCGCCCCGAAACGTGGGGACGCCCGGAGCGGGATTTGAACCCGCGTCACGACCGTGACAGGGTCGTATGATGGGCCACTACACCATCCGGGCTTGTCGCATCAACTCGTACCCCTGTCTGGCAAATAAGGCTTGTCATCCCTGTCGGGAGTGCGGGTCGGTGACAGGGAATCCGGGGCCCCGAGCCGCGGCGCGGAGGGGGTGGCCGAGGCCGCGATCGCGGTCGCCTCCGGTATCCTTTTGTGTCGACCTCGCGTGTGTGGGAGTGTCGAACGCCCCCCGACCCGCCAGCCGTGCGCGGCGGCGCTTGGTAAGTCTTATGCCGCTGGCGTATATACGTACCTGTAGTATCTCGTGATAGCTTCTCCCCACCACCAGCACCCATGGTAGACGTAAGCCAACACGAACTCGTCCCGGACCACGTCCTCCTCGACGACCCCGAGGAGGTCGAGGAGGTCCTGGCGGAGTACGACGTGAAGAAAACGAACTTACCGAAGATCAAACGCACGGATCCCGCGCTCCCCGACGAGGCCGAGGTCGGCGACGTGGTGAAGATCGTCCGCGACTCCCGCACGACCGACGAGGCGGTCGTGTACCGACTGGTCGTCTCATGAACAGGCAAGATCGACGCGTGGTTTCACGCGAGTATTTCTCGGACGAACGGCTCGCCGAACACCACTTCCGCTCGTTCAACAACTTCCTGGACCGCGGCATGCAGGAAGTCGTCGACGAGAAGGAGACGATCGAGACAGACATCGGCGACAAGGAGGGCCAAGAGCCCGTCTACGTCGAACTCGGTGACGTGCGGATGGTCACGCCGCGCGTCCGCGAGGCCGACGGCTCCGAGGAGCTGCTCTACCCCCAGGAGGCGCGCCTCCGGAACATCACCTACTCGGCCCCCGTGTTCATGGAGATGTCCATCGTCCGCGGCGGCGAGGACGAGCCCGAGCAGGTCGTCGACACGACCGAGACGAAGGTCGGTCGGATGCCGATCATGGTCGGCTCGGACAAGTGTAACATGGCGGGCTTCTCCGACGAGGAGCTC
>UEZE01000138.1_pt1 | contig 8585 bp, 8 predicted proteins | sample 1903661 | NCBI WGS metagenome assembly UEZE01 (sample SAMEA4776352, study PRJEB27445) | saltern metagenome | biome: Hypersaline environment; feature: solar saltern; material: Pellet | place: Spain | collected 2014-08 | depth 0 m | reverse complement strand
CGTCAAGACCCAGGCCATCGAGTCCGCCACCGAGGCGGCCGTCATGATCCTCCGCATCGACGACGTCATCGCGGCCGGCGACCTCAAGGGCGGCGGCACCGACGACGGCGGCGACGAGGGCGGCCCCGGCGGCGCGCCCGGCGGCATGGGCGGCGGCATGGGCGGCATGGGCGGCATGGGCGGCGCGATGTAAGCGAGGTTCTGAAAGAACCTCGAAGCGAACGGGGCGCGTCGCCCCGTGAGCGCACGCGACCCGCGAAGTGTGAAGTTCGGCTAACGCCTTCACACCTCCACGCTCCCCGACCCCGGAACCGTCTCCCGATCGACCGTCGCGCGCCCCTTCGGGCCACGGGTTCTCACGTTCACCATGCCACAGCAGAAAGCCGACTACGCAGACGACGCCGAGATCGACGCCGAACTGGACCGGCTCCCCGACGACGAGACCGTCGAGGAGACGGTCGCGAACTTGGAGGAGCGCGGCTTCGACGTGATCGTCGTCGACGACGCCGACGAGGCGCTGACGGCCGTGAAGTCCCAGATCCCCGACGGGGTCTCGGTGATGAACGGGCACTCGACGACGCTCGAAGAGATCGGGTTCGACGAGTTCCTGAGCGAGGGCGACCACGACTGGGAGAGCCTGCCGGACCAGATCTGGAGCATCGACGACGACGCGGAGCGGCAGACCGCGCGCCGCGAGTCGCAGACGGCGGACTACTTCCTCGGCGGCATCAACGCGGTCGCGCAGACCGGCGAGCTGGTCGCCGCCGACCTCTCCGGCAGCCGGATCGGCGCGTACCCGTTCGCCGCGGGCAACGTCGTCATCGTCACGGGGGCCAACAAGGTCGTCCCGACGCTCTCGGACGCCTTCGACCGGCTGGAGTCGGTCGCGTACCCGCTGGAGAACGAGCGCGCGCAGGAGGCGTACGGCGCCGAGTCCGCGATCGCGAAGCAGCTCGTCTACCGGCGCGAGACCGAGGAGGGCCGGACGACGGTCGTCCTCGTCCGCGAGCAGCTCGGCTACTGAACGACTTGCCGAAGCGCGAAACGGGCTGACGCGGCACACGATTTTCCCCATTTCGGCGACCGCGAGCGCCGCGGCCGGGAGGGATCCACGCGAGCGACGCGAGCGTGGGTCAGTCGCACCCGTCGGGTGCGACGCGATTCGAACCACGCCCGGACGTGCTCGTTCGCTTCGCTCACTGCGCGCGACCGGTCTCTTCGAATCCCTCCCCAGCACAGCACTACCGCTCGCGATATTGCTCGCGACAGTACAGCGGGCCGGGAGGGATTCGAACCCCCGACCGTCCGGTTAAAAGCCGGACGCTCTCCCTAACTGAGCTACCGGCCCAGACGAATCGCTGTAAGGGTAGCCGACGGATAAACGTTTAGAACCGCGAGAGGCGCCGCCGTCGCCACCCGAAACGGTTTCCGGAGTCCCGCCGTCGCGGCGAACATGGAGTTCGACATGCGGGCGTTCGCCGCCGACCTCTGCCGGCACCGCTCGACCGCCGGCGAGGAAGCGGCCGTGGCCACGTTCGTCGCGGAGCAACTCGGCGACCTGGGCTTCGAGACGTACGCCTGGGACGCGGACCCGACGGTCCTCGCCGACCACCCCTCTTTCCCGGACGACCTCGACGCGGCGGCCGTCGAGGGGCGGCGCAGCGTCGCCGGCGTCCTCGAACTGGGCGGCGCGCGCGACGCCGTCGCCAGGAGCGACAGTGGCGACGCGGGCCCCGAATCCGCCCCCGGCTCTGCCGCCGGCGATCCGACCCCCACGCTCGTGTTGAACGGCCACCTCGACGTCGTCCCCGCCGAGCCGACCGAGTGGTCGAGCGATCCCTTCGAGCCGGTCTGGCGCGACGACGCGGACCGGTCCGCGGACGCCGGCGGCGAGCGCGGCGAGGGCGGCGAGACGCTCACCGCCCGGGGGGCGGCCGACATGAAGTCGGGACTGGCGGCCTGCGTCGCCGCCGCCGTGGACCTGCGCAAGGGAGTCGCCGACGGCGCCGTCGACCTGCCGCCGTCCGGACTTCGACTCGTCGTCGAGGCGGTCGCCGGCGAGGAGGACGGCGGCTACGGCGCGGCGACCGCCGCGTTCGCGAACCCGTATCCCTTCGAGCGCGACGCGGCCATCGTCGCGGAGCCGACCGAGCTGCGCCCGGTCGTCGCCTGCGAGGGCTCGCTCATGGCCCGGCTGGAGATCGACGGGCGGAGCGCCCACGCGGCCACGCGCTGGCGCGGCGAGGACGTGCTCCCGCGGTTCGAGGCCGTGCGCGAGGGGTTCGCGGACCTGGAGTCGGAGCGCGGCGAGTCGGTCTCGCACCCCCTGTACGAGTCGTTCGCGGTGCCGTGGCCGGTCGTCTGCGGCCGGGTCGAGGCTGGCTCGTGGGCGTCGACGGTCCCGGCGACGCTCGAGGCGGAGTTCCGGATCGGCGTCGCGCCGGGCGAGACCGTCGCGGAGGTGGAGGCGGCGTTCCGCGAGCGGCTGGGCGAGGTCGCCGCCGCCGACCCCTGGCTGCGCGACCACCCGCCGCGGTTCGAGCGGTTCTCCGTCCAGTTCGAGCCGGCGGCGATCGCCGCCGACGAGCCGGTCGTCGAGGCGGTCCGAGCCGGCCTCGCCGCGACCGGCCTCCCGGACGCCGAGCCGCGGGGCGCGACGTACGGCGCCGACTCGCGGCACTTCGTCGCGGCGGGGATCCCGGCGGTGCTGTTCGGGCCGGGCACCATCGACGAGGCGCACTACCCGGACGAGACGATCGCGTGGGAGCGGGTCGAGCGCGCGCGGGCCGCCATCGCCGCCGCCGCGGAGCAGTTCGCGCGCGACTACGCGGCGTAGCCGTCGGGAGAGTCGTCCCGCACCGCGGCGACCGCGGGTCCGGCTTCGGACGCGGTCACCGGTCGTCCGCGAGGTACTCGTCGACCGCGTCGGCGACGATGGCGCTCGGCTCGACGGTCTCCATCGAGGCGCGGCGACGCAGTTCGACGTACGTCTCCGGCGGGAGGCTCACCTGGAGGCGGCCGAGTTCGACGCCCGCGTCGCGGACGGCGGCCCCGATGTCGGCCCCGTCGTTGACCGCGGACGCGATCGCGCGCACCTCGCGGACCGTGAGTCCGCCGTCTATCGTCGCCCACGCGAGCAGGTAGCGGTCCCGCCCGCCCAGCCGCGCGACGTGCTTCGCGGCGCTCGGCGCGATCCGGCCGTTCGCGACCTGGCGGCGGATCGCCTGCGGGAGGTCGTGGACCCGCGCCCACTTGCGGATAAACGCGATGCTCACGTCCTCGCCCGCCCGCTCGGCCGCCTCCTTGTACGAGCCGACGCCGCGGACGAGCGCCGCGCAGGCGGCCGCCCCGCGCAGCATCAGGACGTTGTCGTCGTCTCCGACGCCGCCGCCGGCGAAGCGGCCCACCGTCTCCGCGGCCTCGGCGACGCTGTCGGGGTCGGTCGGGTCGAACCCCACCGCGTCCGCGGCCCGGTCGCCCGTCACCGCCGGGTCCGACCGCACCACCGGCTCGCCGACGGGCGACTGCCGGTCCGCGCGTGACTCCTCGGTCATACACACACCTTCGGGGCCGCGGATATAAACGCCGGGCACCGGGGCGGAATTCGCCCGAGCGACTGACGGGCGACTCGGACGCTCGGGGCCCCACTTCGCGGTCGGGGCCTCGCCTCGCGGCCAGTCCCCACTTCGTGGTCGCCCCCTCACTTCGCGGTCGGGGCCGCCCCGTCACCGTCGTCCCCCTCGGCCGGCCGCCTCGCGTACAGGACGTACGAGTACGCCGCGGTGATCGCGGCGGTCGCGACCGCCGGGCCGACGAGGAAGTAGACCGCGTACTCGCCGGCGAAGAGGCCGGCGACCGCGAGCAGCGCGGAGAGCTTGAACAGCCGGCCGCCGAGCGCGTGGGTGCGGTCCCAGACGGTCTCGTCGCTGAGCGTCCACGGCGTCCGGATCCCGAGGAACCAGTTGGGCTCGACGTGCGGCAGCAGCGTTCCGAGGTAGTAGAACAGCGCGGCCGCGCCGGCCACCGCGATCGTCGTCACGTCGACCGCGTAGCCGAGGTTGACGGCGAGGACGGCGAGGTGGAGCGCGGCGAGGAACGCGGTGACCACGACGACGAACCGGTCGTAGTGGACCCGGAACCCGGCGACGTTCTCGCCGAGGGGGTCGATCCGCGGGAGCAGCGCGAACAGGCCGACGAGGCCGGCCGCGATCCCCGGCACGAGCCACATCCCGGCCGTGCGGGAGAGCGTCCCGGTCGGCTCGCCGGCGGCGTTCCACCGCGTCACCATCTGTTCGGGGAGGTCCGGTGCGACCGCGAGGCTGGCGGCCCCGGCGGCGGCGACGAGGAGGGTCGCGACGCCGAACCGGAGCCGCGTGGAGAGTCGGGGACCAGTCATCGGGTCGACGTTCGCGGGTCGACGCAATAAAATTACGTCCGCGATCCCTGCGCTCGGCGGCTGAGACGCCGGTCGCCGCCGAACGCGTCCGTGCGAACCGTCCCCGATGCGCCCGGCGCGACGCAACCCTTACCGGTCGTGACCGCCAACTCGGGCCATATGACCGACGAACGCGACGACGACGGCCACGAGTTCTCCTCGGGGCAGGGCGTCGACGCCGACTACGACGCGTTCACGCTCGACCCGCCCGAGCTGGGCGAGGACCCGAGCCGCGTCGACCCCGTCGACTCCCGCGTGCTGACCGACGAGCTGGACCGCCGGAACATCGGCAGCGAGGACGTCGACGTCGAGCAGCTGATCGACGTCGGCCTCTCGTACATGGGGATCAACCGCTTCGAGGAGGCGACGGAGACGTTCGAGCGCGCCGCCAACTTCGCCGAGGAGGACTCGCTCGAGGCCCAGGAGGCGTGGGTGAACAAGGGGGCGGCCCACGCCCAGCTGGAGGAGTTCGACCAGGCGATCGGCGCGTACCAGGAGGCGCTCCGGATCGACGAGGAGTCCGAACACGCCGCGACCGCCGAGACGAACCTCGCGTACTCCCTCTGGGAGTCCGGGCGGGGCGAACAGGCGCTCGAACACGCCGAGCGCGCCGTCGAGACCGACCCGCGCTTCGCCGAGGCGTGGTACAACCGCGGGTTCCTGCTGGTCGAGCGCGGGCTCGCCGAGGACGCGGTCAAGTGCTTCGACAACGCGATCCGCCTCGGCTACCGCGACGCGGGCCGCCCGGGCCCGGCGGCCAGCGCCGCCAGGGCGACCCCGGTGCGGGCGGTCGCGGCGGGCGGGGCGGCGAGGCGGACGGTCCGGAGCGCGAGCTTCAGGGCGAGGGGCCCGAGGGCTTCTGAATGCTCCTCCGCGAGCGCGAGACCGCCGAGGGACGGCTCGTCTCCGTCTGCGACGCGGACTGCCTCGGCGAGACGTACGACAACGGCCGCGCGACGATCACGGTGAGCGAGGAGTTCTACGGCGGCGACGACGCCGTCGAGGCGACCGCCGACGAGGTGGTCGCGGGGCTCCAGCGCGCGCAGGTCGCGAACATCGTCGGCACCGAGGCGGTCGGCGTCGCGGTCGAGGCGGGGCTCGTCGACGAGGAGGCGGTCTTAGAGTTCGACGAGACGCGCCACGCGCAGCTCCTCTGGCTGTAGCGGTTCGACGCCCCCGCGTCTCGCCGGGATCCGAACCGGCTAAGGGCGCGGGCGACGAGGCGAATCCGATGAGACGACTCACGCGGAGCGAACTGGCGTCGCGGGTGGGGCCGCGACCGCCGTCCGACGCCTTCTGGCGGCGCGCGATCGACCGAGGAGAGGCCGCGCTCGGGGTCGGCGCGGCGGCCATCGGCGACGGCGAACGCGACGGGGACGACGGACCGACGGAGCCGCTCGACACCGGCGACATCGTCGACGTGGACGACCGCGCCTTCGTGGTCGTCGACGCCGAGCGCACCGACGGCGGCGGCCGAGTCTACCGGATCGAACTCGTCGCCGACCGCGACGGGGACTGAGACGTCTCGAAAGGCGGACTCGGAGCGGCGCGCCCCCGGTCAGAGGCCGGCGACGTCCTCGATGGCGTCGGTGAGCTCCGTCACGCTCTCGACGGTGTGCTCGCCCATGTGACCGATCCGGAACGTCTCCTCGCCGATGTCGCCGTAGCCGTTCGAGAAGGCCATGTCGTACTCCTCGCTCACTTCTTCGATGGTCGCAGCCACGTCGATCCCTCGCGTGTTCTCGATACAGGCGACCGTCTGCGACTCGTACCCCTCTTCGGGGAACATCGCGAAGTGCTCGCCCGCCCAGTCGTGGACGTACTCCATCATCTCGCGGTGGCGCTCGTCGCGGGCGCGGTGGCCCTCCGCCAGCATGCGTTTCATTTGCTTCCGGTACGCCAGCATGATCGGGATGGCGGGCGTCGAGTGGGTCTGGCCCTTCCGGTCGTAGTAGTCGATCGTGCGGCGGAAGCCGCCGTACCACGATGAGTCGCCCTTCTCGACCTCGCGGTCGTAGGCGTCGTCGCTCACGACGCAGATCGCCAGCCCGGGCGGCATCGCGAACGCCTTCTGGCTGGACGCGAAGATGACGTCGATGCCGTGCCCGTCGATGTCGACGTAGTCGCCGCCGAGCGACGAGACGGCGTCGACCGCGAAGTACGTGTCCGGGTACTCCGCGATCACGTCGCCGATCTCCTCGACCGGGTTCCGCACGCCGGTCGACGACTCGTTCAGCACGCCCGCCACCATGTCGTACTTCGCGTCGGCGGACTCGATCGCCTCGCGGACGTCCTCGGGTTTGACCGCCTCGCCCCACTCGTACTCCAGCCGGTCGACGTCCTTGCCGAGCCGCTCGGCGACGTTGGCGTAGCGCTCGCTGAACGCGCCGCAGGTCGGCACGAGGACGTGCTCGTCGACGAGGTTGAGGGTCGTCGCCTCCCAGAACTCCGTGCCGGACCCGGTGAGGATCACGACCTCGTGGTCGGTGCCGAGGAACTCCTTCGTGTCCTCGACGATGGTGGTGTAGGGATGTACAGCGTCTTCTCGTCGTAGTCGTCGCGGTATTCGCGTTTCTTCGTCACGGGATCCACCTGTTAGTTCGTACCGGGACGCGTGCGGGTATGGTCCTTGTGTTCCGTTCAAAAACCGGGAACGCCGGCGCCGGGCGCGACCGGCGGCGGGCCGAGGCGGCACCGCGGTGGTGTTGTGCGGATCAACCGTCTTTATACGCACGGAGCAGAGAACCTTGGTATGATATACACACCGAGAGTCGCAACCGCCCGGGGTGGCCCGCCGTGAGCGGCGACGAGGAGCTCGCGAAGGACCTCGGCCCGCTCGCGGCGCTCACCATCGGGATCGGGACGATGATCGGCGCCGGGATCTTCGTCCTGCCCGGCACTGCGGTCGCCCGCGCCGGGCCGCTCGCGGCGTTCACCTTCGTCCTCGGCGGCGTGATCGCCCTGTTCACGGCGCTTTCGGCCTCCGAACTGGGCACCGCGATGCCGAAGTCCGGTGGGGCGTACTTTTACGTTAACCGCGCGCTCGGGCCGATGTTCGGCTCCGTCGCGGGGTGGGCGAACTGGCTCGGGCTCGCGTTCGCGTCCGCCTTCTACATGTACGGCTTCGGCGAGTACGTCAACGCCCTCATCGGCCTCGGTCCGGTCGGGATCGGCTTCGTGACGCTGGAGGCGGCGCAGCCGGCCGCTCGCCCCGCCGGGAACGACGAGTCAGGTGCTGCCGGTGACGGGGATCATCTTCGTCTCGTACCTCGGCTTCGTCCAGATCACCTCGGTCGCAGAGGAGATCAAAGATCCCGGGCGGAACCTCCCGCTCGCCGTCCTCGGCTCGGTCGTCATCGTCACGGTCGTGTACGCGCTGTTCCTCGTCGTGCTGCTCGCGGCGGTGCCGACCGACCTCGTCGCGGACAACGAGACCGCGGTCGTCGACGCCGCTAGACTCCTCTTCGGGCAGTACGAGGTGTTCGGCTTCTCGCTGGGCGCGCTCGGTGCCAGCATGCTCCTGATCGGCGGGCTCCTCGCGACCGCCTCGTCCGCGAACGCGTCGATCCTCTCCTCGTCGCGGATCAACTTCGCGATGGGCCGCGAGAAGATCGTCACGCCGTCGCTCAACGAGATCCACGAGCGGTTCGGAACGCCCTACAAGTCGATCGCGCTCACCGGCGCGCTCATCCTCGTCTTCCTCGTCGCCGGGAGCGTCGAGTCGCTGTCGACAATGGGCTCCGTCCTCCACCTCGTCGTCTACGGGCTGCTCAATCTCGCGCTCATCGTAATGCGCGAGTCGGAGGTCGAGGGGTACGATCCCGACTTCGAGGTCCCGTTCTACCCGATCGTTCCGATCATCGGTACGATATCGTCGTTCGCGCTGATAATCTACATCGACCCGACGATCATTCTGTTGTCCGCCGGGCTCGTCGTCTTCGCGCTGCTCTGGTACCTGCTGTACGCCCGCGGGAAGGTGGAGGCGCGTGGCGTGCTCGGTTCGTGGATCCTCGACCGCTCCGAGGACCTGCCCGAGCAGGCCGTCTCGGCGGCGACCTCGGTCCAGCCGAGCGGCGACGACTACCGCGTGATGGTGCCGCTCGCGAACCCCGCGACCGAGGAGCACCTGATCACGCTCGCGTCCGCCATC
>UEZE01000162.1_pt1 | contig 8703 bp, 5 predicted proteins | sample 1903661 | NCBI WGS metagenome assembly UEZE01 (sample SAMEA4776352, study PRJEB27445) | saltern metagenome | biome: Hypersaline environment; feature: solar saltern; material: Pellet | place: Spain | collected 2014-08 | depth 0 m | reverse complement strand
GACGAGGATCCCCTTCTACGAGGACTTCACGGTCGTCACCGGCCCGAACGGCTCCGGGAAGTCGAACATCATCGACGGCGTGCTGTTCGCCCTCGGGCTCGCCCGCACCCGCGGGATCCGCGCCCAGAAGCTCACCGACCTCATCTACAACCCCGGCCACGACGACGGCGAGGCCGCCGACGGGCCGAACGAGGCGTCCGTCACGGTGGTGCTCTCGAACGAGGACGGGGCCCTCGACCGGTCCCAGGTCGTCTCCGCGGCCGGCACCGAGAACGTCGGCGACGTCTCCGAGATCACGATCAAGCGCCGCGTGAAGGAGACCGAGGACAACTACTACTCGTACTACTACCTCAACGGCCGGTCGGTGAACCTCTCGGACGTCCAGGACCTGCTCGCGGCTGCGGGCGTGACGCCGGAGGGAGGGATCGTCGACGAGATCGCGGGCGTCGCCGAGTTCGACGAGAAGAAGGAGGCCGCCTACGAGGAGCTGGACACGGTCGAGGACCGCATCGGCGAGGCGGACCTCCGGATCGGCGAGAAGCGGGACCGGCTCGACCAGCTCGCCGACGAGCGCGAGACCGCGCTCCAGTACCAGGACCTCCGCGACGAGCTGGAGGAGTACCGCGGCTTCCGCAAGGCCTCCGAGCTCGAGGAGAAGCGCGACGCGCTCGCCGACGTCGAGGCGGAGATCGGCGAGGCGGAGACGGACCTCGACGAGCTCCGCGAGGAGCTCGACGCGCGGCAGGGGAAGCTCACCCGCTTGGAGGAGGACCTAGCGGACCTCAACCACGAGATCGAGACCAAAGGCGAGGACGAGCAGATCCAGATCCGCTCTGAGATCGAAGAGATCAAAGGCGAGGTCTCGCGGCTGGAGGACAAGATCGAGTCGGCCGAGTCGCGCGCGGAGTCGGCCGAGACCGACCGCCGAGAGGCGTTCGTCCAGATCGACCGCAAGGAGGAGACGATCGAGGAGCTGGACGGCGAGATCCGCGAGGCGAAGGTGGAGAAGGCGTCGGTGAAGTCGGAGCTGGCGACGAAGCGCTCCGAGCTCGCCGACGTCGAGGCGGAGATCGAGGGCGCCGACACGGAGTTCGACGAGCTGAAAGCCGAGCTCGCGGAGAAGAAGGAGGCGATCGAGTCGCTCCGCGAGGAGAAGAACGAGACCCAACGCGAGAAGGACCGGCTGCTCGACGAGGCCCGCCGCCGCTCGAACGCGGTGAGCGAGGCCCGCGAGGAGCTGGAGGAAGCCCGCGAGTCGCTCCCGGAGCACAAGGCGCGGATCTCCGAGCTGAAGGGCGAGCTCGACAAGGCCGAGAAGAACCAGGCGACGATCGAGGACGCGGTCGCCGACCTGTTCGCGGAGAAGGCGGAACAGAACGAGCAGCTGGAGGAGATCGAGGACACCCTCCGCGAGAAGCAGAACGAGTACGCCAAGCTGGAGGCGGCCGCCGACCAGCGCGGCGACGCCTCGTGGCCCCGGGCGGTCACCGAGGTGAAGAACGGCGGCATCGACGGCGTCCACGGCGCGGTCGGCGAGCTCGGCTCGGTCGAGGCCCAGTACGCGGAGGCGTGCGAGACCGCGGCGGGCGGCCGGCTGGCGAACGTCGTCGTCGACGACGACGGCGTCGGCTCGACGTGTATCGACTACCTCAAGCGGCGCAACGCGGGGCGGGCGACGTTCCTCCCCATCACCAAGATGGACGACCGGAGCCTGCCGCGGAAGCCCTCGCTGCCGGGCGTCGTCGACTTCGCGCGCAACCTCGTCGACTACGACGCCGCGTACGAGTCGATCTTCTCGTACGTGCTCGGGTCGACGCTCATCGTCGAGGACATGGCGACCGCCCGCGAGCTGATGGGCGACTACCGGATGGTCACCCTCGACGGCGACCTCGTCGAGAAGTCGGGCGCGATGACCGGCGGCTCCGGCGGCGGCTCCCGCTACTCGTTCACGAAGTCCGGCGGCGGCAAACTGGAGCGGCTCGCGACGGAGATCTCCGAGCTCGAGGACGAGCGGCAGTCGATCCAGTCGGCGATCGACGCGCTCGACGACGACATCGAGGACGCGCGCGACCGGAAGGCCGACGCGGCCGAGCGGGTCCGCTCGCTGGAGGCGGACGTCGAGCGCGCCGAGGCCGACCTCGCCGACGCGGAAGACCGGATCGCGGAGCTGGAAGCCGAGCTCGAGGATCTGGAGGCGGAACGCGAGTCGGTCGACGCGGAGATGACGGCGCTCGACGAGCAGCTGGCCGAGACGGACGCGGAGATCGACGAGCTCGCCGGGGAGATCTCGGAGATCGAGGCCGAGCTCGCCGACTCGAAGATCCCGGAGCTCTCCGAGCGCGCCGACGAGATCCGCGCCGAGATCGACGACCTCGAGGACCGGATGAGCTCGTTCGACGGCCGGATCAACGAGCTGGAGCTAGAGAAGGGGTACGCCGAGGACGCGCTCGACGACCTCCACGACGACGTCGAGGCGGCCCAGAACGCGAAGGCGGAGGCGCAGGAGGCGATCGCCGACCACGAGGCCGCGATCGAGGAGAAGGAGGCCGAACTCGCCGAGAAGAAGGAGGCGATCGCCGACCTCGAAGCGGAGCTCACGGAGCTCAAAGAGGAGCGCGAGTCGCTCCGCGAGGAGATCCGGGAGGCGACGCAGGCGCGCGACGAGCAGCGGTCGCTCGTCTCGGCGGCGGAGTCGGACCTCTCGGACCTCACCGACCGCCGCGACCGCCTGGAGTGGGAGATCGACGAGCTGGAGTCGCAGGTCGGCGACTACGACGCCGACGAGATCCCCGACCTCGACGAGGTGGAGTCGCGGATCGAGGAGGTGGAAGCCGAGATGGAGGCGCTAGAGCCGGTGAACATGCTCGCGATCGACGAGTACGACGAGGTCCAGGCGGCCCTCGACGAGCTCCAGGAGCGCCGCGACGTGCTCGTCGAGGAGCGCGACGCCATCGAGGAACGGATCGAGGGGTACGAGGCGGCGAAGAAGGAGACGTTCATGGAGACGTTCGACTCGATCAACGATCACTTCCGGGACATCTTCGCGCGCCTGTCGGCCGGGTCGGGCGAGCTCGTCTTGGAGAACCCCGAGGACCCCTTCGAGGAGGGGCTGACGATGAAGGCGCAGCCCGCGGACAAGCCGGTCCAGCGACTCGACGCGATGAGCGGCGGCGAGAAGTCGCTCACCGCCCTCTCCTTCATCTTCGCCGTCCAGCGCCACAACCCCGCGCCGTTCTACGCGCTCGACGAGATCGACGCGTTCCTCGACGCGGTCAACGCCGAGCGCGTCGGCGAGATGATCGAGGAGCTGGCCGAGGACGCGCAGTTCGTCGTCGTCGGTCACCGCTCCGCGCTCTTGGAGCGCTCGGACCGCGCTATCGGCGTCACGATGCAGGGCGACAACCTCTCTGCGGTGACCGGGATGCAGTTCGGCGACGACGCCGACGAGGAGGTGACCGCGGATGACTGAGGACGGCGACGGAGCCGCCGACGGCGGCGTCCCCGACCTCGACCTGACGAGCGACCGCGACGGCGCGGATCCGTTCGCCGACGACGAGCCGGAAGACGGGGGAGCCGAGACCGGCGGGCGCGACGCGGGCGGCGAGCCCGACGCAGGCGGTGAGTCCGACCCGGACGTGCCCGACGTATCGCCCCCGGCCGAGACCGACGACGACGAGGTCGAGCCCGTCGAGCTCCTCGTCCAGCTCGCCGAGGAGGGCGAGATCGAGCCGTGGGACATCGACATCGTCCAGGTGACGGACGCCTTCCTGGACAAGCTCGACGAGACGGACCTCCGGACGACCGGGCGGGCGCTGTTCTACGCCAGCGTCCTCCTCCGGATGAAGAGCGACGGCATGCTCGCGGACGACGACGAGGACGAGGAGCCGGAGCCCGAGCCGTGGGAGGTCGCGATGGAGGGCGGCGCGCCCGACCCGGCCGCCGACGGGTTCGACCCGGTCGACAAGCTGGAGGCGGAGATGGACCGGCGGCTCGACCGGAAGAACACCCGCGGCTCGCCGGAGACGCTGGACGAGCTGGTCCGCGAGCTGCGCGAGGCCGAGCGCGGCTCGTGGTGGAAGGACTCCCGCGAGTACGACACCTCGGAGTCGCCGCACGGCCACGCCCGCGGCACGCAGACGCTCGACTACCACGCCGGCGACGAGTTCCGGCAGGACGGCGAGCCGACCGCGGGCGAGGCGACCGACCGCACTCACGACGAGGACATCGAGGAAGTCATCGTGGAGATCGACAACGCCCTCCGCACGCACTTCGAGCGCGGGCGCACGGAGGTGCTGACCGCGGCTCGGTCCGGCTCCAGCAGGACGACCTGTTCGGCGACCTCTGGGTGAAGGATCCGTCGGCGATGACCGGCGAGTCGGAAGCGATCGCGGACTGAACCGCCGGCGGCGACGTGAATCCCGATCCCGTGTTCGATCCCGCTGGACCCGCGTCGACCGCGATCGCGTTCCGACACGCTCTTGTCGGTGTCTCGTCAGGAACTGGTAGTGATATCGTTCGCGACCGGGAACCCCGCGCTCGCTGCCGTCGTCGCGGCGCTGTGGGTCGCCCTCCTGCTGTACGGCGCCTCGGCGGTCTGGTGGCTCCTCGAGGCGACGGTGCTCGCTCGCGGCGGTCGGGTCGACCCCGACGAGGTCGAGTGGGGGTACGACGACATTCAGGTCCGCATCCTGACGATCGACGCCGAGGAGGTGGTTCAGGCGACCGTCAACGCGGTCCCACAGGCGCTCGACGACGTGCGCGTGATCGCGGAGAAGCCGATCGACGTCGAGGGAGCGGACGTCCACGTCGTCCCCGAGGAGTTCGAGTGCGACGCGACCAACAAGGGCCGCGCCGTCGAGTGGGCCCGCCGGGTGGTGCCGTGTGATCGCGAGTACGTCCTCTACCTCGACGAGGACACGATCATGGCCGGCTTCGAGGGATTACCGGACACCGACGTGGTCCAGTTCACGGAGAAGCCGCTGTACACCGGCTCGCGGGTCGCGTACCTGAGCGAGATCTTTCGGGTCGGCTACCAGTACGAGCAGTTCGCGTTCCACCGGCTGCGCTACCCGCTGTACGCGTGGGGCGGCGGGGTCGCGGTCCGGCACTCCCTAGAGCAGTCGATCACGTGGGACGTCGCGACCATCACCGAGGACACGAACTTCATCTGGCGGGCCGCGGACCAGCTCGGCGTCTCCTTCGCCGTTCTGGACGTGCGCTTTCGGAACCAGGCGCCGCCGTCGCTGCGCGCGATGGCCAAGCAGCGCCGCCGGTGGATCTCGGGGACGCGCGCCGACGGCGGCCTGCTCCCGCTCAGGTACCGACCGGTGTATTACACCCGGGTCATCGCGTGGTCGCTCTCCCCGCTTGTGCCGTTCCTCGTCGTCGCGTCGCTCGTCTTCCCGGGCACCGCGCCCGGCATGGAGTGGTACCGCACCGCGTCGCTGGCGCTTTTCGGGATCCTGTTCGTCTACACGCTCGTCGGCGCGGCCGCGTACGACAAGCATCCCCTCACGTGGCCGCTCTACCTCCTGTTGACGCCGATCGCCTTCCTCGCGCACTCGGCCGGCGCGCTGTGGGGACTCGTCTCCCCGGTGACGACCTTCGAGGTGACCGAGAAGGTGACGCCGGACGCCGTCGAACGGGTCCACGAGTCGATGGAGTCCGGGGCCCTCTCCGACCACGACGGCTCCGAGCGGCTGCTCCGCGAGTCCGACGCGGAGAGCACGTTCGACGTGTTCGACGACTAATACGCGGCCGCTCCCGCGGAGAGCACTTCCGAAGCCCCAGCCGCTCGTCTATAAATGGCTCCCACTCGATCGACGGACGACACCTCCAAAGCCCCACCCGACCGCAACCGCACGGCACCCCACGCCTCCCCAGCCTCGCGGCTCCCTTCGGTCGCCGCGTCCCTCGCGCGTGCTGCTCGGCCGCGAGGCGGCCTCGCAGGCACGCGCCACCGCACCGCTTCGTTTATTTATAAGTAGTCGCCGAGCAGCGGCTCGACGCGCTCTTTCGTCTCCTCGGGGATGGCCTCCGTCGGCGTGTTGACGGTCCCCGCCAGCGACGTGTGCGCGTCACACTCCAAGTCCTCGGGCAGCGTCCGCACGGCCTCCTCGACGGCGGCCTTGATCGCCGCCTGGTTCTGCTCTGCGTTCTCGAGCACCTCCTCGAGCGTCACCTCGCTGTCTTCCTTCCAGACGTCGTAGTCGGTGACGCCCGCGATCGTCGCGTACGCGATCTCGGCCTCGCGGGCCAGCTTCGCCTCGGGGATCGCGGTCATCCCGACCAGGTCCCACCCCTGGCTCTTGTAGAACTCCGACTCCGCGCGCGTCGAGTACTGCGGCCCTTCGATACAGACGTAGGTGCCGCCCTTCACGACGTCCGTGCCGTCGTCGCCGACGGCGGATTCGGCCGCCTCGGTGAGGTGGTCGACGAGCTCCGGGCTGTACGGGTCCGCGAACGGCTGATGGACGACGACGCCGTCGCCGTAGAAGGAGAGGTCGCGGTGTTTCGTCCGGTCGTAGATCTGGTCGGGGACGACGAGGGTCCCGGGCGCTAACTCCTCCTTCAGGCTCCCCACCGCGTTCGACGCGAACACGTGCGTGACGCCGGCCTGCTTCAGCGCGTACATGTTCGCGCGGTACGGGAGGTCGGTCGGCGAGACGCCGTGTTCCGAGCCGTGACGCGGGAGGAACGCCACCTCGCGGCCCGTGTCGCCGAACTCGCCGATCGTCACCGCGTCGCTCGGCGCCCCGTACGGCGTGTCGAACTCGACTTCCCGCACGTCGTCGAGCGGGAGCGCCTCGTAGATGCCGCTGCCGCCGATGAATCCGATGGTGCCCATACCCGGAGTGCGCCCGCTCGCCACTTATACGGACCGAACCCGGCCGGCGGTCGGAGGGGACCCGCCTACAGCAGCCAGCGCACCGCCGCGAGCGCGACCGCGCTCACGGCGAGCAGGTGGACGAGGACGGCACCGACGGGCGCCGCGCCCACCGCGCGCATGTCGTCGATCCGGATCGAGAGCCCGAGGCCGACGAACGCCAGCGCGAACAGCGCGTCCGACACGCGGCCGATCGACGCCAGCGCGGCCGGCGAGAGCAGCCCGGTGTTGGCGACGACCGCCACGAGGAGGAAGCCGAGCAGGAACTTCGGAAACTCCGCCCACAGTCGCCGGACGCCCGGGTCCGCCGCCGACCGCGCCGCGTACGCCAGCGAGTACGCGACCGCGACGCCGCCGAGGAGCGAGTTGCGCGCGAGCTTCGTCACCGTCGCCCACTGGCCCGCCTCGGGCGAGTAGGCGAACCCCGCGGCCGCGACGGGGCCGGTCGAGAACATGCTCACGCCCGCCCAGACGCCGAACTGCCGGCCGGTGAGGCCGAGCCACTCGCCCGCGAGCGGGAACGCGACGAGCGTCGCGGCGTCGAAGAGGAGTATCGTCGCGGCCGCGAACGTGATGTCCGCCCCGCGCGCGTCCAGCACGCGGCCGATCGCGACGACGGCCGAGACGCCGCAGATGCTCGCGCCGGCCGCCAGCAGCGAGGACGTGGGAGACCCGATCCGGAAGAGCCCGCGGGCGGCTATCTCCGCGAACAGCAGCCCCCCGCCGACGACCGCCACCACGAGCGCGAGGACGGTCGGGCCGGCGGTGAGGAACTCCTCCACCGCGACCGCCGCCCCGAGCAGCACGATCCCGGTCTCCAAGAACAGCTTGTCGACTCCCACGCCCGGCTCCGCGACGTCCGGCACGCCGACGGTGTTCCCGACGCCGACGCCGATCGCGACCGCGACGACGAGCGGCTGGAGGCCGGGGACCGCGTCCGCGACGAGCGTCGCGGCGACCGCGCCGCCGGCGAGCAGCGCGAGGCCGGGGAGGTACGCCCGGACCGCCTCGGCGACTCCGGTCACAGCGCCTGTCCGACGAGGTGCGCGGCGACGATCCCGAGCCCCAGCGCGAGCGCCTGCCAGCCCCGGTCGAGCGCGGTCCAGCGGTCGACGACCGCGGGGCCGGTCGCGTCGGCGGAAGCCGCGTGCGTGTCGGCCTCGTCGTTGGGGTCCGGCCGCCCGTCCGGCCCGTCGGCGGCGTCCGATACCATACGTGACGATCGCCGCGCCCGCATTTATAGGGTGTGAATCAGGGCTTCGCGGTGAGTGACGCTACGGCGAAGCGCGGCCGCGGGCGACCGAAAGAGGCAGGGTCCGGGAGGGTGTGGTGCCCACAATCGGATGCCCACGACCCAGATCAAAGACTCCGTTCACGGCTACATCGAGCTGCCGGACGAGCTCGTCGAGGGGGTCGTCGACACGCGGCCGTTCCAGCGGCTGCGGTACGTCCGCCAGCTCTCGGCGACCCACCTCGTGTACCCGGGCGCGAACCACACCCGCTTCGAGCACTCGCTGGGCGTCTACCACCTCGGGCGCACCGTCTTCGAGAACCTCCGGCGACAGTCGTACTTCTCGCGCGGCGCGACGACCGACGAGCTCGAGGAGATCCAGCGCACGCTGGAGTGCGCCTGCCTCCTCCACGACGTCGGTCACCCGCCATTCTCGCACCTCTCCGAGCGGTTCCTCGACGAGGGGGTCCTCCGCGAGCGCGTCGCGGAGACCGGGCTGGTCGACGCCTTCGACGCGGCCGGCGTCGGCGGCGCGCCGCTCCGCTCGGCGAACCCGCACGAGCTGCTCGGCTGCGTGATCATCGTC
>UEZE01000078.1_pt1 | contig 8818 bp, 9 predicted proteins | sample 1903661 | NCBI WGS metagenome assembly UEZE01 (sample SAMEA4776352, study PRJEB27445) | saltern metagenome | biome: Hypersaline environment; feature: solar saltern; material: Pellet | place: Spain | collected 2014-08 | depth 0 m | reverse complement strand
TCCCGAACTCCTACCGGCTCCCCTCGGAGATCCTCAACGTCGTCAACGCGGAGATCCGCCACATCGACAAGCGCCAGGAGAAGGACCTCCACCCGCGCACCGAGGGCGGCACCGTCGAGGCGATCGAGTCGCCGTCGATGATCGAGCTCGTCCGGAACGTCCGGTACACCGTTGAGGACGACGAAGGGGACATCATGTGCCTGTTCCGGGCGCGCTACCAGATGTTCGACTTCATCGACGAGTTCATCGACCACGGCATCCCGTTCACGATGCTCACCGACGGGCGGATGTGGACCGACCGGGTCCAAGACTACGTCAGCGCCGTCGAGAAGGCGGAGGCCGGCGACCCCGTCACCGGGCTGGAGGCGCGGCGACTGGCCGACATGCTCCAGGAGTCGGCGTTCGGGACCCACGACCGCGAGGAGTTCTACGACTACCTCGACGACCGCGAGGAGGCGGCCGACGCCGACGACGTCGCCGAGATCGACGTCGAAGCCGACACGCTCGACGAGTACATCCCCTTCATGCCGGACACCGCCAGCGCCGACGACATGGTCCGGAAGGTGACGAGCTTCCAGCGCAAGTCGATGGGCGCGTACTTCGAGGGCGACTACCAGGGGACCGAGCCGACCCGCGTCCGCGTCGGCACCATCCACTCCGCGAAGGGCCGCGAGGCCGACCACGTGTTCGTCGCCACCGACCTCACGGAGAAGGTGGTCGAGCAGATGGCGGCCTCCATCGACGACCCGACCGACGTCGACGGCGTCGAGGAGTTCACGAAGGCGACGAGCCCCGTGCCGGTGCTCACCGACAACGAGCGCCGCGTCTTCTACGTCGGGATGTCCCGCGCCCGCGAGCGGCTCGTGATCATGGAGAGCCTCATCAGCGGCGCGCCGACGCTGCCGATCAGCGTCCTGCTGTTCAACGAGCTCCGCGAGGAGCCGGCCCAAGAGCTCGTCGAGGAGGTCCAGGCGGAGCTGGCCGTCCCCGAACCCGAGCCGTGAGCGGGAGCGACGCGCCCGGGGACGACACCGGAGAGGATCTCCGCCCGCTCCGGACCGACCTCCGGCCGATCGTCGAGGCGGTCCGCGCGGCCGACGCGGCCGCGTTCGTCGCCGTCGGCGACCGCTTCGACGACGCCCTGCGCTACCTCACGCGATTTTCAGGTCCCGACCGACCGTACGCGCTGGTCGTCGTCCCGGAGGAGGAGGCGGCGGCATCGACGGCGGACCGAGAGCCCGAGGCGGCGACGGACGCGGTCGCCGGCCGAGCCGTCCTGTGTGCCCCCGCCCTGTTCCGCGAGCAGGCGAACCGCGAGTTCGTCGCGACCGCGCGCGGACCGGGCGCGGAGAAGAACGACGCCGACGACCGCGACGACGACCCGTTCCACGACGGCGTCGTCCGCGAGGTGCGGACCGAGAGCGTCGGCGACCACGCCGGCGAGCGCGCGGCCGCGGTCCTGGCGGAACTCGTCGGAGAGCAGGACGGGAACGCGTCCGAGGCCGCCGACCGAACCGTTCTCACGCCCGCGTCGGTTCCCCACGACGCCGCGGTGTACCTCGAACGCGCGGGCAACGAACCGTCCTCGACCGACGCGGTCGCGACCGCGAGGGCGCGCAAGACGCCGGCGGAGGTCGACCGGCTCCGGCGCGTCCAGCGCGCGGCGGTCGTCGGGATGGCTCCCGTCCCTTCGTCGCTCGGCCCGACGGCCTCGCTCTCCGCGAGCACCGCCTCGGCGCGGGCCATCCCGACGACCGCCGACCCCCGCTCCGCTGGGAGGGCGACCCGCTGACGACGGAGCGGCTCCGCCGCGAGGTGAACGCGGTCCTCGCCGCCCGCGGGGTCCGCGACGCCGGCAACACGGTGATCGGCGCCGGCCCGTCCGCGGCCGACCTCCACTACGTCGGCGACGACCCGATCCGGCCCGGCGAGACGGTGCTCTTAGACATTTCGCCGCGCGGCCCGGACGGCCACTACGGCGACGTGACGCGGACGTTCGTCGTCGACGGCGACGGCGGCTGGGAGCGCCGCGCGTACGTCGCGGTCGAGGCCGCCCGCGAGGCGGCGGCCGAACTGGCCGCGTACGGCTTCGAACCGAACGCGGACGAGGGCGAGTCCGGGTTCACCCACGGCACGGGACACGGAGTCGGGGTGAGCCTCCACGAGGGGCCGTCGCTGTCTGGCGCGGGCGAGCTGCGCCCGGGCCACGTCGTCACGATCGAGCCCGGCGTCTACGATCCCGCGGTCGGCGGCGTCAGGCTGGAGGACCTGATCCTCGTCACCGAGGACGGTTACGAGATCCTGGCGGAGTACCCGTTCGACATCGCGCCGGACCCGGCGCGGTCCGGCTCGGACTAACGGTTCGCGGCGTCATCGCCGTCGACCTCGGGAGCGTCCGTCGACGCGGCGTCGTCGCCATCGGGGCGTTCCGACGCCTCGTCCGTGCCTACCAAACCCCCTCGGAGCTGTCGGGGCAACAGCCCGGAGAGGAGCCTGCGGGCGATCCGGGCGGGGTCGAGGAAGTACTGCGGCAGGACGACCATCGCTGCCGCGACGACCAGCAGGCCGGCCCCAAGCGCGACCTCGCCGGCGACCAGCCGGATGACGGCGTAGTTCGCCAGCGGGAGCGCGAAGACGAGCGACGCCGCCAGCCCGATCATGTCCAGCAGTCCGAGGCGCATCGGCCGTCGGTTGATCCCCGGAGGGCAAAAGGGGCGCGGCCGCGACGAACGGCGGTCGGCGGGAGCGACCCCGGCCGGACCCAGAACCGATATCCGTCGCCCGCCCCCACGTTCGGGTATGTTCACCGGCATCGTCGAGGGGACCGGGACGGTCCGCGAGCGCACCGAGACCGACGACGGCCTCCGGCTGCGGATCGGCGTCGACGGGTTCGACGACCTCCACCACGGCCAGTCGATAAGCGTGAGCGGCGTCTGCCTGACCGTCGAGGAGTACGGCGTCGCGGCCGACGGCGGCGAGTGGTTCGCCGTGTTCCTGGCGAGCGAGACGGTCGCGAAGACGTACCTCGGCGAAGTCGAGACGGGCGACGCCGTCAACGTCGAGCGCGCGATGCCCGCCGACGGGCGCTTCGACGGCCACGTCGTCCAGGGCCACGTCGACACCGTCGCCGAGGTGACTGAGATCGAGCGCGTCGGCGAGGACTGGCGGTTCACGTTCGCGATCCCGGAGGGCCACGGCGACTACCTCGTCGACAAGGGATCGGTGACGCTCGACGGCATCTCGCTGACGGTCGCCGAGAAGCGTGAGGCCGAGTTCGACGTGGCGATCATTCCGACGACCTACGACCTGACGACGCTCTCGGAGAAGTCGGTGGGCGACCCGGTCCACCTGGAGGTCGACGTGATCGCGAAGTACGTCGAGAACATGCTGGACGGCTACGCGGCCGACCCGCGGGCGGCGGACGACTGAGCGCCGGGAGAGACGCTCTCGGGAGGAATCGACCGGTTCCCGACAGCAGAGCCGCGGTTCAGTCGTCCTGCGCGTCCTTCGCGCCCTTCACCGTCTCGCGGACGGCGTCGACGCCCTCGTCGTGGAGCAGGTCGCCGACGACCACCACGTCGCTGTGGGCGGCCATCTCGTTGGCCGACTCGTAGTCGTGGATGCCGCCGCCGTAGAAGAGCGCGGCGTCGTCCAAGGCGTCGTGGGCGGCCGCGACCTTCTCCGTGTCGCCGAACGTGCCCGAGTACTCGACGTAGACGATCTCTTGGCCGAACATGCGCTCCGCGACCTTCGCGTAGGCGCCCACGTCGTCGGCGGTGAGGTCGCAGTCCGCCTCCGTGAGCTGGGCGACCGACGCCTCGGGGTTCAACACGATGTACGCCTCGGTGTGTGTCCGGCTCCAGTCGAGGTCGTCGATCCGGACCCACTCCTTGTGCGCGCCGGTGATCCAGAAGGGGCCGCCGGCGTTGAACACGGTCGGGATCAGGTAGCCGTCGAGCGCCGGGGAGTCGATGACGACGCCCGGGTTCGACGGCTCCTGGTACAGCGGCACGTCGAACTCCGCGGCGGCGTCGACGACGCGGTTCATCTTCTCCGCGGTGACGTCGAGGGTCCCGCCGATCTCGATCGCGTCCGTCCCGGTCCGGCAGACGTCCTCGAAGGTCTCGCCCGGCTGGAGGTCTTTGTCGGGATCGACCTTCAGCACGTGGTCCCAGTCGTCCCACGGGTTGGTCATCGGGCGAGAGTCGGCAGGGCGAGAGTAAAAAGGTGCGGAACCTGCGCCGCCTCAGAGCAGGTCGTCGATCTCGTCGTTCTCGAACGCCGCCGCCGGGTCGGGCTTCTCCTCGCGCTCGTCGCGCACCGCCTGCCGCGCGCGCTCCAGGAACGCCTCGACGCGCTGCGAGCGCTCGACGCCGCCGAGCAGGACGAGCGCGGCGATCCGGCCGGAGTCGAGCGGGAAGTCACCGCCGCGGACCTGCATCGAGCCCGTCTCCTCCTGGAGCCACTTTCGCGCCTTCTCCGACCCCTTCCGGGAGATCCGGTCCGGGTCGCCCGCGACCGCGACGAGGGCGGCGTCGGCGTCGGTGGCGCTCGGCAGCGAGAGCCCGGTCATCACTGCGCTCCGGACCGCGCTCGTCACCGTGGTGACGTTCTCCTGCGGGTCGTCGGCCGCGGGCGCGGACGCGAACCCGACCGCGGCCATCCCGCCCGCCCGCAGCGTGTTGATCACCTCGCTCGTGTCGACGACGGACTCGGCGACGCCCTCGACGGCCTCGCCGGCGGCCAAGAGGAGGCCGATCCGCTTCGCCATCGAGGCGTTGATCGCCTCGTAGCCGCCCTCGACGGACTCGCCCGACGAGCGCCACGCGTCGTTGTCCAAGAGGATCGTCGCGTCCGCCTCGCGGACCAGCGTCTTGAGCGACCGGCCGGCGTTCACCTGGTACATCGTCCCCTCGTCGCGGCCGGGGAGGACGCCGATCGCGTACACCGGCACGTCGTACACCCGGTTCAGCTCGCGGACGAGGACCGGCGCGCCGCCGGAGCCCGTCCCGCCGCCGAGGCCGGCGACGACGAAGACGGCCTCGGCCTCCGCGGTGACCTTCGGGGCGAGCGCGTCCAACACCTCGACCGCGTCTTCGTCCATCACTTCGGCGCCGAGTTCGTTGTCGCCGCCGACGCCGTGCCCGTTGACCCGCGACTGCCCGACGAGGACCGTTTCGAGCGGGAGGGGGTCGAGGTCGGCCGCGGCGGTGTTGACGGCGAGCGCGTCGAGGACCGCGCCGTAGCCGGCGTCGGCGTCGAACTCCGCGAGGGCGGTCGTGAGCTTGCCGCCCGCCTGTCCGACGCCGAGGAGGACTGCTTTCATGCGACCACCTACCAGTGCCCCCGACAATACCCTTTCCCCGAGGTTTAAGAGTGAAACCGCGGGCAACGGGTCGCATGCCCGACCACGCGCACGGCGTCGAGCCGTCGAGGACCGGAACAGAGGCGACGGCGGGATCGAATGCGACGACAGGAGGGGAAGCGGCGACGGACGTAGGAGTAACGAGGGGGACGGCGGACGCAGAAGCAACGAGAGAGACGGCGGACGACGAGATAGAGGCCCGACTCCGCGCCGTCGAACGGGCGGTCACCGGCAGCGAGACGCGGCCCGCAGACGTGGCCGCCGGCGCGGAGGCGACGGCCGAGCGCGAGCGGCTCGAATCGCGGCTCGACGACCTCGAGGCGCGGGTCGCGGAGTTGGAGTCCGCGACGCAGGCGATCCGCGGCTACGCGGGGGCGATCAGGGCCGTCAACCGCGAGGTCGAGCGACGCGCCGACCTCGCGCTGGCGCGGGCGACGGAGGCCGGCCGCGACAGCGAAAGCGACGGTCCCGGGCCGGCTGCCAGCGAGGGGGGCGTCCCGTCGGAGAGCGCCCTCGACGCCGCCTTGCCGGACGACCGGCCGACGACCGGACCCCGCACCGGCGGCGACGGGAACGACGAAGACGGCGACGGCGGCGCGTGGGCGGCAGACGCGCTCGACCGCCTCCGGGAGTCGCTGTAATCGGCCCGTGATCCGCGTGGTGCTCACCGTCTTGGTCGCCGTCGCGCTGCTGGCGGCGTCGATGCCCGCGGTCGAGACCGCTCGGACCGCGACGACGACGGAGCGGATCGGCGTCGAGGCGGACCGGCTGGAGCGGGCGATCGGCGGCGTCGTCGCCGGATCGACCCCCGTGAGCGACCCGGCGATGGCCGCGCAGACGACCGTCCTCGTCCGCGTTCCGGCGGGGTTCGCCGCGGCGGACGTCGACCGGGTCGCGCTCGTCGAGCCGTCGGACCAGGCGGACGGCCTCGCGCTCGCGTATCGGATCGAGGGACGCTCTGAGCGGACGCTCCGCGTCGGCACGGGGCCGGCCGAGACGGCCGTCGACCTCGTCGGCGGGCCGATCGAGCTCCGGACCGGCGGACCGAGTCGGATTCGGATCCGGTACGTCGACGACGACGGACCGACGGTCCGGATCGGCCGAGTCGGGTGAGACGGAGGCGGCGCGGCGGAGCGGGGCGGGACTGGACGGCGCAGAGAGAGGCAGTGGCCGGACGTGGGTGGCCGACGAGCGGGCGATCGTTTATATACCGAACCGCGGCCACGGCCGGCATGGACCTCGGAATTACCGGGCGAATCGCCGGCGGTGACGGCGAGACGCCGCTCCGAACGCTCCCGTGGATCGGCGGCGAGTCAGACGGGTGTCGCTGCGGTCCGACGTTCCGCGAGCCCGTGGGAACCGGCGTCGAGGACCGGGTGGTGCTCGACGTCGACGCCGACGACTGCCCCGGGCGCGGCGACCTCGCCGCGAGCCCGGAGTGTCTCGCGACGGTCGTCGAGGCGCTCGCCGACCGGGACGCGGACGTGATCAGGACTCGCCACCGCGGACGCGAGCGCTCCTACGCCGACCGCGCGGCCGCCCTCCTCGTCGCGGCGGGACGCTTCCGCGAGCGGGTCGCGTTCCACGAGGAGCGGCTCGCCGACCGAGTCGTCCGCGATCCGCTCGGGGCGGCGGCGGAGGCGGCCGGCCGCGCCGGACCGGCGAACCGCATCGCGACCGAGACGGACCTGCTGGCTGCCGTCGAAGGGCTCGGAGGGGATCTACACGGCGGCGACCATGACCTGAGCCGCGTCCTGCGGGCCCACGTCGGTCCGACGGCGGCGACCGCGCGCGTGGCGACCGCGCCGCCGCCGGGCGCGACGCTGGTCGACCGCTGGACGGTGTCGACCGGCGCGACGGTCCGGCGCTACGAGGGCGACGGTCCGCTCGAGACGTACCACCTCACGCCGCCTACCGTCGACCTCGACGCCGACGCCGTGGCGACCCTCGCCGACGCTCGGGACCGACTGCTCGACGACCCGCAGGGGGGTGACAGGGCGCCCGGACGGGCGGTGCGAGCGGCGGCGGACGACGGCGACCCCGTCGCCGACGTGACGGCGATCCTTCGGCGGCACGCCCACGGCTACGGCGTGCTGGAACACGTCTTCGCCGACGACAGGGTGAGCGACGCGACGGTGACGGCGCCGGTCGCGGAGAACCCCCTGCGCGTGGTCCTCGACGGCGAGCGCTGCCGGACGAACGTACGCCTCCCGCCGGAGGGGGCCGCGACGCTGGCGTCGCGGCTCCGCCGGTCGAGCGGCCGAGCGTTCTCGCGGGCGACGCCGACGCTCGACGCGACGATCGAGTCGGAGACCGGTCGCGTCAGGGTCGCCGCGACCACGGCACCCGCCAGCGACGGACTCTCCTTCACGTTCCGGCGCGGGGACCCCGAGGCGTGGACGCTGCCGCGGCTGGTGTCGGTCGACACGCTCACTCCCGCGGCGGCCGGGCTGTTGTCGGTCGCCGTCGAGCGGGGCGTCGCGGGGCTGATCGCCGGCGGACGAGCGGCCGGGAAGACGACGGCCCTCGGCGCGCTGCTGTGGGAGATACCCGCCGGAACGCGGACGATCGCCGTCGAGGACACGCCCGAACTCCCGGTGGACGCGCTCGCCGACGCCGGGCGGGACGCCCAGCGCCTCCGGGTCGGCGACGGGGTGGAACTCGCGCCGGCGGACGCCGTCCGAACGGCACTCCGCATGGGCGGCGGCGCGATAAGCGTCGGCGAGGTGCGCGGTGAAGAGGCCAGGGCGCTGTACGAGGCGATGCGCGTCGGAGCCGCCGACGAGACGGTCCTCGGGACGATCCACGGAGCGGACCCGGAGGCGGTCGAAGAGCGCGTCGTCACCGACCTCGGCGTGCCTCGATCCTCGTTCGCGGCCACGGACCTGATCGCCGTCCTCGAGGACCACCGGGTCGAGTCGATCGTCGAGGTCGCTGATCACGACGAGGGGGTGAGTTTCGATCCGCTCTTCGAGCGGACCGGGAGCGGACTCGTCGGAACGGGGCGCATCGACCGGGGCGAGAGCCGGCTGGTCGAGGACCTGGCGGTACCGGGCGAATCGTACGCGGCGGTCCGAGAAGCCGTCGATCGGCGAAGCGAACAGATTCGGGACGCGGTTCGCGCGGGCCGAACGGCGCCGGCGAGGTACGCCGGGGGAGACCGATGACGGGGGGCTCTTCCCGGGTGGCGGGCGAAACCCGCGCCGGATCGGGGGACGACTCGACTGCGTCCGCGGAGCTGCGACGGGCGATCGCGTTCCTCGGCTGGGACGTCTCCGCGGAGCGGGTCGTGTCCCTCGGGTATCGGGTCGCCGCCGTCGCCGGCGCGGTCGTCACCGCGGCCGTGGCCCTCCTCGCCGGCGCGGTCGCCGCCGCGCCCGCGGGGCTCGCCACCGCCGTCTCCGGGGCGCACGCGGTCCACCGGACGCCGGTGTGGCTCGCGTCGCTCAGGCG
>UEZE01000137.1_pt1 | contig 8994 bp, 8 predicted proteins | sample 1903661 | NCBI WGS metagenome assembly UEZE01 (sample SAMEA4776352, study PRJEB27445) | saltern metagenome | biome: Hypersaline environment; feature: solar saltern; material: Pellet | place: Spain | collected 2014-08 | depth 0 m | reverse complement strand
CTGAAGTTCGACCTCGACGTGCCGAGCGGCTTCGAGAAGGACCGCGCGAACCGCCACCTCCGGCCCGGCGAGATCCGCCACAAGACGGAGATCGTCGAGGCGGTCACGGAGCGCGTGAAGGACAAGGCGGACGTCTCCTTCGACTGCCACTGGACGTTCTCGGGCGGCTCCGCCAAGCGCCTCGCGGACGCCATCGAGGAGTACGACGTCTGGTGGCTCGAAGACCCCGTACCGCCGGAGAACCTCGAGGTCCAGGAGGAGGTCACGAAGAACACGGTCACGCCGATCGCGGTCGGCGAGAACCGCTACCGCGTCACGGAGCTCCGGCGGCTCATCGAGAACCAGGCGGTCGACATCGTCGCTCCCGACCTGCCGAAGGTCGGCGGGATGCGGGAGACGCGCAAGATCGCCGACGTCGCGAACCAGTACTACGTGCCGGTCGCGATGCACAACGTCGCCTCGCCGATCGCGACGATGGCCGCGACGCACGTCGGCGCGGCGATCCCGAACTCGCTCGCCATCGAGTACCACTCCTACGAGCTGGGCTGGTGGGAGGACCTCGTCGAGGAGGACGTCATCGAGGACGGCTACATCGAGGTGCCCGAGGAGCCGGGAATCACTGATTTCCGCAGTTCGACGAAGCATAGGCCGAACTCAAGTGAGAAGACTTCCTCTTGTTCGGGCCGGACTCACGCGTTCTCGACGATTTCGTCGCGAGCGACTGCGTCGAGTCCACGCCGGTCCAGTTCCGCTTCTATCTCCCGCACACGGGGTGCGATCGCGTCCGGTTCGTGGCTGTCGGTCCCGACCGTCACGTCGACGCCGGCGTCGACGAGGCGGTCGAGGAAGGCGGGGGCCGGGTGGAACTCGCCGTAGTCGTCGAGCAGCCGCCCGGCGTTGATCTCCGGGACAGTCCGGGAGTCGCGGAACGCCTCGGCGACCGCCGCGTAGTGGTCCTCGGTCGCGAAGCCGCGGAGGTGCGGGTTGCGCTCGATCAGGTCCGGGTGCGCGGCGATCGCGAACAGTTCCGACTCGATCAGGGCGACCAGCTTCTCGAAGTAGCGGTCGACGAGCGCCCGGCGCTCGGACGCCGGCTTGTCGGCGAAGTGCGAGCGGGTGTGGACGTTCGCGCCGTCGAGGTCGTGGACGCTGCCGACGGCGTAGTCGAACGCCGCCTCTTCGAGGAACTCGTCGATCGCGCCCTCGTGCGCCGGGTCGTAGTCCACCTCCGCCGCGTCGAACACGTCGACGTCGACGGCGTCGCGGACCGACTCGATCGCGTCGCGGCGGCGCTCGTAGGTCAGGTCGAGGTTGAACCCGAACGCGCGCTTGTGCTCTCTCGCGTTCGGCTCCGGCGAGACGTTACAGTGGTCGGCGAACCCGATCCCGTCGAGCCCCGCGTCCGCGGCGGCCTCGACCATCCACCGGAGGAACGCCCCGTCCGAGTAGTTCGTGTGGGCGTGGTAGTCGTACACGGCGGGCGTTGGCCCCGGGCGAACTCGAAGGTTCGGGTCGTGCGGGAACGACCGGCGCGCGGCGGTCCGCCGCGACCGCGTCGACCGGTCGGCGGGTACGAAGCCAGCAATATAATCCGGGGAACGCGTTGAAAGTTCATTTAGGAAATCTTTTGATACTTATGTGTGATAGCTGATCCCATGGGTGTTACTGACAAGATAAACTGTCGCGTCGTCGACGACGACTCCCGGCCGCTGGCGGGGCGGATCGTCATCGGCGAGCGGCGGGACGGCGACCGAATCGGCCACTGGATGACCGGAGCCGACGGGGACTTCGTCCTCGAGGCGGACGGCGGCACCGCTCTCGACGAGGTCTCCTTCACCGTGCGGAACCCCGCGCAGGGCGGGACCGAGGAGCCGGTCCGACGGCGAAAGCGACCGGACGGGAGCGAGGCGACGCTCCGCCTGACGGTGAACGCGCGCGACATCATGCTCCACGGAGGCAGCGAACACCGCGGGATGAACGACGCGGCGTGTACGGCCGCGGGCCCGGTCCGGAGCCACCGGTTCTACACGCAGTTCCCGGAGCTGGACCCATACGACCGCGACGAGGACCTGCTCCGGACGCTGGGGGGAACCGACGGGGAGGTCGGGGCGCCGATGATGGAGACGCCCGACGACCCGGTCGGCGACGCCGAGACCCCGGCCGGCTACGGCATCTTCGGCCAGTACGTCGACCACGACATCACGTTCGACCCGACCTCCGACATCGACCGGCGCAACGACCCGGCCGCGCTCCGGAACTTCCGGACGCCCGCGCTCGACCTCGACTCGCTGTACCGGACGAACGCCGAGACGGCCCCGTTCCTCTACGACCACGACGCGGACGAGCGCAAGCTGCTCACCGGCGAGGCGGCCCCGCCGGAGGGCGACGGCGACGGCGGCGTCTTCGGCCCGCCGGGGACGGACCTCCAACGGAACGAGCAGGGCACGGCGGTGATCGGCGACCCGCGGAACGACGAGAACGTCGTCGTCTCGCAGCTCCAGCTCGCGTTCGCGAACTTCCACAATCGGATCGTGGACCACCTGCTCGGTCCCGGCTCGTCGCTCGTCGAGGAGGACGAGTCCGTCCTCGAAGCCGCGCAGCGGCTCGTCATGTGGCACTACCAGTGGGTGGTGCGACACGACCTCCTCCCGCGGATCTGCGACCGCTACGTCCTGGCCGACATCGAGGAGCGCGGCCGGCAGTTCTTCCTCCCGCCGGGGCGCCCGCCGGCGATCCCGGTTGAGTTCGGCGGGGCCGCGTACCGGTTCGGCCACAGCATGATCCCGCACGCGTTCGACGTCAACGACGAGGTCGGGGAGGTGCCGCTGTTCCCGACCGACTCCGGGGAGGAGGACCGCCACCTCCGCGGCGGGGGACCCGTGTCGAGCGACCTCGTCGTCGACTGGTCCCGGCTGCTCGACACCGGCGACGGCGACTACCAGCCCTCGCGGAAGATCGAGCCCCTCCTCGCGCCGGCGCTGTTCGAGCTCCCGGTGTCCGGCGACAGGTCGCTCGCCGTCCGGAACCTCCGCCGCGGGAAGGCGCTCGGGCTGGCCTCCGGACAGGACGTCGCCGCCCGGATGGGGTGCGACCCGATCCGGAACGAGGCGTTCGGCGACGAGTCGCCGATCATGCGGACGCTCCGGGCGCACGGCCGCGGCGCCGACCCCGACGCGCCGCTGTGGTACTACGTGCTCGCCGAGGCCGACTACCAGCAGGACGGCGAGCGGCTCGGCGCGGTCGGCAGTCGCATCGTCGCGGAGACGCTCATCGGACTCATCGAGGCCGACGAGACCGCCTACCCCAACGCCGCGCCCGACGGCTGGGAGCCGAGCCTCCCGCAGCCGACGCCGACCGACGGGTACACGCTGGCCGACATCACGGCCTTCGCCGCGGAGGCGAGGCCGGACGGGCTCGTCATCGACGCCGTCGACGCGGGACCGGGCAGCGGGGTCGGCGACGGCGCGGGCGACGCGCTCGACGAGTCGGTGACGCTCCGGAACATCGCCGACGACCCGATCGATCTGACGGGCTACGTCATCGACCTCGACGGGCAGCGCGACGACCTCCCGAGCGCGACGCTCGACCCCGACGAGACGCTGACCGTCCACGTCGGGAGCGGCACGGACTCGGCCGCCGACCACTACCTCGGCCGTAACGCCCCCGCCCTCGACGACGATGGAGAGGTCGTGACCGTGTTCGATCCGGACGGCGAGCGCACGACGAGGCGGCGATACGTCGGGTGACGGGGCGGGGGACAGGGTAGTTCGACGAAAGCGGGTGACGGCGTCGGCGACGCCTCACCGCCCTTCGCCGACGAGCGCGTTCGTCGAGATGACGAGGAACGAGACGCCCGAGAGGCCGGCGATGAGTGCGAACGACGCGCCCCAGCCGAGGACGTCGGCGACGAGTCCGACGCCGACGGAGCCGGCCGAGCCGATCACGGTGTAGACGGTCCGGATCAGTCCGAAGCCGGCCCCCCGCTCGGCGTCCCCGAGCGCGTCCATGAACCGGGGGTCGATGGCGGAGAAGAACGAGGAGCCGAGGCCGGCGAGGAACACGGCGACGCCGAGCCCGACGGTCGTCGGGAGCGCCGGCAGGCCGACCGCGACGGGGAGCCGGACGAGGTCGGGGAGCGCGACCAGCGAGCCCAGCCCGAGCGCCCCGCCGAGGAGGGACGCGGCGATGCTCGCGTCGCGTCCCAACCGGTCGGAGAGGCGGCCGAGCCCGACCTGCGCCCCCGCCCGGACGACGAAGAACGCCGAGAAGACGCCGCCGGCGAACGCCGGCGAGTAGCCGCGGAACTCGACGAGGAACGTCGGCAAAAAGGAGATGACGCCCTGCGCGACGTACGTCCCGAGCGTGGCCACCGCGAGCGGGACGAGTATCTCGCGCCGGCCGATCAACTCGAACAGCGGGCCGAGCCGGAGCCGCTCGGCCATCGGCTGCTCCGGGCGACGCGGCTCGGTGGGGCGGACGCGCCGCGCGAAGAGGACGAAGATGGGGACGCCGACGAGCGCGGCCAGCGCGACGCCGGGCCGCCAGCCGTAGCGCACGCCGACCCACGTCGCGGCGACGGGCGCGATCAGGCCGGCGAGCGGACCGCCGAGCGAGTGGATCCCCACCGCGGTGCCGAGGTCGTCGAACGTCCGCGAGAGCAGCGTGGTCGCCACGGCGTAGTGGAGTCCCGCCGCGAGCCCCAAGAGCACCGCCGCCACCACGAACGCGGGGAATATCGGAACCGCCGCCAGCAGCAGGCTCATCGCCGTCGTCCCGCCGACCGCGACGAGGATCACCCGACGCTCGCCGTACCGGTCGGCGAGGATCCCGCTCGGGAACTGCGAGAGCCCGTAGGCGAACCACATCCCCGAGAGCGCGACCCCGACGGCCGTGTTCGAGACGCCGAAGTCGTCGATGATGAGTGGGACGACCGGGCTGATCGCCAGCCGGGCGAAGTAGGTGACGAAGAACGCCAGCATACACAGCGTCAACACCGTGTGGCGGTACCGCCAGTTCATCCGACGGTCACTGGCGACCCCTCGGGGCGGTCGGGCGTCAACCCTTTCGGTTTCGGCGGGCCGCGCGCCGTCCGGGGGCGGTCAGCGCGCGGCCGCCGGGTCCACTCGACTCCCGACCCACAGGAGCGTGAGGAGGAGCCCGGCGACGGACGCGGGCAGGAACCATCGGAACGCGGCGAGCAGCCCCGCCGACGCCTGAACGCCGATCACCGCGAGGAAGGCGGGGCCGCAGCAGGCGACCCCCGAGAGGACCCCCGGGAGCCCCGCGGCGGCGCCCGCGCCGGCACCGATCCGGCAGGCGGCGGGCCCGCGCCACGCGACGACGGAGACGGCGAGCGTGACGCCGACGAGCGCCGCGAGCGCGAGCCCGACGACGGCGTTGACCGGGGCGAAGAGGTACTCGACCGGCCCCGCGGAGAGCAGCGCCACGGGCGGACCCTCGACGACGACGAGGTCGAACCGGGGGGCCGAGGCGACCGCGCCGGCGCGCACCCCGAGGTGGCCGAGCCCGAGGTGGTACGCCACGAGATAGGCTGCGGCGACGGCGGCCGCGGTCGCCCGGCCGTCGCGCCGGCCGAGGGCGGCGCGGACGGCGAACGCCGTCCGACGAACCAACCCGACGAGCCACGCGCGCGCCGATTCCGCCGGGGCGGCGGTCTCAGCGGCCATCGCCCGCCCCCGTGTGCTCGCCGACGAACGCGGTGTCCGGGTAGAAGCCGTACCAGGCGAACCACATCGCGTCGAACGCGAGGAGGCGTTCGAGCGGCAGATCCGCGGCCGCGAACCCGCCCTCGTCGCCGACTCGGTAGCCGTCGCCGTCCGGATCCACCGCGACGCCGTCGGGGTTCCGGTAGACGTGGCCGGTCGAGAGGGCCGGATCCGCGACGGCGACGACGGCAGCGCCGCCCTCGCCGACGGTCCCGGTCAGGACGCGCTCCGAGCGCAGCGTCGCCCCGTCGAACGCGACTGCGCCAGCCGCGGTCCGCGCCCCGACGACGACCGACTTGGCGTGGCCCTCCTCCGGGGACGCGAGCGGCGGAAACCGGGTTCCGTCCCGGGAGTAGTAGCCGCTCAGCGGCGCGTAGCTCCCGTAGGGATCGCTGTCGTAGCGGCGGACGTAGCCGGTCTCTTCGGTCATGAGGAGCGAGTCGGGATGTCGCGCTGCCCACTCGCCGGCGGTCGTCCACGCGACGCTGAACTCGTCGAGGGTCTCGCCGGTCATCGGCCCGTCGATCCCGGTGGCGAGCATCTGCGGCCACCAGCTGTCGGTGGCGCGGTCGTACATGATCAGGTTCGAGTTGACGAGTCGGCCCGACACCCCGAACGTCGTGTCGCCGCGATGGAACCCCTGCGCCGTCCCGGTGAGCGGACAGTACGTGACCGCGACCGGCTCGCCGCCGACCTCGTCGTTGACGATCTCGTGGTGCGAGAGGATGCGACGGGGGTACGCCTTCGCCTCGCCGCCGCGGACGACGCCGAACACCGGCTCGTTGCTCGGCGAGTCCGCCTCTTCGATGGGGCGGAAGGCGGGCTCGTCGACCGAGGGGATCCCGTCTTTCCCGACGCCGCCGTCGAGCGACTCGGAGACGAGCCCGTCGGCCTCGTACGCGATGTGATACCCGTCGTCGACCGTCGGCGGGGGAGACCCGCCGCCCGACTCCTCGGTGCTTCGGCCGGCGGAGTCCGTCGCTCGGCCCCCGAGGCAGCCGGCGAGGGACGCACCGCCGACCGCCGCGATTCCGGCCAGCGCCGCGCGGCGGGTACTGTTCATGCCGCTCTCTCCGGCTTCGAGCGTATAAAGTCCGAAGCGCGGGTGTAAGTGACACGCACACCCGCTGTCGGGGGGCGGATCGGAGCTCGACGGAGCGCGTTCGCTACTCGTGACCGCTCGACGACCGCTCCGCGAGGCGCTCCGCGATGACCGCGCCGGCGGTCCGCGGGTCGGCCTCGCGGACCGTCACCGCGTCGCCGACCGCGACCCGGCCGGGTTCGACCACGTCACAGCAGAGGCCGCCGCGGTTCCGGAGCGCCGACGCGAGGCCGTCCTCGCCGGCGAGCTCCTCGAGGTGCGCACACGGCGGTCTCCGTCGGGTCGGTCGCAGGAGGGCGTCGCCGACGGCGACGGTCGCGCCCAGGAGCGAGTCCATCCCCGCGCCGAACCCCTCGACGACCACGTTCCGGCGGTGACGGCCGTCGCGCACGTCGACGCCGGTCTCCGCGTGGACCGCGGCGAGCGCCTCCGCGGCGACGAGGGTGACCGCGCAGCCGTCGAGCTGAAAGTGGCCGTCGCCGCGCCGATAGCGATCCCCCTCGACGCCGTCCGGCCGGATCTCGACCGCCTCGCGACCGACGGGCGGGGCACCGCCCTCGGGGGCCGTCACGAGGCCGGCGACTGCGCCGGGGGTCGCGTCCGCGCTGGTCGATTCGGGTGGCCGGTCCGCCGGCATCAGGGCCCTCCGAGGAGGGTCTCGTCGTCCGGCTTCAGCCACTCGCGGTGCGCGTAGTAGAGCGCGGCGACCGGGGGCGCGGGGAGCGCGGCGAGCGCGTACACCCACTTGAAGACGCCGAGGTCGGCGACCCCCCGCTCAGCGAGCGAGAGCGCGTCGAGCAGGATGGTCGCGGTCGCCAGCGGCGCGAGCAGGTACCCGTGCGCGAACGAGACCGCCGCGCCGACCGGCGTCTCGGGGGTCAAGAGCGCCCAGTCGAGCGCGTACAGGAGCGTCCAGACCGCGACGGTGGCGGCCAGCGCGGCGAGCCACGGCCCGTCGAAGCGCCGGTCCGGGGCGTCGGGCGAGCCCGCCGAGTCGCCGTCGGACCGCTCCGTCGGTTCAGCGCGCGTGTTCACGACGGATCTGCGCGCCGGACGCTAATCAACTCCCGGGTGAGCCCGCCGGCGGCGCGGTCACTCGTCGTCGAAGGTGCCCGCGGTCAGGTACCGCTCGCCGCTGTCCCAGTAGACCGTGACGACGAGCGGCTCCTCGCCGTCGAACGCGCCGCTCTCGCGCAGCTCGGCCGCGACGTCCTTCGCCGCGAGGTTCGACGCGCCCGACGACTGGCCGACCAGGATGCCCTCCTCGCGGGCGAGCCGCCGACACTCGGCCTCGGCGTCGGCCAGCTCGACCGTGTGGACCTCGTCGATCAGGTCAACGTCGAGGTTCGGCGAGACGAACCCCGGGCCCATCCCCTGGAAGCCGTCGACGCTCGGCTCCTCGCCGGAGAGCACGGCGTTGTCAGCTGGCTCGACGGCGTCGATCCGCACGTCCGGGAAGGCCTCGCGCAGCCGGCGGCCGATCCCGGTGATCGTCCCGCCGGTGCCGACCCCGGCGACCAGCGCGTCGACGGTGCGGTCGCCCACCTGGTCGAGTATCTCCGGCCCCGTCGTCTCGTAGTGGGCGCGGGGGTTCGCCGGGTTCTCGAACTGGCGGAGCTGGACGGTGTTGGGCTCGCCTTCGAGCTCGTCCGCGCGGTCCTTCGCGTCCGAGATGTCGCCGTCGACGAGCTCGACGGTCGCGCCGTACGCCCTCATCAGCCGGCGGCGCTCGATCGACTTCCCCTCGGGGATGACGAGGGTGACGTCGTAGCCGCGCGCCGCGCCGGCCATCGCGAGCCCGATGCCGGTGTTGCCCGACGTGGGCTCGACGATGCGGTCGCCCGGCCCGATCTCGCCCGCCGCCTCGGCGGCCTCGATCATGTACAGCGCGGGGCGGTCCTTCGCCGAGCCGCCCGGGTTGCGGGACTCGACCTTCGCCGCGACCGTCGTCCCCGCGGGCGCGTCGACCCGCACCAGCGGCGAGCCGAGCGTCGACAGGATGTCGTCGTCCATTACCCGAACGGAGGCGGTCGCGACAAAAAGGCCCCGCGGACTCCGGCAAGCGATGTCGACCGTGGTGACGGACTCTCCGAATAAATCGCGACGCAGCGACCGAGTGTGCTGACAAGCAGTGTCCGCACCCCGGAGATGCGGAGATAGTTGCGG
>UEZE01000049.1_pt1 | contig 9028 bp, 8 predicted proteins | sample 1903661 | NCBI WGS metagenome assembly UEZE01 (sample SAMEA4776352, study PRJEB27445) | saltern metagenome | biome: Hypersaline environment; feature: solar saltern; material: Pellet | place: Spain | collected 2014-08 | depth 0 m | reverse complement strand
TATCTGCCGGGTGAGCCACTCGACGGCGACGTACGCCGCGACGACCCCGCCGCCGGCGAGCGAGACGAGACCGACGCTCCCGAAATAAAACAGGGGGTTGTTCGTCTTCGCGCGCCGGTAGATCTCCAGCAGGATGATCCCGCCGTCCCGGAACGGCCGGAGGTTCGTCGACGACCCCGCCGGCCGCGGGAGATACGAGACGGGGACGACGGCCGTCGTGACGCCCCGCTTGACACACTCGACGGCCATCTCCGTCTCGACGCCGAACCCGTCCGAGCGGAGGCTCATCCGCTCGAAGGAGGCCCGTGTGAACGCGCGGTAGCCGCTGAGGATGTCGTCGTACCGCTCGCGCCGCGCCTCGTAGCGGTCGGCGTCGAGCGTTCTCGCGACGCGCTCGACCCGCACCGCGTCCCGGTCGAGCAGCGCCTCGGGGTCGCGCAGCGACGCCACGGGATGCGGCTCCGGAGGATCTGCCATCGCGTCGTCAGAGGGCTCGCGGAGACAAAGGCGCGGCGGGGATCGGTCGCTTCGGGTCCGCGCCCGCCTTCACCCCTTGATGTTACAGACGGGGAACGTGCGGGCGACCTTGTCGCCGATGCCGAGCTCGTCGCTCACGCGGATCACCTCGTCGATGTCCTTGTAGACGCCGGGGGCCTCCTCCGCGATGGTGGCCCCGGACTGCGCCTTCACGTAGATCTGCTGGCCGTCCTCGAGGTCGTCTTGGACGTCGCCGCCCCAGAACTCCTGTTTCGCCTGCGTGCGGCTCATCAGCCGTCCCGCGCCGTGGGCGGTCGAACCGAACGAGACGCCCATCGACTCGTCGCCGCCCCGCAGGACGTACGAGCCCGCGCCCATGCTGCCGGGGATGATGACGGGCTGGCCGACCTCGCGGTACGTCTCCGGCACGTCCTCGTTGCCGGCGGGGAACGCCCGCGTCGCGCCCTTGCGGTGGACGTACAGCTCGCGCTCGGCGCGGTCGACGGCCGCGTCGCCGACGGCGGGGCGTCCCTCGGCGTCGACGCCGACCTCGTGGGTCTCCTTCTTCGCGATGTTGTGCGCCACGTCGTACAGCAGCTCCATCCCGAGGTCGCCGATCGGGTCGGCGTCGAACACGTCGCCGAACGTCTCGCGGACCTGGTGGGTGATCAGCTGGCGGTTCACCCACGCGAAGTTGATACAGGCGCCCATCGCGCCGTAGTACTCCTCGGCCAGCTCGGAGCCGGCGGGCGCGGCCGCGAGCTCCTTGTCGGGCAGGTCGGCGAGCAGGTCGCCGTGCTCCTGCTCGATCCGGCGGAGGTAGTCGTTACAGGTCTGGTGGCCGAGCCCGCGGCTCCCGCAGTGGATCAGGACGACGATGCCGTCCTCCTCGAGGCCGTACGCCTCGGCGACGTCCCCGCGGAACACGTCGGTGACGCGCTGGACCTCGAGGAAGTGGTTGCCCGAGCCGAGCGACCCCATCTGGTTGCGCCCGCGGTCCATCGCCTTCTGGGAGACGTACTCCGGGCGCGCGTCGGGGCGTCGCCCCTCGTCCTCGCAGTGCGCGAGGTCGCTCTCGATCCCGTAGCCCGCCTCGACCGCCCACTCGACGCCGCGTTCGAGCGCGCCCTCGACGGCGTCGGCGGTTCCCTTGACGACGCCGCCGCCGCCGAGCCCGGAGGGGACCGCCTCGAACAGCGCGTCGACGAGCTCGGACTCCCGGCCGCGCACGTCGTCGTAGGTGAGGTTCGTCCGCACCATCCGGACGCCGCAGTTGATGTCGTAGCCGACCGCGCCGGGCGAGATACAGCCGGTCCGGGCGTCGATCGCGCCGACGCCGCCGACGGGGAAGCCGTACCCCTGGTGGCCGTCGGGCATACAGAGCGCGGGCTCGACCATCCCGGGCAGGTGGGTGGCGTTCTTCAGCTGCTGGAGCGAGTCGTCGTCGCCGATCGCCTCGAGCAGCGACTCGCTGGCGAGGACCCGCGCCGGGACGTTCATCTCGCCCTCGCGGGGGATCTCCCAGACGTGCTCGCGCACCTTCTCCAGCCGGATCCCGTCGAACTCGCGCGTGGTCATACCCGGCGTTCGACGCGGGGAGGCAAGGGCGTTGCGTCAGCGGGCGGCGCCGCGGGCGAGTCCCTCGCGGTCGACGCCGGTCGTCCGACTGCGACCGCTCACTGGTCGAGCGGGTCGATCGGGAGCCAGTCGATCGCGCCGTCGGCGAGCGTGAACGCGGCGAAGACTCGACCGAGGACGAGCCCGTACAGCAGGTGCGCGACCGCGATGACCGCGCCGAACTCGAAGCTGGCCGTCAGGCCCGGCACCGGGAGCGTCGGCACCGGCAGCGCGGTCGCGCCCTCGATCGCGATGGCGGCCGGCAACAGCAGGCCGCCGGTGAGCACGCCGAGCAGCGCGGAGTGGACGACGCCCAAGGAGAGGCAGCCGCCGACGTCCCCGCGCAGCTCCGCGAAGAATGGGCGGTCGAAGACGGCGACGAACAGCGCGCCGAACAGGGTGCTGTTGAACAGGTGGACTCCCCAGCCGGCGCCGACCGTCTCGACGCCGACCAGCGCGCCGATCGTCGGCATGAGTCCGAGCCCGAAGTGTAACACGGCGCCCATCGCCACGCCGGCGACGAGCCCGCCGACCGCTCCGGCGCGCCACCGCCGCTTCGCGACCGTCCGCTCGCTCCCGCCGCTCCGTTCTGAGTGTGACATACGTTAGCAACGGACTCGATAAACATAATGGTTCCTCACGACTGGCTCCGGGCCGGGGTCTCACGGGCTCACACGTCGAACACGACGTACGCGCGCCACCCGTTTCCGCGGCGTTCGAGCGCCATCTCGGAGTACGTGACGGCCTTGATCTCACGGGCGGCCACCACGTCGAGCGGGACGCCGCGCGCGCTGGCCGCGAGCCGCCAGGCGTCAGGGTCGTCGGGCTCGTCTGCCCAGTCCGCCCCGCTTGGTTCGGCGACCGTACAGCGATGGTCGGCCGGGAGGACGAGGCGCACGTCGCGCTCGTAGATCAGCCGGTCGAGGTAGTCGAACAGCAGGGCCTCCCGGCTCTCGGCGGTGACTTCGACCTCGAACCGGTCCCCGCCCGTCGCCGGCACGGACTCCGCGCTCGCGGCGGTGAGCCCCTCCGCGACCGCCGCGAACAGCGCCGCGAGCGTGTCGGCCGTCGCCTCGACGGCGACGTCGGCGGTGTGGTCGCGCAGCTCGTAGCTCATCGCCCGCCGCCCCCCGCGTCGTCGCCGGTCCCGTCGCGGGGCTCCTCCGCGCTCTCCGGTCGCTCGTCGGCCGGGAACCGGGCGTCGATGGTCCGCTCCGGCGCCTCGGCGCGGAGGTCCTCCGGGTCGACGTCGTCGAGGTCGGCCGCGACCTCCTCTAGCGCCACCCCGCTCGTCACCAGCGCGCGGATCCCCTCGTCGACGGTCAGTTCGACGTCGACGACCCGGCGGTCGGGGACGAAGACGACGTGGCCGCCCATCACCGGGTTCGGGGCCATCGGCATGAACAGCGTCCGCATCCCCTCCCCCTCGCTGTCCGCGTGGTCCGCGATGACGTCGGGCGTCTCGCTCGTGACGAACGCGAGCGTGTAGGTGTCCTCCGTCGGGAACTCCACGAGGACGACCTCGCGGAAGTTGCCGCCGTCCGAGTCGAGCATCGCGTCGCTCATCTGGCGGAACCCCTGGTAGACGGAGCCGACGCCCGGGACCCGCTCGACCGCGTCGTCGACGTAGTCGACCGCGCGCTCGCCGTACCGCGAGGACTCGACGCCGGCGCCCAAGAGGAGGATCGTGGCCACGAACACGACCGGCGTCGCGATCTCGATCGCGGTCTCGCGGGAGACCGCGCCGATCACCGGGAGTCCGTCCCCCGGCGTCACGGCGACCACCGCCGACGAGAACACGTCGAGGTAGTCGTACACCGCGTTGAAGGCGAACGCGAGGACGGCCAGCGTGATGACCGCGGGGACGACGACGGCGACGCCGGTGAGGAACGCCCGTCGGAGCAGTGCGACCCACGATGACTCGTCGGCCATTGATGGCGACCACGCGCGACCGCGACAAAACGTTTCCGTCGGACGCTCGCCCCGCGTCGGCGTGGATCTGCCGGCCGCGTGTAGACCCGCGGAGAGCGGGCCTCCGACCGCGCCGGCCCCGCTGGCGGTGGAGTTATATTCCGCTGGCGTGTTAGGTCATCGCAGTGAGCGTCAACGTCGAAAAGCGGACCGACCCGCCCGGCGAGTCCGACTACTCGACCGCCGCGTGGGAGCTCAAAGAGCAGATTCGGTCCGCGGAGGGCGTCCTCCGACAGCGACGCGGTTTCTTCGTCGACGCGTATCGCCGGTCCACCGCCCACCTGCTCGTCGAGAACGACCGGCTCGTCGCGTTCGCCTCGGTCCGGCGCGACGGCTACATCCTCTTCCTCGCCGTCCACCCCGACCACCGCGGCCGCGGCTACGCCGAGCGGCTCGTCGCCGACGTCGCCGAGGACCACCGGTCGGTCACCTGCCACGCGCGCACGACCAATCGGCAGGCGCTCGGCTTCTACGAACACCTCGGCTTCGAGGTGATCCGCCGCATCGACGACTACTACGAGGACGGCGGCGACGCCTACTACCTCAAGCTCGGCGGCGAGTCGCTCCGCGAGCGGCTCTCCGGCTTCGTCGGCCGGTAGGCGGTCGATTTTCCCGACGACGCGGCCTCCGAACGCCGCGGGTCCGACCGCCGAGGGCCCCGGAACCGACAGTAATTAGCGCCCGCCGCGAGGAGAGGGCGGCATGTCGCAACCGACTCCCGCGGACCTCGCGACCCGGGTCCGCGACGGCGACCTCCGCTTCCACGAGCTGGAAGACCACGCCGACGCCGACGCCGCGACCGCCGCGCGCCGGCTGCTCGTCGCGGAGGCGACCGACGCCGACCTCGACCCGCTCGGCGAGTACGCCTTCGACGCCGAGGCGGTCCACGGCTCGAACATCGAGAACACCCTCGGCGGGGTCCAGGTGCCGGTCGGCGTCGCCGGCCCGGTGACCGTCGACGGCGGCGCGGAGTCCGCCGAGCGCTACCTCCCGCTGGCGACCACCGAGGGGGCCTTGGTCGCGTCGATCAACCGCGGCTGCTCCGCCATCGAGGCCGGCGGCGGCGCGACCGCGCGGGTGACGAAGAGCGGGATGACCCGGGCCCCCGTCTTCCGGGTCGCGGACGTCGCCGAGGCCGAGGCGCTCGTCGCCTGGGTCCGCGACAACGAGCCCGCGCTCGCCGAGGCGGCGGAGTCGACGACGAGCCACGGCGAACTGCTCGACGTGACGCCGTACGTCGTCGGCAACAACGTGTTCCTGCGGTTCCGCTACGACACGAAGGACGCGATGGGGATGAACATGGCCACCATCGCGACGCGGGAGGCCTGCGACGTGGTCGAGGCGGAGACGGACGCCTCGCTCGTCGCGCTCTCGGGCAACCTGTGCTCCGACAAGAAGCCCGCCGCGATCAACGCCGTTGAGGGCCGCGGGCGCTCGGTCGTCGCGGACGCGACGATCCCCCGCGAGGTCGTCGAGGAACGACTTCACACGACGCCGGAGGCGGTCGCGGAGATCAACACGCGGAAGAACCTCGTCGGCTCCGCGAAGGCGGGCGCGCTCGGCTTCAACGCCCACGTCGCCAACGCGGTCGCGGCGATGTTCCTCGCCACCGGGCAGGACGAGGCACAGGTCGTCGAGGGCGCGAACGCGATCACGACCGCCGAGACGACCGACGACGGCGACCTCTACGTCTCCGTCTCGCTGGCGAGCCTCGAGGTGGGGACCGTCGGCGGCGGGACGAAGCTCCCGACCCAGCAGGCGAGCCTGGAGATCCTCGGCGTCGCGGGCGGCGGCGACCCCGCCGGCAGCAACGCCGACGCGCTCGCGGAGTCGATCGCGGTCTGCGCGCTCGCGGGCGAGCTGAACCTGCTCGCGGCGCTCGGCTCGCGACACCTCTCGTCGGCGCACGAGGAGCTCGGCCGATAGACGGAGACGGCTCGGTGCGGCCTGCCGCTCACTACTCCTTCAGTCCGACCAGCGCGGACAGTCGTCGCGGAGCGCCGACCGCCCCGCGTCGGTGAGGCGGTAGACGGCCTCCCCGGTCACCCGCTCGACGAGCCCCGCGGCCGCGAGCGCCTCCAGCCGCGACTCGACGTGGTCGGCGTACAGCCCCGTGTTGCTCGCGACGAACGCCGGGTAGTCCGTCCCCACGTCGTCGAGGTACGCCAACAGCCGCTCGTCGGAGCGCGTGAGCGACGGCGCGTCCGGGCTCTCCCCGCGGTCGCCGCCGTCGCGCTCCCCCGACCGGTCGGCCGGCTGTGCGTCGGGTGCGGTCATCTCACACGTGGTGACGTGTGACATAATAAAGGGCGTACCGGGGGTTCTCATTCGGTGAGAGTCGCCGACGGGCGGACGGAACGTGTTCGGGGTCGAACAGATCTGTTCGGCGGAGGCGCGGCCGGCGACGCGGACTCAGTCGTCGGCGTCGGCCGGGGGTGACCCAGCCGCGCCGCCGCCGGGGCCGCGGTCCGATAGCAGCGGGGTCCCATCGGCGCGCGGGCCGAGCCGCGGGCCGTGCGGTCCGTCGTCGGGGTCGATCCGGCGGCGGGTCCGGTAGTCGGTCGAGCGCTCGACCGGGGTCCGGCCGATCGCCGTGATCATCTCGACGTAGTCGTCGAACGAGCGGTACTCGCCGTACTCGCCGCCCGCGCGGCTGGTGATCTCCTCCGAGAGGATGGTCCCCATGAAGTCGTCCGCGCCGCAGTTGAGCAGCTTGAGCCCGTGGGCGTCGCCCGACTTCACCCACGACGCCTGGACGTGGTCGACGTTGTCCAAGAAGAGCCGCGCGACCGCGACCACGAGCTCGTCCTCGGCACGAGAGGGGCCGGAGTCGACGACGCCCCGCCGGTAGAGCGGGGTGTTCTGGTGGATGAAAGAGAGGGGGACGAACTCCGTGATCCCGCCGGTGCGGTCCTGGAGGTCGCGGATCACCTTCAGGTGCTGCGCGCGGTGCGCCACCGTCTCGACGTGGCCGTACATCATCGTCGAGGTGACGTCGAGGCCGGCGGCGACCGCGCCCTCCATCGCCGCGACCCAATCGTCGGTGCGGATCTTCCCCGGGCAGATCACGTCGCGGACCTCGTCGACGAGGATCTCGGCCGCGGTGCCCGGCGCGGAGTCGAGCCCCGCGGCCGCCAGCTCGCGGTACACCTCCTCGTACTCCCAGTCGGTGCCGCGCGAGGCGTGGTACGCCTCCTCCGGGGTCATCGAGTGGAGGTGGACGCCGCCGACCGACATCGCCTCAATCTGCTCGACGTAGGTGCCCGGGTCGGTCGCGTACGTCTCCGGCGGCTTGTAGTTCACCTCGCTCGCGGGGTCGTCGCGGGCCGCGAGGACCTCGTGGTGCTCCTCGTTCAGCGCGAACGCGGGGTGGAGCCCCGAGACGGAGCACACCTCGTAGACTCCCATGTCGAGGGCGTCCTCGACGATCGCGCGCGACTCCGCGGGCGGCTTGGTGAACCCCGCGTGCTCGACGTCGCTGTCGGCCTCGAACGCGTGCGCGGAGTCCTTGAAGTTACAGAACAGGCAGCCGGTGTTGCACGCCGTGGTGACGTTGTTGTTGAGGTTGGCGACGAAGGTGACCTCGTCGCCCACCTCCTCGCGCCGCCGCCGGTCGGCGGCCTCCAACACCGCCTCCTTGCGGACGGGGTCGATCCCCTCGGACGCCGTGCCGGTCGCGAGCAGCTCGGTCGCGTCGTCGACGGTGAGGCGGACCCCGTCGCGGGCCTTCGCGAGCGCGTTCTCGAACGACTGGTCGGTCGCGGGCGCCGCGAAGTCGAACTCGTTCGCGCCGCTCTCCGGTCCGCCGTCTCCGCGCTCGTCCGGCCCGTTCGCGCCGGAACCGCCGCCCGAACTCATCCCCTAACGCTCCCGGTTCCATCCTGATAAACGGGCGGGTCGCGACAGTCGGCGAGCGAGAAGTGATCGATCGAACAACGCGGTCCGCGACGCGGCCGACCGGCCTAGCGCACGTCGCGGTCCTCGTCGGCGTGCGCGCGGACCCACAGCCGCCCGATCCGCGAGAGGCTCGTCCGGTAGGACTTGCCGTGCTCCTCGCGCTCGATGTACCCCTTGCCGCCGGGGCCGAGCCGGTCGACGTTGTAGATCACCTTCGAGCGGAACGAGTCCGTGTACTCCTCGTTGAGCTCGGCCGCGAGCGTCTCGGCCAGCTCCGAGACGGACTCGAACTCGCCGTGCTCGCCGAGGGTGAAGAGCACCAGCTCCTCGAACGGCTTGACGTTCTGGAAGGAGGCCACGGGCAGCTCGATCACGTGGCGGTCGCCGATGCGCTTCGCGCCGATGGTGGTGCCGCGCTCGTCGAACTCCGCGAGGAGGTCCGTCGTGCTCGTCAGCCGGTCCGCGACGCGCTCGGGGTCGACGCCGGCGTCCGCCAGCGCCTCGGCGTCGCTCCCGTCGTCGAGGTCGCGCAGGAGGTCCCGCGTCGCGCGCAGCTCCTCGGCGAGCTCGGTCTCCAGGTACTTCTCGGGGGCCGTGTAGTAGGTGTGGATTCGGTCGCGGTCGGTCTGCCGCTCGACCATGATCGAGTGGGCCGCGGTCGCGAACGCGAACGAGACGGGGCGGGGCATCGAACAGAGGTTCACCCACACCTCGCGCTCGTCCGGCGGGCCGTCGCCGGCGTCGTCGCCCGTGCCGCCGTCGTCGGCCGCCGCGTCGCCCCCGCCGTTCCGGTCCAGCTCGGCGTTGATGAGGTCGAACGCGCGCTCGAAGGCGGCGTCGTAGTCGTACACGTCGTCCAGCCGCTCGCGGACCGTCTCCGCGCCGAGCAGGTTCCGGAAGTCCTGTTCCAGTTTGCGCGCGATGTTCCGCGAGTACTCGACGTTGGCCTCGCTCCCGACCGTCCCCTCCAAGAGGATCACCCGGTCCACGTCGAACTGGTCCCGGATGAGGGGGGCGATCATCCGGTCGTAGTCGAACCCGACCGGAACGATGTGGGTCTGCATAC
>UEZE01000048.1_pt1 | contig 9107 bp, 9 predicted proteins | sample 1903661 | NCBI WGS metagenome assembly UEZE01 (sample SAMEA4776352, study PRJEB27445) | saltern metagenome | biome: Hypersaline environment; feature: solar saltern; material: Pellet | place: Spain | collected 2014-08 | depth 0 m | reverse complement strand
CTAGTGGACGACGTATTACGTCTTTATTTACATTTCCTTTACTCATCTTTGTTTATTATGTCTGATGAGTACAAATATCCGGCTTTGACCTTTACAAAGTATCATCTCCGCGTGTTAAACGCACTCGAGAGTGATATAAAGCATCGTAAAATCCTGCATAACATATCCGGTTATGTTGCGGATCTTTACAGTTTCGAGAATAATGTATTACTGAGGTTACTAGAGACGGATCTTGTACAAAAGCATGGTGATGAGAAGTACAAGATTACTGAGAGAGGGAGTACATCTCTGCACAGGATCCTCGAGTACCGAGATGTTGATGTACTTGATGCTCGTGATGAAGATACGGAGAGTAAGTCCAATGCGTATGATAGATTAGTTGCAGAATGACCTTGAGGGAGTTTTGCTTACTGATTAAAAACAGTATATTGAGGGAGATGGGTTTTACAGTACAAGACAGTCGTGATGTTGATTGACATACATTGAGATTGATAGAGAGCAAATTGAGCAGGATAAAGAGAAGTTGATTGAGTTTTTAGATGATGAGACAGAGGCTTGTGATGCTTACGAGAAGGTTAAGCTATTGAGCGAGACACGTGATGTACTCGCTGAGAGGTCTGAGGACGATGAGGACGATGTGGATTACAGTTACTTTGCATGATCTCTGCAAATAGTCTGTCATCATTATTATCATCAATATATGTACAGTATACATCGCGACGCGCGCACGCAAGATGTAACATACATCACAACAACATTACTTACTTACTTTGTTTCTACTAGAGACGGTAAAGATATGTGAGCTACAATATATACAGCAAAGCAATCTCGAGGGGTGTCTTATACACGTGTATAATATGTTATCTATCCAAACAAACAAACGGACGTATTATTATTACGATATATACACTGTATATCGTGACGCGTGCGCATGCATTGTAACATATATCATATCAATGTTAGTTAGTAAGCGTATCTCCGTAACACTCTCTGTTACATTGTATTGCTCAGTGTTACAGTGACCTTAACTTACTCTGTCATGCGCTCAATCTTTTTCTCGTACTTCTTAAACTCCTTAATGCTCTCTTGTCTCTCCTCTTTTATCTCCTGCATCTTTTCATGTCCAAGCCTTACTGCTATTCTTGCAGTTTGTGCATTACCGTATCTCTCTCCGTTTGTCTTTTCTTTGAGGTATGATTGTAGTTGGTCAAACTTTTGCGCGTCTTTGTGTCCGTCCTCATCATCAAGGCTTACTCGTACATCGATCTCCATACCTGTATATTATCTCACGCATTCTTAAATGAATTATCACGTAAGGGGTTAGTTTGAGTGAACAGTTGGTTATATAGATGGTTTTATGCACATTTGTCTTGCGAGGGTGTACTTATTTTGGTGGTTTTTGGCTAGAAACACAAATAATGTGAATCGATTTCGAGGGTGCTCTCTATTTTTTCACATAATAGGATGTCAAATTACGGTACTCGATTACCCTAGTTCAGTAGAGAAGATATACCCGAATCCTAGTTTTTTGTATGATTATTGAGTAGATGTGCTAATGTTCAACTTGTCTTATGAGCGAGAGGAGTTTGGTAAATTCCTGTATTTCAATATTCCTTTTGTTGGACGCAGAGGTATAGGTTTTGCAGATGTAGATAATGCAGGTTTACAGAAGATAGAAGATTGAGCAGGTTACACACACGCGATATAGTATATGTGCTGAGGTACCATATCCTACCATAACCTACCATATCCTACAACATTCACGTGCTAATATCTACATGAGGCTATATCCTCAAAATCCTCAAATACTTCAAAAGCTCGGTATTCTTGATGTACACTTTTTAGACAAGATGTGACGTGTGATGTCTCGTACGTGTGTTTTGTGCGTATTATACTAGTATATGAGATGGGGGAGCGGGGTGTCGGACGGACGGAAGTGTAATCTATTGTGTATAATGTACACAAGAGCTCATGGCGATTGCCTCGTACGTACGTGTTACGTGTCTTATACATACTATAAGAGATGGGGAGTGGGGAGGCGTTCGTGCGTTCGTTGTACTTCCGCTACTTATTACTTGTAGAACATGTACAAGCCCTCTCTTTGTTACAGGTCTGCACGCGTAATCTGTATCAAATGTTGCAGATCTTAACTCACGTACGCATGTTTACTTAATTAGTAATCGTGTACGTGTACGGTGTGATGGGGGGAGGGGGTTGGCATATGGTCTCCTTTATGCTAATGCAGGTACTTTGTTGTGGTGTTTGCTAATCAATCGCACGTGTAGACAGGCAATACCCTATCTCTGTATATATGTATATCAGTAGTCTCCTAAACTATCGCACGTATAGACAGACAGTATCACCCCACTTGTGTGTGTCTCAATCTAATTTTGTGGGAGATTTTAGGTGATCCGCACGTGTAGACAGACAGTACCTCGGAGTTGTGTGTATGTGATTTTGAGATGACATCTTTACGCACACGTATGAGAGAGAGGGATGCGGTGTGTGTTGTATATATGTCTTAATTCTTTTTTGCTCTCTCTGTATTCCTAAACCTGCATAAAAGCTCTCGTGTCTATTCTTATCTTGTTTAGTAGTATCTTATGCATGCGTACAAACTTGAGAGCTCTCTCATGCGTCTCTCGTTTTTCTATATCAAAACACCACGTATCGATTGTGGGCATATGTTACTAACTACTGCATAATTGTATCTGATATATCAAATCTGTAAGGCATATGTGCTGTAAGTCATCCTCACATGTCAAATTGAACATGTATTATACAGATAGCAACAATTAGACTGTTTGACACGTGACCATAAAACCAATATTATGCTTTGTGACTGTCTGTACGTGTCAATATGCCACTAGATTGAGCAGTAAAGATGTATATTACTCTCTTATGTACACGCGTTAGACAGGCAACACACCTTATTTGTATATGTATAGTTGTAGTTTCTTACTCATCTCTATTGCGTACACGCGTTAGACAGGCAATACCCCTCTCTTGTGTGGGGGGTTGACAATTGTTGTCGGTACCATCTATAACCGACAGTCGATTATACTCGAGGGCGACCATAGTCGAGGCTTGGTTATACTCGAGGGTTGGCTATACCCGACATGCCTAACCCCCTCATGTTGCACCTTGAGAATATACGCGGTCTATAACCTCTACATTTTAGGCATGTATCTGTAAATTATCATGCTATCTTAACTTACGTAGCTCATCTCCATTGCGCGCGAGACGATACAGATCACATAACATGTGAGACAGATGCAGATACAGAGCTCATGTACTGCTCATGCCTAAAGACGTACTGCTTTACCCACTAACCTCAATACTCTGCTTGAATATCTCTTGCTCTTTGTCGCTCAGATCCAAAGCATCATAGTACGGAGACATGCTCTCGGTCTCATTCAATGCATAAGACCTGTAAGTTATCGGAGTGACGAGGTTTTTATCCTCAAGAGTATCAAGAGCATCTTGTACACTCTCTCGTACGTCCTCAGCTTTGAAGTTTTGACTATTTATTGTAGCATTGTATCTCTCATGATTGATCTTTTTTGCAATTCTTACGAGCAATGGATACTTACTCATACAAACCACCATCTATCATGTACGCACGCATGTAAGTTTGTCTTTGTCTCATCGACAGTTTATATATACGTAAGACGTTGTAAACGCGTTCAAAGAGATATTTAACTTATGCAGGACATGCCTAAACCTGTATATGAGCAAGACAGACATAGATTTTGAGGAGAGTTACCCCTCAATCTTGAATCACCCCGACTCAACTGAGATAATACTACAAGCTCTACATGAATCAAGCGATAGTACGATACGAGAAGTGTTTGAGAACATAGATAAAGAGGTTGAGAGACGTATACAGGTACTAGAATCGGAGATGTCTTAAGCCTCTCTCGAGAAAATCTCTTTTCTTACAGATTCCGGTACATCATACAGTTTCTTGCGTCCTTGCGTCTTTTTATCGAGGTCTATCTTATCCTTTAGATTGTTGACAATAGCACGTGTGTTATTTTTCGAGGAGTCTATATCCTCAGCGATCTCGCTGTAAGATGCAAAGCCATCTGAGTCTAACAGAGAGTTAAGCACTCGCCACTCGCTATCTGTAAACTTGGATCCGACACCTTCAAGTTCTCTTACTCTACTCCTTAAGTCCTTAATGTCATCTTTGTCTAACTGATTATCTCTTACGTCCTCTATCTCGTCCTTGATTGACTCGAGCTTGTCTCTCATATCCTGTATATCGCGTCGGTTTTGATCCGCGCCAGATAACTTACTCAGTATACCCATGATATATACGACGATTATACTTTGTTGGTTAAAAAATATGCTATCCATAATACAGATTTTACGGTTAGAATCTGTTAATATTATTTTAACGTATCTAGTCTTGAGACATTACTAAAGTCCATAAAATACTATTATGGTTAGGCAGAAATAATGCCAAACTTACAGGATCTTTACTGCTTGAGCTAACTCAGTTTTGAGACATAATACATAATTATGGTGTATGACGTGCCTAAACAGGGAGGTGATTATTGTTGTTATTAAGTCATTCCAACACGTAAGCGATTGTTATACATTTGATAACATTCTTTAACCCATTTATAAGGATTTTAGAGATCCATTATAAACCTATTATATTATCGAAGGTACAGGTGTTAACATGTACATGTATTGAACATCTCTAACAGCTCTACATGTACATTAATGTATCTAAATGTAAAGTTCGAGATTCTTAGCTCTCACATTATTTCAAAATGTTTATAGCCTGCTAAAACAGCGTAAAATACTTAAGGGTTAATCCAAATAAATTATGTAGAAAAACAGCAAAAACAAGCCTTTAAGTTCGAGACAGTACAAAATAGGCTATGGAACAGATAACCAAGCCAAGCCAAGAAATCACGTGCTCATCTTGTGGACGCGAGTGGACATACACCGGATCAAAAGAATTTCCGGAATACACATCATGTCCCTCATGCACAAGTAAGGTACGAGTACCTAAAAAGAGCAAATAGTAAGAAAAGCACCCCCGACTCCAGCGGGGGTTTTGATTATTGGCTATGAAACCAAGCAAGCCAACTTGGTATGTCTGTTTTGACAATTGCTGTTAGCCAAGTACACCCGATAAGAGGTGCACAATCAACAATGAACAATTACGAGAGTACACTCTTAAAGCAATGGTCTTATCACCGCGAGAACGCGGATAAACCTACTGATAAACCTAAACGACACTTGTTACAAGCCAAAGTTTCTCGCTCTCGATTACGAGAGATAGATGAGTTAGTTGAGCAAAGCGACAAGTACAGCTCAAGAAGCGAGCTTGTACGACAGACAGTAAACAGAGAGCTCAGAGGATCCGAGGTAAAGCTCAGAGACGAGACATTACGTAAAGCACAAGTCATCAAAGAGCTCGGAGACTTTGAGACAGTTGAGGGCGTTATACACCAAGCTGTATGCAAGATTTACAACGAGGTGTGTGCGTAAAATGACTGCTGTATTAGTACAAGACGACGAGGAGACAGAGCAGGAATCCGATAACACCAAGTACGAGAGCAGAGAGGAGTGGCTTAAGAACCGTATAGGATTTAACACAAGATACCTTGAGGATCTTAGGCATGAGAGACAGCAAAAAAGTAACTCCGAGGACATTGAGGATATACAAGATAACTCGGAGAGTGGCTTAAGCGATGGTAAACGTGCATGGTATGACAGAGAGATACGTGAGACAGAGGAGAGGATCTCAGATATTCACGAGCAACTTAAAGAGGTGTCTGCTTAATGTCTCAAGTCTCAATGCAGGAGATAGTATCCAAGCTCGGCTTAAGAGGTGGAAACAACAAAGGAGAGTACACCGAGTATTTTTGTCCTGTACACGATAACAACTCACCGGATCTACAAGTATACAACAATGACTTTTGTTGTTGGAGTGGAGACGGTGCAACAGGCGGTAATGCGGTCTCTCTGCTTATGCATGTTAAACAGATGAGTGATGTAAGCCAAGCGATGACATGGCTAGAGGACAATTTCCCCGACAAGTCATTTACAGAGGTTGATGAGGAGACTGTTAACCGACGTAAGCAAACAAGAGAAGTATTAAACGATGCAACAAAACTTGCTCATCAACATCTAAAGAAACAACACGAGGAGTTGTACGAGTTTCTAAAGGAGTACAGATCCTTTACAGATGAGACCATTCAGGATGCTCGTATAGGCTTTATGAGCAAAAACATTGCGGAGACACTAGAGCAGAGGTATGACAGACAAAGCCTTGTTGATTCCGGTTTATTCTATGAGAAGGATGGCGAGATAGTATGCCAGATGTACAAACGAGTCATATTTCCGTACACTCGAGGAGACAACACATTGTACATGATAGGTGGCGTACCAAAGGACGAGGCGCCAGAGCCATATGCAGAGATGCTTACAGAGAGCAATGCAAAGTACAAGAAACTCAACACAACCGAGTACAACGAGCACATAGTTTACAGATTTACAGATGACGACGAGCAGGATGATACAGTAATTGTTACTGAGGGCGTAACGGATGCCATCTCCGCACACCAAGCAGGATACAACGTATCAAGCCCTGTAACTGTACAGTACAGCGACGACGACATTGAGAGAGTGTGTAATCAAGCAAAGAGATACGACAAAGTATACATCTGTATGGATGCCGACGAGGCAGGACAAAAAGGCGCAAGAAAAACAGCGCATGAGCTTGCTCAAAGCGGTATTGAGGCACGTCTCGTGCAACTTGAAGATGGAGACCTTGATGATTATACAAGTAGAGAGGATTATGACCTCGAGGAGTTGCTTGATGATGCAGAGAGATACATCGACGTTCTGGATAATCGCCTTGCAGATGCCTCAAGAGACGATGTTGATGAGATAAAGGAGACAATATGGGAGGCAATACAGACATGGAGTGATGCAAGACAGATCCGAGTGCTCAAGAATCTATCAGATGGAACCAAGAGGGAGAACAAAAATCAGTTTGAGGAGTGGTGCTCAACTACTGAGCAAACTGAGCAAACTGAGCAAACTGAGCGGGTTAACCAACAAAAAGAATCTGCACGCACACAAAATCAGGGTAAAAATAACCATCTCGAGAAACTTGCAAGCCAAGATGTAAACAGATCACAGAGGCTTACAGGAGAGGTCAACGGTAATTACTTCTTAACAGCATGGTTTACGGATCAAGGACTCGAGAAACCTGCAATAGTAACAAGCAACGACAAAGTAGCGTACATAAAGCACAAACTCTCCGAGAAACAGAGACAGATCGGAGACGAGATGGAGTTAAGCGATGAGCAAAAGCAGAAGTATGATTATTGGTACGCGGATGTTGATGGACATGAGGTAAAGTTCAAGCATGAGGTACCAAAGCAGAGCAAAGAAGCAGTACACAACCTCGATAATCACCTGCTCAAGTATGTAATAGGCGAGAAGGAGTTAAGATCCGGTGAGGAGATATACGATGATGCAAAAGATGTACTGAGCGACTATTGGACACACTATCATGACGAGTGGTACGATGTATCAATAGCTTATGACATGCATACATTTCTGCTCTCAAAGCTCGGTTATACAGTTTACATACTGCTCAAAGGTAGAGAGCAGACAGGTAAAACAACATGGCAAAAAGTAAACAGTCATCTTAACTACAATGGTTGTTTTGCAGGTAACTTAAGCCCTGCTACTGCTGTAAGATACGCACATAGCTATTTTGCAACTTTACATCAAGACGAGATGGAGAAGCAAAGCGAGCAACGTATCAATCAAATGCAAGGCTTGTACAACACCGGACAGAGAAAAGGTGGCGTGTACAACATCACAAACACCGATGCCAGTACAAATGTAGCAGATCAGATACAGGAGATACAGAGCTTTTGCAGTAAGAGTATGTCCGTAAACGACATTTACGGTTTTGCAGATTCCTTTATGTCTCGTAATGTCATCTTGAAGACAGTTAAGACAAAAGAGACAGGTCTAAAGGATCCCGACAGCATGAGCAACGAGGAGTACATGAAGCTCAAGGATCTACAAGCAGAGATGGCTTACTACATGTTAAAGAACCATAAGGACGTTTTGGACACGATAGATGATGTAAGGCATGAGATTGATGATACAGCAAGAGATGAGGACAAGATGGCTTTGTTCAAAGGTATTGTAAGACACTTCAAGGATGAGGAGATAGCGTCAAAAGTTGAGGAGAGATTGAGAGACAGCAAGCGCATGCAAGAAGTTAACAAAGTCGGTGAGCGTGTCACATTGATCTTTGAGGAGATTAAGTCACAATTCATGGAGGACGATGAGAAGCTTATACAGATACGAGCAAGTCATCTCAAGAATCATGTAAACGATGAGCTCAACTTAAGCGAGGACGCAGAGTACAAAGCTACATCTAAATCTGTCATCAAGAAGCTCAAAGAGTACGACATCATGAGGCGTACGGATCAAAAGGTAAAGGATAGTAGCGGGTATACAGCTATTGAAATCGAGTTAAATCAATTTCTCGATGCATGTGACAGAGCTGATATGTCTCGGATCTATGAGGATCTTGTAAAGGACAATCCGGCAAACACCTCGAGCAGTAACCGAGATGTAGACTCCGATGCCGATGAGAAAAGCACCGATGATGATGCAAAAAATGTGTGTGCACAAGATACTTCTATCGGTAAACCCGCTCAGTCTGCTCAGTCTGCTCAGTCTGCTCAGTCCTCAGATGCAGATTACCCGAGCACTCGACAGATTAAACGACGGTTAGAAAAGTGGCAAAACGACAGCGACAAAGATACAGATGACGGTGTGGCGGTTACAGAGCTTGAGGAATACTTTATCGATGTCTACTCAGATCATGAGAGAGTAAGAGAGCAGTTTAAAGAGCAAAAAGACCGTAAACCAAGTAACTATACTGGCGTTAAGTCATTACTTGATGATGGTGAGGCGTTCGAGCCAAAGAACGGTAACATTAAACTCCTCTAGTGGACGACGTATTACGTCTTTATTTACATTTCCTTTACTCATCTTTGTTTATTATGTCTGATGAGTACAAATATCCGGCTTTGACCTTTACAAAG
>UEZE01000075.1_pt1 | contig 9174 bp, 10 predicted proteins | sample 1903661 | NCBI WGS metagenome assembly UEZE01 (sample SAMEA4776352, study PRJEB27445) | saltern metagenome | biome: Hypersaline environment; feature: solar saltern; material: Pellet | place: Spain | collected 2014-08 | depth 0 m | reverse complement strand
GATGCCAACGATGTAATCGAGTGCCCGGATCCGCGACAAAACCCGGCCATGAGCCGGGTTTGTATTACCCCCTTCAGAACGACGGAATCGGCCGCTAGGGCCTTTTGAGGGCAAGATGTCGCCACATGTCATATGTAGCCAGCACCGCACACCCTGTCATCGCAATCATCAAATCGATGTGCGGCACGAAAAGCGGCACCACCAACAGGAATGCGCCAAGCATCAGTAACGCGATCACCGCCATAACCCGATCCATCATTGGCCTGTCTCCTCGTCCGGGCTGCACTGCAACAGCAGCCAGCGTGCCGTTCTCAATAACCGTGCATCCTGTCCGTAAGCACCGACCACCTGAACACCCACCGGCATATTGTTGGGGCCTGTCAAAAGCGGCAGCGTAATTGCTGGGAGCCCACACAAGCTCCAGAGCGAGCAGAAGATCGGATCACCCGTCGTGCTCAGATCGGCGGGGGCCTCGCCCGGCGCGGGCGCGAACGCCCGGGCGCTCTCCTCGAGTTGGGCCGTCGAGCAGCCGCCGACGGTCGCGGCCTGTTCCAGCGTCAGCGTGCGGGACCGATACAGCGTGAGCGCGGTGGCGACGGATTTTGACGTCATCGGGTACGATAGCTAAACGGATGGACGTACATATAACTCTGACGCTATTTAGATACTGATACAGCGTACAAAGCGAGTGAAACTAGTGGTTTTTCTAGATATACGACTCGTGACGGCACGTTCGTCCGATAACTGTTTGGGAACGAGTACCACAGATCGGGCGAGAGCGGTCGTAGCGTCCCGGTTCGGCGCTCGCGCGCGGCGTCGTCGCGTCGGATCGGTCGGCGGGACGCGCGGAGCTCGGCGCGTACGTCGACGTGATGTGCGACCGCGTCGAGTACGCCGAACCCGACGCCGACCCCGTCGACTGCGGCGCGAACTACGACGGGAAAGGACGGACGGCGATCCTCGGCGTCGCGGCGGGCGCGGTCGCGGCCGCCGCAGGCACCCCCGTGGTCGTCCACTCGGGCGACCGCGTGCCCACGCAGAAGCAGGACTCGTACAAGCACGTCCTCGACGAGCTCGGCGTCCACACCGAGCTGACGCCCTCCGACTCCGCGGACATGGTCGACGAGACCGGCTTCGGCTTCTACTACCAGCCCGCGTTCAACCCCGCCGTCGACGACCTGTTCGACCGGCGCGACATGATGGGCGTCCGGTCGTTCGTCAACACCGTCGAGACGCTGGCGAACCCCGCCGGCGCGTCCGTCCACCTCGGCTCCTTCTACCACCTCGCGTTCGCGAAGAAGGTGGTCGACACGTTCGTCGAGAGCGAGTTCCACGACCTCGACCGCGTCCTGATGTTCCAGGGCATGGAGGGGTACGACGACGTGCGGCCCGGCTACACGAAGGTCGCCGAGTGGGACGCGGCCGGCGGCGACGGCGAGGGCAGCGAGGGCGCGTCCTTCGACGACTTCGAGATCGAGACCGCGGACTACGGGATGGACCTCGAAGAGGACGACCTCGCGGTCGACGACGTGGCGGCCGACTCCGCCGAGATCACGGAGGCGGTGCTGACGGGCGAACGCGACGGGCCCTTCGCGGACGCGGTCGCGGTCAACGCGGCCCTCCGCATCTACGCGGGCGGCGACGCCGGCTCCATCGAGGAGGGCCTCGACGCGGCGCGTGAGGTCATCGACGACGGCTCCGCGCGCGACGTGCTCGAAGCGATGCGGGACTTCTAACGCGGGCCGACCGAGACGTTACAGTCCGCGCTCGGGGGCGGGCGGCATCGCCCGCTTGTGGGCGCTGCGCTCGTAGAGGTCGACCACGCGGTCGACGGCTTCCTCCGGCACGTCGAGCTCGCTGACCGTCGCCGACCGCGAGAGGCCGCCGTCGACGTGGACCGCGAGGATGGCGTCGACCGTGTCGTAGTCGAGCCCCAGCTCCTCGGCGTCGGTCTGCCCCTCCCACATGCCCGCGGTCGGCTCCTGCATCACGAGCTCGCGGGGGACGCCGACGTGGGCGGCAAGCTGGCGCACCTGCTGTTTGTAGAGGTTGCCGACGGGGTTACAGTCGACCGCCTGGTCGCCGTACTTCGTGTAGTAGCCGGTCATCGCCTCGGCGCGGTTGCCCGTCCCGAGCACGACCCGGTTCTCGGCGTTGGCGACGAAGTAGTTCAACACGGCGCGGGTGCGGACGTAGACGTTCCCGGCCGCCATCTGGTCGGTCGCGGCCTCGGGGACCGCGTCGAAGAAGGCCTCCGCGATCGGCTGGATCTCGATCACGTCGTACTCGATCCCGAGGTCGTGTGCGACGCGCTCCGCGTCGCTCATCACGTCCGCGTCGTTCACCGCCGAGGGCATCGTGAGGCCGTGGAGGCCGTCCTCGCCGAGCGCCTCGACCGCGAGGTGGGCGGTGAGCGTCGAGTCGATACCGCCAGAGAGGCCGAGGACCGCGCCCTCCGCGCCGGCGTCGTCGACGACGTCGCGGATGAACGAGACGATGCGCTCGCGGGTCGCCGCCAGCTCGTCGTCCGAGAGGCGGAGGTCGAGCGGGGGATCGTCCGACAGCAACACCGACTGCTCCGAAGCGTGACTCATACGTCTACCGAGGGGCCGCAGCGACTAATACCTCCGCGTTGGCCCCGTGAACTGGACGCGCGTCGGGTTTTACGCGGCCCGACGGCGGGGCCTCACAGCAGCCCCTCGCGCTCGGCGAGGAGGAGGCCCTCGAGCGTCGCGTCGTTCGTCGGCGGCTCCCGGGCGAGCGCCAGCGCCTCGTCGACCGGCACCGCCCGCGGGGTGAGGAACTCGTTGCTGTCGTGGTCGACGTCGACCGGCTCCAGCCCCTCCGCGAACACGTAGCCGCGTTGGTGTCGCAACACGCCCGTCGAACACCACACCTCCTGGAGCAGCGACGTGGCGGACGGCTCGAAGCCGGTCTCCTCGGCGAGCTCTCGCGCCCCGGCCTCGGTGTACGACTCGCCCGACTCCACGATCCCCGCGGGCAGTTCGAGCTGGGTGTTCCGCACCGTGGGACGGTACTGCTCGACGAACAGCACCTGCCCGTCGGCGACCGCGACGATCACCGTCGCGGGCGACAGCTCCGCCCAGTAGTACCGCTTCTCCGTCCCGTCGGGCTGCTCGACGCGGTCGTAGCCGCCGACGAACCATCCCTCGTCGTACTCGACGACAACCTCGCGCACCGGCCACTCCGGCTCGCCCGGCAGCGAGTGGTTCCGCCCGTCGTCGAACGCGGGGAGGTCGCGGAGGTCGGCGGCGGGGGCCGACGTGGAATTGCCGTCCGCCGGGTCGGTCGGGGCCGGCGCGTCGTCGGGGTCGCCCGTCACGGGCGGACCACCTCGACGTGGTACGTCTCGCCGCCGCGACGCACCCGCACGCCGGTCTCCGTCGCGGCCGCCGGCGACTGTTGGGTGATCGCGTCGACCTCGTCGAACGGGGTGTGGGTGAACCACTCCTTCATGCCGAAGGGGCCGGTCTGGTAGCCGTCGGAGCGCCCGTCCGCGCTCTCTATCGCGCCGACGAGGTACGGGTACCGCCGGTCGGAGACGTTGTTCACGTCGGCGGTGGTCCCGTTCGTTTCGATCGGTTCGGCCGTGAGGTAGTACGGATCGCCGCTCCCGAGGTAGCTCGGGAGCGCGCCGAGCGCGAGCAGCGCGACGACGACCAAGGCGATGGCGACGAGGAGGTTCCGGGTGACCCGGCGCATGGTCGCCGTACGGTCCCCCGGGGAATACCGGTTTCGACCCGGGGCGCGGACGCAGTCGGCCGGAAGCCGAGCCGGGACGCGGGCGCGGCCGCCGACGCGTTTTACCCCGCGGCGTCCCTTCCGCCGACATGGAGTACCGGTTCGAGCTGGCACTGTGCGCCGCGCTCGAATCCCCGGACCGGGTCGTCGCCCGCCAGCTCGGCGCGGGCGTCGAGACGCCCGGCACGCGCATCGTCGACGTCTGCCTGCTGTCGCCGGGCGCGGGCTTCGACGACCGCGCCGCGATCAGCGCCGAGCGGATCCCCGACACCGCCATCGAGGCCGCGGTCGGCCCGGGCGAGGCGGTCCCCGTCGCCGACGCCTTCGGCCTGCCGCCGGACCGGGCCGCCGCCGTCGTCGAGCGCGCGGTCGAGGTCGGCTACCTCGAACGCGAGCGCCGGAACGGGCGACCGGTCGTGCGGGCGACGGCGCGCTACCCGGAGGACTGGGTCGGCGACCTCGTCGCGGTCGAGAACAAGCCGGACCTCGGCACGCCGGGCGACCTGGAGGCCCAGCTGCGGTACGACGTCGCGCTCGGCCTGTTCGACGAGGTGGTCCTCGCGACCGCCTCCTACGTCACCCGCGCACACCTCAACCGGATCCCGGAGCCGGTCGGCGTCTGGCGGTTCGACCCGGAGACGGGCGAACGCGAGGTCGTCCGCGAGCCGACGTCGCTCGACCCGGCCGCGCCGGGCGTCGAGATCCGCGACGAGCGACCCTCGCGCACGGACGTCGCGCTCGTCGGTCCCGCGGCGAAGGCGCGCAAGCGGCGGCGGATCGCCGAGCGCGCGTACGGGAAGGGGTGGCGGCCCGACCCGCCGGCGTGCGTCCACGGCGAGGCGACGGCCGACGGGCGGCCGCGCTGCGCGCACTTCGACCGCGTCGTCGACCCCGGTCGCGAGTGCGGCGACGGGTGTCCCGCGTTCGAGGCGGCCGACCCGCCGGCGGCGGACCGGGACCGCCTCCGCGACGAGCGGACGGCGTGGGTCGCCGCGCCCGAGGGGGACGGCCCGCGCCGCCAGTCGGGCCTCTCACGGTATCTGTGAGAACGCTTATACGGTGAGGGAGGGTGTTTCGGGTATGGACGAGATCGAAGACGTCTTCGTCGCGCGGCTGATGTCGTCGGACCTCCACACCGTGACGCCGGACACGCTGGTCGAGGACGCGGCCGCCGTGCTGCTCGAGAACGACATCAGCTCGGTGCTGGTCGTCGACGACGGCGGGTCGCTCGTCGGGATCCTCACCTCGACGGACTTCGTCGACATCGTCGCGAAGAGCCGGCCGAAGGCCGAGACGACCGTCGAGCGGTATATGACGCGCGACCCGATCACGGCGAGCGCGCAGGACGACGTGTCGGCGGTCGCCGCGACGATGCTCGAACACGGCTTCCACCACGTCCCGGTCGTCGACGGCGACGAGCCCATCGGGATCATCACGACCTCCGACTTCGCGGCGTACGTCTCGTCGCCGGAGTCCGTCTCGGCGTAGCGCGGTCGTCCGTCGACCGTCGCGACATCCGGTCGTCGCCGCGCCCCGCTCGCCGACCGTCCGCGACAGCGACAAGTGCCGCCACTTCCTGTGCCCGTATTACCCCGGAGCGCGTATCGAGCGCCGTGTCCGATCACCTACATCTCAACCTCTTCACCATGGCCTCGGTCGAGCACGTCTCGCCCGGGTCGTGGCGGTACCCCGGCGACCGGTCGGCCGATTACGCCGACCGCGAGTACTGGACGGAGGTCGCGCGCACCGCCGAGCGCGGCGGCTTCGACGCGGTGTTCTTCGCGGACGTGCGCGGGATCTACGACGTGTACGGCGACGACCGCGAGACGGCCGTCGAGCGGGCGGTCCAGACCCCCGCGAACGACCCGCAGCTCGTCGTGCCAGCGATGGCGGAGGTCACGGAGGACCTCGGCTTCGCGGTGACGCGCTCGACGACGTACACCCACCCCTACCAGCTCGCGCGGGAGTTCTCCACGCTCGATCACCTCACCGACGGGCGGGTCGCGATCAACGTCGTCACCTCCTACTTGGAGTCGGCCGCCGAGAATCTCGGGCTCTCGGAGCGGATGGACAAGGAGACGCGCTACGACCGCGCCGACGAGTTCCTCGACGTCTGCTACCAGCTGTGGGAGGAGTCGTGGGAGGACGACGCGGTCGAGGCCGACCGGGAGACCGGCCGGTACAGCGACCCGGAGAAGGTCCACGCCATCGACCACGAGGGCGACCACTTCTCGGTGCCGGGCCCGCACGGCTGCGAGCCGTCGCCGCAGCGCACGCCGGTCGTCTACCAGGCCGGCTCCTCGGACCACGGGCGGTCGTTCGCGGCGCGCAACGCCGAGGCCGTCTTCGCCAGCCAGCCGACCGAGGAGGGCGTCGTCGAGTACGTGACGGACGTGAAGTCGCGCGCGGCCGACGCCGGCCGCGACCCGGAGAGCCTCCGCTTCTTCATCGGCGTGGTGCCGATCGTCGGGGAGACGCGGGAGCTCGCGGAGGCGAAGTACGCGGAGTACAAGCGCCACGTCGACGTGGAGGCGACGCTCGCGCTGCTGTCCGGCTTCCTCGACATGGACCTCTCCGAGCTCGACCCCGACCAGAAGGTCGAACACATCGAGACGGACGCGATCCAGGGGACGATGAACGCGTTCACGAAGGCCCAGCCCGACCGCGAGTGGACGGTGCGCGAGGTGGCCGAGTTCTGCGGGCTCGGCACCACCTCGCCGAAGCTGATCGGCACCCCCGAGCAGGTCGCCGACGAGCTCCAGCACTGGCACGAGGAGGTCGGCGTCCACGGGTTCAACGTCAAGGAGGTCGTCCGCCCCGACTCGCTCGTCGACTTCGTCGACCTCGTCGTCCCGGAGCTGCGCGAGCGCGGGCTCGTTCCCCCGGCCGACGCCGAACCGCCGGGCGAGACCCTCCGCGAGCGGCTCCTCGGCGAGGGACAGTCGCGGCTCCGCGCGGACCACCCCGCCCGGCAGTAGTCCGGAGCGCGGCCTCGGCGCGTCACGGAGCCCGGGTCGCGGTCGGTCGACGCTCGCGTCGTGTCCGCCGAGTGTTGTGAACTCCTCGCCGCGATCTAATACGACAACACTGCCGCCCCCGGCAAGATTAAGTGTCTACCGTCGGTATGCTCAGGTGACGCTTCGCTTGGAGGGCCGAAGCGTCAGCGGGGACCTACAGAACGACACGCCCGTGCCACCTTTTCCCGGCACGGGCGTGCCGTTCGTTCCTTTGAACGCTGAGTCACCAGCCCGCCGAATCGCGGTACTGGCGACGGCGCAGCGAGACGACCGACGAGCGTCGCGTCCGCGCTCCGGGAGCGGGTGAGCCGAAGCCGCTACCGACCGAGCGGGACACCGAGGAGATGACGACGGGCGCCGACCGCGTCGCCGTGACGGTCGCGGAACACGGGCCGTCCGCGAGGAGGATCGGACAGGGCGTCGAGGGGCCGCTGCTCCTCTTGGAGGCCGAGATCCGCGAGGGGTACCCCTTCGAGCACGAGCGGGCGTTCGCGCCGGCGGTGACGGAGCGGGCCGTGGCTTCGCCGGGCGTCCCCGAGCCGAACTGCGAGGTCGTCTTGGCCGAACGCGCGGGCGATGACGTGATGGGGATCGACCGCGTCGGCGGGGACCGCGAGGGCGCGTCGCTCGGCCGCCGCTCAGAGGTGCTCTTCCTGATACGCGCCCTCGTACGTCCCGTCGTGGTCGGCCTCGGCGAGCACCAGCTGCGCGATCCGCGCGCCCGGTTCGATCTCGATCGGGTGGCCGACGTCGAGCCGCCCTTCGCCGACACCCTCGTAGCCCGCGTCCCACACCGCGGTGTCGAGGGTACAGGCGTTCCGGAGCAGCGTCGACCGCGGGAGGACGAAGCCGATCCGCCCCTCCGGGATCCGCACCGGCTCGCCGTACCGGACGACGTAGCTCCCGCGTTCGAGTCGGTAGCAGTCGCCCCGCGGCTCCAGCTCCCGCCGCTCGCCGACGCGCTTCCCGTCGCGACCGAGCCGGCCCGGTTCGGTCTGTGCGAACACCGCGTCGACGGTGAGGTCGACGCCGTTCGGCTGTCGCTGCGCGTCGTCGAGGTCGGCCCCGGCGGCGGAGAGCGCCGCCGCGACCGCGGCTCCCGAGTCGAACATGCCCGTCCGGAACCGCGGCCGAACCTAAACGGTGTCGGCCGCGCCGCGCGCCGCTCGCGCGGGAAGCGGCCGGTCTCGCCGCGACCGCTGAGGCGGCGTTTTTCGGCCGCTTCAGGCGTTTAATGACCTAAAACACTCGGCACGGCTACGTATTTCACGGTGCGTGGTATCACGCCGAGATCCGCGCGAGCGTTGCCGCATCGAACGATCTAACACGGTCGATCTTCTGGAAACTCGCGGGTTGAGAAGATCCTCGATGACCATCTCGTCGAGGGCGAGCTGACGCCCGGCGAGGAGATCGGCATCGAGATCGACCAGGTGCTGACGCAGGACACCACGGGGACGATGGTGTGGCTCCAGTTCGAGGCGCTGGACCTCGACGAGGTCCAGACGGAGCTCGCCGCGCAGTACTGCGACCACCAGACGTACCAGTTCGACTTCAAGAACACCGACGACCACCGCTTCCTCCGCTCCGCGGCCGGCACGTACGGCGCGTACTTCTCGCGGCCCGGCAACGGTATCTGCCATCAAGTCCACAAGGAGAACTTCGCTGCGCCCGGCAAGACGCTGCTCGGGTCCGACTCGCACACGCCGACCCCCGGCGGGCTCGGCCAGCTCGCGATCGGCGCCGGCGGCCTCGACATCGCCGTCGCGATGGGCGGCGGCCCCTACTACGTCGAGATGCCGGAGGTCGTCAACGTCCACCTCGAAGGGGAGCTCCCCGAGTGGGCGACCGCGAAGGACATCGCGCTCCACCTCCTCGGCGAGCTGACCGTCAAGGGCGGCGTCGGCAAGATCTTCGAGTACACCGGCCCCGGCGCCGAGAAGCTCACGATCCCCGAGCGCACCACGATCACGAACCTCGGCACCGAGCTCGGCGCCACCTCCTCGATCTTCGCGACCGACGAGAAGACGAAGGACTGGCTCGCGCGCCAGGACCGCGAGCACGAGTACGTCGACCTCCAGCCCGACGAGGACGCGGAGTACGCGGAGACGATCGAGGTCGACCTGACCGAGCTCGAGCCGCTCGTGGCCGCCCCGTCGATGCCCGACAACGTCGCCCCCGTCAGCGAGTTCGAGGGCACCGACGTCGAGCAGGTCATCGTCGGCTCCTGTACCAACGGCGCGTACGAGGACATCCTCCCCAGCGCGAAGATGCTGGAGGGCCGCGAGGTCTCCAAGGGGACCGAGATGATCGTCGCGCCCGGCTCGAAGCAGGCCTCCGAGATGCTGGCCCGCGAGGGCTGGACCGCGGAGATGATGGCGGCCGGCGTCAACTTCTC
>UEZE01000131.1_pt1 | contig 9227 bp, 9 predicted proteins | sample 1903661 | NCBI WGS metagenome assembly UEZE01 (sample SAMEA4776352, study PRJEB27445) | saltern metagenome | biome: Hypersaline environment; feature: solar saltern; material: Pellet | place: Spain | collected 2014-08 | depth 0 m | reverse complement strand
CGCAACGTGAGCGACAGCGGGATCACGTTCTTCGGCTTCGAGTCCGGCAAGCAGGGGATCACCCACGTCGTCGCGCCCGAACTGGGGCTCTCGCAGCCCGGGATGACGGTCGCGTGCGGCGACAGCCACACGGCGACCCACGGCGCGTTCGGCTCCATCGGCGTCGGCATCGGGACGAGCCAGATCCGCGACGTGCTCGCGACCGGCTGTATCGCGGCGGACAAACAGAAGGTCCGCCGAGTCAACGTCGAGGGCGAACTCGGCGAGGGCGTCTACGCGAAGGACGTGATCCTGAAAGTGATCCAGGACCTCGGCGTCGACGGCGGCGTCGGCCACGTGTACGAGTACGGCGGCCCCGCGATCGAGGCGCTCGACATGGAGGGGCGGCTCGCCGTCTGTAACATGTCTATCGAGGGCGGCGCCCGCGCCGGCTACATCAACCCCGACGAGACCACCTACGAGTACCTGAAGGGCCGCGAGTACGTCCCCGAAGGCGAGGCGTTCGAGGAGCGGAAGGCGTACTGGGAGTCGGTCGCCTCCGACGACGACGCCGAGTACGACGACGTGGTCACCGTCGACGCCGACGGGCTCGACCCGCTCGTCACCTGGGGTATCAACCCCGGACAGGTGATCGAGATCTCGGAGCCGGTCCCGCACCCGGACGACTTCGAGGCGCGGACCGACCGCGAGGCGGCCGAGCAGGCGCTCGACCACATGGAGATCGAGGCGGGCCAGTCGATGCTCGGCTACGACGTCGACGTGGCGTTCCTCGGCACCTGTACGAACGGCCGCCTCTCCGACTTCGAGGAGGCCGCGAAGATCCTGGAGGGCAACACGGTCGACGAGGACGTCCGCGCGCTGGCCGTGCCCGGCTCCGAGACCGTGCGCCAGCAGTGCGAGGAGCGCGGCATCGACGAGGTCTTCATCAACGCCGGCTTCCAGTGGCGCCGCGCCGGCTGCTCGATGTGTCTCGCCATGAACGACGACGCCCTGGAGGGCGACGAGGTCTGCGCCTCCTCGTCGAACCGCAACTTCATCGGGCGGCAGGGGTCGAAGGACGGCCGCACCGTCCTGATGAGCCCCGCGATGGTCGCGGCCGCGGCCGTCGAGGGCGAGGTCGCCGACGCGCGCGAGTACCTCGACGACGGGCCGACCGGCGGCGCCGGCGGCGTCGAGGAGGTGGCCGACTGATGGCCCCCGACGCGGATCCGGGCGCGGACCAGCACATCACCGAGGTGTCCGGGACCGGCGTGCCGATCCCCGGCGACGACGTCGACACCGACCAGATCCTGCCGGCGAAGTTCATGAAGGAGGTCACGTTCGACAACATGGCGGACTACCTCTTCTACGACGCCCGGCGGGACGACGACGGCGAGTTCAACGACCACCCGCTCAACCGATTCGAGGGCGCGTCGATCGCGGTCGTCAACTCCAACTTCGGGTGCGGCTCCTCCCGGGAGCACGCGCCGCAGGCGATGATGCGCTGGGGCGTCGACGGCGTCGTCGGCGAGTCCTACGCCGAGATCTTCCGCGACAACTGTAAGTCGCTCGGCATCCCCGCGGTCACCGCAGACCACGAGACCGTGGTGGAACTACAGGAGTGGATCGAGGCGAACCCCGACGGGCACATCGACATCGACGTGGAGCACGAGACGGTCACCTACGGGGACACCGTCATCGACGTCGACGTCGACGACGCGATGCGCGAGGCCCTCGTGGAGGGGATCTGGGACACGACCGCGCTGATGTACTCGAACCGGAGCAAGGTCGACGAGACGGTCGCCGACCTGCCGTACGTCGAAGGGGACGACTGAGTCGGATGACCGACGAGATAGTCGTCATCGAGGGCGACGGCATCGGCCGCGAGGTCGTGCCGGCCGCCGTCGACGTGCTGGAGTCGCTCGACGTCGACTTCGAGTTCGTCGCCGCGGAGGCCGGCGACGCCACGAGGGACGCGACCGGCGAGGCGCTCCCCGACGAGACGTACGACCTTGTCGCCGACGCGGACGCGACGCTGTTCGGCGCGGCGGGCGAGACGGCCGCCGACGTGATCCTCCCGCTGCGCGAGGCGGTGGACTCGTTCGTCAACGTCCGGCCCGCGAAGGCGTTCCCGAGCGTCGACGCGCTGCGGCCGGAGACGGACGTGGTGTTCCTCCGCGAGAACACCGAGGGCGTCTACTCGGGCCACGAGGACCGGCTCAGCGAGGGCCTCTCGACGCTGACGCGCGTCGTCACCTCGTCGGCCTCGCGCGAGCTGGCCGAGTACGCCTGCGACTTCGTCGAGGAGGGCCGCGGGCCCGCCGGGGACCCGGACGAGGGGTTCACGATCGCCCACAAGGCGAACGTGATGCGCGAGACCGACGGCCGGTTCCGCGACGAGGTCGCGGCGGTCGCCGACGAGCGCGGCGTCGACGCGGACGAGGAGCTGATGGACGCGTTCGCGACGAAGCTCCCGCTCGACCCCGGCCAGTACGGCGTCGTCGTCTGCCCGAACCTCGCGGGCGACGTGCTCTCCGACCTGGCGGCCGGGCTCGTCGGCGGCCTCGGCCTGCTCCCGTCGGCGAACGTCGGCCACGACAACGGCCTGTTCGAGCCGGTCCACGGCACCGCGCCGGACATCGCCGGCGAGGGGGTCGCGAACCCGACCGCGGCCGTCCTCTCGGCGGCCATGCTGCTCGAGTACCTCGGTCACGTCGACGAGGGGCAGCGGGTCCGCGACGCGGTCGAGGGCGTCCTCTCCGACGGGCCGCGCACCGGCGACCTCGGCGGCTCGGCGACGACCGACGAGGTCACCGCGGCGATCGTCGACCGACTGTAGGGCGCGTCTCGACGCCGTGTGCGACCCCGAGGCGGTCAGTTTTCTCCCACGGCCAAACCACAAGACAAGAAACCCTGCGTCCCCTCCGACCGCGTATGAGCAACTACGAAGTCGCGATGGAAGCCGCCTGGTTGGTCCGTGACGTCGAGGAGACCGACGACGCCATCGGCGTCGCGGTCAGCGAAGCCGGCAAGCGACTCAACGAGACGGACAAGCAGTACGTCGAGGTCGAGCCCGGCGTCACCGGCTGTCCGGCCTGCGGCGAGCCGTTCGACGCCGCGTTCCTCGCGGCGAACACGGCCCTCGTGGGGCTCCTCTTGGAGATCGACGTGTTCAACGCCGACAGCGAGGAGCACGCCGAGCGGATCGCGAAGAGCGAGGTCGGCGGCGCGCTCCGCGACGTCCCCCTCGAAGTGATCGACGTCTTCGAGACCGACGCCGACGAGGACGAGGAGCCGGAGCGGTAACCCGGCCGCGACGCGACGAGCCGCGGGGACGACCCGCGCACGGTCCGCGGCCTGCGAGCCCGAACGGTGCCGAAAGCTTTTCTAATAACCTCGGGTAATTAGGCGGTATGGAACTGCCGACGCCACAGGACCTCCGCGAGCGACGGACCGCGCTGGACCTGACCCAGAGCGAGCTCGCCGACGCCGCCGACGTCTCCCAGCCGCTGATCGCGCGGATCGAGGGCGGCGACGTCGACCCGCGGCTCTCGACGCTGCGCCGCATCGTCAACGCCCTCCAGCAGGCGGAGGGCGAGGTCGTGCGCGCGACCGACCTGATGAACGAGACCGTGATCAGCGTCGCGCCCGACGACGCCGTCAGCGGGGCCGTGGAGCTGATGGAGGCGGAGGCGTACTCGCAGCTCCCCGTCCTCCAGAACGGCGTGCCCGTCGGTGATGGTCACCGACGGCGGCGAGACGGTCGGGATCATCACCGAGGCCGACATCGCGGCGCAGCTGTCCTGACCGGGCCGCGGACCGTCGCTCACTCCTCTCTCCGCTCCGAGAGCCGCTCCCAGATCTCCGTACAGCCTGCGCCGTCGGGCACGTCGGCGACGTACGCCGACTCGTCCGCGTCCTCGTCGCCGTCAGCTTCGGGGCCGCCGGCCTCGGTGTCGGGTTCGTCGTCCTCCGTCGCGGCCCCGTCTGTCATTATCTGTTTATACGCCGGCGCCGGGCATAACCGGTCAGTCGACGGCACGCACCGCCGATTCTCCGCGGCGGACGCAACGCTCGCCGCTACCTCGGACGCGCTCGCTTACAGCTCCAGCCCGCGGATCGCGACGCTCGCCCCGTCGTCGGCACCGGTCCCCATGTTGAACGTGCGGTACATCTCCTCGTCGGAGACGCCCCCCTCGGACTGGACGAACTCGAAGACCGGCTGCGGGTCGAACGCGTCCTCCACGACGTAGCGGTGGCCGCCGAGCCGGTCGAGGTTGGTCCAGCCGCCGCCCGTCACGTGGGCCGCGCCGCGGACGCCGTGCTCGCGCATCGGGTCGAGCAGGTCCGTGTATATCGCGGTCGGTTCGAGCAGCGCGTCGCCGAGTGTCTCGTAGTCGCCGAACGGGCAGGGGTCCGCGTAGGCGTGGTCGCGCGTGACGGCCTCGCGCGCCAGCGTGAGCCCGTTCGAGTGGATCCCCGACGAGCGCCAGCCGACGAGCGCGTCGCCCGGTTCGGCCCGTCCGTCGAACACGCCGTCTTTCGCGGCGAGACCGGCGCAGGTCCCGGCGAGGTCGAGCCCGCGGACCACTTCCGGCATCACGGCCGTCTCGCCGCCGACGAGTTCGACGTCCGCCAGGTCGGCGCCGCGGGCGAGCCCCTCGCCGACCTGCTCGGCGAACCGCTCGTCCGGCTCGTCGACGGCGAGGTAGTCGACGAAGGCGACGGGGCGGACGCCGGCCGCCACGAGGTCGTTGACGTTCATCGCCATACAGTCGATCCCGACCGTCGAGTAGTCGCCCAGCGCCTCCGCGACGAGCAGCTTGGTCCCGACGCCGTCGGTCGCGAGCGCGAGGTAGCGGTCGCCGATGTCGAGGAGGCCGGCGTAGTCGCTCGCGTCGTCGTCCGCGTCCGAGCCGACCGCGCCGATCAGCGCGGCGGTGGCGGCCTCGCTGGCGTCGATGTCGACGCCCGCGTCCGCGTAGGTGAGTTCGTCGTCGCCGTCCGGTCCCCCGTCGTCGCCCCCGTCGCCCTCGGTCATGTGTGTGGGGGCACGCCGGCGGAGCAAAAACGCACCGTTCCGGGCGACGCCGCCGGACGCGCGGCGGTCGCCCGACCGCCGTTCAGAACGGGCCGCCGAAGCCGAGTCCCACGACGAAGACGAGCCCGACGGCGAGCAGCACCGAGGGGACGAAGGCGGTCGCCCAGGCCAGCTTGCTCCATCCCATCACCGTCTTCCCGTCGAGGGGGCCGTACGGGATCAGGTTGAACGCCGCGAGGAACGCGTTGATCGCGATGCCGCGCGCCCCGAGGATGGTGACGATCTCGCTGCCGAGGACGCCGCCGAGCGCGAACAGCGGGAAGAACGCCGCCATCAGCCCGAGGTTCACGACGGGCCCGGCGAGCGCGATGTGGCCGTGTTCGCGGGGCGTCAGCCGGCCGCGGTGGTGGACCGCCCCCGGGGCGGCGAAGATGAACCCGAGGAGCGAGCTCATCACGGCGAGGAACAGCATGCTGTTGTCCGCACGGAACTCCGCGACCTGGTCGTAGTGGACGGCGACGACCTTGTGCGCAACCTCGTGGAGGAGGAAGCCGACCCCGGCGGTCGCGAGCGCGACGAACAGCGGCGGGAGCACGCCGGCGGCGAGGATCCGGCCGATACCCCCCGAGCCGCCGACGAAGAACAGGGTGAACGCAACGCCGAGCGCGAGCCACGCGACGAGGAGGTCGCGGAGCTCGGACCCGCTGAAGTAGAGGCCGCCGATCCGGCGGCCCGAGAACGTCGCGCCGCTCATGCGAGTCCCCCCACGGCCCCGCGGACGAGGTCGGCACCGTTGAGCGCGCCCTCAACGAGCAGCCGCCCGACCTCGTCGACGCCGCCGACCTCGGCCCCGAACATCGCCGGGATCACGTACGCCGCGAAGAGGAAGCTCGCGACGATGCTGCCGACGTTAGTCATCGCGACGACGACGATGAGCCGGAACAGCGGCACGTCGAGCATCTCCGAGACCAGCTCGGTGACCGACCGGGTCTCGTCGCCGAGCAGGTCGTTGAGCGCGCCGATGTCAGCTACGTTGACCGTGAGGCTCCGGAGTTCGACGTAGCCGGTGAACCAGCCGGGCGCGAGCAGCGGGTTGATCGAGGTCATCCACGCGACCGCCCCGCCGACGCCGGCCGAGAGCCAGCGCGCGCCGGCGACCTTCGCGAAGGCGAACGCGAAGACGCCGTTGATCACGAACCACGCGCCGAACAGCCGCAGCAGGAACGCGTTGCCGGCGCCGCCCAGCGCCAGGAGGAGGAAGAAGCCGACGAAGCCGACCGTGATCGCGTAGCCGAGCGCCTTCTTCCACGGGAGCCCCCGGCCGGACTCCTCGCCGACGAGGGAGTCCATCGGCGGGAGCGTCGCCGGGTCCGCGAGGTACCCCTCGATTCCGGCCCGGTGACCGGCCCCGACGACGGCGACCACGTCGTAGCCGGCGTCGCGGAGCGCGACGAGCCGGTGGCCGATGAACGCGTCGCGCTCGTCGATGAGCGCCTCCGCGCCGCCCGGGGAGAACTGCCGGAACTCCTCCATCATCATCGTCACCACGTCGGTGTCGGTGAGGTCGGCCTCGTCGAGCTCCGCGATCCCGCCCGCCTCGGCCTCCGCGTCCACCTCGCCGCCGGCGAACGCGCCGACCGCGATCGCGAGGACCGCGCCGACGAGCAGTCCCAGGCCGATGCCGATCCCGAAGCCGCCGATCGCCGCCACGGGGAAGCCGCCGAGGTACGCCGACACGACCCCGTTCGCGACCCCGGTGACCCCGGCGGCGACGCCGGCCGCGAGCCCGGTGCCGATGCCGGCGTAGAGCCGCTGGTCAGGCGAGAGCGCGAGCGCGCTGACCTGGTCGACGGCGATGCCGACGACGAGCGCGACGAGGACGCCCGCGGCGACGCTCGTCAGCACGGCGTCCGTGATCCCGACCGCGCCGCCGAAGAGGCCGATCGCCGGGCCGGCGAGGACCCCGACGATGAGCCCGCCGATCACGCCGGCGACCCGCGGGTCGCTGACGCCGAACGCGAGCCCGCCGACGAGCCTGAGCTTCTCCGTGACCGTCATCCGGGCCCAGAAGCGCTGGATCGTGGTCTGGATGTCGCGGTCGACCAAGGCGACGTCGATGCCGAGCGACTCGGCGACGTCGACGGCGGCCTTCATGTCCGCGCCCGGCTCGATGTCGAACCGCTCGCCGAGCTGCGTCTGGACGTACGAGAGCATCCAGTACGCCAGGAACTGGAACACGGTGTTCCCCCTGAGCAGGTCGCCGGCGTCGAGGTCGTCGGGCGTCTCGCCGTTCAGCTGGCGGTAGCGCCCCTCGTCGAGTTCGACCGCGACGACGTCGGGGCGCTCCCGCTCGATCGTCTCCTCGACCTCGTCGACGGAGCGCTCCGACACGTGCGCGGTCCCGACGACCGTGACGCTCCCCTCGCCGTCGGCGGCGCGCGACTCCCGTTCGAGGTCGCCGCCGTCGGCCCGCGAGGGCCCGTCGGTCGACGGGGACGCCTCGTCGTCGCGCCCCCGTGACGTCTCTGTCATCACCCGTCGTACTCGGTCACCGCGTTTAGGGTTTGTGCGTCGGTCCCGGACCGTCCCCGCGCGGGGGAGACCCGTTCCCAACGATCCAACAGGTTTGTATCCTCACGCTCCACAGGATCGCGTATGTCCCGGCTGTTGCCCTCCCTGCCGGACGCGACCCCCGAGGAGCGCGAACCGCGGGTCGTCGGCGTCGACGACGACGAGGCCGACGACCTCATCGCCGCCCTCGGCTCGGAGACGGCGCGGGCGATCCTCTCGACGCTCCACGACCGACCGGCCACGAAGTCGGAGCTCGCCGAGGAGGTCGACACCTCCCTCCAGAACGTCCAGTACCACCTCTCGCGACTCGACGAGGCGGACCTCGTCGACGTCGTCGACACCGCCTACTCCGAGAAGGGTCGCGAGATGGACGTGTACGCCGCCGCGGACGAGCCCCTCGTGCTGTTCTCGGGCGGCTCCGAGGAGTCGACCGGGATCAAGACGGCGCTCATGCGGCTGCTCGGCGGCTACGGACTGATCGGCCTCGCCGCCGTCGCGGCGCAGCGCCTCCTCGCGGTCGGCTCCCTCGCCGGCCCGCGCTCCGGCGGGGGCGACGCGGGGACGGCCACCACCGACGGGCCGACGATAGAGAGCGTCCCGGACCAGAACACCACCGCCGACGGCGCGGACGGCGCGGTCGAGCTCGTCGGCGACCCGCTCGCGCAGTACGCGGTCTCGCTCGTCGAACCGGGCGTCGTCTTCTTCGTCGCCGCCGCGCTCGTGTTCACGCTGGCGTGGGCGTACTGGTACCGCGCGTCGAGCTAGCGGCCCCCGGGAGCGACGGGCGCGATCCGGGCCGCACGGTCCGCGCGTGGGACAGCTATTCAAGCGGCCGTCACCACGTTCACGTATGGAACACGAGGCCGAGGTCGTCGGGGTCGGGGCGGGCTCTGCGCCGAGCGGCGACGTCCCGGCGGTGATCCTGTCCGCGCGCGGCGAGTACGTGCCGATCTTCGTCAGCGGCGACCAGGCCCGTTCGATCGGGATGGCGCTGGAGGGCGAACCGTTCGACCGACCGCTCACGCACGACCTGCTCGTGAGCATCCTCACCGAGTTCGGCGGGGCCATCGACCGCGTCCGCGTCGACGACCTCCACGACGGCACCTTCTACGCCAAGGTCGACGCCGAGCGCTACGACGACGGGGAGCCGGAGCGGTTCGTCTTCGACGCCCGGCCCTCGGACGCGCTCGCGCTCGCGGTGCGGGTCGACTGCCCCATCGTCGTGACCGACGAGGTGGTCGACGAGGCGGGGCGACCGCCGGACTCCGTCCGGTTCAGCGACGACGACCGGTCGGGCGAGCGCTGAGTTCGCCGCGCGCGTCCGCCGCCGGCGAAGCCGGCCGTTCAAGTCGTCGGGTCTCCCACGACGGGCATGGACGAGACGGCCACGCTCGCCTCCTCCCACACCGAGATGACGGAGATGCTGCTGCCGAACGACACGAACAACCTCGGCCGCGCGCTCGGCGGAGCCGTGTTACACTGGATGGACATCTGCGGCGCCATCGCGGGCATGCGCTTCGCGAACCGGCAGGTGGTCACCGCGTCGATGGACCACGTCGACTTCATCGCGCCGATCGAGATGGGCGAGGTCGCCATCATCGAGGGGTACGTGTTCAACACCGGGCGGACGAGCGTC
>UEZE01000102.1_pt1 | contig 9308 bp, 9 predicted proteins | sample 1903661 | NCBI WGS metagenome assembly UEZE01 (sample SAMEA4776352, study PRJEB27445) | saltern metagenome | biome: Hypersaline environment; feature: solar saltern; material: Pellet | place: Spain | collected 2014-08 | depth 0 m | reverse complement strand
CCGACCCGCGACTTGCTGTCGCGCTCGCCCGAGTTGAACGCGCGCCACTCCGGCCCGCGGTCGACGGAGTCCTCCTCGACGACGAGCCCGCAGTCCTCACAGACGGTCTCGCCGTGCTCCGTGTCGGTCGCGAGCCGCCCGTCGCACTCGGGGCAGGTCGTGGACCGCTCGGTCTCCGTGCGGGAGGACTCCTCGCTCGTCGACTCCTCCTCGTCCCGGCTCTGTACTCGCTCTCGTTCCGTCTCTGCGCCGCTGTAGGTGCGTGTCTCTGTCATTGGCTTCCCCCGACGACTCTCGACGAAAAATACGAGGCCGGCGTCGTCAGTTATTAACGTATAGTAATCGACGCAGAGATATAAATGTATCGCTTTTCACGGATGAATCGACACACGAAAAAGCCGCGAGACCCGTCAGAACTGCTCTGACGGCGGTCAGGGCGAATTTCGGTGCCCCTCGTCACGAGAGTGATTTCGCTCGTCGAGGATATATATACCTTTCTTCCGCGGAGCCGATACCGGGAGAAGCGGTGTTACGCGGGCTCGGAGTCACCGAGCAAGGGCAGCGAGGCGACCGGCGATGCGAGCACGCGGCCGTGGTCGTCCCCAGACCGCCGACGGAGCGGCGACGCTACCGAGTCACGGGGGCGCTGACCGACCCGATCGACTCCACCGTCGCGCGCACCTCGTCGCCCGGTTCTATCGCCGCCGCGCCGGGCGTCCCGGTGCTGAACAGGTCGCCGGGCGCGAGCGTCGCCACTTCCGAGTGGAACGACACGACCTCGGCGGGCGAGAACAGCATGTTCCGCACCTCGTTCGCGGCCGCGACCTCGCCGTTCACCCGCGTCGTCACCGTCGCGTCCGCGAGGTCGGCCGACCCGTCGGGGACGGCGATCGCCGGGCCGACGACGAGGAACGTGTCGTAGCTCTTCGCCCGCGTGAGGAACCGCGGGTTCCGGCGGAGCACGTCCTCGGCGGTCATGTCGATCACCGGGAGGTACCCCGCGACGACGTCGCCCACCTCCTCGACCGCGACGGACCGACACTCGCGACCCATCACGACGGCCAGCTCCGCCTCCGCGGTCACCCGCTCGCTCTGCTCGATCGGCGGGAGCCGGATCGGGCCGCCGGGACCGGTGAGCGCCGACGCCGGCTTCATGAAGCTCGCCGGCTCCTCGGGGCGCCGCTCGTCGAGGTCGCCGGCGTGGTCGGCGTAGTTGAGCCCGATCCCCCACAGCTTGCCGAACCGCTCCAGCGGCGGCCCGAAGACGAGGTCTGCCCCCGGGACGCGGTCGGCCGGAGCGTCGTCGACTTCCGGGAGATCCCCCGCGGCGGCCGCGCCGAGCGCGTCGCGCACCGTCGACGCCTCGGGAAGCGCGGCCCCCAGCGGGACGAACCCGTCGTCGTCGCCGAGCAGCGGGCGCCCCGTCGCCGTGCGCGCGAGGTACTTCATCCGGTGAGTCCTCCGGTCACGCTCCGATCACTCCTCGCGGTCGGTCCAGAAGTCGAACGAGCGCCCGGGCGCGAACACGTCGAGCCCGACCGCCCGCTCGTCGCCGGTGTTCTCGACGCGGTGCGGCTCGCTCGCCTCCAGGAGGACGGAGTCGTTCGGCCCTAGCGTCACCTCGTCCTCGTCGGTGACGACGGTCAGCTCCCCCTCGAGGCAGAGGCACACCTGCTCGTTCTCGTGGTCGTGGAGCGGCGAGGAGTGGCCCGGCGGCTTCTCGAACCACTCGAACGAGAAGCGGTCGCTGCCCGCCATCGACACGCGCCGCCACCCCTCCTCGGGCTCGTACGTCTCCGCCTCGTCGAACGCGACCGCCCTCATAGGTTCGACCCGGTCGCGCCGCCGTCGATCGGCAGCGCGGTGCCGTTGATGAACCCGGACTTCGGCGAGGAGAGGAACGCCACGGTGTCGCCGAGCTCCATCGGGTCGCCGATACGTTCGAGGGGGTTGCCGGCCCACTCCGCGAGCCCCTCCTCGTAGGAGTCGTACTCGCCGCGGTCGACGGCGTCGTTCACGAGCTCTCGGATCCGGGAGGTCTCGTGCGGCCCGGGCAACACGGCGTTCGCCCGGATCTCCGGCGCGAACTCCTTCGAGAGCGTCTTCTCTAACCCGATGACGCTCATCCGGACCGAGTTGGACAACACGAGGCTGTCGAGCGCCTCCTTCACGCTCCGCGAGGTGATGTTCACGATGGTGCCGCCGTCGCCCTCGCGCAGGTGCGGCTCGGCCTCCCGCGCGAGGCGGACGACGCTCATCACGAGCAGCTCGTACGCCGCCGCCCAGTCCTCGTCGTCCGTCTCGAGGAACGCGCCCGACGGCGGGCCGCCGGCGCTCGTGACGAGGTGATCGAGGCCGCCGAACTCGTCGACCGTCGTCTCGACGAGCGCCGTGACGTCGTCCGGCTCGGTGAGGTCGCCGGGCTGGGCGACGACCTCCCCCGCCGCGACCGCCTCGACCTCGGCCTTCGCCTCGACCAGTCGGTCCTCGTCGCGGCCGTTGATCACGACGTCGACGCCCTCCCGGGCGAGCGCCTTCGCCGATGCCTTCCCGAGCCCGCTCGACGACGCCGTGACGAGCGCCGCGTTCCCCGCTATCTCGAGGTCCATGTGCCCAGCGTACACGGTTCGGACCGAAAACGTTTCCCTGGAGGCAAGGGGCCTCGCCCTCCCGTCCTCGCTCTCCGCGACGCGCGCGACGGCCGCCCGGTCGGTCAGGCCTCGTCGAACGTCGCCGTCCCGTCGTCGAAGTCGAGCGTCCCGCGCCCGACGACCGTCGCGTCCGCGGGGAGGTCGGAGAGGACCGCCGCCGACGCCCACAGGTCGTCGAGCTCCTGCGTGTTCCGGATCCAGAGGATCCGGGCCCCGTCGGGGTCGTCGGCCCCGAGCGCGGCGAGCGCGGTCCGGAGCGCGAACTCGTCGTCGGGGGCGACGACCGGGAGCTTCCCCTTCGCGAGCGACCCGCTCGTGAGGACGTTCGCGTACGTCTTCGTCGCGTCCAGCTGTTCGACCGCCGCGGCTCGGGTGAGGTCTGCGAGCCCGATCCCCGTGCCGTTCCCGTTCGTCGCGTCCGTGAGCCCGCGGACGTAGATCAGCTTCACCTCGGGCGTCTCCGGATCCGGCGCGTTCAGCACCCGGTAGCGCCCGACGACGTTCGTGTCCATCCCGGCGCCGGAGATCTCCTTGCCGATCTCGTCGACGACGAGCAGGTCGACGTCGTCGACCGGGAGCGTCGGCATCTCCGCGTTCGCCCGCTCCAACAGCGCCGGCTCCCGGTCGAGGAACGCGCCGCCGGGGACGCCCTCGACGGCGCAGAGCCGCTCGTCGGCGTTCTCGACGAGCGCGACCCCGCCCGCCAGCCCCGCGGCCTCCGCGACGGGGTCCAACGCCGCGGTGAGCGCCTCGACGTACCCCTCGGCTACCGCCGTCGAGTGGAACGCCTTGGCGCCCCGCTGTTTCCCCAGTCCCACGACGGCCATCTTCGTCAGCCCGCTCTCTATCGGTCCGGTGAAATTGGTGTGAGCCTTCACGCGGTTGACGACGACCGTCGCGTCCGCCTCCAGCGCCGCCTCCGCCACGTGGACCGTCAGACCGCCGTCGCCGACCGCGACGGTGTCCACCGGGTTCGTCGCCATCCGGGCGTCGATCGGCGCGCCGACGCGCTCCGCCGTGACGCCGGCACGACCACCGGGACGAAGCCGCGGTCGTCGAGCCCCGCCACGACGGCCGCGACGACCGCGTCGTACGCGTGGATCCCGCGCGACCCAGCCCCGACGGCGACGGTCGCCCCCGGGGCCAGCCGGTCGAGGTCGAGCCGGTCCAGTTCGTCGCGCGCGACCGCCGCCGGGTCGTCGAGCGCGTCGCTCGCGGGCTCCCGGTGGACCCGCGCGAACTCCGGCGTCGGGCGGGGGTCGATCAGCCCGTCGAGGGCCTCGCGGTCCGGAAACTCCATGCCGGGCGGGAGGCGCGCCCGCTACAAATACGTGCGGCCCGGAGCGTCACTCGTCGACCGCGACGCGCGCGAGCGCCCCCGCCAGCACCTCGGCCGCGGCCGCGCAGTCGTCCCAGTCGGTCCACTCCCGGGGGTTGTGCGAGATCCCGTCACGCGACGGAGCGAAAAGCAGCGACGCGTCGGTGACACCTGCGACCCGCATCGCGTCGTGGGCCGCGCCGGAGTGGAGGTCGATCGCCTCGCGCCCGGCCGCGTCGGCCGCGTCGTGCGCCGCCTCTCGGAGGCGCTCGCTCATCGGCGTCGGCGCGACGTCGAACGGGCGCTCGAACGCCGTCTCGACGCCCCGCTCGCGCTCCAGCCGCGCGAGCGAGTCGCGCGCGGCCTCGACGATCGCCTCCATCGACGCGGCCTCGACGTCGCGGACGTCGACCGCGGCCTCGACCCGGCCGGGGACCACGTTCGTCGCGTTCGGATCGACCGACAGCGACCCGACGGTGCCCACCGCCGAGGGCGACGAGGTCGCCACGACGTCGTTCGCCGCGGCCTCGACGTCCAACACGAACTCGCTCGCGGCAGCGAGCGCGTCGGTCCGCCCGTCCATCGGGGTCGCGCCCGCGTGGTTCGCCTCGCCCGCGATCGTCGCCTCGCAGTGGGTGATCCCGGTGATCGTCGTCACGACGCCGGCCGCCGCCCCCGCCTCCTCCAGCGTCGTGTCCTGCTCGATGTGGAGCTCGTAGAACGCCGCCCACGACGCGGGGTCGAGCGTCGTCGGTTCGCCGGCCTCGTCGGTCGGCGCGGCGGCGTCGACCGCTCTCCCCCCGCGGTAGCCGATCCGGTCGAGCGCCTCGCCGAGCGTCTCGCCGTCCGCGTCCGTCAGCGCGAGCGCCTCGTCGAGCGCCAGCTCCCCGGTCGCGACCGACGACCCCAACAGCCCGTTGCCGAAGGTGCCGCCCTCCTCCTCGGTGAAGCTGACGACGCCGACCGGTCGGTCCGGCTCGACGCCCGCATCGCGCATCGCGCGGACACCCTCCAGCGCGGCGTACACCCCGAGCGGACCGTCGAAGATCCCGCCTTCCGGGACGCTGTCGAGGTGACTGCCCGAGACGACCGGGGCCGCCTCCGGGTCGGCGCTCGGCGGGGTCCACGTCCCGAGGACGTTCCCCACGGCGTCGACGGCGACGTCGAGGCCGGCGTCTCGGAGCCGATCGACCAGCCGGTCCCTGGCACGGCGGTTCGCCTCGCTTCCGGGTTGATTCGTTCGCGCGTGCGCGTCCGGGTCGCCCGTCTCGACGCGGCCGAACGCCGCGTTCGCCTCGATGTCCGCGCGGAGCCGGTCCGCGTCCGCTGGGAGCGTCATACCTGAACCGGGCGCTCTGCGATCAAAACGGTTCGGGCTCCGGCGGTCGCGTCGGTCCCGTCACTCGCCGCGTCGCGCGAGCCAGTAGCCCGCCGATCCCAGCCCGAGCCCGGCCCCGAACGCGCGGCTCGCCGTCTTCCCGTTCATCGATCGCCCCGCGGCGACGCCGAGCGCCGCCCACGCCAACGCGATCACGAGGCTTCGACCGGGGCCGCCGCGGAACCGCCGACAGTCCGCGGTCGCCCGCGCGTGCCGGTAGAGGTAGCCGACCGCGAACCCGGTCGCGAACGGTTCCGCCGGAACTCCCCCGCTGCCGGTCCGCGACAGCGCGAGCAGTCCGAGGCCCCAACAGCACTCGATCGCGGCACCTACCGCCCGCACGACGCCGGCCATGCGTCGCGTTCGCATTCGCCACGAATAGCCGTTTCGCCGGGGGCGCGCTCCGATCCCGAAGACACTTTGCGTGCGGCTTCGTGGTGCCAGTCGACATGTCCCCGTTGCTCCTCCAAGGCGCGGCGGCCGGTATCGCCCTCCTGATCAGCCTCGGCTTCCTCGTCGTCCACCTCGCGATGATCGCGTGGACGTACTCGGACGCCCAGAGCCGCAGCGAGCGGTCACACGCCCCTGAGGACGCTCGTCGCCCCGACGCTCTCGGCGACGACCCACGCGACGAACAGCCCGTAGGCCGCAAGCAGCGCGTACGACTCGCGCGCGTCGAGCGCGAGGCTCGTCCGGAGCGTCACGAAGAGGAGGACGGTCGCGCCCGTCAACACCCCGAGCATCGGCACCGCCGTCGAGAAGTTGACGGCGACCTCGCCGACGATCAGCACCCCGAGCGGGATGGCGACGAGCAGGTCGAAGGTGTTCGACCCCAGCACGTTCCCGAGGCTCGTCGCGGCGCGGTCCTCGCGCGCCGTCCGCACGCTCACGAGGGTGTCCGGCAGGCTCGTCGCGGCCGCCACGACGGTGACGCCGGCGAGGAACTCGGGGACCCCGAAGGTGACGCCGAGCGACTCCACCGACGCCACGAGCCGCTCGACGGCGACGACGATGACCGCCAGCCCGCCCCCGAGCTTCGCCCACTCCCGGCGGACGTCGACCCCGCCGCGCACGCGGTCGATCCGCGCGTCGCCGACGTCCTGGTACTGGATGAAGAGGTAGAGGCCGTACAGCGCGAGCGGGATCACCGCGAGCGAGCGCGGCATCGTCCCGACGATCGGGTCCGTCGACACCGGGAAGTAGATGACCGCGAGCGCGAACGTCACGACCAGCGCGGAGACGGCGAGCATGTAGAACTGCGCCTCCTTGTACACGATCGCGCGACTGGCCTCGAGGTCCTCGTCGCTCCCGAGCCCGGACGCCGCGGGGATCACGAGGACGTTGAAGATGGCCGACCCGACGAGCGCCCCCACGCCCATGTCGAAGACGCCCGTGACGGCGGTGACGAGGACGCTCACGAGCTCCGGGAAGCTCGACCCGACCGCGACGACCACCGACCCCTGAACCACCGCCGGGAGCCCGTAGTACCCCGACAGCGTCTCGGCGGCCTCCTCCAGCCAGCCGCTCCCGATCCAGATGAAGGCCGTCGCCGCGGCGATCACGAGGACGTGGACGAGCGGCGTGTCGGGGAGGGCGCCCGTCACGGCGCTAGCGTACGTGTTTCCCGGCCAACTCCCACAGCCGGTCCGCGATCCCGTCGTCGAGGTCGTCGCGGGCGACGCGCCACTCCCAGTTGCCGTCCAGCGTCCCGGGCTCGTTGAACCGCGACTCGCTGCCGAGCCCGAGCAGGTCCTGGACCGTCGTCACCGCGAGGATCGCGTCCGACCCCCACACCTCGTCGATGATCGCCCACTCCGGCGGCTCGTCGGGGTCGCTCCCGACGTTGTACCGGAAGCAGTCGCGCTGCTCGGCGGGGAGGTCGTCGAAGTAGCCGACCCAGGTGTCGGTGTCGTGCGTGGAGGTGTAGCCGACGACGCCCTCGCCGTAGTGCATCGGCTGGTACTCGTTCCCCTCCGCGCACCAGTCGGCGTACTGCGGGACGCGCATCCCCGGGAAGCCGAACTCGGCCATCAGCTCGTCCATCGCCGGCTCCTCGAAGCCGAGGTCCTCGGCGATGAACGGGGCCTCGCCCAGCCCGCGCTCGACCGCTTCGAACAGCTCGCGCCCGGGGCCGTCCCGCCACTCGCCGTCCGCGGGGTCGTCGCTGTCGGCGGGGATCGCCCAGTACTTCACGAAGCCGAGGAAGTGGTCGAGCCGCGCCACGTCCGCGAGGTCGAACAGCCGGCGGAACCGGTCGAGCCACCAGTCGTACCCCGACTCGGCGAGCCGCTCCCAGTCGTACAGCGGGTTCCCCCACCGCTGCCCGTCGTCGCCCGCGTTCGGCGGCACGCCCGCGACCGCGGTCGGGCGGTTCCCCTCGTCGAGCCGGAACGCCTCCGGGCTCGCCCACACGTCCGCGGAGTCGAGCGCGACGTAGATCGGCACGTCACCGACGATGGACACCCCCTCGTCGGCCGCGACCGCACGCAGGTCGCGCCACTGGCGGTCGAACGTCCACTGGACGAACGCGCGGAACCGGATCTCCGCCGCGTGCTCCTCGCGCGCCTCGGCGAGCGCGTCCGGGTCCCGCGTCCGCAGCGGCGCGGGCCACTCCGTCCACACGTCCTCCGGCCGGGCGTCCGAGAGCGCCCGGAACAGCGCGTAGTCGCCGAGCCACGGCTCGCGCTCGCGGAACGCGTCGAGCGCCGCGCGGTCCCCCTCGGTCGCCCGCTCCTCGAAGCGCTCGAAGGCGGTCCGCAACAGCGGGAGCTTGTACTCCCGCACCGCGCCGTAGTCGACGCGGTCGGTCGGGAACTCGGGGACCGGACGCAGGTCCGCCTCGTCGAGCCAGCCGTCGTCGACGAGCCCCTCGGGGTCGATGAACAGCGGATTGCCGGCGAACGCGGACGGCGACTGGTACGGCGACTCCCCGGCCACGGAGAGCGTCGGCCCGATCGGACAGATCTGCCAGTGGTCGACGTCGGCGTCGCCGAGGAACGAGAGGAACTCGCGCGCGCCCTCGCCGAGGTCGCCGATCCCGTACGCCCCCGGCAGCGAGGTGACGTGGCAGAAGACGGCGTCGGAGCGGTCGAATCGCATACGCCTCCCTGCGCCCCCCACCGACTTCAAACGTTGCGTACGTCCCGACCGCGTTCGGGCGTATCGAGGCGGGCCGAATCCCGGCTACGGGACCCACCGATCGGGCCCGAGAGGTCGGCTACTCCCCCGCGACCGGCACCACCGCAACCTCGTCGACGCGGATCCGCTCGGTCCCGTCGGCGTCCTCGACGACGCACCGCTCGCCGGAGACTAGGTCGCGCTCGCCGTGGTCGGCCTCGACCGCGACGCTCGCCTCCGCCGGCGCGAAGTTGAGGACGACGACGAGCGCCTCGTCGCCGTCGCGCCGCCGGAACGCCACCACGTCGTCGGGGTGGACGTCGCCGCTGGCGACGATCGGCCGCTCCGAGAGGTCGCCGCTCGCGACGTGGTAGTCGACCCGGGAGACGTCGCCGGCCGGCCCGAGCGCCGGGTGGTCCCGCCGGGTCGCGAGGAGGTCCTCGTAGCGGTCGCGGACGTCTTCGCGGGCGTGGTCCCACGCGATCGCGTCCCGGCGGCCGCGCTGGCCGATCTCCTGGCCGGCGTATACCATCGGCACGCCCGGCAGGGTCATGATCGCCGCGCCCGCGGCGGCCGCGGCGGCGTCGCCGCACTCGACGCGATAGCGCGTCTCGTCGTGGTTCTCGATGTACTGGAGGAACTCGGCGTGGTCCGGGAACCCGATCTCCGCGCGCTGGTCGATCGCGTCGAGGACGCTCGCCGCCGGCTCCGCGCCGCGACCGACCTGCCGGAGCTGGAAGTACAGCGTCGCGTCGAAGTGGACGTCGAACATCCCCTCGTGGAAGCCGGGGATGTACGGGATCGTCTCGTCCATCAGGAGGAACTCCCGGTCGATGTCCTTCAC
>UEZE01000112.1_pt1 | contig 9471 bp, 10 predicted proteins | sample 1903661 | NCBI WGS metagenome assembly UEZE01 (sample SAMEA4776352, study PRJEB27445) | saltern metagenome | biome: Hypersaline environment; feature: solar saltern; material: Pellet | place: Spain | collected 2014-08 | depth 0 m | reverse complement strand
GCGTCGGGTCGAACGCGACCCAGCCGTGGTCCGGCACGTAGATCGACACCCACGTGTGGGCGTTCTGGCCCCGCACGACGTACTCGTCCTCGCCGACCTCGAACGGCTGCTCGCCTGGCGCTACCGCGAGCGGCGGCCGGGGGAGACGCCGCGGAGCTACGTCAACGCGATCCGGACGCTCGGCGCGGACGAGCGCGTCGAGACCGTCGCGGCGGCGTACGAGCGCGCCGCGTACGCCGGGTCGGTGACCCGCGACGAGGCCGACGAGGCGCGCCGCGCGGTGCGCCGGCTCGCGGTGGAACGACTGCCGCTCGTCGGGCGGTTCGTCCGCTGACGGGGGGCTTCCCGACACTATTTAATATGGGCATCCTGTAGACTCAGGTTGTAATGTCGGAAGTCTGCTCGACGTGCGGACTGCCCCAGGAACTCTGCGTCTGCGAGGACGTCGCGAAAGAGTCCCAGCAGATCAGCATCCGCATCGACGAGCGCAGGTACGGTAAGGAGGTAACGGTCATCGAAGGATTCGACCCGAAGGACGTGGATCTGAGCTCCCTCTCGTCGGATCTCAAGTCGAAGTTCGCCTGCGGCGGCACCGTCGAGGACGGCGCCATCGAGCTCCAGGGGAACCACTCGGGTCGCGTGGAGGACTTCCTCCGCGACAAGGGCTTCAACGTCGCGTGACCGTCACCTGACCGTCCGCCGTCGAGCGTCGGTTCGAACCGCTGTCGACTCCGTTTTTTCGTCGAGTCGCGTCCGCGAGTGACTGCTCTGTCGACCCGCGCGACCGCCGCGAGCCGTCTCACGCGACCACGACGGCCCGGCCCGCGACGAACGCCGCCGCCGCGAGGAACGTGCCGTACTTGAATCGGCGCTGCGCGGCGGCGGGGTCGGCGAAGCTCTCGTAGGTCGCGTACAGCATGACCGCGTCGGCGACCGCGACGACCGCGAGGTAGGCCGCGCCGAGCGTCCCGGAGAGGTACGGCAGCGGGCTGACGGCGACCGCGACGACGAGCGCGGCCGCGCCGATCCACAGCGCGCGGCGCTCCCCGAACGCGATGGGCAGCGTGGAGAGCCCCTCCTCGCGGTCGCCGGCCACGTCCTCGACGTCTTTGATCACCTCGCGCGTGAACGTCGAGAGGCCCGCGAGCGCGGCGAGGACGAGGACGGCGCGGGGGTTCCCGACGGCGGCCCCGCCGAACAGGAACGTCGAGCCGACGAGGTACGCGACGAGGGCGTTGCCGAGCCCGGGCGTCCCCTTGAACAGGCTCGTGTACGTCACGAGGGCGACGAGGTTCACGGCGGCGATGCCGATCGCCAGCGGCGGGAGGGTGACCGCGGCCGCGACCGCGACGGCGAACCAGGCGGTCGCGGTCGCGAGCGCGCCCCGCGGCGAGACCGCGCCGCGGGGGATGGGTCGGTCCGGGCGGTTGACCGCGTCGATCTCGCGGTCGAAGTAGTCGTTTATGCCGTTGCCGGCGGCGACCGCGAAGGCGGTCGTCACGGCGGCGAGCGCGGTCGGGAGGACCGCGCCGGCCGCGCCCGCGACGAACGCGCCGGTGGCGGTGAGCACCCCGGCCGCGACGCAGTTGCCGAGGCGGGCGAGTTCGACGATACCGCGGAGCGTGTCTCGCACGTCGTCCGCGTACTCCCGCCCCCGAGGAATAAACGGTGCGGGATCGGGCGGGAGACGCTGCGGTCGGGGGCGCGCAGCGGTCGTCCCGTCGGCGGATCGGCCGCCGATCGCCGCGACTCCCGAAGGTGTTCGCCCGGGGCGCGGGAGCGCGGGACGGATCCCCACGAACGTTTATCAGGTGCGAAATGAAATACTCGGGTATGGCTAAGGGCCTAGACGTCGGTACGATGAACATCCTCTCCGGGCGACAGGAGGGCGCGGAGACGGTGTTCGTACAGCAGCGGAACTCGTTCGTCGAGATCGAGTACAGCGACATGGCCGAGCAGATGCTCTCGCGCAGCGAGGTCCTCCACATCCGCAAGGACGACAAGGTGTACGTCGTCGGCGACGACGCGCTGAACTTCGCGAACATCTTCAACAAGGAGACCCGCCGGCCGATGCAACACGGCATCCTCTCAAGCGAGGAGGCGTCGGCCATCCCGATGATCAAGCTGATCACCGAGCAGGTGGTCGGCGAGCCCTCGAAGCCCAACGAGCGGCTGTTCTACTCCAGCCCCGCGGACCCGATCGACTCCGGGCTGACGACGCTGTACCACGAGAAGACCCTCGAGTCGATGCTCGGCGACATGGGGTACGACCCCGAGCCGATCAACGAGGGGATGGCGGTCATCTACTCCGAGCTCGCCGACAACAACTTCACCGGGCTCGGGATCAGCTTCGGCGCGGGGATGACGAACGTCTGTCTCGCCTACTACGCGGTGCCCGTCATGAAGTTCTCCATCGCCCGCGGGGGCGACTGGATCGACGAGCAGACCTCGCAGGCGACCGGGACCCCGGTCGACAAGGTGACGAGCATCAAGGAGGACGACTTCGAGCTCGACTTCCGCACCGACGTGGGCGGCGTCGAGGGCGCGCTCGCCATCTACTACGAGAACCTGCTCGACTACGTCATCGAGAACATCACCCGCGAGGTCGACGAGGAGGACGTCGAGGAGGGGCTCGACGTGCCCGTCGTCGTCACCGGCGGCACCTCCAGCCCGAACGGCTTCGAGGACCTGTTCGCCGACCACCTCGCGGACGCGAACATCCCGTTCTCGATCAGCGGCGTGCGCTCGGCCGACGAGCCGATGTACAGCGTCGCCAGCGGGGCGCTCGTCGCCGCCCGCTCCGAGGAGGGCGAGGAGGCCGAGTCGAGCGGGACGAGCGAGCCGGCCGCCGAGGAGGCCGCCCCCGAGTCCGAGGACTGAGCCGACGCGAGAGCGCGTCGCCGCCGCGGAAGCGACCCCGACCGATTTTTCAGGCCCACGCGACGTCGCGCCGGATCCCGAGAATCCGCCGAAGAGTAAAAACCGCGCCACCCGTACCGACTGTCATGTCCGACGTCGCCGGTGCCGACGGGGGGCGTCGCCTGCGGGTCGACCTCGACGTCGACCCGACCGGCGACAGCGGTTGTCCGATCGTCTCCGAGGCGGAGTCGGCCGCCGAGGTCACCGTCAACGCCGTCGGCGACGAGTGCGTCGCCGACGTGACGACCCCGGAGGGTGACGTGCGCCGCGGGACCGGCGAGGTCGACGAGGACTGCCTCTGCCACGTGTTCGCGCGGCTCGGCTACGCGCCGCACTTCCGGCGCGTCGAGGACGGGACGATACTCGTGACCGCGTACGTCGACGACCGCGACGCCGTCCGCCGGCTGGTCGAGGAGCTCCGGACGGTCGTCGACCGGGTGCGGCTCGTCCGGCTCGCGGTCGTGGAAGGGCCGGACGCGACGGAGCAGGTCACCTTCGACCTCTCCGCGCTGACGCCGAAACAGCGGCGCGGGCTCGAGCTCGCGGTGGTCCGCGGCTACTTCGACGACGACCGCGACGTGCGCCTGAGCGAGCTGGCCGACGAGCTCGGCATCAGCAAGTCGGCGCTCTCACAGCGGCTCCGCACGGCGCAGGCGAAGCTGGTCACCGACGTCTTCGACGGCGCGGAGCGCCCGGATCCCTCTTGAAGCCGTCCACACGTGAAGCGAGAGGCCGAGGGAGCGGCGACTCCATCGCTCGGCCATGAGCGACGACGATTCCCCGGTCGTCGAACCGATCCGCGACGACGCCGCCGCCGAGCTCGTGCGCGACGCCATCGGCGTCGCCCGCGGTGAGCTGCCCGCGGAGCGCTTCTCGGCGAAGTACGGGACCGCCGGCGCGCTCCGACTCGGTGAGGTAGCACTTCGGGTCGGGGGCGAACGGGTCGCCGTGCGTCGAGAGCGCGCGGAGCCGCGAGCCGCCCCGGCAGATCGACTGGTACGCGCAGTCGGCGCACCGCCCGGAGAGGCGTTCCTCCCGCTCGCGGAGCCCGGCGAGGAGCGGGTTCGACTCGTCGGACCAGATCGCGCCGAACGAGCGGTCGCGGACGTTCCCGGGCGAGTACCCCTGCCAGAACTGGGTGAGGTGGACGTTGCCGACGGGGTCGACGTCGGCGACGCGCTCGCCGGTCGGGTCGCCGCCGTTGCGCTCGAGGTACCGGTAGATGAGCCGCGCGCGGCCTTCGCCCATCTCGCGGTCGGCGTACTCGACGAGGTGACCCGCGTCGGCGTAGTTGCCCACGAGGAGCGTCTCGATCTCCTCGCCGCGGTCGTGGTACTCGCGGGTGAGGTCACAGAGGTCGGTGACGGCCTGCCGGGTCGCCTCCGGGGAGAGGTCCACGTCCGAGATGTCCGCGCCGCGGCCGCCGTAGTCGAGGTGGTAGAAGCAGAAGCGGTCGACGCCGACGTCGGCGAGCAAGTCGACGACGCCGGCGAGGTCGTCGACGTTGTGCTCGGTGATCGTGTACCGCAGCCCCGTCTTGAGCCCCACGTCGAGGCAGGCCTCGATCCCGCGGACGGCGGCGTCGAACGCCCCCTCCTCGCCCCGGATGCGGTCGTTGCGCTCGGGGAGCCCGTCGACGGAGACGCCGGCGTACTTGAGTCCCGCCTCCTTCAGCTCGCGGGCCCGCTCCCGGGTGAGGAGGGTCCCGTTCGTCGAGAGCACCGGCCGGATCCCGCTGTCGGCGGCGTACGCGACGAGCTCCGTGAGGTCCTCGCGGACGAGGGGCTCGCCGCCGGAAAAGAGGAGCACGGGCACGCCGAACTCGGCCAGGTCGTCGATGAGCGCCTTCCCTTCGGCGGTGGAGAGCTCGTTGGGGGCGCCCGCCTCGTCCGCGCCGGCGTAGCAGTGCTCGCAGTAGAGGTTACACCGCTTCGTGGTGTTCCAGACCACGACCGGGCGCTGCTGTTTCTCCTCGGTGATCTGCGACTTCTTCGAGCCGTCGGCCGCGTCGTAGCGGAGCCCGTCGCTCTCGGCGTCGAGCCCGCAGAGCAGCTTGCTGACGGAGATCATCGCTGCCCCCCCGCGTCGTCGGCGTCGACCGCGTCGGCCGGGGGCGCGCCGCCGCAGGAGGCGGTCGGGGTGCCCTCCGTCTCGTCGTAGACGCGCGGCTCGTCGCCGTCCTCGTCCTCGGCATTCGCGTCGTCCTCGGCATTCGCGTCGCCCTCGGCGTCGTCGTCCGCGAGCGACTCCGCGGAGAACCGGGACACCTCCGCGGCCGGGCACACCCACACGTCGCGGGCGTACCAGGCGAAGAGCTTGCTCGCCTCCTCGTGGGCGGCGTCCGGCGTCGGCGCGGCGACCGTGCCGACGTGCCGGAGCGGGTCCGACTCCGCCTCGCGGACGAACACCTCGAAGCGGCGACCGTCGGCCGACCGCGGCCCGTTCGCGTTCTCGCGTCGGTCCGTCTTCTCGACCATACCCCCCGTACGGACGGTCCCCCGAACGGGGTTTCGGGCGTTCCCACGGCCGCGAAATTCAGCCGAACGTATTCGGTCGAGACGGCGGCGCGGTCGGCGCTCGAAGCGGCTGAAGCGACGGACCCGTCGCTCTCGGTGCCGAGAGAAGTCGAGGACCGCGCGCGCCGCGATCCCGTGTGAAAACGGCGGTTACCGAAGGAGAGACCCGATCAGATGACGCGGTTCTGCAGGTAGTCGAGGTGTTTCGCGTTGTAGACGATCTTGACCTCGTCGGTGGCCGGGCTCCCGATACAGGTGAGACGGACGTTCTTCTCTTCGACCTCCTCGTCGGAGAGGATCTGCTGCATGTCCATCTCGATGTCGCCCTCCTTGACGATGGAGGCGCAGTTCGCGCACGCGCCGGCGCGGCACGAGAAGGGCCAGTCGTAGCCCTGGGCCTCGGCCGATTCGAGGATGTACTCGCCCTGGTTCACTTCGAGGGTGCCGTAGTCTTCGGCGTCGAGGCCGGCGTCAGCGGCCTCCTCGAAGAGGTCGTCGTCGTCCATCGACCAGCCGTGGTCGTCGAGCACTTCGTAGTTGAGGTATTCTACTGTGGGCATCACCAGATGGTTTGGAGCCCACGTCATTAGGCTTTGCTGTTCCCCGGCCGACGACCCCCGAGAGCGCGCGCCGCGACCGAACACGTTCGTCTCGATTCGACGTCGAAATCGGCCGTCTGACGGCGCCGTTCGGCCGCACTCGTCGAACGGCCTCGGTCGCGTCGGTTCGGGTGACAACCCGTTATCACGACTGATACGCCGTGAGTAACAATAAATACCGTACGGCGCTCAGCACGGATCGATGGAAGAGTCCGTCGTCGCCGACTTCGTCGGCCGCGTCCACGCGGCGAACCTGGAGTCCGACGAGCCGGCGACCGGCCGCGTCCTGTTGAGCCAGCGACGGCTCGTCCTCGCGACGGACGACGGGAAAGAGACGGTCCCGCTCTCGCGGGTGTTCGACGTCGTCGTCGGGAGCGTCCCGGGCGAGCTGCGCTCGTTCTTCAACGACAGCGTCACGATCGCGTACGAACGCGACGGGGCGCGGCGGTCGGCGCTCGTCGAGGGCGAACCCGACGACATGGACAAGTTCGTCAGGCTCCTGTTCAAGACCCTGCTGCGGAACGTCACCGTCACGGTGCGGCACCCGGCGAAGGTCGGCGGGCGCGTCACGGACGCGACCGACCACCGCGCCTCGGTGTCCGTGTCGCCGGGCGAGATCCGATTCGGTAACTGTCCGGAGCCGTTCACCGTCGACCTCTCCGCGGTGATCGACTACGAGCGCACCGACCGCACCGTCGGCGGGAAGAAGCGCCCGGCGCTCGTCTTCGAGCACGTCGTCGACGACCGGACGGTCACGTCGATCACGACCGTCCCGAACGAGCGCGCGCTCAACATCCTCGGCCGGTACATCAAGATCGAGTACGACGAGGCGATGGAGGAGCTGGAGTCGTTCGACCCGACCGAAGAGCAGCTGGAGATCCTCGTCTCCATCTACTCGGCCGGCGGCGAGGCGAACATCGCCGACGTCGTCACCGGCGACGTCACGCAGACGTCGATGATCCTCGACACCCTCCGAGAGGAGCGCCTGGTCGCCGACGGGGACAGCGGGACCACGCTCACCCGCAAGGGGCAGATGGTCGTGAGCACGTACCTCGAATCGGTCAACGCCTGAGCGCCGAACGCGCGGTTCGGGGCCGGAGGCGGCGCTTCCGCTCGGGGGAAGTTTCATAGTCGTGTACCCGTAGGTTTCTCTCATGCGAGACAGCAACCACCCCGGCGGCGAGTCGGCGCTCGACGCCGCGGTCCGCGAACGGGGACTCGACGCGCCCGGCGGGGCGGGAGCGGCCGGCTCGCCCGCGGGCGAGACGCCGCCGGACGACGCCGACGGTTCGGGCCCGCGAGTCGCCCGCGTCCCGGAGAACCACGCCCACGACACGTTCTCCGTCGACGGGATCGACACCGACCGACGCGAGGGGCTACTGGAGGCGGTCCTGCGCGACGTCGACGGCGTCAGCGCCGCCTCGGCGACGCGGCGCAACGGGACGGTCGGCGTCCACCACGACCCGTCGCTCTCGCGGGACGCGCTCCGCGAGGTGCTGACGGAGTGCGGGCTAGTCGTCGCGTCCGGCGACGACGCGTTCGAGTCGCGGCGCGCCTCGCAGTTCGCGTCGGCGCGCGTCGCGGTCGCGACCCTGTTCGGCCTGATGGTCGCGACGCCGTACATCGCGGTGCTGTACCCGACCCGCGTCGAGTGGCTGTTCTACGACCCGGTGACGGTCCAGTACCTCCAGTCGATCCTCGACTCGCAGATGACGACGCACTTCTTCATCAACCTCGGCGCGCTCTCCGGGCTCGCGTTCCTCGTCGCCTGCGGCCCGACGATCCGCAACGCGGCCGCGGCGGTGCGCGACGGCGAGTTCACCAACGAGGTCGCGTTCGTCGGGGGCGTCGCCGCCCTCTTCGGGTACAGCACGCTCACCGCGTTCACCGGCCTCGAGGGCGCGGTCCACTACGACTTGGTCGCGTACGCGGTCGTCGTCGCGACCTTCTGGACGCAGTTCGGCGTCACGGACACGGCGGTCGACCCCGCGTCGCGCGGCGAGTCCGCCGCGGAGCCGGCCGACGCCGACGCGGACGACCCGGTCGCGATGACCGACGGCGGGCGCTGACGCGCTCGTCGGGGCCGCCGTCTCCGCTCTCGCTCTCGTCGTTTCCGCGCGCTCCCCCGTTCGCCTTCTCGCCGTTCGCTCGTCGCCCTCGGACAGTCACTCCGCCGCGTCCGCGCCGGCGACGGGCGTCCCGTTCTCGTCGACGGCCACGACCCCCTCGACGGTGACCTCGTCGCCGACGGCGAGGACGTCCCCCCACGAGCGCTCCTCGACGACGGTGTTGACCATCAGCCGGAAGTCGTGGTCGAAGCGGTCGCTCTCGGTCCAGTCGGGCAGCGTCTCGCGGCGCATCCGGACGAACCGCTCGCGGAACCCGTCGATCGCCGCGCCGGTGTCCGGGTCCCGGGAGGGGACGACGCAGCGCTGACACGGGTTGACGCCGATCAGCTCCGTGCCGCCGACCGCGACGCGGACCCCCTCGCCGCGGTCGGCGAACAGGCGGTCCTCGAAGAACGCGGGACAGTCGTCGAGGACGACGTTCGGGCGCAGCCGTCGCCGCATCTCCGTCGCGTCCGCCACGTCGTCGAACCACGACGCGACGGTCTCCAGCGTCGCCCGCGAGACCACCGTCGGCCCGTGGGCGGCGCGGTCGTCGGGGAAGCCGCCCGCGTCGTCGCGCACGAGGTCGACGGCGTACCCGAGGTACTCGCCGACCCAGTCGGCCAGGGCGTCGCTCTCCTCCGGGAGCGCGAAGGTGCGCTCGGCGGCCGGGGCGCGCTCGGTCGCCGGGCGCGCGAGCGTCACGGCCGTCGGCGTGGCGTCGGTCGGCCCGGCGAGGTCGTACTCGGCGCGGAGCCCGTGGACCGCCCGTTCGCTCTTCCCGTTGACGTAGCCGCCGCCACCGCCGACGGAGGCCGTCTCGGGGTCGACGCCGCCCTCGACGAGCGCGTACGAGCGGTCGCCGCGGAGCGCGCCCTCGGGGCCGATCGCGGCGCGGTCGACGGCGACGCCGTCACAGGACTTCAGGGGGTACGCGAGGAGTTCGGCGACGCGTGTCATACCCGGGGTTCGACGGGGCGGAAGAAAAGCGATCGGCCGACGGTCCGGGCGGAGGGGGGTGTCGCGATCGGTCGTCCCGAACCGGCGATCGGCATGACGGGCCTCTTGTACTCGCGGGGTCCATGGCGAGGCGATGCGAACGAGCTTCAGCGTCCCCGACGAGCTGGTCGACGAGTTCGATCGGACGTGGCGAGAGGAAGGGATCGAGAACCGGTCGCGGGCGGTCCGCGAGGCGATGCGCGAGTTCGTCGAGGCGCACTCGCGGCTCGAAGACACGACCGGCGAGGTGGTCGCGCTCGTCGGCTTCGACTACCGCCACCACGAGGTCATCCGGGAGCTCCACGGCGCGCAACACGAGTATCAGGACGT
>UEZE01000094.1_pt1 | contig 9472 bp, 9 predicted proteins | sample 1903661 | NCBI WGS metagenome assembly UEZE01 (sample SAMEA4776352, study PRJEB27445) | saltern metagenome | biome: Hypersaline environment; feature: solar saltern; material: Pellet | place: Spain | collected 2014-08 | depth 0 m | reverse complement strand
AACGCGACAGCCGCGAGCGGGGCGGCGAGAAAGCCACCGATGTTGAGGGCGTACAGCGCGGCGCCGACGAGCGCGCCCGCGACGAGGAAGGCGACCCGAGAGAGGAGCGACCGCATCGGCCTGGAGAGGGAATCTAACACGTCCGGTCGTCGCCGCGAACGGGCAAAAAACGTGCGTCGTGAGCGGTCGCGAGTCGACGGCGAAAAGGCACGGTTACGACGGGGTTTTAAGACCGGACTCCGTACCGTGTTATATGATCACACAGCCTTCCGCTGGCACCGATCGCACGGGCGGAATCGGTGGCCCGGAGACGGGCAACAGGCTTATTCCCGGACCGGGTCCAGATACGAGCATCCCCCGCGAGGAATCATGAACGAAGTTCAACTCGAAGTGGCGAAGGCGTACCCCAACGACTCGGGACGCGGCATCGCCCGACTCGACCCCGACACCCTGCTGCACCTGAAGCTCTCGCCCGGCGACATCATCGAGATAGAGGGCGCGGAGACGACCGCCGCGAAGGTCTGGCATCCGGAAGGCGGAGGCCGAGAAGGCCGACAAGCTCGTCTTGGCCCCGCCCGAGGAGGCGTCGGTCCAGTTCGGCTCCGACGCCGCCGGCATGGTGAAACGCCAGATCCTCAAGCGCCCGGTCGTCGAGCGCGACATCGTGCCGGTGATGTCGTCGACGAACCACCCGTTCATGCGGTCGCCCGGGCAGGCGATCCCGCTGATCGCGGTCGAGACGGAGCCCGACGGCGTCTGTCTCATCACCGAGGACACCGAGGTCGAGCTGCGCGAGGAGCCGATCTCCGGGTTCGAGAAGACCGGCGGCGGCATCACCTACGAGGACATCGGCGGCCTCCAGTCGGAGATCCAGCGCGTCCGCGAGATGGTCGAGCTACCGATGAAACACCCGCAGATCTTCTCGAAGCTCGGCATCGAGCCGCCGCAGGGCGTCCTGCTCCACGGCCCGCCCGGCACCGGGAAGACGCTGCTCGCGAAGGCCGTCGCCAACGAGACGTCGGCGTCGTTCTTCTCGATCGCCGGCCCCGAGATCATCTCGAAGTACTACGGCGAGTCCGAACAGCAGCTCAGGGAGATCTTCGAGGACGCGAAAGAGGAGTCGCCCTCGATCATCTTCATCGACGAGCTCGATTCCATCGCGCCCAAGCGCGAGGACGTCACCGGCGAGGTGGAGCGCCGCGTCGTCGCCCAGCTGCTGACGAGATCCACACCCGCGGGATGCCGCTCTCGGACGACGTGAGCCTCGACCACCTCGCCGACGAGACGCACGGCTTCGTCGGCGCCGACATCGAGAGCCTCACCAAGGAGGCGGCGATGAAGGCGCTGCGGCGCTACCTCCCCGAGATCGACTTAGACGAGGAGGAGGTCCCGCCGAGCCTCATCGACCGGATGATCGTCAAACGGGACGACTTCTCGGGCGCGTTAAACGAGGTGGAGCCGTCGGCGATGCGCGAGGTGCTCGTCGAGCTTCCGAAGATATCGTGGGACAACGTCGGCGGGCTCCAAGACGCCAAACAGCAGGTCCAGGAGTCCGTCGAGTGGCCGCTCACCTCGCCGGAGAAGTTCGACCGCATGGGCGTCGACGCGCCGAAGGGGGTGCTGCTGTACGGGCCGCCCGGCACCGGCAAGACCCTGATGGCGAAGGCGGTCGCCAACGAGACGAACGCGAACTTCATCTCGGTCCGTGGCCCACAGCTGCTCTCGAAGTGGGTCGGCGAGTCGGAGAAGGCGATCCGGCAGACCTTCCGGAAGGCCCGGCAGGTGAGCCCGACGATCATCTTCTTCGACGAGCTCGACAGTCTCGCCCCCTCGCGCGGCCAGGAGATGGGCAACAACGTCTCCGAGCGCGTCGTGAACCAGCTCCTGACGGAGCTCGACGGGCTAGAGGACATGGGCGACGTGATGGTCATCGGTGCGACCAACCGCCCTGACATGATCGACCCCGCGCTGCTCCGGTCGGGCCGCTTCGACCGGCTCGTGATGATCGGGCAGCCGGACCAGGAGGGCCGCGAGCAGATCCTCGACATCCACACCGAGGACACGCCGCTCGCGCCCGACGTGAGCCTCCGCGAGATCGCCGAGATCACGGACGGCTACGTCGGCTCCGACCTCGAGGGGATCGCCCGCGAGGCCGCCATCGAGGCGCTGCGCGACGACGACGACGCCGAGGACGTCGAGATGAAGCACTTCCGGCGCGCCATGGAGTCGGTGCGCCCGACGATCAACGACGACATCCTCGCGTACTACGAGGACGTCAGAGAACAGTTCAAGGGCGGCGGCGGCGAGTCCCTCCGCGACACCGGCGGCCGGATCGGGTTCCAGTAACGCGGTCGGCCGGCGGCCGCCCGAGGGGGCATTTTTCCGTTCTCGCGCGCGTAGTGTGAACCATGTCCGACGACGTGACCGTCGACGTGGAAGTCGAAGTGGAGGTCGACCGCGACGAGATCGAGGTCGAGCGGGACGACGCCGAGTCGATCGAGGCGACCTACGAGTCGAACGGGATCGAGATCGAGGTCGAAGCCGAGGTGGAGACGCACGCCGAGAGCGACCCCGACGGAGGCGGCGGAGACGAGGCGGGCGACGCGGAAGGTGCGGACGACGGGGACGGCGACGCGGAGCTCGCGTAGCGAGTCCGCCGGTTTCCGCGTCGGCGTATCGACCCGTTCCGCTCCTTTTAACCTCGACAGCGACCAAGGAGAGCCATGTCCCAACCCCGCGTCCCCGGCGGCGACGAGAACGCGCTGGAGCTACCCTGCGGGGAGACGATCGGCGTCGGCGAACTGGACCTCGGCATGCGCGAGTACGAGTGCGACTGCGGCGAGGCCCACGCGGTCGTGATGGACGTCCACCCGCCGGAGCGGTTCCTCCCGGACTTCCTCGTCGAAGTGCTCCGCGAGGCCATCGAGACGACCAGCGAGGAGATGCCGGAGTTCGACACGCCGCACCTGCTCGGCGTCGTGTTAGAGGAGTTCCCGGAGGCGGTCGTCGCGCACGACGCCAGCGAGAACGCGGACGTGGGGTACGCGATGGCGTGGGTGACGGAGTTCGACTCCCGCCGGCTCCACGAGATCGTCGTCGAGCTCGTCGTCGAACTGATGGAGCACGCCGTGAGCCACGCCGACGACGACGAGGCGCTGTCCGCGTTCGAGCAGGAGATGGTCGAGTTCGACGTGAGCGAGTTCGTCGAGCAGTACCGCGCGGAGCGCGACCTCGAGGCCGAGGACCCGTACGCCTGAGACGCGATCTCGCCGCGTCGCCGACCGCCCGAAACCGCTCAAACTCCGGGAAACGACCGGTTCGAGGCCCGTGTCAGACAGCCGTCCGACTTCTGTCTCACTGAACCCTATATGTTCGGAGACCGTACGTAAGACGTATGAGCGCCGGTGAATACGACCGGTACGACCGTCTCCGCGGCGTGCTCGCCGACGCCGACGAGCCGCTGACGGCGCGGGAGATCCTCGCGCTCGTCGAGGAGTGCGACGAGTGCGAGGAGATCGACAGCCCGCACCGAGTCGCCACGGTGCTGGGGCGGCGAGCCGAGCGCGGAGAGGTCGAGGTCATCGCGGGGCAGCCGTACCGGTACCGGCTCGCGACCTGAGGCCGGTCCGAGGCTTCGAACGCGGCGGTCTGCGCCGAGGAGCCGATGTGCGGTCCACCGTCGCCGGCTCGCGAGCGTTCTACGGCGTGACGACCAGATCGAACCGGTAGACGCCGTCTCGGTACTCGACGACGGCGTTCCGGAAGTCGACCCGGCCCTCGTAGACGTCGAGCGGTCGGAGGTCGCCGGCGATACCGAGCGCTCCGAGGGCGTCGATGAGGTCGTCGGACGGCGGGTCACCCTCCTCGTAGCGGCGGGGCTCCTCTGCGATCGCGTCGTCGAGTACCCCCCGGGCGGACGCCGAGAGCCCGGCCGAGGCGAGGTCGCGCTCGACGATCGCGTCTCGCGCGTACGCCTCGAACTCGTCCCGGGAGGCGCTGATCTCGGCGATCGCGTACGTCCACTCGGGGACCTCGACCGTCCGTCGCTCGGCGACCGCCCGGAAGTACTCGTCCTCGTATTCGACGAACGCGAAGGGCGGGGAGGGGACGAGCGCGCTGGCCTCGGCGTCGAGCCCGCGATGGAACTCGACGGTCTGTAACTCGTCGAACTCCGGGTCCCCGAGAAAGCCGTCGTTCCCGGCGTACACCGCGTCGAGGGCCGCGTTCAACACGCGTTCGTCTTGGTCCGAGAGGTCGAACGGCGGCCGCGCGACCGCCGCGTCCTCGGGCGGCGTCCCGTCGACGCGCTCGACGGCGAAGTGCCACCGCTCCCGTTCGAGGCGGCGCTCGTCGGCGACGCGGACCTCGTAGAAGGCCCCCTCGCGTCGGAGGAACGTCGGTCGGGGTCGCGTCTCGGTTCCCCACGGATCGCGGCCGACGAGCGGCCACTGCTCGACGGTCACGCTCCCCGTTTCGAACAGTTCGGAGAGGGAGGCCTCCTTCGAGCCGGCCGTGAAGTCGACGCGGGTCGTGGCGTCGACGGTCGCGGGATCTGGCCGCAGGTAGGGGCGACCGATCGACGAGAGGTCCAGTTCGTCGGCGATGAGCGCGTAGGCGTCGGTGTCGGGCCCGAGGCAACCAGCGGTCGCGGCGGTCGCGCCGGCGGTGCCGAGCAGTTGGAGGGCGCGGCGGCGGGAACAGCGCATGTACGGTTCGAAATCGTCGATATCGGGTAAGTCACTTGCGGTGGCGTCCGCGCCCGTCGACCCGCCGAGCCGCGATCGAGCGGGCGCGCTCGGACTTCGCGGGCTCGGTGTCGATGGACGTGACGCGCCGTATCACTGACCGTGGTAGCGAGTAGCTTGCGAAAATCGCAAACTCGCTGCGAGATTCGTACTCTACCGCCGACCTTATTACGATGAGCGTATTCCGTCCGCGTAATGAGCGAGGACCGGACGATTCTTCTTATCGGCAGCGGACCGATCCAGATCGGACAGGCGGCCGAGTTCGACTACTCGGGGGCGCAGGCGTGTCGCGCGCTCCAAGAGGAGGGGGCGCGCGTCGTCCTCGTGAACTCGAACCCGGCGACGATCATGACCGACCCGGAGACGGCCGACCGGGTGTACATCGAGCCGATCACGCCCGAGGCCATCGCGGAGGTCATCCGCATCGAGGAGCCGGACGGCGTCATCGCGGGTCTCGGCGGCCAGACCGGGCTCAACGTCACCGCCGAGCTCGCGGAGGAGGGCATCTTGGAGGAACACGACGTCGAAGTGATGGGGACGCCCCTCGACACCATCTACGCGACGGAGGACCGCGACCTGTTCCGCCAGCGGATGGAGGGACTCGGTCAGCCCGTTCCGAAGTCGACCACCATCTCCTTGGACGAGGGCGAGTCGGTCACCGACTTCGACGAGGAGGCGTTCCGCGGACGCGTTCAGGAGGCGGTCGACGCGGTCGGCGGCCTCCCGGTCATCGCGCGGACGACGTACACGCTCGGCGGCTCCGGCTCCGGCGTCGTCGACGAGTTCGAGGAGCTGGTCGAGCGCGTCCGCAAGGGGCTCCGCCTCTCCCGTAACAGCGAGGTGCTCGTCACCGAGTCCATCGCGGGCTGGGTCGAACTCGAGTACGAGGTGATGCGGGACGCGGACGACTCCTGTATCATCATCTGTAACATGGAGAACATCGACCCGATGGGGATCCACACCGGCGAGTCGACGGTCGTCACCCCTTCGCAGGTCATCCCCGACGACGGCCACCAGGAGATGCGCGACGCGGCGCTCGAAGTGATCCGCGACCTCGGCATCCAGGGCGGCTGTAACATCCAGTTCGCGTGGCACGACGACGGCACGCCGGGCGGCGAGTACCGCGTCGTCGAGGTGAACCCGCGCGTCTCGCGCTCCTCCGCGCTCGCGTCGAAGGCGACCGGCTACCCGATCGCCCGCGTCACCGCGAAGGTCGCGCTCGGCAAGCGGCTCCACGAGATCGACAACGAGATCACCGGCGAGACGACCGCCGCCTTCGAGCCCGCCATCGACTACGTGGTGACGAAGGTGCCGCGGTGGCCCATCGACAAGTTCGACGACGTGGACTTCGAGCTCGGCACGGCGATGAAGTCCACCGGCGAGGCGATGTCGATCGGCCGGACGTTCGAGGAGAGCATGGTGAAGGCGCTGCGCTCCTCCGAGTACGACCCCGCCGTCGACTTCGACGAGGTTGCCGACGACGAGCTGGAGTCGGGGTACCTCGAACGCCCCAGCCCGGACCGCCCGTACGCGATGTTCGAGGCGTTCGACCGCGGCTACGACGTCGACGACGTGATCGACCTCACCGGCATCCACCGCTGGTACGTCGAGCGCTTCGAGAAGATCGCCGCCGGGACCGCGGCGGCCGCGGAAGGCGACTTCACCGAGGCCGCGATGGTCGGCCGCACCGACGCCGAGATCGCGGCGACCGCGACCGCCGGCGGCGTCGACGCCAGCGTCGGCGACGTCGAGACGGCGGTGCCGGACCGCACCTACAAGCAGGTCGACACCTGTGCGGGCGAGTTCGAGGCTTCCACGCCGTACTACTACTCCGCGCGGCTGCCGGAGTTCCTCCGGGGGGCCGACACGGCCGGCGCGGCGAACGAGGTCCGCGTCGACCCCGACGTCGAGAGCGTCGTGGTCGTCGGCGGCGGCCCGATCCGCATCGGCCAGGGCGTCGAGTTCGACTACTGCGCGGTCCACGCGGTGCGCGCGCTCCGCGAGCTCGGCATCGACGCGCACGTGATCAACAACAACCCCGAGACGGTGTCGACGGACTACGACACCTCCGACGGCCTGTTCTTCGAGCCCATCTCCGCGGAGGAGGTCGCCGACGTGATCGAGACGACCGGGGCCGACGGCGTGATGGTACAGTTCGGCGGCCAGACGTCAGTGAACGTGGGCGAGCCGCTCGAATCCGAGATCGAGCGCCGCGGGCTCGACTGCGAGATCATGGGGACGAGCGTCGAGGCGATGGACCTCGCGGAGGACCGCGACCGCTTCAACGTCCTGATGGACGATCTCGGCGTCGCCCAGCCCGACGGCGGCACTGCGACCAGCGAGGCCGAGGCGCTCGAACTCGCCCACGGGATCGGCTACCCGGTCCTCGTGCGCCCCTCCTACGTGCTGGGCGGCCGCGCGATGCGGGTCGTCGAGGACGACGCGGAGCTCGAGGAGTACATCGAGGAGGCGGTCCGGGTCTCCCCCGACAAGCCGATCCTCGTCGACCAGTTCCTCGACGACGCGGTCGAACTGGACGTCGACGCGGTCGCCGACGGGGAGGACGTCCTCCTCGGCGGCGTGATGGAGCACGTCGAGAGCGCGGGCGTCCACTCCGGCGACTCGGCTGGAGGCGAACCCGCGCTCCTCGCGGACGGTCCCGTTCGTCTCGAAGGCGACGGGCGTCCCCATCGCCAAGCTCGCCGCGAAGGTGATGACCGACGACCTGACGCTCGCCGACCTCGACGCCGACGAGCAGATCCCCGAACACCGCAGCGTGAAGGAGGTCGTCCTCCCGTTCGACCGTCTGCCGGGCTCGGACCCGCGTCTGGGGCCGGAGATGAAGTCGACCGGCGAAGTGATGGGCACGGCGACCTCCTTCGGCAAGGCGTACGACAAGGCGCAGGACTCGACCGGGAAGCCCATCCCCGAGTCCGGCACCGCCGTCGTCGACCTCTCGGCGGAGGAGTTCCCCGACCCCGGCACCGAGGCGGGCGAGGCGCTCGTCGACGGGTACGCGGACCACTTCGAGCTGAGCGAAGCGACGGACCTGATCGAGGCCGCGAAGCGCGGCGACCTCGACCTCATCGTCTCGCGCCAGCGCGACCTGCTGGAGGTCGCCGTCGAGGAGGAGATCACCTACTTCTCGACGCACGCCTCCGCGACGGCGGCGCTGGAGGCGCTCGACCACGCCGGCGACGACCTCGACGTGATGGCGGTCTCCGACCGCCCGAAGCGCGTCGAGCGGTGGGGCGCCGGGGAGTAGTCGGCGCGAGACTCGGCGTATCGTCTGCCCCGTCGACGTTCTCCGGAGCGTCGACTCGGACCCGCGTCCGGTAAGGACGCGATCTGCGGTGATTTAAGTCTCGAACCCCCACGTTTGTACGTATGTCACGCGAGACGGCGAGAGACGCGTTCGTCGTCGTCTCCGTGCTGGTGGTCGTCGTCATCGTGGCCGGCCAGCTCGCCGGTCAGCCGGTCCTCTTGGGGTACGTGACCTCGGGGAGCATGGCGCCGACGCTGGAGACCGGCGACGGGTTCGTCGCCGTGCCCGCCGCGGTGTCCGGACCTATCGACACGGGAGACGTCGTCGTGTTCAAGGCCGTTTTCGGCGGCGTCTCCGGCGTTCGCGGGTTCCCGAGAATCTGATCTCGCGCCCGGTCGGCCGAAGCGAGTGGCGCGGCTACAGCGCTTCCAGCGTCGCTCGCTCCACCTCGGTCGCGGCCATCGCCTCGCCGAGTAGTCCGTGAGGAACGTCGCCAGCGCGGTCCGGCCCTGGTCTTCGGCGTCGAAGCGATACCTGTAGGTACAGGTCCCGCTACAGAACTGCGCCGGGCGTCCGCCCTCCGGCTCGTCGTCCTCGAAGTGGACCTGGCCGACCGTGCCGGGGTGGTCCGAGACGATCATGCCGCACTGGTCGCAGGCCTGGTCCTCGTCGATGGAGACGGGGCTGATCGACGCCGACTCGTCGCCCGCACAGCCGGCGAGACCGGCGACGCCCGCCGCGGCGACGCCGCCGAGCAGCGCCCGCCGAGAGAGCGGCGACTCGTGCGCGGACCGGTTCGTCTGCGCGTCGGATCTGGCCGTCGACGGATCGGTCGAGTTCATATCTCTCACTTACCGAACTGCCCTCTTAGCCCCTCGGGACGCGTTCAACGGTTCGTTCGAGGAACGAACCAGACCTGATAAGTCGTCGCCGATCGAAGCTCGCGCGTGGCAGTTTTCGACCCCGACACCGCCCGGTCGCGTCGCGTCCGGCTCGCGGCCGTCGGCCTCGTCGCGCTCGCCGCGGTCGCGACGGCCGGCGCGTTCGCAGCCGACCCGAGCGACTCGGTCCCCGAACCGGTCGCGTACGACGACGCGGTCGAACTGGGGCTCTCCTCGGAGACGGACGCGCTGATGGCCGGGGAGGCGACGCTCCCCCGGGTCCAGGTGTTCTACTCGCAGCTCCAGTACGTCGTCGGCTACAACGGGGTCGGCTCGTTCGTCGCGTCGCTGTCGGACGGGCGGACCGACCGGCAGTTCGGCTACCCCCTCGTCGCGTACGTCGACACGTTCGACCACCGGAGCCCGCGCACGACCGACTCGGGGCTGCTCGCCGCGAGCGGGTCCGGAGGGTGGACGCCGGTGGCGGAGGCCCGGTACGTCGTCGGCAGCGACGCGCACACTCCGGCGGGCGAGACGGCCGTCCCGTTCGCGACCGAGGAGGCGGCCGCGGCGTTCGCGGC
>UEZE01000091.1_pt1 | contig 9539 bp, 10 predicted proteins | sample 1903661 | NCBI WGS metagenome assembly UEZE01 (sample SAMEA4776352, study PRJEB27445) | saltern metagenome | biome: Hypersaline environment; feature: solar saltern; material: Pellet | place: Spain | collected 2014-08 | depth 0 m | reverse complement strand
CACTTCCTCGCGCCCGACGAGGCGTTCTTCATCCTCGACTCGGTCCGAAAGGGAACCGACCCGTACGACATCGTCGCCGACCTCGAACGGCGCGACGACGAGGAGTGAGCGGCGCGAAGCGCAACGAAACCCTTTAGCGGCTCTTCGGGGTACGTAAGAGTGTGGGGCCGTGGGGTAGTGGTATCCTCGCTGCCTTGGGTGCAGTGGACCTGAGTTCGACTCTCAGCGGCCCCATGTTCATTCTGATTCGGTACAGACCGTTTCTCGCAACTCCTCGTATAACTCCGGGTGATGCTCTCGAAGAATGTCGACATCAGTAGCTAGTTCATCATCAATGCGATTCCGGATCCTCGAGATCGCCTGATACCGTTGTGAATCAGCATCTTCCGAGCGAAGATGACTCCTCTCAGTTTCCGTGAGCAGGGCGCGGGTTCGAGCCATACATTTCATGAAAATTGAAAGAGTATCTATCTACTGTAATTCCGCCGTAGTTTGTGAATATACAAATGATATTAAGATTGGATATAGTAGAATACAGTATCTATGGAATCGCATCGACGGGGCGATTTAACAGAGCAAATTGTCATTACCGAATTAAAGAGACGGGAGATTAGTGTCTCGACGCCGGTTGGAGACAACGAACGATACGATATTGTTATCGAACAACCCCGAGGAGACCTGTTGAGAGCGCAGGTCAAAACAGGTCGGTTGAAAGACGGAACGATCCGATTCAGCGGGCTGAGTCAGCACACGAACGCATCAGGTCATACATATGAGAGATACGGAGAGGGTATCGATTGTTTTGTCGTCTACTGCTATGATACAGATCAGACGTATCTGATACCCGCTGCCGAGGTGGGAACCTCGATGTATCTGCGAGTCGATGCTCCTGACAAGGAGACGAGACAGGTCAACTGGGCCGAAAAGTACCGACTGGAAGAACAATGGCCAATCGAAGAGAATGACAACTCGGATACGATAGACTCGACAGTCATCGAGAAACTCCGGGAAGAAGACGTGTCGGTGTACTGTAATCCAGAAGACGAAGATCAGAGAACTGTCCTTGTAGAAGACACAGCTGGAGACGTTTCGAAGGTCGGTATCCAAAGAGCTTGGCGAGTTGAGAACCGGATCAGGTGTACCTTGGAGTCGGAGGCGGACTACTATCTGATTTACTGCGAACCGCTTGATCAGACATTCTCTGTCCGCGCAGCAGAGTTTGGTGAGTCAGTCTCTCTCCGGATAAAGGAAGGTTGTGAGAATCCGTCAAGGGCGAAGTTGGCAGACGACTACGCGTTTGAAGATAATTGGCCGCCAGTGGTAGACCCCTCTGGGACATCTACCTCTGCCTCACTTGTGTCGAGAACGGTTGAGATGGTGGAATCAGATAGATACACGTCAACGGTGTCAACAGACTGTGACGATAGGCAGACGATCATCGCTAACGAGGAAAATTGCGAGTTCCGTCTCCGCGTTGAGTCCGCCTGGCTCGAAGACGGCTTATTGCGGTTCGACGTTACAGAGCCGGCTGATTTCTACGTAATCGAGCATCCTGAAGAAGTAGAGACGTATCTCATACCAGATGACGCGTTCGAGAAGTCGATATCGTTGAGGGTTGAGCCACCTGAAAAGAGCAGTCCGCGAATAAATTACGCGGCGGATTTCAGATTTGAGGAGAGGTGGCCACCATAGTAGCTCAACGCCCGAGTTAGAGACCACCGAGTATCAGGGCAGCAGCCTCAGGCCAAGTTCGGGGTCGAGCCGGCGGAGGTACGTCCCGTACCGCTTGACGATCTCCGGCTCGTGCGGACAGGCGTCGGTGTCCTCGCAGTCGCACTGGTACTTCTTCGTCTTCAGGCGGTCGGGGAGGTCGCGGTAGTAGCCGCCCGGGGGGACGTGGCGGATGCGTTCGAGCGTCTTCTCACCGGTGTTCGCGTACGTCATGTTCGGGAGGTCGTCGCTCGCGTCGGCGAGCGCCTCGCCGGCCGTGCGCCAGCTCCCCTCGGGCGTCGTCGGCTCCGGGAAGCGGATCGGCACGTCGCGGTCGGTGCCCATGAAGAAGATCCGGCGGCGCTTCTGGGGGACGCCGTACTGTTCGGCCTCGAGCACCCGGTACTCGCACTTGTAGCCGTGGGCCGCGAACTCGTCGACGATGAGGTCTTTCACGTACCGGTCGTCGCTGGTCTGGCGGTTGATCAGGTCCCGGACGTTCTCCATCAGCACCAGCTGCGGTTCGAGGACGGAGACGACCCGGAGGAACTCCTCGAACAGCGTGTTCCGGCGGTCCTTCTCCATCTCGTCGAGCTCGATCTGCTCGTTGTTGAGTCGGCTGAACCCCTGACACGGCGGTCCGCCGATCACCACGTCGACGCCGTCGGGGTCGTAGCCCGCGCCCGCGACCGCGTCGCGGATCGCCGGGGCGCCCAGCTCGCGGACGTCCGCCTCGAGGAACTCGGTGTCGGCGAAGTTCCGTCGGTACGTCTCCGCGGCCGGCTCCCACTGGTCGCTGCCGAGGGCCACGTCGAAGCCCGCCCGCTCGAAGCCCAGGTCGAGGCCGCCGCAGCCGGAGAAGAAGCCGGCGACGACCGGCGCGTCGGCGTCGTCGCTCGCGGCGTCGGAGCCGGAGCCGACGTCCGACTCGGGGCCGGGGTCGGCGTCAGCGCCCACCGGCCTCACCTCGCCGGAGCGTGGGCGCGCGTGCTCGGTCCATTTCGTGCCTCGATTCGCCGCGGGCGCATAAAAGCGTCACACCTCGGCGCGGGACTGGCGGTGCGTGGGCGGCCGGCGAGTCGTCGCCGGGGTCAGGCCCGCCGCTCGCTGATCTCCTCGGCGATCCGCTCGTCGGGGCGGCGGAGCTCGCCGGACTCGACCTCGTAGACGTAGCCGGAGACAGTGGTGTCGTCCGGAATGAACGCCGACTCGCGGAGGTACTCGATCTGCGCGGCGCAGGCCGCGTCGATGTCGCATCATCCCGCAGTCGGTGTGGTTGATCACGACGATCTCGTCGGTGTCGAAGAAGTTCGTCGTGAGCGCGGCCGACCGGATCACGTCGTCGGTCACCTTGCCGCCGGCGTTGCGGAACACCTGCGCGTCGCCGAGGTCGATGCCGAGCGCCTCCTCGATCGGGATTCGCTCGTCCATACAGGCGACGACGAGGAGGTTCTCGTCGGTCGGGATCCCCTTGCGCCGGCGGCGCGCCCAGTCGTCGCGCTCGTCGACCGCGGCGTCGAGGTGTTCGTGGTGCGCGTCGTGGTCGGCGTGGTCGTGCGATGGCATCGACGGATCAGAGGGGCGGGAGAAACGGGCCCGTTGCGGAAGCCCCGATCCGCGCCGTCGCCCCGGATCGGCGGCGATATCGTCCGATTTCGAGGATCAGTCGAACCGGGTTCCCCGGATTCGACCGACGCGACCGGGACGAGGCGGGCCGCCGGCGCCCTTTCGAAATCCTTTTGTCTCGAATCGGCGTTGATGCGAGTGCGAGCCGCCTTAGCTCAGACTGGGAGAGCACTCGACTGAAGATCGAGCTGTCCCCCGTTCAAATCGGGGAGGCGGCATGGCTTTTCAGCGCGATCCGCATTCGTTAGTCCCGATTGAAGATCGAGCTGTCCCCCGTCCCCGCGAGCGACAGCGAGCGGGTGAAGAAACGACGCCGAGTCGATTTGAGCAGGCGAGTCGCGAGTCCGAACGGAGCGAGGGCGAGCGTCTCGGTGAGTTCAAATCGGGGAGGCGGCATTATCCTTTCCGCCCGAGTAACACTGTGAGCGACAGCTCCGTGTGGAGCTGTTTCCTGCCTCGGCGAGGCTGGAAGCGCAGGAGTCAGACCGTCTAAAAACAGCCGCGTGAGCGTCTACGTGACGATTCGGCGAACTAGCGCCGACCCCGCGACGGGAAGGCATCGAGCGCCGCGGCCGCCGCGTTCGCCGTACAGTAGAACGCGACGAAGCTGATCGCGAACTTCCCGTCGTTCGCAGTCTCGACGGTGACGCTCCCGTCGTTGCCGGCGAACGACTGTACCTCGAGTTCGCGACCGCTCTTCACCAGCGCGTAGAGGTCGCAGTACTCGGTGTCGAACGAGACCGTCATCGGTTCGAACGCCTCGTCGCTCTTACTGGTGTAGGACCCGGCGGTGTACGCGACGCCGTCGTCGGTGTCGCCCTCCGGGACGAAGTCGGACGCGAGGCAGTCACCGGTGGCGGGGTCGGTCTCGACGCAGGCGAACTCGTACTTCGCGAGCCGGCCGTCGGCGGCGCAGTCCGTACACTCCTCGCAGACCTCGCTGATGAGCGTCTCCAGTTCGGTCCCCAAGTCCGAGGCGTTCCGAACCCCGACGAAGTCGTCGGGGGTGTCGGCGACGTCCTGCGCGAGGTAGTCGTCGAAGCCGGCGACGTCCTCGCCGATACCCACGGCGATGATGCGGCGGCCGGCGTCTCTGACGGCGTCCGCGGTGGCGGTGGTCTCGGTCAGTTCGCCGGGTTCGCCGGCGGTCCCGTTCTCGCCGCCGGTCTCCCCGCCCGTGTACGTGAACGTTCCGTACGGGAACGTCGTGTCGTCGGAGGGCGGGGCGGCGCCGTCGCCGACGAGGCCGTTCTCGTAGTTCGGGCCGCCGTCGGTGATGACGACGAGTATCTCCCTGCCGCCGCGGCCCTCTTCGTCGAGGATCGCGTTGGCGAAGTCCAACGCGCCGGGCAGGTGCGTCCCGTTCTCCTGCGGCGGAGCGTCCGTCGGGACGCCGGACTGAAGGGCCGAAGTGTTGGCGGGGGTCGCGAAGTCGAGGAGGTTGCCGGGACCGTACTCGAACGCGGCCGGCGCGTCGCCGAACGTGACGAGACCGAGCTGAACGTCGGCCGGAACGACGCCGAGGAAGCTGTCCACGCCGCTCTGGATGTCGCCCCAGGTGCCGGCGGACCGTATCGAGCCCGAGTAGTCGAGCGCGACGACGACGTCGACCGCCCCGTTACAGGTCTCGATCAGTTGTTCGTCGGCGGCGGCGGTCCCGGTGAGGAACGGCAGGCCGACGCCGCCGATCGTGAGCGCTCCGGCGGCCCCCGTCGTTCGGAGGACGGTTCGCCGCGAGATGGGTACGTTCGAGTCCGAGTTGTCCGGATAGTTTGCTGTCATGAGTGGCCGATCTACTGTGTCTCCCGGCCGCGATTCGAGGCGGTGTCGCTCGCGAACGCGGGTTCGCGCGTCGAACCGATCCGCGTCGGAGCTGAAAGCGCAGTAGTCGATTACCTGTAAGCTACGTGAGGGCATAGGTATGCGCCGCCGACCGGTGGTCGCGGGTTCGGGCCGCCGAGAGCGCGGAACCGTCGTACTCGGCGTCGGTAGGCGGCCGATACCGAACCGCGGTCGACTCCGTATCGCGATCCGGGCGGCCCGCGATCGCGTTGGCCGCTGCCACCGGCGGCGGGTGCGGCAGAGGGCGGCGCGGCTCGCAGGGCGGCCGAGAGGGCCCGCGCGCCGTCACTCGTCGCCGACGAGAACGGTCGCGAGGCGGTCGCCGCAGTGCGGGCAGTTCAGCGTCTGCCAGGTGTCGGGGTCGAGGTCGCCGAACGGCTCGGACCGGCGCGCGTCCGCGACGGCGACGCTCGCGCCGCAGGTCTCGCAGTCGTGAGTGTCGTCGGGGTCGGTCATCGTCGGGCCTACGGGCGCGTCGGCGAAACCGACTTCGCCGCGCGGCGCCTCCGATCGTCCATGAGCCGGTTCGCGGCGGTGGCGTTCGACCTCGACGACACGCTGTGCCGCCACGACCATGACGTGACCGCCCTGTATCGGCGGGCGTTCGAGGAGGCGGGCGTCGAGCCGTTCGGCGAGCCCGACGAGTTGTGGCCCCTCCTCGACGGCCCGCCGGACCCCGACGACCGCGTCGGCTACCTCGGCGCGGGGTTCGCGCGGCTGGCGGCCCAACACGGGAGAGACGTGGACCCCGTCGCGCTCGCGGCGGCGTTCGAGTCGGTCGCCGACGAGTCGCGGGTGGCCTTCCTGCCGGGCGCGGGCGACGCGCTGGCGGCCGCCGCGGCGGCGGGACCCGTGGGGGTGCTCACGAACGGCCCCGAGGACCGCCAGCGAGCGAAGGTCGAGGCGCTCGGACTGGGCGACCTCGTCGACGCGATCGTGTACGCCGGGGACCTACCTCGCCGGAAGCCGCACGCGGAACCGTTCGAGCGGCTGACCGCGGCGCTGTCGGTCGACGGGGCGGAGACGCTGTACGTCGGGAACTCGCTGTCGTACGACGTCGCGGGCGCGCACAACGCCGGGCTCCGGTCCGCGTGGCTCCGCGCGAATCCCGACGACGCGGCGGCCCCGTACCGCCCGGACTACGTCCTCGACTCGTTATCGGAGTTCCCGGGCCTGCTGGCCGAGGGGACGACGACCGAGGCGGGGGACGGTCGGTGAACGACGCGGCGCTCGACCGGGCCCTCGCCGAGACGCGACCGGGGGCGGCGGTCGCGAGCGTCGAACCGCTCGGGCGAGGGAACCGCAAGCGGACGGAGGTGGTGCGCTTCGAGAGCGCCGCGCCGGTGGTCGTCCAGTTCTCCGCGACGCCGGCCGCGACCCGGACCGAGGCGGCGCTGCTGACGGCGGTCGGCGAGCGGACGACCGTCCCCGTTCCCCGACCGCTCGGCGAGGGCGTCGTCGACGGGACGGGGTGGCTCGTGACGCCGCTGGTCGACGGGCGCGACCTCCACGAGGCGTTCGTCGACCTCGGTCCGGCGGACCGGCGGGGGGTCGCGCGGGCGTTCGGCCGCTGGCTCGCGGCGCTCCACGAGGCGTTTCGGTTCTCGGGGTGCGGGCGGCTCGCGGTCGACGGCGCGGCGGGCGGCGGAGCGACCGACGCGGAGTCGGTCCTCGGACGCGACGCGTCGCTGTCCGTCCGCGATCCGGTCGGCGCCGACGAGTGGCTCCGCCGCTTCGGGGAGCGACACGCCGACCGGCTTCCCGAAGAGTTCGACGGGCTCCGCGCTCGGCTTCGGGACGCGTTCCGGGAGTCGCCCGCGTCCGACGCCGAACCGCGGCTGTTCCCGTGGGACTTCCGCCCGGGGAACGCCCTCGTCGCGGACGGCGCGGTGACGGCCGTCCTCGACTGGGAGGCGCCGCTGGCCGCACCGCGGGGCGTTTCGATCGCGAAGACCGAGTATCTCGTCGTCGACTGGTACGTGCCGGTGGCAGAGACCGAGCCGCTCCGGCGGTCGTTCCGCGACGGCTACGAGTCCGTCGCGCCGCTGCCGCGCGTCGAGCGGGCGCACCGGGCCGCGGCCGTCGCGAGCGCGGTCGTCGACGGCGACGGGGTGGTGACGAACCCGCGCTACCCACCGGTCGACCGCGACGCGGCGGTCGAGTTCCACGGGCGTGCGCTCCGGCGCGCGCTCGGCGCTTCGGACGAGTGACGGGAGCGCGTCGGACCGTCCCGGTCAGTACAGCGCCGTGGCCGCGAGGATACCCGCGGTCTGGCCGAGGCCGACGAGCGCGATGCCGGCGACCGTCCCCGCCCCGGAGCCGGCGAGCGCGGCGACGGCCGCGCCCGCGACCGAACACGCGGCCGCGACGTGGTGGACGGTCGATCGCGGGGCCGTCGCGTCGCGGAGCCCCGTGTAGACGAACGCCGGCGCGGGGAGGAGCATCCAGCCGTAGAAGGCGACGGCGAGGAGCGCGTCCGTCGGGAGCGCGGCCGCGAACGCGACCCCGTCGCGCGCGAGGAACCCGAGGACCCCCGCGAGCGTGACCGGCGTCCCCGCGAGGACCGTCAGCTTCCACGCCCGGAGGACCCCGGTCGCCATGTCGCGCCAAGAGGCGACGACGAAGGCGACCAGCAGGGCGCTCATGACGACGTGCGCGACGAACAGCGCGTGGAGGGAGACCGCGCCGAGGACCGCGCCCGCGGCGACGCCCCACGCCGCGGGGACCAGCAGGGCCGGGCCGTTCTCGCGGAGCGTGAGGGCGGGACCGTCCGCTTGGTACTCGTGTGACACACGAGTCGATTTCGCGGCCGGAAACATAAACGTCGGCGTCCGGCGGAGCGCCGGAGAACGACACGATCCCGTCGTTCGCGCGCCGTGAATCCGCCGTGCGGTCAGTATCTACGCAGAAAACCGCGGGTGTACGGGAACGATCGTCCAGAGAGAGTCGTGGTAACTGTACACTCGCAATTGTTATACCCGGTCGGGGCCTCCCTATGGTTGCAATGGCGACCGGAAAGGTTGATTTCTTCAACGACACTGGCGGCTACGGATTTATTGAGACTGACGACGCGGACGACGACGTGTTCTTCCACATGGAAGACGTCGGCGGCCCGGACCTCGAAGAGGGTCAGGAGCTCGAGTTCGACATCGAGTCCTCCGAGAAGGGCCCCCGCGCGACCAACGTCGTTCGGCAGTAAGCCGATCCGAGAAGGTGGGTCGGTCCGGCTGACGCCGAACGCGACTCTGACACACAGCAAACGTTTTCGTCCGCGTCGCGGGCTCACGTCCGCCGCGGTCGTATTTCACTCCCGACGAGCGTCCCGCTCGTCGCGTGCGCGCAGAGTAGTCGGCGAAGAGACGAGAGCGGCCGCGTCCGCGCTCAGATGTGCTGCCCGAAGAGCCCGCGGCCCTTCGTCACCTCGACGTCGCCCTCGACTGTGGTCTGACAGGAGAGGCGGACGTCGTGGCTCGGGTGGTGCGGCGGGAACCAGAGGCGGGCCTTCTCCTTTTTGCTCGGCTCGCTGACCTCGCCGTCGACCTGGACCGCACAGGAGCCGCACGACCCGGCGCCGCGGCAGTTGAACTGCTCCATCTTGCCGTTGTAGACGGAGAGACCGGCCTCTTTGAGCACGTTGCGGAGATTAGCGCCCTTCTCGCACTCGATTTCCTCGCCCTTGTAGGATACAGTAGGCATGTCGACTCACGGTACGCGAGCGATCCACAAAAGAGTCTGTGTCCGCGGGTCCGGCGGCTGGAACTGCGGACGGCGGCCGCGAGGCGTCGCGAAACGGTCGTGTGCCGAGCGTCGGACGCCGACGGGGCGTTTTTTACCCTCGGCACCGCAGGGAGGCACAATGGGACTCAGGTGTCTGCTCGGACACGACTTCGACGAGCCCGAACTCCAGCGCGAGCGCGAGGAGGAGGGCGACGAGGTCGTCACGACCGTCAGGGAGGTGAAGACCTGCGCTCGCTGCGGCGAGACGCAGATCGTCAGCGAAAACACCGAGGTGACGACGATGCAGCAGCTGGCCGACGAGGCGGCCGCGAACGCCGCCGGAACCGACGCGGGAGCGGCCGCGACGCCGGCGGACGGCGACGCCGCGGGACCCGCCGAGGGGACCGCGGCTCCCGGCGGAGCGGCGGGGGGCGTCGACGCGGACGACGCCGCGACCGCGGACGACGGGCTCACGCTCGACGAGGAGCCCGGCGCGGGGAGCGACGACGCGGTGATCATCGACGACGGGCCGGTCGACGACGATGCCGGCGCGACCGACGCGGGCCCGGCACCGGACGAGGCCGAGGGGCCGTCTGAATCGCCGGAGCGTCCGGCGCCCGGCGATTCAGACGGCCCCTCGGCCT
>UEZE01000163.1_pt1 | contig 9647 bp, 7 predicted proteins | sample 1903661 | NCBI WGS metagenome assembly UEZE01 (sample SAMEA4776352, study PRJEB27445) | saltern metagenome | biome: Hypersaline environment; feature: solar saltern; material: Pellet | place: Spain | collected 2014-08 | depth 0 m | reverse complement strand
GGGCGTCGTGGTCCCGCAGATCGAGTCCTCAAAGGTCCAGAAGAGCCTCGACGAGCGCGGGTACGGCCTGCTCGGCTCCTCGGCGCGGATCGACGAGGCGGCCGACGCCTACGAGGAGCTCTTAGAGAAGATCATCCTCGCCGCCGAGGTCGAGACGGCGATGAAGAAGATGCTCACGGAGATCGAGACCACGAAGCGCCGCGTGAACGCCCTCGAGTTCACGCTGCTGCCGAGCCTCTACGAGAACCAGGAGTACATCGAACAGAAGCTCGAAGAGCAGGAGCGCGAGGAGATCTTCCGCATGAAGAAGATCAAAGCGAAGAAAGAGGAGGAAGAGGCCGCCGAAGAGGCCGAGGCGGCCGCGGAGGCCGCGGCCGCGGAGACCGAAGAGCCGGAGCCCGCCGACTGACGGCACCCCGCGTCGCGACCCGCCATCAGCACTTCCGCGTCTTCTCGCCGCCGACTTTTAGCGCGTCCCGCCCGTAGCGACGCGCATGCCCTGTCCCGACTGCGACGCCGAGGCGGTCGCCTTCGCGGTCCCGTCGTCGCTCCGCGAACACGCCCCCGCCGACGCGGCGGCGATCTGTACGCGGTGTCTGCGGGTCGCCCCGGCGAGCGAGGCCGGCGTCGCGGACGCGGCGACCGACGACCCCGACCTCGGCCGCGTCGACCCCGTCTTCCCGTCCGGAGAGGCGGGGATCGCCCTGGCGCTCTGCTGTGGGAAACTGGAGTCGTTCGCCCCGAACCGCGAGTCGATTGAGGCGCTGGTCCGCCACGCCGAGGGGGCGGGCGCGGACGTGTTCGCCTTCCTCGGGCGGCTCGACGCCGCCGACGCCGCGTTCGACTTGGACCGGCGGCGGGCGACGCTGATCGACGCGCTCTGAGCCGCCGGCGCTACAGGTCGATCCCGTCCGGGTCGTTCCACTCGTCGTCGCCGTCGCCGTCGTCCGCATCCGTCCCCGCCGGGCCGAGGCGCTCTTCTCCCTGCCGCGACTCGTGGACGGCGAAGCCGCCGCTGCGCTCGTCGCTCCCGCCGGCGTACGGGTCGGTCTCCGCGTCGTACCCCTGTTCCTCCCGCTCGAAGATGTACGCGAAGAAGCCGAACAGCGGGACGACGAACGAGATGAGCGCCCACTTGCGCGGGTTCATCCCGTAGTTCGGCGCGTCGACGTAGGCGTAGGCGGCGAAGCCGACGAGCCATAAGAGCGGGACGCCGACGAGGATAGCGGCGGCGAGCGGCTGCATACCGACGCTTCGGCCGCGTGGTAATAAGGCTGCGGACGAGTCGACGCGCCGGCGACGGCGGGCCGTCGGTCGGGGCCGCTCAGAGGAACGGGCGCCAGTAGTACGGGCTGACGAACCCCTCGATGACGGCGGCGACGCCGAGCAGGATCCCGAGGCCGACGGTCACCCAGAACGCGGTCTCCAGGGCGTCGGCGAGCCCTCCGCGGCTCGCGCGGCCGCGGACCGACCGCCACGAGACCGCGCCGAGGTGGACGCCGAGCGCGCCCGAAACGACGAGCGCCGGGATCTCGAATATCCCGTGCGGGACCACGAACGCGACGAGGGCGAGCAGGTTCTCTTCGAGGGCGGCGGTGGCCCCGAGCGCGAGGCCGTTGAACGCGAGCGACGAGAGCGCGGGGACGACGAGGCCGACGCCGGAGAAGGCGGTCGCGATCGCGACCCCCCAGTTGTTCCCGAAGAACGTCAGCGCGGCCACCGGCGGGACGTGCCCCACCAGCCGCCCCTCGATCGACGTGGGGACCGCCTCCGCGAAGGGGGCGGCGGCGGTCCAGCCGACCGCGCCGAACCCGAGCGCCACCGCGAGCGCGAGCGCGTGGGAGCCCGGCGTCGACCGGACGAACCCGACCAGCTCTCGCCAGCCGCGGCGGAGGCCGCCGACCAGCTGGGCGCGGACGCCGGCCTCGGGCGGCGAGACGGGGTCGACCGCCCCGCGGTAGTCGCCGTAGAGGACGGTCTTCAGCAGGTCGAGCGCGGGCGCGACGACGACCGCGCTGGCGAGCGCGACGACGGCGCCGCCGCCGAGGAACGCGATCCCGGAGGCGACCGAGGCGACGGCGACCAGCGCGCCGATCGCGACCACGAGGTAGGCGGCGGCGTCGGCCGGGTTCGAGCGGACGAAGCCGCCCGCGCCCTCGATCCCGCCGACGACGCCGGCGTCGTCGACGACGACGGCCACCGGCGCGAACGCGAAGAGGATCCGCACGAGGGCGACGGCGGCGAAGCCGACGAGCAGGACGCCGACCGCGACCGCCGCGCCGAGGAACGGGTTCGCGAGGAACGCCGCGCCGACCGCGATCGACCCGAGCGCGACCACGGCGACCCACAGGAGCAGTTCGGCGACGTAGAGGCCGAGGAAGGTGAGCCACCGTGACCGAGCTCCCGCGATCCCGCCCACGAGCCCCCGCTCGTCGCGGAGGCTCGCGATAACCGCTGAGAGCTGCCCGGCCGAGATGGCGGCGTACGCGAGGACCGCGAGGGCGACCGTGACGAGCACGCCGGCGGCGACGAGGGTCGCGACCGTCGGCGTCGCGAGCGGCTCGAACGCGGGCGCGACCCCCTCGCCCCACGCCCGGAGCGCCTCCGGGTCCTGCGTCTCCGGCGGCGGTTCCGCCCCGGCGAGCGCCTCGCGGAGCGTCGCGAGCCGCCCGGTCAGTTCGAGGTGGAGGTAGACCCCGGCGAGCGCCGCGAACGTGCCGAGGCGGGCGATCACCGGCACGGCGGTGCCGAGGAGGTAGAACGGGAGGAGGTCCGCGGGGCGTCGACGGAGGGTCGCTGTCGTTGCCGTGATGGCGGCGGAGAGATCCATACGGCCGGTTCGGCCGTCCGATATTTAAAAACGGGGCCGGGCTAATCCCAGAACGACTGCGTGCGCGCGTACTCGCGCTCCTGCCGCAGCACGTCGCGGTAGAACTCGTCTTCGTCTTCGCGGAGCTTGTTGATGATCCGCGCGGCGTTGTGGGGGCCGACGCCGCGGGCGGCCAAGGCGATCACCGCCCGCTTCCCGTGCGTCTGGACGAGGCTCGCCGCGCGGTGCGCGCGCTCGGTGCGGCGCTCCTGCTCGTCGTCCTTCTCCGGCGCGCGCACCGCCGCCACCGTCTCGTCGTCCCACGGGTTCAGCGCCGCGATCCGGGTCGACCCGCACTCCGGACACTCCGGCTGGTCGCGGACGCGCCGGACCTTCGTCGTGTGCTTCCAGTCGGTACAGTGGAGACAGAAGAGGATGACGCGGTCGTCTCGGATCCGCTCTTTGACCGTCGCTATCACGTCCGCGTCGGCGTTGTCGGGGACGAGGAACTCGGTGCCGGCCGAGCGGCCCGCGGTGCCCAGCGGCGTGCGCTCGCGGGCGATCGCGAGCTCGCGGGAGCCGTCTTGGACCCCGGCGAGCAGGTCCGCCGTCTCCGGTACCGCGAGGTCCGCGTGGAACACCTCGCGGAGCGCCTCGTCGTAGACGGGCGTGTCCTCCAGCGCCGCGAGCAGGCGGTCGCCGCCGAACCGCCCCCGCCCCTCGCGGTAGCGCTTGACCGCGCCGAACTTCGCGGCGACCTGCGCGAGCGTGAACTTCAGCGCGTCCGACTTCTTGACGGCGAGCTCGAGGTACGCCTCCAAGCGGTCCGGGTCGGTCGTCTCCAGCACCTCGCGGAAGGTGCCCGGTCCCGCCCCGTTCGGCACCTCGAACTCGATCCGGTACGGGTCGACGTCCATGCCCACCGACGAGCCGGCGCGCTGGCCGACGAGCGCCGCGAGCAGCCGCGCGAGCGTCTCGTTGACCTCGTGGCCGAAGGCGGCGTTGACCGCGACGGTGCGGGCGCTCCCCTCGATCACGATCCGCTCGTCCGTCGGGACGGGGTGGCCGGCGTCGACGTGGTCGACGACCGACTTCAGCGCCGCCGCGACCGTCTCCTCGTCGGTCGGATAGCGCTCGGCGAGGCCGGCGGCGACCGCTTCCGGGGTTGAGCCGGCCTCCAGGGCGGCCGCGGCCTCGCCCCGGATCCGGCCGACCTCCTCGGCGACCGGCTTCGGGACGGGGATCTCCCGGCCCACCCACGAGGGGACCTCCCCCGTCGGGTCGGGGATCGGCGTCCTCGTCGGGGATCATCGAGAGGTTCGCGTAGAAGTACTGCCAGGTGCCGCCAGACTTCTCTACGGTGTCCGTCTCCTCGTCGAGCCACAGCAGGCGGTTCCCGTCGAGCTCGCGGACGACCTCCTGGAACTCGGGCTCCGAGAGGTCGGCGAACGGGTAGGCGTTCGTGACGGTCTGGTAGGCCTCGCGGGCGTGGATCTCCCCCTCGTCCATGACGAGGCCGACGATCTGGTTGGCGACCGTGTCGAGGCTGCCGTGGTGGATGTTCGCGGGCTCGACGAGCTCCTCGCCGGCGCGGCGCGCGATCGCCAGCGCCTCCAGCGTGTCGTCGCCGCCCTGCGTCACGATCGTCCCCTCGGAGACGAGGTCGCGGCGGTGGCCCGCGCGCCCGACGCGCTGGAGCAGGCGGGCGACCTCGCGGGGGCTCCCGTACTGGACGACGTGGTCGACGCGCCCCACGTCGATGCCGAGCTCCATCGACGAGGTACAGACGAGCCCGTCGAGGTCGCCCGACTTGAACCGGTCCTCCACGTCGATCCGGACCTCCTTCGAGAGCGAGCCGTGGTGGAGCTCGATCTCGGTGGGGTCGTCGTCGCCGCGGTCCCGCTCCGTCTCCGCGAGCGTCTTGAACCGCGATCCGAGCGCCTCCGCGGTCTGGCGCGTGTTGACGAAGATCAGCGTCGACTCGTGGTCCGCGACGATCTCGCGGATCGTCCGGACGTGGCTCGCGGTCGTCTCGTCGACCGCGAGCTCGCCGGCCAGCGTCGCGTCGCGGTCGGTGATCTCGGGGTCGAGGACGCGTACGTCGGTCCGCGTCCCCGCGGCGACCTCGACCGTCTCGAACCCGCGGTCGCCCTCGCGGTCCGGGTCGCGTCTCCCGGTCCCGACGAGGAACCGACCGACCTCCTCGGGGTCGCCGACCGTCGCGGAGAGGCCGACCCGCTGGAACGGCCCCGCGACGCGGCGCAGGCGTTCGAGCCCGACCGTGAGCTGCGCGCCGCGCTTCGCGGCGGCGAGCTCGTGGACCTCGTCGATGACGACGTGCGCGACGTCCTCTAAGGCGACCCGCATCTTCGACCCGGTGAGGATCGCCTGGAGGCTCTCCGGCGTCGTGATGAGCACGTCCGGCGGGTCGTCGGCCTGCTTCGAGCGCTCGTACTGCGTCGTGTCGCCGTGGCGCACCGCGACCTCGACGCCGAGGCGGTCGCCCCACCACTCCAGGCGGTCCATCATGTCGCGGTTGAGCGCGCGGAGCGGCGTGATGTACAGCGCCGAGATCCCCTCGCGCGGCGGGTCGCCCGGGGCGTCGCGGGCGTCGACGATCGCGTCGAAGACGGGCAGCATCGCTGTCTCCGTCTTCCCGGTGCCCGTGGGGGCGAGCACGAGAGCGTTCCGGCCGGCCGCGAGCGGCGGGATCGCCTCGCGCTGCGGCTCCGTCGGCGTCGAGAACCCCTGCTCCGAGAGCGCCGCGCGGACCTCGCTCCCGAGGTGCGCGAACGCGTCCATCCCCGACGGTTCCGCCATGGCTGTGATCGTCTACGGTTGGGCGCTCGGGCGATTAAGCCCGTCGCTGTGCGAGATCCGGACGCGGCGGCCGCCGTCCTCTCGGTTCCTCGCCGGCGGCGCAGCGCGAATCGGTGAGCCCGGTCAGTCGGCGCGGCGCAGTTCGACGACGAACACGCTGCCGGTCGGGTCGTTGTCCTCGACCCACACGTCGCCGTCGTACTTGTCGACGAGCGTCTTGACGAGGTAGAGCCCGATCCCGGTGCCGCCCGTCTCCAACCCCTTCTCGCCCTCCTGGAATATCCGCTCCTTGTGGTCGTCGTCGATCCCGGGGCCGTTGTCCGCGACCGACACGCGCACGGCGTCGTCCGTCGCCTCGGCCGAGACCGTGACCTCCGCCACGCCCTTGTCGTTGTGGACGACCGCGTTGGTCAGCAGGTTCCGGAACACCGCCTCCAACAGGTCGTCGGCCATCACGGTCACGTCGGGGATCACGCCCTCGACCGCCACCGTCGCGCGGTCCTGGTCCGCGCGGACCTGCTCGACCTGTCGGTCGAGCTCCGTTCGAAGGGGAATCGGCGTCTGCTCGACGCCGACCTGTAGCAGCACGTCGGTGACGTCCTTGGCGGTCTCCGTGATGTCGGCCGCCTGCTTCGCCGCCTCGATGACAGTCCGCGCGTACGTCCGGCTCTGTTCGTCCGTGAGCGACTCCGCGAGCAGTTCCGTGTACGACTCGACCACCATCAGCTGGTTCCGGATGTCGTGGCGGACGACTTGGTTGAGCAGCATGAGGGTGTCCCGCTGCTCTTCGAGCGTCCGCTCGTACCGCTTGAGCTCGGTCACGTCGCGGGCGTACCCCAGGACGGCGTCGTCGCCCGTCTCGGACACCTCGTACGGGATCTTCGTCGTCTGGAGGATGCGCGTCTCCCCGGCCGCCGTGGTCAGCGTCTCCTCCCCGACCGTCTTGGGCTCGCCCGACTCGATCACCTCCAAGTCGTCCTGGCGGAACTCCGCGGAGTCGTCGGCGTCCGGGATGATCTCTCCCTCGGTCTTCCCCTCGACGTCCGCCGGCGTCCGCCCGTACGCCGCCGCGGTCGCCTCGTTGGCGAGGAGGTACTCGCCCTCGCGGTCCTTCACGAACACCAGGTCGGGCACGAGGTCGATGATCTTCCGGAGCTCCTCGCGCGTCGACTCGATGGCCCGCTCGTACTCCTTCCGCTCGGTGATGTCCTGGAGCAGCCCCAACGCGCCGACGAGCTCTCCGTCCTCGTCGTACTGCGGGTCGCCGACCGTCCTGACCCACCGTGTCCGACCGCTCTCCGTGACGATTCGGAGTTCGAGGTCGTACGACTCGCCGTCCTCGGTCAGCCGATCGAACGCCGCCCCGATCGTCTTCCTGTCGTCCGGGTGGTAGAACTCGATCCCGTCGGCCAGCTCGACCGACTCGCTCGTCGGCACCCCGTGGAGCCGGTACACCTCGTCGCTCCACGTGAGCTCTCCCTCGGCCAGGTCGACTTCCCACCAGCCGATCGACGCGCCCTCCTGCGTCCGCTCGATGACCCGTCGCGTCCGTATCAGCTCCTCTTCGCGTCGCTTCTGGTCAGGGCGTCCTCGACGGCCTCGACGTCGTCGGGGTGTACGCGGCGCTCCCACGCGTCGAGGTGCGGTTCGATCTCGTCGATCGAGTGGCCCAACATCTGCGCCCACTGGTCGTTGAACTCGACCTCGTCGGTGGTCATGTCCCAGTCCCAGACGCCGATCTGGGCGCCCTCGACCGCGAGCTCGAGCCGGTCTTTGATCTGTTGGAGCGCCCGCTCTCGCTCCCGTTGTTCGGTGATGTCGGTCGAGACGCCGCACACCCCGCGGATCGACCCCTCCTCGTCGTGTACGGGCGACTTCCGAGTCAGTCGAACGCTCTCTCCGGCGGGCGTCGGAACCGTCTCCTCGACCTCGATCTGCTCGCCGCCCTCGATCACTCTGCGGTCGTCCGCCCGGGCCTGCGCCGCGACGGCCTCCGGGAAGAGTTCCTCGTCGGTCATCCCGACGGGGTCCTCGTCGATGTCGAACACGTCGCGGCACGCCTGGTTCATGAGGAGGTACCGTCCCTCGGTGTCCTTCAGGAACACCGCCGCGGACATGGTCTCCAAGACGGTCTGGAAGCGGCGATGCGTGCGCCGGTGCTCCCGCTCCCGCTCCTTCTGTTCCGTGACGTCGCGAGCGATGCCGACGATCTGCGTCACGTCCCCCCCGTCGGCGACCGGCGTCAGCTTCGTCTGCCAGTGGCTCGTGCCGCCCGGGAACTCGAGTCGCTCCTCGTACTCGATCGTCGTCCCCTCTTCGACGCACCGGCGGTAGTTCGCCTCGACCGCGGCCCCCTGTTCGTCGCCGAGGAGTTCGCGCGGCGTCTCTCCGAACATCGCGTCCTCGCTCAGGCCGGTCTGTCGCTGGTAGGCGGCGTTGTTCTGCTTGAACGTGAACTCGTACTCGCCGTCCGCCCGCGCGACGTCGACGAGGAAGATCGCGTCGTCCGCCTCCCGGAACATCGCCTCGTACGCGCTCTCCACCTCCTTCCCGCCGGCTTCGAGCCGGTCTCCTCCGCCGGTCGACTGTGACCCCTTCCTCATTGTTCTAATGACGCAATATACGTTCTCTCCGTAGATAACACCACGGATGTCAGGGTGCGGATCCCCTCAGTCGACGCCGCTCGCCGCGACCGCTACGTCACGCCGCCCTCGCCCGTCGCGTACGCCTCGTGGGCGTCCGCGTCGAGGATCGCCTCGATCTCGTCGACGACTTCCAGCACGTCGGCGAACGAGGTGTACGGCGCGGCCGGACAGACGCGGACCACGTTCGGTGGCCGGAAGTCGACCACCACGCCCCGGTCGGTGAGCGCCGCGCTCAGTCGCTCGGCGTCCGGGTGTTCGAGGGCGACGTGGCCGCCGCGGGCGGCGCGGTCGCGGGGCGTCCCCACCGAGACCGCCGGGAGCCGGTCGTCGACGAGGGCGATGAGGAAGTCGGTGAGCGCGAGCGACTTCGCCCGCAGGCGGTCGATCCCGGCCTCGCGGAGGAGCTCGACCGACCCCTCCAGCGGCGCGGCCGAGAGCAGCGGCGGCGTGCCGATCTGCCACGCGCCGGCGGAGTTGGCCGCGGTGAAGGTCATGTTCATCTCGAACTGCGTCGCCTTCTCGTGGCCCCACCACCCCGCGAGGGCGGGGTCGAGCCCGTGGTGGCGCTCGGCGACGAACAGCGCGCCGATCGACCCCGGCCCGGCGTTGAGGTACTTGTACGTACACCACACCGCGAAGTCGACGCCGGCGTCGCCGAACTCGTGGGGGACCGCGCCCGCGGAGTGGGCCGCGTCGAAGCCGGCGTACGCCCCCGCCTCGTGGGCGGCCGCTGTGATCCGCGGCACGTCGAACAGCTGCCCCGACCGGTACAGCGCGGTCGGCATCCAGACGATCCCCACGTCGTCGTGCGCCGCCAGCGCGGCCTCCACGTCGCGGGGGTCGATCGTCCGTCCGTCGCGGCTCGGGACGACCCGGAGCTTCTCGTCCGGGTCGATCCCGCGCTGCCGGAGCTGCGCCCGGAGCGCGTAGTGGTCGGAGGGGAAGTCGAGCTCGTTGACGAGGACCGCGGGGTCGACCGCGGCGTCCCAGCCCCCGTCCGCGGCCGCGACCCCGTCGCGGTCGGGCCCGTTCCCGGCCAGCAGCTCGTCGAGGAACGTCCCGACGAGCGTGTGGATGTTCACCGTGATCGAGTTACCGACGACCACCTCCGCCGGCTCCGCGCCCACCAGCGGCGCGAGCGCGTCGCCGAGCCGCTCGCCGACGTCGAACCACGGCGGGTCGGCGTCGGTCCACCCCGAGATCAGCAGGTCGCGCCACTCGTCGATAACGCGGTCGAGGCTCGCGAGGGCGGCGTCGCTCGCGGGGCCGAGCGAGTTCCCGTCCATGTAGAGCACGTCCTCGGGGACTCGGTAGCGGTCCGCGAACGAGGCGAGCGGGTCGTTCTCGTCGAGGCGGGCGGCGGCGGGGCGGGC
>UEZE01000089.1_pt1 | contig 9880 bp, 10 predicted proteins | sample 1903661 | NCBI WGS metagenome assembly UEZE01 (sample SAMEA4776352, study PRJEB27445) | saltern metagenome | biome: Hypersaline environment; feature: solar saltern; material: Pellet | place: Spain | collected 2014-08 | depth 0 m | reverse complement strand
CTCGCCGGTCAGCACCGCGGCCTCGTCGGCGTTCGGCGTGACGAGCGTCGCGGTCGCGATCAGTTCCTCGTAGGCGTCCTCGGCGGCCGGCGAGAGCAGTCGGTCGCCGGTCGCCGCGACCATCACGGGGTCGACGACGAGCGGGGCGTCCGCCGCCGCGGCCAGTTCGGTCACGCGCTCGACGATCTCGGCGGTCGCCAGCATCCCCGTCTTGACCGCTGCGACGTCGAAATCCTCGGCGACCGCCGCGTACTGGCTCGCGACGTGGTCGGCGGGGAGGGGGTTGACGTCCGCGACGCCGCGGGTGTTCTGGGCGGTCGTCGCCGTCACGACCGCGGTGCCGAAGACGCCGTGCGCGGTCATCGCGGTCAGGTCCGCCTGGATCCCCGCCCCGCCGCCGCTGTCGCTGCCGGCGATCGTCAGCGCGACCTGCGGGTCGACCGGGTCGTACTCCGTCATACCGCGTGGTACTACCTAGTGGTATTAATTAGTAGTGTTCTCTCTACTCGGTCGGGTTCCCGGAGCCTTCGGACGGCGAATGGTCGGTGCCTCGCCGCGGACGGCGACCGGACTCAGGTTCCCTCGACGAGTCGTTCGAGCTGCTCGGGCGGGACGGCGCCGCGCGCCGCGTACCCGTCGTAGGCGAACGTCGGCACGCCGGTTATGCCCTCCCGCTGCGCCTCGGTAAACCGATCCCTGACCGTCTCTCGGAGGGTCTCGTCGTCGAGCGCCGACCGGACCTCGTCGGCCTCGGCGCCCGCGTCGGCGGCGAGTTCGGCCAGCAGGTCCGCGTCGCCGATGTCCTCGCCGTCCTCCCAGAGCGCGGCGAAGACCGCCTCGTCGAAGGCGAGCCACGTCTCGTAGTCGTGGTGTTCGCGGAGGTAGTAGGAGGCGATCTGGGCGGGCAGCGAGTCGACGTCCGCGGCGATGTCGAGGTCCATCTCCACGCCGTAGTCGTCGGCGAGCCGGCGGACGTTCTGTTTCGCCTGCTCGAAGTACTCGTCGTCTTTCCCGTCGTCGACGGAGTGGTCGATCGTCCCGTCCGGGCGGCGCTTCTGGCTCCGCAGGTCGAACGGGCGCCAGTCGATCGCGAGCTCCTCGTCGCGGCTCGCCTGGTACTGCGAGAGGGACTGTCGGCCCAAGTAACAGAACGGGCAGACGTAGTCCGAGTACACCGTGATGGTCTGGCGGTCGGCGCTCATGCGCTCCCGTAGCGCCCGGCGGTACAAAACGGTGTGTTCGGCGGCGGTCGAGGGGGGGCGCTCAGTCGCCCGCGTTCGGCTCCGACGGCGGCGGCTCGTCGCCCGGGTCCTCGTGCGGGACCCTCGGGTCGCTCCGCGGGTCCACGGTCCGGTACGCGAGGGCGACGGAGCCGAACGCGAGCGCGAACCCGGCGACGACGTCGGTGAGCCAGTGGATGCCGAGGTACATCGTCGCGACGACGACCGACAGCGAGAGCCACACCGCGACCGGCGTCCACCGCGGGTACTCGTCGCGGGTCAGTACGGCGAACGTCCCGACGGTGACCGCGAGCGAGGTGTGGAGCGAGGGGAAGACGTTCGTGTTCACGTTCACCTCGCTCGCGAGTAATGTCACGTTGGGATGATTGGTGAACAGCAGCGGTGTCACCATGTCGGGCATCACGTTCCGTGGGCCGTGAGCGAACACCGCCGTGTACAGCGCGAGCCCGATCCCGTAGTTGAGCGCGTACGCGACGAGGACGCGCCTGAGCGTCGTCGTCCGGGGGAGCGCGAGGTACGCGACCACGGGGAACGCGAGGAGGAACGCGTAGCCGTACACGTACACCCACGAGAAGTACGCGGTCAGCGCGGGCGTCGCGAACGTCGCCTGCACCCAGGCGACGAACCCGCCCTCCAGCGAGTAGATGAGCGCGGTCGCCTGGAGCCCGAACAGCTCCGAGACCACCTGTAACGAGCTGCGCCCGACGGCGCTGACGAGCAGCACCGCACAGAGGACCGCGACGGCGCGACGGGCGTCCCAGATGCGCTCGCGGACCCCGTCGCACGCCGCGCGGAGCCGCGCGGGGCCGATCACCGCGCCGCTGGCGACTGCCAGCAGCGCTCCGACCCACGCGAGCACCGAGGTGAGGACGGACAGGAACGGCGTCATCGTCCCCGCGAGAGCAGCCGCCCCTCGTCGTCGAATCGGTACCCGACGTCGCGCAGCGCCGCCCGGGCGGCCGCGACGTCTAGCGACCCGTCGTCGTCGAAGAACGGGTGGACCGGGTCGCGCCCGTCGGTCCACGCGACCGACTCCGGGACCGCGGTCGGCGACGCCGCGAGCGGCGAGGTCGCCGCCTGCGCGTAGCCGTCGAAGGCGTCGTCGACGATCGCGGCCTTGTCGATCAGCCGCGCGATCACCGCCCGGAACCGGGGGTTCGACAGCGGGCTCCGCCGCACGTTGTAGCCGACGTGGTAGAACGCCGCCGACCGGCCGCTCACGAGCCGGGCGTCCGTAGAGCGGCCGATCCGCGGGACGGACTCGGGGCCGAGGTTCGAGACGGTCGCGTCCGCGAGCCCCGCGGCGACCGCCTCCACGGCCGGGATGTCCGACGGCAACACCTCGATGCGGAGTCGATCGAACGCCGGCTTCCCGTGGAACCGCGGCGGAACCCCCGCACGCGGGTCCGCGGTGTCGTCGGCCGCGTCCGCGTCCGTCTCGGGGTCCGGCCGGACGAGGAAGTGGTCGGGGTTGCGCTCGAAGGCGACCGACTCCCCCGCGGTCGCCTCCGCGAAGCGGAGCGGGCCGCTCCCGACGGGGTCGGGGTTGTTCGAGACGATCGCCTCCGTCGTCTCGAAGTCGAGCTCGAAGCCGGCGATCGTCGCCGCGCGGGCCCGCTCCGCCCAGACGTGTTCCGGGAGGATCGGCACTTGCAGCGCCCTGGCGGCGACCGTCTCGTTCACCTCGGGCACGGTGAGCCGGACGGTCGCGTCGTCGCGGACGCGCGCGCCCTCGACGAGGGAGCTGCGACCGCGGAACCGCGGGGTCGGCACCGGGGTCTCGACGTTTCCGAGCGAGGTGTCGCGGAGGAACTCGTAGGTGAACGCGACGTCGCTCGCCGTCACGGGCTCGCCGTCGTGCCACCGGGCGTCCCGGAGCGTGACCTCGAGCGTGGTGTCGTCGACGCGCTCCCAGCCGGCCGCCAGCCAGGGGAAGACCGCGTCGCCGTCGGCGCGGGCGAGCGGGTCGTACAGCAGTCCGGTGAACGTCCCGTACTTCCGGTACTCGGCGGCGATCGGGTTCCAGTTCTCCGTGATCCGGTCGTCGGTGGTCACGAGCCGGAGGGCGTTCCCGGCCGCCTCGTCGGCGTCCGCGTCGGCGACCGTCTCGTTGCCGCCCGCCGACGCGTCGGTCGCGGAGCCGTCGACGGCGGCGGGGTCGAGTTCGAGGAGCCCGGTGACGGAGAGCGGCTGTCGGTCCTCCGTCCACCCGTCGAACCGGTTCTCTTGGACGGCGGTGAGCGCGTCGGGGAACGCGACGACGGAGAACGGCTGGAGCTCGCACACCGTCTCCTGGAGGGCGGCGACGGCGTCGTCGCGGTCGCGGCCGCCGGCCCGGCGCTGCCGTTCGAGCAGGTCGTCGACGGCCATCTCCGTGAGGCCGAAGGGGTTCTGCCACCCGGACTCCGCGACGAACCGCGAGTGGGTCAGCCCGTACAGCGCGTCGGGGTCGAACGGCTCCGTCTCGACGAACTGCCCGACGTAGAGGTCGAAGTTCTGGTTGATGAGCACCTTCCGCCAGAGGTCGGTCTGCCCGACCGTGTTGAGCCGGACGTCGATGCCGACCGCGGTGAGGTGCTCCTCGAGCTGCCTCGCGATGCGGATCCCGTTGGGATCGGCGTCCGCCGGCGTGGCGTTGATCTCGAGGGTCAGCTGCTCGGGGGGGTCCCGTCCGGCGATGTTCTCCGTGCGACCGAGACAGCCGGCGCTGGCGGCCGCGAGGCCGAGACCCGCGAGCGCCGCTCGTCGACTGATCGGTCGTGTCATTCGTTTTTCCCTGTTTTCCGTCGCTCGGTATATCTCTTCTGTGCCGTCGTCGCGCCGAGCGGCCGGGAGCGGGCTCAGAAGACGTTCGCCAGCGGGAGCGCCAGCCCGACGGCCCACGCCGCGAGGCCGACGGCGGTGACCGGTCGGTCCGCGACCGCGCGCCCGATGGCGACGACGCCGAGCGCGGCGAGGAGCGCCGCCCGGTGGAGGATGAGGTCCGGCGGGACGGCCACCCCGAGCGCGGCGAAGTCGGCGAGGAACCCGGCGCCGAGCCCGACGACGACGGCGACCGCCGCGGCCGCCGGGTCCGCCCGCGGCGCGCGCCAGACGACCAGCGCGGGAAGGCCGGCCGCGAGGACGAGGTACAGCGGGCTCGCGATCGCCTTCGGCGACACCCCCGGCAGGGCCGCCTCCAGCGTCACGCCGGCGACGCGGACGCCGAGGAGGACGGCGCCGAGCGCGACCCCCAGCGTCGCGGCCGCGGCGTGTCGTCTCGCGTCGGTCCGGAGCCGCCGGGCGAGGTCGAGGGCCGCCTCGCGGGTGCGCCGGCCGAGCAGCGTCCCGGCGAGCGCCGCGGCCGCCGCCAGCTCGACCACGGAGAGCCAGCCGTCGCTGCGGCCGCCGTCGATGCCGCGGTACTCGCGTCGCACCTCCGTCGCGCGGCCCGACTCGATGAACTCGGCCTCCAGCCGGGTCGCGGGCGCGTCGATGTCGGGGACCGTGTGGCGGAGCCGGAACCAGTCGTAGTACTCCTCGTGGGCCTGGATCGCGGTGTACTCGCCGTCGGGGGCCTCGTACGCGCGGAGGTGGTCGCGGACGCCGAGGTACCGGCCGTCGTGGAGCTCGAACGTCTCGTCGAGCCACCTGCCCCCGGTCGGGCCCTCGACGTACGAGTAGCGGAGGGAGCTGCGCGCGTCCCGCCAGTCGCGGGCGACGAACTCGCGGACCTGGTCGCCGTCGTCGACCGTCGCCGCCGCCTCGTCGGGGGACGTCTCCTCCCAGTCGCCGGCCGCGTCGCCCTCGATGGCGGCCCGCGTCGCGTCCGCGTCGGCGTGGACCACGAGGTTGATCGCCAACGTCCGCCCCTCGACGCTCCGGCTCCGGCTCGTGTGCGGCCAGAGCCGGTAGTCGCCGTCGACCGCGATCAGGCTGTCGCCCGCGACGTCGCCGGCCGCGGGCTCCGCGGCCGGTCCGGCGGAGAACCCGGAGAGTGCGAGCCCGGCGACGACGACGGCGAGGAGTGCGGCGACGGCCGCCGTCCGGTTCATGCGCCGCACCTGTGGCTCGGGGGATAAACCTGTTCGGGGGAGACCGCCGACCGAAAGCGGCCGAGCGCCGTCGCGGCGCTCACCACGTCTCGACGACGCCGTCGCGGACGTCCTCGGCGCACCCCTCGCAGTCGGGGTGGCCGGACGCGAAACAGGCCGGTCGCCCCTCGTCGTCGACCGGCACGGTCCGGCGCTCCGCGTGGCGGCGACAGACGATGCGCGCCGCGCCGGACTCGTCGGTCGGGAGGTCGAACCGCGCCGCGGCCGCCGCGTCGCCCTCGGGGTCGTCGCGTCCCTCGGCGTAGGCGCGCCTGGCCTCCTCGAACTGTTTGCCCGCCTTGCGGAGCTGTTGGCGGATGACGCGTTCGAGCCGGTCGTCCATACCGGCCGTTTCGGCGCGGCGGATATAGGTCCGTTGGCGGCGCTGGGTGCTGCCAGCGCGACGGGCCGGGAGATCGTCGCCGCGGTCGGCGAGCGCGAGCCTCGAGGGACCGCCGCCCCGGGAAAGCTTGATGAGACGGCCGAGCGATCGCTCGGGCATGTCCGACGACTGCGTCTTCTGTTCGATCGTCGCCGGCGACATCCCGGCGCGCACCGTCTACGAGACCGATTCCGTGCTGGCGTTTCTGGACGCGAACCCCCTCGCCCGCGGGCACACCGTCGTGATTCCGAAGCCGCACGCGCAACGCGTCGGCGACCTCGACGCCGACCTCGCGGGCGACCTGTTCGACGCGGTCGCGTCCCTCACGCCGCAGATCGAGGCCGCGGTCGACGCCGACGGGGCCAACGTCGGCGTCAACGACGGCGAGGCGGCGGGTCAGGAGATCTCGCACGTCCACGTTCACGTCGTCCCGCGGTTCGAGGGCGACGGGGGCGCGCCGATCCACGCGGTGGCGGGCGAGCGACCGGTCTTCTCTGAGGACGAGCTCGACATCGTCGCCGACGAGGTCGCGTCGGCGATAGACGGGTAGGGCGCTGTCGACGGCCGCGCGGTGGCTCGGTTTCGCGATTTTTAAGACCGGGCTCCGGCGAGGCCGGGACATGCAGGCGACGACGCTCGCGCTGGTCGGGGCGACCGGCGGCGCGGGGACGACGCGGACCGCCGTCGAGCTGGCGGCGATGGGCGCGCGCGACGGCGACGACGTGGCGGTCGTCGACGCCGCGTTCACGACGCAGGGGCTCTCCGAGTACGTGACCGGACGCATCGACCCCGACCTCACCGCGCTGCTCACCGACGACCCGGACGGGCGAAGACGGCGGAGGCCGCCCGGAAGCTTGAGCGCCGGATCGACGAGGCGGCGACGACGTACGACGCGGTGGTCGTCGACGCCGCGCCGGTCGGGTCGAACGAGGCGGTCGCGGCCGCGACGACCGTCGACCGCGCGGTGGCGGTCAGGCCGGCGACGGCCCACGGGCGCGACGCGGCCCAGCGGCTCCGCGGGCGGATCGCCGACGTCGGCGGGAGCCTCGACGCGACGCTCGCGGTCGAGCGACCGGGGAGCGGTGACGGCGAGGAGGGCGACGGCGTCGTCCGCGTGCCGGCGACCGATCCCGAGGTGGCGGCCGCGCCGACCGCGGCCGATGAAGACGACGCGTACGCGCGGGCGATCGCGACCGCATACGAGACGGCGTTCGACGCGACGCTCGACGTGGAGTTTCCGGAACCGGGGCTCGTCGAGCGGTTCGCGCCCTGAATCGGGCCGGAAGGAAGGTAAGGGCGCTCAGCGGAGCCCGTCGGTGGAGCCGAGCGCGTCGCCGAGGGGGTCGTCGGCGCCGAGGCCGTCGCCCAGCGGCGCGGAGCCGGCGACCTGCGCGTCGACCGCCTCCGCGACGGGCTCGACCGGGTCGTGGGTCTCGACGTACGTCGCCAGCGCGAAGTCCGCCTCGTCGCCGCCGGTGAGCGCGACCGCCTCGCTGCGGGCGGTCCGGCCGGCGAGCCAGTCGCGGACGACGTCGCGGGCGGTGGGCGAGAGCGGGCAGACGCCGGCGACGCCGCACCGGTGGAGCGCCTTCGCGGCCGTCATCGGGGAGACGCCGGCCTCGCTCGCCGCGTCGCCGACGCTCCGCCCGGCGGTGTAGGCGTCGACGAGCGTGGCGGTCGCTTCGGGCGTACACGGGAGCGACTCGGCGTGGTCCGACAGGCGGTCGACGAGCGGCGTCTCCGTGTCGTCGGCGAGGGCGACACCGCGGTCGCGCTGGCGGGCGGTCACCTCGACCCCCGCCGCGATCTCCGACAGCGTCATGCGGATCGCTGTCTCGCACTGCGGGTTAAAACCACCGTACTGCGGCGCGATCGGACCCTCGATCACCGACCGATTATCGGTCGGTTCGACCGCGGCGATCCGGCCGATCGACCGCCGATTCGCCCGGGTTTAAGTAAGGGATCGGGCCGGAGTTCGACGTGTGATGAGTGACGCACGCTCGACCCGCGTTCGTTCGCCCCGGACCGAAACCGACGACGCCGCGACCGCCGACCGCGCCGGGTCCGCGGGGCGCGCCGCGACGACCGATCGCCCCGCGGCCGCCGACGAAGGACCGGCGAGCGAGACGGCGACGACCGAGGAGGCCGGCGACCGCGAGACGTGTCCGGAGTGCGGCGGCCGCACGCGCGTCGACGGCGCGGAGCGCGTCTGCGCCGACTGCGGGCTGGTCGTCGAGGCCGACCGGATCGACCACGGCCCCGAGTGGCGCTCGTTCGACGACGACGACGCGGACCCGAAGCGCACCGGCGCGCCGCTGACGCGGTCGCGCCACGACCGCGGCCTCTCGACGGAGATCGGGCGGTCGACGAAGGTGAAGGGGCGCAAGCGGCGCCGGCTCGCGCGGATGCGGACCCAGCACAACCGCGCGCAGATCTCGACGAAGCGCGACCGCAACAAGGTGTACGCGTACACCGAGATCCGGCGGCTCACGGGCGTCTTGGAGCTCCCCGACAGCGTCCGCGACGCCGCCTGCGCGCTGTTCGACTCCGCGCAGGAGGAGAGCCTGCTCCGCGGGCGCTCGCTGGAGGGGTTCGCGGCCGCCTGCGTCTACGTCGCCTGCCGCACCGCCGACGTGGCGCGCACGGTCGGCGAGGTGTGCGCCGAGGCGAAGGCGACCGAGGACGAGCACCGGGCCGCCTTCGACGCGATGAACCGCGAGCTCGGTCTCCCCATCGCGCCGAGCGGTCCCGCGGAGTACCTCCCGCGGTTCGCCAGCGACCTCGGCTGCGACACCGCCGCACCGCGGCCCGCGAGCTCGACGCGGAGTGTACCCAGCGGGAGGCCGCGGACGTGGCCGGCGTGACGCCGGTGACCGTCCGGCGGACGTACGTCGACCTCACCGAGGAGTGAGTCGAAGCGTCGCCGACGGAGAGCCGTCGGCCGTGACGGTCCGCCGGGCGGCCGCGGCGGCGTCAGCGAGGGGCGGCCGCCGCGAGAGGGAGCGGCGGCGGCCGGCGGCTGATAGCAGACAGGCGGCGTGGAGGGCAGGGAGGGCACCCCGGCCGCCCGGCGGGCGTCACGCAGTTAGATCGAGGGGCGAGAGGTAATTCTACGTTAGCCATCAACAGTACGGATAGACCGTACAACGCGGTCGAATCGGACGCATCGCGTCGTACGTGTCGACCGGTCATGCGTCGTCGACCTTGTGCTCGAACGCGAAGAAGACGCGGCGACCGGTCTCGGTGAGCCGCACGGTGTCGGAGCGCCCGACGTCTTCCAGTTCGACGTACCCCCGCTCGCGCAGCGGCGAGAGCACGTGCGTCTCCAGCGCCCGGTACTTCGCGGTCCGGCTCTCGCCGGCCTCGCGGAGGAACGAGAGGTCGCGCTCGCGCGCCCACTCGATCAGATTCCACTTGTCGGTGGTCCGGTTCTCGTCGGCGCGGTCGAGGAGCCGGCCGAGGACGGCGACCTGATCGGTCGTCGGCGCGTCCATCGGGTAGATGGGGAGGTCGACGGTGCGCTCGACGCCCTCGGTGAGCGGCTCGCTGCGGCGGTCGTGGCGGTGGCGCTCGGGCTCAACGCTGTAGGGGCGCGCGCCGACGATCATACAGGCGAGGGCGACGCCGACCGCGGCGATCCGCGGCCCCGTCGAGACGTTGCCGAAGAGCCGGTCGCCGTCCGCCGCGGCGGCGCGGTGGCGGGCGGCGACCGTCGTCGTCACGCCGAGCACGTCGTACACGTCCGCGTGCGCGACCGGGATCGGTCGGACCGCGGCGAACTCCGCGACCGTCGTCCACGCGTCCCGCTGGTAGTCGGTGAGTCCGTCGGGATCGACGCGGGTGTCGGTCGGATCGGACGCGGTGGCCGCGTCGAAGTCCACGTCGCCGCGGGCCCCGTCGCGGTCGGGGGCGTCGACGAGGAGGTAGGCGACGTCGGTGCCGTGGCGGCGGAGGGGTTCGACGATCCGGTCGCGCTCGTAGCCGAGCGGGACCACGTGGACGCGGCGTTCGGCGACGCTGGGGACCGAGGTGTCCATACCGCCGTTCCTCGCGGCGGTCTGTTAAATAGTCCGACGGCGCGCTCGCCGATCACGTGCCGTGGGTCCACGTACCACGAAAACCGTTAAGCCCGGCTGTCGCTTACGTTCGCCCATGAGCGCTGACCGGTCCGCCCTCAGGCGGGC
>UEZE01000098.1_pt1 | contig 10246 bp, 7 predicted proteins | sample 1903661 | NCBI WGS metagenome assembly UEZE01 (sample SAMEA4776352, study PRJEB27445) | saltern metagenome | biome: Hypersaline environment; feature: solar saltern; material: Pellet | place: Spain | collected 2014-08 | depth 0 m | reverse complement strand
CCGTTCGCCCCGGCCCCGATAACGAACGAGGCGGGCGAGGTGACCGCGATGCCGCTGATCAGCCCGGAGATCCGGACCGGCTTCGTGCTGGCCGGCCTCGTGGTGCTCGGGCTGTACGCGGCCTACCGGTTCGTGGCGCCGCTCCCCGAGGACCGGGGCGTCAGCCACGAGACGATGGCTGACTGAGGAGCGAGGCGCCCGGCCGCGACGTCACCGGTAGTGCTCGTCGCCGCGGGCGACGACGACCACCTTCCTTCGTTCTAACGTTCGCTGAGAGCCGTCTCCGGCTACGCCGAGTCGTCGGCGTGCGGCTCGCCTGACTCTCCAGTTCCGTGAGCGGTGCCGCCGTCGGTGCTGGCGGGGGCGGCGTCGGACGGCTCCTCGTCCGCGCCGAACGTGAACGCCGTCTCGCCCGTCTCGCCCGATCCGCCGGCGGCGGGTTCGCCGACCGAATCGCCGTCCGCGCCCCCGACAACGTCGTCCCCGGCCTCGGCGTCGGCGTCGACCTCGAACTCCTCGGTCGTCTCCCGCAGGTCGCGGGCGCGCTCGTGGAGGTCGTGCGCCTGGTCGGAGACCTCGTTGAGCGTGGCGGCCTGCTCCTCGGCGGCGGAGGCGACGGTGGTCGCCTCGGCGGTGGTCTGTTCGCTCACGCCGGCGAGGTCGTCGACCGCGCCGGTCACCTCGTTGACGGACTCCGCCTGTGCGTCCATCGCGCCGGAGATCTCCTGGACGCCGTCGTCGGCCTCGCTCACGCGGTCGGCGACGTCGGCGAGCGCGTCCTCGGCGTCCTCGACGACGTCGACGCCGTCGTCGACGCCCTCGCGGATCGCGGCCATCTCGTCGACGCTCTCGTCGGTGCGCTCGCGGAGGCTGCCGATCAGCGACTCCACCTCGGCTGCGGACTCCTGGGTCTCCTCGGCGAGCGACTTGACCTCCTCGGCCACGACCGCGAAGCCGGAGCCGGCCTCGCCGGCGCGGGCGGCCTCGATCGAGGCGTTGAGCGCGAGCAGGTTCGTCTGGTCGGCGATCTCCGATATCGTCTCGACGATCTCGTCGACCTCCGTCATCTCGGCCTCGAGGCGCTCTATCGTCTCGGCGGCGGACTCGGAGCGCGCCTCGATGCCGTGGAGCTCCTCGACGGCGTCGGCGGCGGCCTCGCGGCCCTCCTCGGTGAGCGCGTCGGCCCGCCGGGAGGTAGTCGCCACCTCGTCCGCGGAGGCCGCGACCTCCTCGACGGTCGCCGACATGTCCTCCATCTCGCCGGCCACGTCCGCGAGCTGGCGGCTCTGTCGCTCCGCGCCGGCCGAGATCTCGTCGACCGCGTCGCTCGTCTCCCGGCCGGCGGCCGCGGCCTCGTCGGTGCCGTCGGTGACCGCGTCGCTCCGCTCGGCCACCTCGACGGCGAAGGCGTCGACCTCCGCGATCGCGGCCTCCAGCTCGTCCATCGCGTCGTTGAACTCGTGGGCGATCGTGCGGAGCGCCTCGGGGTCTTCGGGGTCGGCGCGCAGCCGGGCGGTGAGGTCGCCGTCGGCGCAGGCGGCCATCGTCCGTCCGAAGTCGTCCGCGCGGGACTCCAGCCGGTCGGCGAACGCCTCGCTCTCCGCCTTCGCCTCCTCGGCGCGCTCGCGCTGGTCCTCCACCGTCCGTATCTGTTCGCGGAGCGAGTCGCGCATGGTGGCGAACGCGCCGGAGAGGTCGCCGAACTCGTCGCGCCGGTCCGTGTGGAAGTCGACGTCGAGGTCGCCGTCGGCCAGCGCCGCGGCCCGCCCGCGGAGCTGGTTCAGCTCGACGACGGTCCCCCGGCCGAGCGTCACGCCGACGAGCCCGAGCCCGACGACCGCGACCCCGACGATGAGGAGCAGGTTCCGCCCGATCATCCCCGAGAGGGCGTACGCCTCGGAGAGGGGGACGTGCGTGGCGACGTACCACTCCTCGGTCTCCAGCGGCGCGTACGCGACGAGGTACTCGCCGCCGTCGGCGAACGTGAACGTCGCGGACGGGAGGAAGCCGACGGCGCGCTCCTCGCCGAACAGCGTCGACCGGACGTCGGTGTCGTAGCGCACGCCGGCGACGTACTCGCCGTTGCTCGCGGCGATCCGCCCGTCGGGCTCGACGACGGTGGTGAACGCGCTCTCGGTCGGCTGCCGGAAGTCGGCGGCGGCCGGCGCGAGCGTGACCTCCATCACGAGGTAGTCGCGCAGCGGCGTCGAGGTGACGTACGCGAACCGCCGCTCGCCGTCGACGGTGTACGTCTTGCTGGTGTACACCTCGTCGGAGAACAGGAGGTCCTCACCGAACCAGGCCTGCGATGTCACCGTCTCGCCCCCGTCCTCGTCGCCGGTGGTGGCGACGACCGTCCCCTCGTCCCGGTCGACGAAGTGGAAGGCGGCGACGCCCTCCGGGGCCCGCGAGAGGTGCGACGCGAGGTAGCTCTCGACTTGGTCGGACTCCTGCGAGAACGCGTGGTTGTCGGCGACGTCGCTGACGAACGTGCGGCGCTCGCTCAGCCAGCCGTCGAGCTCCGTCGCGCTCAGCTCCGCGACGGCCGTGTAGTCGCCCTGCGCGTTCGATTCGAGCTGCTCCGTCGTCTCGGCGTAGGTGACCGCCCCGACGGCGCCGATCGCGATCACGACGACGACGAGGGCGACGACGAACTTCGCGAGGTAGCTCCGCGCCACGGCGTCGGGCGTGACGCGCCGCAACACCCGTTCCAGAGAGGTATCGGCCATTATCATCAGGCGGTCGACACTGACTCTTTAATCCACCCCCGTCGATATCCCTCGTGATAATCAGGCGGTCTCGGGCGCGACGACCGCGTAGCAGTTCCCGCTCGAAATCTCCGAGCGGCGGGTCGCGAGGGCGCTCGCGGAGAGGTCCGCCGCGAACTCCGCGGGCGAGTAGATGTGATAGTAGCGCGGGACGGTCTCGCCGCCCGGCAGCGTCCAGTCGACGGTCGTGTCGAACCCCTCGTCGCTGTCGAACCGGTCGTGGGCCGTGCTCCACGCGCTGACGAGCGCGACGCCGCCCGGCGCGAGGACGCGCGCCAGCTCGTTCAGGCTCTCGACGCGGGCCGCTCGGGGCGAGAGGTGGTGGAGCGTGGCGACGTACACCGCGAGGTCGACCGCGTCGTCGCGCACCGGTAGCGCGGCCGCGTCGCCGTGGACGAACGCGCTCGCGTCGGCGAACCCCCGCTCGCGGGCGCGCGCCGCCGCCTCGTCGAGCAGTCCGCTGCTGAGGTCGACGCCGACCGCGACCTCGGCGCGCGCCGCGAGCGCCTCCGTGTGCCGGCCGTTCCCGCAGCCGACGTCGAGCGCGACGGTCCCCGACCGGCCCTCTAGGAACGACTCGACCTCGGGCCACGCGTACTCCCGCGTCTTCGAGAAGTGCGCCGCGATGCGGTCGTACGTCGACTGCGGATCGCCGGTCGACTGCGGGTCCATACCGGGGCCTCGGTCGCGACGGGTATATGCCGACCGGACCGTCACACCACGCCGATCGCGACGAACGCGACGAGCGTGAGCGCGAGCAGCACCACGACGTGTTTCACGCCGTCGCGCACCGACCCCTCGCCGAGCTGGCCGGCGACGAGCCCGGAGCAGACCGCCTGGATCGACGCGGCGTGGAAGAACAGCTGCTCGTAGGCGTCGACGTCGATGTCGCCGATCCCGTCCGTGATTCCCCCCGGGCCGCCGGGCACGCCGGCCCCCGCGTCCGGGAGGCTCTCGCCCGTCCCCGGGACGCCAGCCGCCTCGATGGCGGGGATGAACGACACCGACAGCGCCGCGATGATCCCGAGGAAGACGAGGAAGGAGATGTAGATGACGATAAGGTAGGTCAACATCACCTGCCGGCGCTCGCGCCGGAGCGACCAGGTCGCCCGGGACTCGTCCGCGGCGATCCGGAGGACTGGTCCGATATCACCGCTCGCCCGGATCGCGTTGGTGACGAGGGCGACCGCGCGGGACATCATCGGCGACCGAACGCGCCGTTCGAGGCGGCGCAGCGCGGTGGAGACGTCCGCGCCCCAGTCGCCGACCACGGCGGTCCCCGCCTCGTTGACGCTGGCGAGCCGGTCGAGGAAGTCGGGCACCGCGGACTCGATGCGCCGGACCCGGCGCTTGCCGAACTCGTAGGCGACCGCGTACGCCGCGAGGACGAACGCCGTCGCGGCGACGATCGGCCCGTCGATCTGGCCGACCATCTCCACGGGGGTCCCGAGCGTGACCGGGAACGCGAAGACGAGCAGCCCGGCGACCGCGACCGGGACCGCGACGAGGAGGACCGTCCGCGGCGAGGCCAGCACCGTCTCGGCCGGCGACGCGACCAGCCGCCGCACCCAGCGGAGGCGGTCGTAGACGCGGAGCCGCTCGCGGCTCTCCGTCCAGCGGTCCGTGCTGGCGGCGTTCGCGTCGACCCCGTCCGAGCCGCTCCTGGTCGCCGCTCCGCCGTCGAACCGCGGGGAGTCGCCCTGGTCCCCGGATCCATCCGTCGCGTTTCGAACCCCGGTGATCGACGGGGTGTTCGGATCGTCGAACGACGACGCCGCGACGGTCTCGGTGCCGCCGACGCCCTGCGTCACGCTGTCGACGTAGACGACGAAGCCGAAGGTGGCGAGCGGCACAGCGAGGTAGACCACGGCGCGGAGGAGCGGGAGCGTGTCCTGTAAGACGAGGCCGATAACGACGAGGATGGTGATGAAGAAGAGCGGGCCGGCGACCAGCGCCGTCACGTACGCCTCGGCGAACGTCGAGAGCAGCTCTAAGTACTGCTCCTGTTTCGCCTCCGCCTCCGCCTGATAGCGCTCGTACTGGTCGTTGAGGAACGTCGACACCGACTGCCCGGTGCCGAGGACGGAGGCGAGGTTCTCCGAGAAGTCCGCCAGGTCTTCGCTGGGCGTCCGCCGGGAGATTCGCTGGAGCGCCGTGAGCGCGTCGGTGCCGAAGGCGTTCATGTCGCGGACCGCGACCGAGAGCTCCGTGGCGGCCTCGCCGTACACCGCCTCGTTCTCCGCGAGCGTGTCCATCACTCGCGGGAACGCCATCCCCGAGCGCGAGAGCGCGTACATGAACGCGACCGTCCGCGGCAGGGTGGCGTCGATCTCGGCCCCGCGGGCGTGAGCGCGCTGGTCGAGCAGCTGCCAGCGGGCGACGTACGCGCCGAGCGCGAGCCCGGAGCCGACGGTGGCGGAGACGACCGTAAGCAGGACGAAGAGCCGGCCGAGTCCGAGGTCGGCCAGCCGGGCGACGACCGCGACGAACTCGAACGCGCTCGGGACCGCCTCGCGGATCGTCGCCTCGCCGACGTCGAGCGCGGCGAGCAGGGCGCCAGCCGCGTACACGCCGATCACGCTGCCGGCGACGCCGAGGACGGCGGCGTACAGCAGGGTCCGCGAGGCGTACACGCGGTGGGTCGTCCCGGCGACGTGAGCCGCGCGCATCCGGTCGCGCTGGGCCCGCCGGCGCGCCTCGCTCTCGCTCACGTAGTCGCCGAACGCCGACAGCGCGACGCGAGTGACGAACAGGTCGGCCCGGTCGTCGACGAGCGGGACGGCGAGCGCGAGGCAGGCCGCGAGCGCGGCGGCGAGCGGGAGGTACTCGATCATCGGTCCGCGGCGTCTGGGTCGACGCCGTCGGCGGCCCCGGGACCGCGGTCGGCCCCGTCGCCCGCCGCGACCGCGTCGCCCTCGTCCGCGAGGTCGTCGGGGTCGACGCCGTCGGCCGCGCTCGCGCGCTCGTCGAGCTTGTTCATCACGCGTTCGGGGTCGGCGTAGTACTCGTTGACGAGGGCCGTGAAGGTGCGGTAGTCGTCGATCCCGAGCGCGGAGAGCAGTTCGATGAACCGCTCGCGGCGGCGGACTTCCCGGAGCAGCTCAGACCGAGACCAGCCGCGGTCGTCGGCTATCTCCTCTAACAGCGAGGAGTCGTTCCGCCGGAACGTGTCGGAGTCCGGCACCCACTCGAACGCCGAGGAGTAGTCGAGCTCCCCGGTCCGCTGGTCGATGCCGCCGATCTCGCCTATCGTCTTCGCGCGGCGGACGCGCTCGTCGTCGGCGCGCGTGAGCGTCTGGACCGAGAGCATGTCGAGCGACTGGACCATCGCGCGCGGCACGTTGATCGGCTCGTTCTCCAGCCGGTTGATCACCGTCTCGATCGAGTCCGCGTGCATCGTCGAGAACGTGGTGTGGCCCGTGTTCATCGCCTGGAACAGGGTGATCGCCTCCTCGCCGCGGACCTCGCCGACGATGATGTACTCGGGGCGGTGGCGCAGCGCCGAGCGCAGCAGGTCGTACATGTCGATGTCCGTCCCCTCGTACCGGCGCTCGCGGGTGACCGCGGAGAGCCAGTTGTCGTGGTACAGGGAGAGCTCGCGGGTGTCCTCGATGGTGAGCACCTTCGCCCGCGGCGGGACGAACATCGACACGGCGTTCATCGAGGTGGTCTTCCCGGAGGCGGTGCCGCCCGCGAAGATGAGGCTCTTGTTGTGCTCGATACAGAGCCAGAAGTACGCCATCTGCTCGACGGAGAAGGTGCCGTACTCCACGAGGTCGACGGGCGTGAACGGGTCCTCCGCGTACTGGCGGATAGTGAACGCCGAGCCGCGGGGGGTCACCTCCTCGCCGAGCGCGAGCTCGGCGCGCGACCCGTCGGGGAGGGTCGTCTCGACGATGGGGTCGCCGACCGAGACGTGCCGGCCGGACTGCTGGGCGAGCCGGATCACGTAGCTGTCGAGCGCCTCCTGCCCGAAGGAGACGTTCGTCTCGATGTCGGTGTACTCGTCGTGGTAGACGAAGATCGGGAGGTCGTAGCCGTCACAGGAGACGTCCTCGATGTGCCGGTCGTTCAGGAGGGGGTCGACCTTCCCGTAGCCGCGGAAGTCGCGGTAGAGGTAGTACGCGAGCGCGTGGAACGTGTCCATTCCGACCTCGACGCCGTACCCCTCCAGCAGCGCCTCCAGCTCGGTCCGGAGCGTCTCCTCGTCGGTCTTCCCGGCGCCCTCGCGGTACAGGAGCGGGTCGCGGATGTCGTCGACGACCCGGGCGAGGAGCTCGCGCTCGAACGCGTCGAGCTCGGGCTCGACCGCGTAGTAGCGGTGCTCGCTCTCGGGCTCGTCGTAGGTGATCACGACGTACGCGTACGGCGCGTTCACCCAGTACCGGTCGACCTCGCGCTCGTCCGCCGGCACGCTGAACGACGCGAGCGGGCCGTCCTCGCCCGGGCGGAACGGGCGGACGTCGAGCGTCGACCCCTGGAGCAGCTCCCACGCGTCCGAGAGTCGCCGCTGGAGGGCCTCGATCCGGTCGCCGAGGTCGCTCCCGCCGGCGTCACTCGCCATGGATACCGACGTGTAGAGCCGGGGGGAAGTTAAACTACCCCCGACGATTATCACGAGCGACATCGACGGCGTCGTCGACCGCGCGGCCGCGAGCCGCGTCCGCCAGCGAGCCGTGTGCGCCCACGAGTCGCGTCGCTGCGCCGCCGATCCGCCCGTTACGTTGATACGGCCGGGCCGCAAAGCAGTGAGTACGAAATGCGGCGTGACTACTTCGATTTGGCCGTCGAGGGCGTCGGAGACGGTGCCGACACCCGGTCGCCCCCGCTCGTGCGGATCGACTTCCACGGGCCGGAAGAGCTCCTCCGCGAGCGACTCTCGAGAGGCGAGAGCGACGGCGTCGACGACGGCGACCTGCTCGGTGCCGACCAGATAGACGTCGCCTTCCGGCTCCGCGAGCCGCTCGGCGAGGCGGACGACCCGGAGGGCGTCGTCGGCGTCACCAACCGGTTCACCGGCGACTTCGTCCTCGAACTCAACGAGACCGCGACGGACGTCCTCCCCTTCATCCACGCCGCGCGCGACGCGACCGACGACGGCGACGCGCAGTACCGCGTCGAGATCGACGTCGACGGCGAGCGCCTCGTCGACTACGACAAGGACACCTTCCTCGTGTACGACCACGAGGGGAACCTGCTCCGCAGCGAGAGCCTGATCCCCTCCGGCGTCGAACTGTAGCGGCCGCCGCCGCGGCCGGGCCCTCCCCCCGACGCTCAGAGGCTGACGCTGTCGGGCACGAACCGCACCGCGTCGCCCGGCCGGAGGTCGAACGCGCCGTCGCCGCGGCCGTCGTTCACGTCACACTCCGCGTAGCCGTGGCTCCCGACGGTGACGAGCCGCTCTCCGGGGTCGACCGCGCCGAACGTCTCCGCGACCGGCGTGAGGTCGCCGTTCACGCGGATCCAGTCGCGGTCGCGGACCAGGTCGCCGGGCACGTTGGTGATCACGTTCCCGAACCGGTCGATCGCGAGCACCTCGCCGTCGACGGCGATCACGTCGCCCTCGTCGCGCTCGATCGACGGCTCTGGGAAGCGGATGTCCGCGGGGTCGCTCGCGGGCGCGAGGTCGTCGAGCCCCGCGAGCGCCGCGGCGACCGCGTCGGCGTCGAGCGCCCCGTCTCCCGCGGCGTCGGCCGCTCCCCCTTCCGCCGATTCCGCGGCGTCGTCGAGCGCCGTCCGGACGCGGGCCGCGACCGGCGCGAACACGTCGCGGCCGTGGAACGTCTCGCTCGCGGGGTCGTCGACGGCGACGGTCCAGACCTCGACGTCCGACTCGTCGGTCGCCAGCGCCCGCGCCGGCGGCATGGCGAGGCCGTTGTCCGGGGCGACGACGACGTGTTCGCCGGCGCGGACGACGAGGGCGTCGCGGTCGGTCCCGACGCCGGGGTCGACGACGGCGCAGTGGACCGCTGGGGGAAACTCCGGGAGGACGAACCGGAGCCAGAAGGCGGCGGCCCGCGGGTCCCCGCGCGGGAGGTCGTGCGCGACGTCGATCAGTTCGGCGTCCGTGTGCCGGCGGATCACTCCCTTCATCGCGGCCGGGTACGGCGAGCCGAAGTCCGAGGTGAGCGTGATCATGGCCGGAACGGGGGTCGGCGGGCGGTTAAAACGACCGGGCGGCGACGGCGCGTTACGCGTCGGAGGGCTCCTTCCCCAGCGTGTCGGTCTCGGCGATGCGGCGGATGCGGTCGACGCCGTCGACCTCCCGGATCACGTCGACGACGGCGTCGGGGACGAGGCCCTCCCACTCGCGGCCGCGGATCATCCGCTCGCGGAGCTCTGTCCCCTCCAGCACGTCGCGGCGGAACATCGGGGACTGGCGCACCTCGACGCCGGCCTCCTCGAACAGGCGGACGACGAGCGGGTTGTTCGAGTAGGCGACGTCGAACCGCGGGGTCATGCTCCGGACGTGGCTCACCCACACCGAGTTCCGGTCGAGGTCCTCGATGGGGACCACGTAGGTGGTGACGTCGAGGTCCTCGACCGCCTTCGTCACCATCATGACGCGCTCGCCGGCGGTGAAGGGGTTCCGCGTGGTGTGCGAGTCGCCGGCGGAGCCGATGCCCAAGACGAGCTCGTCGACGTCCGCCGCGATTTCTTCCACCATGTGCTGGTGGCCGTCGTGGAACGGCTGATACCGGCCGATGTAGAACCCCCGCATGGATCCACGTACCGTCGCCGTCATTTATAAACCCCGTGGGAACGCCCGTGCGCCGAGATCAGCGGCTATACGCCTTCTCGACCGCTTTTACTGCCACCGGGGTGGTGTCGCTGGGGGGAGAAAGTATATCAGTAGCCGACCCGTCCTTTTCGATAGCGAAACCCGATTCTATGAGCAACGAGAAGGACACGAACGACCCCACGGCCGACGACCCCGACGAACCGTCTCACGGCGGCGTCGACGACTCGAGTCCGGCGGGGAACGGCGAGGACGCCGCGCACGGCGACCCCGAGCCCGACGACGGTCCGTCGAACGAGCCCGGCGCCGACGAGGACCCGGCCGCGGACTCCGGCGGGGAGTCGGCCGCGGACCCCGACGACGACCCCTGGGACGACGGCGTCGTGGTGGACGACGACGGGTTCGACGAGACCGAGATCGTCGGTGACGGTCCCGACGAGGACCGGAACGGCGACGGCGTCGGTCCGGTCGACGACGGCGGGATCGACGAGCTCGGGAGCACCGTCGAGGTCGAGGGAGCCGAGATAGAAGAAGACCCCGACGAGGACGACCTCCTCGGCGGGCTCAAGATCGACACGACGGCCGAACTGGAGATCCCGGACCGGCTCGTCGACCAGGTCATCGGGCAGGAGCACGCCCGCGACGTGATCATCAAGGCGGCGAAGCAGCGCCGCCACGTGATGATGATCGGCTCGCCCGGGACCGGGAAGTCGATGCTCGCGAAGGCGATGTCCGAGCT
>UEZE01000073.1_pt1 | contig 10252 bp, 10 predicted proteins | sample 1903661 | NCBI WGS metagenome assembly UEZE01 (sample SAMEA4776352, study PRJEB27445) | saltern metagenome | biome: Hypersaline environment; feature: solar saltern; material: Pellet | place: Spain | collected 2014-08 | depth 0 m | reverse complement strand
CCGACGCGGACGCGGACGGACCGACGGGCGACGGCGGGGCGACCGACGCGGACGCGGACGGACCGACGGGCGACGGCGGCGACGCGAGCGGTACGGACTCGGACGGCGGGAACACCGTGTCGGTCGCCGACGGCGATCCGACCGGCGAGGCCGCGCGGAACACGGCGCTGTCCCCGACCTGCGAGCGGTCCGCGCTTCAGGTCGTCCAGATCCAGATGAACGCGCTCCGGTACAACGACAACGCGACGAACGACGGCATCCGGACCCTCCGGGCGTTCGCGTCGCCGGAGAACAGGCAGGTCGTCGGTCCGGTCGGCGAGTACGTCGAGCTGTTCGAGACCGCCCGGTACGGCCCGATGCTCACGTACGACACCGCGGAGTACTCGGTGCCGGAGATCGCCGACGGGACCGCCGCGGTCGAGGTCGTCACGCGCGAGAACGGCACCGTGACCGGGCGCTACGAGTTCCGCCTCGTCCGGGTCGGCGGCGGGAGCGCCACCACGGACAGCTCGCTGGGCAGCGTCGACGACTGCTGGATGACCGACGCCGTGGCCGCGTCGGCGGAGTGAGCGCCGGCGTCGGGTCAGAAGCCGTCGCCGACCGAGCGGGCGTCGGCCGCGCCGCGTCTCGGTCGCCGCCGGGAACACGATTATATCCGCGCCGGCACTGGTCGGAGGCATGAGTCTCTCCCTCGACGCGACCCAGCTCGACCGCTACTCCAGACACGTGATCCTGGACGACGTCGGTCCGGAGGGGCAAAAGCGACTGCTCGACGCCAAGGTCCTCGTCGTCGGCGCGGGCGGGCTCGGCGCGCCGGCGATCCAGTATCTCGCCGCCGCGGGCGTCGGCACGGTCGGGGTCGTCGACGACGACGTCGTCGAGCGCTCCAACCTCCAGCGACAGGTGATCCACGGCGACGGCGACGTGGGCCGGAAGAAGGTCGACTCCGCCGCCGACTTCGTCGCCGACCTCAACCCCGACGTCGACGTCGAGCGCCACGAGCTGCGGCTCGACGCGAGCAACGCCCGCGAGCTGATCGCGGCCCACGACGTGGTCGTCGACTGCTCGGACAACTTCGCCACCCGCTACGTGGTGAACGACGCCGCCCGAATCGAGGGGGTCCCGGTCTCGCACGGGGCCATCTACAAGTTCGAGGGGCAGGTGACGACGCTCTCGCCCGACGGCCCCTGCTACCGCTGTCTGTTCCCCGAGCCGCCGGAGCCCGGGACGGTGCCGGACTGCGCCAGCACCGGCGTCCTCGGGGTCCTCCCCGGGACGGTCGGCTGCCTCCAGGCGACGGAGGCGGTGAAGCTGATCATGGACGTCGGCGACCCGCTCGTCGGTCGCATGCTGTTCTACGACGCGATGGACCTCTCCTTCGAGACGGTGCCGTACGCGCGGAACCCGGACTGCCCGGTGTGCGGCGACGACGGGATCGACACCATCGACGGGATCGACTACGCCGCCGGCTGTCAGATCGACGCCGCCTGACGGCCTCCCCTGACCGCGCTCACAGCGACCGGTCGGCCATCGCGGTCCCCGCGGTGACGCCGCCGTCCCCGTCGACGAACCCCGACTGCGCGCACCACCGGCAGTACCGGTAGCCGGCGCGGTTCTCGGCGCCACAGTGTCGGCAGACGACCGTCTCCCCGTCGGCGTTGAGCGGCGGCGGGCCGTCCCCGTCGTCGGTCTCGTCCGCTCCGTCGGGCTCCGGGTCCCGGTCGATCGCCAGCGCCGGTCCGACCTCGCCGTCGCCGTCCGCGTCCGACGACCGGGTCGCGACCGACCCGAGCAGCTCCGCGGGGCCGCGGTTCCGCCGGACGAGCAGCCACGTCACCGCGAGGTTGATCGCCGCCACGCCGACGAAGACCGCGGCGAGCGGCAGGAGCTGGTCTCCCGTCATGTGTGTCGTGTTACCACTCCAGCCGCTTGTGTCTGACGGTGAAACCCCCTTTCGCGTCCGGCGGGACCGCTCCAGAGTACTCTTCAGGCCGCCGGCCGAAGGGCCGCTCACATGAAGGAGACGATCCACACGGACGACGCGCCGGCGGCGGTGGGCGCGTACAGTCAGGCGACGACCGACGGCGACCTCGTGTTCACGGCCGGACAGATCCCCCTGACGCCCGACGGCGAGCTCCTCGACGACGCGTCGATCGCGGTCCAGACGGAGCGGGCGCTCGACAACCTCCTCGCGGTGCTCGACGAGGCCGGAGCGGCCCCCGAGGACGTCCTCAAGACGACGGTGTTCCTCGCCGACATGGACGACTTCGACGAGATGAACGAGACGTACGCCGGCTACTTCGACGAGTCGCCGCCGGCCCGCTCCGCGGTCGAGGCGGGCGCGCTCCCCAAGGGGGCCGGCGTCGAGATCGAGGCCGTCGCCGTCGTCGAGTAGATGAGCGACGGCGAGGGCGGACCCGACGCCGGGGGTGGCCCGGACGACGCGCCCGGCTCCGACGACGGTCGCGCGGTCGGCGCGCCCGCCACGCCGCGCGTCAGGGCGCGGTCCGCGGCGCTGTGGGGCGCCGTCGGCGGGTTCGCCTTCCTCGCGCTCGCGCAGGGGTATCGGCTCGTCGGTCCCGGGTCGCTGCCGGTCGGCTTCGGTGGGACGGTGCTCGTCGCGGTCGCCGTCGCGGTCGCGTCGGCCGGTCTCTCCTACGTCGCCGAGGCGCGACTGCGAGCGAAAAGAAGGACTTAACAGTCGCACCGGAGTAGCACGGAGTGAGCCAGGATGGCCGAGTGGTAAGGCGCACGCCTGGAAAGCGTGTTCCCATCCGGGATCGGGGGTTCAAATCCCTCTCCTGGCGCTTCGCTGTCGCAACAACGAGCGAGGAGCGACAGCGACGAGCGAGTACCGCGACAGCGAAGCGCCTGCGGATTTGAACCAGGGAGCGAAGCGAGCGGAACGACTGAGGTTCAAATCCCTCTCCTGCCGTTCTGTCGACGCCGACTACGGGCGAGGAGCGACAGCGACGAGCGAGTCCGGCGTCGACGAACACCTCCAAAGCCCGGGCCGCCTCGCGGCTGCCCCTTCGAGCCTCCCTCGACCACACAGCACCGCACCTCAAACCTCCCCAGCCTCGTCGCTGGCGGCCGACGCCGCCAGCGACTCCAGCGAGAATCGAATATTCTCCGGCAGTCGGGCGTGGCCCGACGACCTCGCGCGTGCTGGCTTCGCGGCCGCCCTCGGCGGCCGCTCGCAGGCACGCACCACCACATCGCCTTCTGACAAGCAACCGTGGTCGCTTCCGGGCGTTCGACTCTCATATCCTCGTAGTCGGTCGAATACGCGCCGATAACGTCCGATTCGGTCGCCTCGGACGCGTTCGCACACCGACACAAGATTCATATGTGTGGGTATTGTTGACACGGGTGACGATGCCAGACACGAAATCGGGCCGCGAGCGGAAAGGGAGGAACAAGCGCCGCCAACTCGAGAACCACCTCGCACGGCGCGAACTCGACGCGGACGACGAACCGCCGGAACCGTACGAGGAGGGGACAGACGCGGAGTTCCTCGCCGAGTCCGACGACGCGGCCCGGTGACCGGTCGCGTCCCGACCTCGTTTTCCATACCCCTTTCTCCCCGCGCCTGCCGCTGATCTCGCGTCGCGAAAGCTTTAGACGGAGGAGCGGCCTATCTCGGCGCAATGAGTCGCGGCCCCGAGCTGATCATCACGGAGAAAGACAACGCGGCGCGGCGCATCGCCGACATCCTGAGCGGCGAGTCCGCCACCGCGGACCGGATGAACGACGTCAACGTCTACGAGTGGGGCGGCAAGCGGTGTATCGGGCTCTCCGGCCACGTCGTCGGCGTCGACTTCCCCGCCGAGTACAACGACTGGCGCGACGTGGAGCCGGTCGAGCTCATCGACGCGCCCGTCACGAAGACCCCGACGCAGGAGGGGATCGTCGCCGCGCTCCGCCGGCTCGCCCGTAACGCTTCCCGCGTCGTCATCGCGACCGACTACGACCGCGAGGGCGAGCTGATCGGCAAGGAGGCGTACGAGCTCGTCCGCGAGGTGAACGAGGACGTCCCCGTCGACCGCGTGCGCTTCTCCTCGATCACGGAGAACGAGGTGCAGGAGGCGTTCGCGAACCCCGACGACCTCGACTTCGAGCTGGCGGCCGCGGGCGAGGCGCGACAGACGATCGACCTCACGTGGGGCGCGGCGCTCACCCGCTTCCTCTCGCTGTCCGCGCGCCAGCTCGGCGACGACTTCATCTCCGTCGGCCGAGTCCAAGGGCCGACGCTCAAGCTCATCGTCGACCGCGAGCGGGAGATCCAGGCGTTCGACCCCGAGTCGTACTGGGAGCTGACGGGCGAGCTGGCGAAATCGAGCGGCGACCCGTTCGAGGCGCGCTACTTCTACCTGAACGACGAGGGCAACGAGCGCGAGCGCGTCTGGGACGAGGCGGTCGCCGACACGCTCACCGAGGCGCTCGACGCGGCCGACGGGGCGACCGTCGACGACGTCACCCGACGGACCCAGACCGACGACCCGCCGACGCCGTTCAACACCACCGCGTTCATCCGCGCGGCGGGGTCCCTCGGCTACTCCGCGCAGCGCGCCATGTCGCTCGCGGAGGACCTCTACACCGCCGGCTACGTCACCTACCCGCGGACCGACAACACGGTGTACCCGGAGGACTTGGAGCCCGAGGAGCTGATCGCCGACCTCGGCGACTCACCGACGTTCGGCGAGGACGCCGCGAGCCTGCTCGACGACGACCGCGACATCGAGCCCACCGAGGGCGACGAGGAGACGACGGACCACCCGCCGATCCACCCCACCGGCGAGCTTCCCGCCGCCGCTGACCTCTCCGACGACGAGTGGGAGGTGTACGAGCTGATCGTCCGCCGGTTCCTCGCGACCTGCGCCGACCCCGCCACCTGGGAGCGGCTCCGCGTGGTCGCGCTCGCGAACGGCGAGGCGACGCCCATCGCCGAGCGCGCGGACGGCCTCGCGGCGCTCCGCGACGCCGAGGACGCGGCGAAGCCGGGCGACCTCGCCGCCGACGGCGGGCTGCGGCTGAAGGCCAACGGGAAGCGATTGCTGGAGGCCGGCTACCACGAGGTGTACCCGTACCGCTCTAGCGACGAGCGGATCGTCCCGGACGTCGAGGTCGGCGAGACGCTGGCGCTCTCGGACCGCACCACCGAGGCGAAGGAGACCCAACCCCCGCGGCGCTACGGGCAGTCACGCCTCATCGAGGAGATGGAGAAGCGCCAGCTCGGGACGAAGGCGACCCGGCACCGGACGATCGAGAAGCTGTACGACCGCAACTACGTCGAGAGCGACCCGCCGCGGCCGACGCGGCTCGCCGAGGCGGTCGTCGAGGCCGCGGAGGAGTTCGCCGACCGGATCGTGAGCGAGGAGATGACCGCCCAGCTCGAACAGGACATGGCGGCCATCGCGGCCGGCGAGAAGGCGTACGACGAGGTGACCCAGGCGTCCCGCGAGCTGCTCTCGCGCGTGTTCGACGACCTCACCGACTCCCGCGAGGCGGTGGGCGACCACCTCCAGACGTCGCTGAAGGCGGACAAGACCCTGGGCCCGTGTCCGGAGTGCGGCTCGGACCTCCTCGTCCGGAAGTCGCGACAGGGGTCGTACTTCGTCGGCTGCGACGGCTATCCGGACTGCGAGTACACGTTGCCGCTCCCCTCCACCGGAAAGCCGCTCCTCCTGGACGAGACCTGCGAGGAGCACGACCTCCGCCACGTGAAGATGCTCGCCGGCCGCAAGACGTTCGTCCACGGCTGCCCGCAGTGTAAGGCCGACGAGGCGGACGAGCAGGAGGACGAGGTGATCGGCGTCTGTCCCGACTGCGGGGAGGGCGCGGCTTCGCCGCGCAACGGGGGCGGTGAAGCCGCCGACGGCGGGGAGCTCGCGATCAAGCGCCTCCGCTCCGGCTCGCGGCTCGTCGGCTGTACGCGCTACCCCGACTGCGACTACTCGCTGCCGCTCCCCCGGCGCGGCGAGATAGAGGTCACAGACGAGCGCTGCGAGGAGCACGACCTCCCGCACCTCCGGGTCCACTCCGGCGACGAGCCGTGGGAGCTCGGCTGTCCGATCTGTAACTACCGCGAGTTCACGGCCCGCCAAGAGGGGTCGGAACTTCAGGCCGTCGAGGGGATCGGCGAGAAGACTGCCGCGAAGCTGAAGGACGCCGGCGTCGACGGCGTCGACGAGCTCAAGTCCGCCGACCCGGACGACCTCGCGGCAGACGTCGACGGCGTGGCGGCGGACACGGTCCGCGACTGGCAGGCGGACGCCGACTGACCGCGACCGCGTCACCGACCGCTCCGGCTCCGGCGCGATTCATAAATCCATAAACACATATGCGCGGAGTGTCTCGACTACCGACAGATGGGTGACCGCGACGCGGACTCGTCGGCCGACGACCGATCACCGTCTAGCGGCGACGCCGCCGCGACCGGGATCCTCCGGGCGTTCGTCGAAGCGGTACCGACCCCGACGCTCGCCTGCGACCCGGACACGCTGGCCGTCCGCGCCGCGAACGCGCCGGCGGCCGACCTCGTCGGCCACGACCGCGGCACGCTGACGCTGATGGGCCTCCCGGACCTCGGCGAGACCGACGCCGCCGTCTCCGGCAAACCGATCGCGGACGTCGCGGGCGCCGCGTCCGCGTCCGGCTCCCCCGACTCCAACGGCGCGAACGCCGGGGTCGAGCGGTTCGAGTGGGACCTCCGGCTCGGCGACCCGGGACTCCGGGTCGACGCGGCGGTCCACACGGCGACGATCGCGGGGAGCGAGTGGCTCGTCGTCGGGCTCTCCGACGCCACCGCCCGCGTCGCCGCCGAGGCCGAGCGCGACGAGGAGCGCCGGCTCGTCGACGCGCTCGCCGACACCGTCCCGCTCGCGCTGTTCCGCTGTACGGAGGAGGGGACGCTCTCGCGGTGGAACGACCGACTGGCCGCCGACTCGGGCTACGACCCCACGTCGCTGTCCGGGCGGGCGCTCACGTCGCTGTTCGACGAGGCGACGCGGGACGCCGTCAGCGAGGCGCTCTCGCGGGTGTACCGCGACGATGAGGCCGCCACCTGCGAGGCGCGGCTGCTCACCCGCTCCGGGGAGCGACTCCCGTACCGCCTCTCCATCGGGCCGATGACCGACGGCGACCGGGTCGTCGGCGCGGTCGGCGTCGGCGAGGACCTCACCGAAGCGTCGCTGCGGGAGGAGCGGCTCGCGGTGTTGACCCGCGTGCTGCGGCACAACTTCCGGAACGACCTCAACGTGGTCACCGGGTTCACCGGGCAGGCCATCGACGCCGTCGACGACCCGGAGCTCGTCGGACAGCTCGAACGGGTCGTCGACACCGCCGAGCGGCTGCTGCGACTCGGCGAGACGTCCCGGAAGGTGGAGCGGCTGCTCTCCCAGCGGCCGTCGTCGCGACCGATCGCGCTCGCGCCCGCCGTCGACGCCGCGCTCGAATCGGTCGACCCGATGGTCTTCGCCCGGAGGCGGTCTCCGAACTCGTCGACAACGCGATCCGCCACAACGACGGCGACGAGCCGCGCGTCCGCGTGTCGGCGGCGGAGCTGCCCAGCGAGTCGTGGGTCTCGCTCGTCGTCGCCGACGACGGGCCGGGGATCCCGCCGGCCGAGCGCGCCGTCCTCACGGGCGAGGAGACGCCGCTCGACCACGCGAGCGGGCTCGGCCTCTGGTACGTGAACTGGATCGTCACCGCCGGCGGCGGGAGCCTCGACATCGTCGAGAGCAAGGCCGGCGGGAGCCGGATCGAGCTGTCCCTGCGCGTCGCCGACGCGCCCCCGATCGACGAGCAGGAGCTGTTCACCCCGGGCGACTGAGCCGACCGGCGGCGACGCGGCCGCCCCGTCGGCGCCGAGACCGGCCAGCCGCTCGCCTCACTCCACGAGCCGCAGTTCGTCGCCGACCGTCACCGACTCCGCCGCGCCCGCCGGCAGTTCTATGACGGTGTCGGCGCGGCCGCGACCCAGTCCGACGAACGGGTTGAGCCGCTCTTTCGCCGTCACCTCGCCGTCGACGAGCCACACCGCGTCGATCGCGAACGGGACGAACAGCATGTGGAGCCACTGCGTCTCGGGCTCGTCGAAGGGGAACACGAGCCCGTAGTCGTCCGGGATCGACCGCCGGAACATCAGCCCGCGGGCCTGTTCGAGCGTCGAGCGGGCGACGTCGACGTCGCTCGCGAGGACGGTCTCCGTCCGGTCGCCCGGCGCGTCGGGGCGGTGTACGAGTCGCACGCGGCGCACCTCGCCGCGGGCGAATAAATAGCCTCTCGTTCGGCGCTCAGCTCGCGCCGCCGTACGTCTCCTCGAGGTACTCGACGATGTCGTCGCTCTCGGGCATCCCCTCGACCCCGTGCTCCTCGTCGACGAGGACGGGCACGCCGGTCTGTCCGGAGACCTCCTCGACCTCGGTGCGATCGCCGTGCGAGCGCGGGACCATCACCGAGTCGTACTCCAGATCGAGGTCGGCCAGCTTCGTCTTCACCTTCGCGCAGTACGGACAGCCTTCGAGCTCGTAGAGCGTTAGATCTACCATCGCCCTTCCGTACGGCTTGGATCCGTAAAGAGGTGCGGCCGCCGATGTGCGCGGCGCGCACGGGCGAGCGAGGCCTTATCAGCGCCCACTGAGTTCGGCGGTCTTCCGGCTAGATATGTTCGAAAATGGGGGAAAACGGAGCGTTCGATTGGCGAGACGGCGGAACCGGTGGAAGTCAGTTTTCGGCCGACTTCCGGCTCGCGGGTCGCTTTCGCTCCCCGCTCGCCGTTCGAGGTTCCTTCGAAACCTCGCTTACATCGACTGCGTCAGGCGAGGCCTGACGGTCTATGGAAATCTGTCTCCGACAGATTTCACATAGCGCCGCCCATGCCGCCCATGCCGCCCATGCCGCCGCCGGGGGCGCCGCCCTCGTCGTCGCCGCCCGCCGTCGAGAGGTCGCCCGCCGAGATGATGTCGTCGATTTTCAAGACCAGGTTCGCCGCCTCGGCCGCGGAGGCGATCGCCTGCTCCTTCGCGTGGGCCGTCTCGACGACGCCCGCCTCGGCCGTGTCGACGACCTCGCCGGCGAACACGTCGAGCCCGGCGTTCTGGTCGCCCGCCTCGTGGGCCGCGCGGAGGTCGACCAGCAGGTCGATCGCGTCGAGGCCCGCGTTCTCGGCGAGCACGCGCGGGATCAGCTCGAGGGAGTCAGCGAACGCCTCGACCGCGAGCTGCTCGCGACCGGTGACGGAGTCGGCGTAGTCGCGCAGCCGGCGCGCGATCTCGACCTCGACCGCGCCGCCGCCGGGCAGGGTCCGCCCGTCGGAGACGGTCGTCGAGACCACGTCGAGCGCGTCCTGGATGCCGCGCTCCAGCTCGTCGACGACGTGTTCGGTGGTGCCGTACAGGAGGAGCGTGACGCCGTGGGCGTCCTCGCCCTCGACGTAGAACAGCTCCTCGTCGTCGTCGCGCTCGACCGAGCCGACCGCGAGGTCGTCCGCGGTCAGGGAGTCGAGGTCGGTGACGATCGGCGCGCCGAGGACGTTCTTCAGGAAGGTCAGGTCGGACTTCTTCGTGCGGCGGACCGCGAGCACGCCCTCCTTCGCGAGGTAGTGCTGCGCGAGGTCGTCGATGCCCTTCTGACAGAAGACGACGTCGGCGCCGGAGTCGACGATCTGGTCGACCTTCTCGCGGAGCTGCTTCTCCTCCTGGTCGAGGAACTTCTGGAGCTGGTCCGGGGAGTCGACGTTGACGGAGGTGTCGACGTCCGCCTCCTCGACCTCGATCGGGTCGTTGAGGAGCAGGACGTTCGCCGACTCGAAGTCGGTCGGCATGTCGTCGTGGACCGGGTCCTTATCGATCGCCGCACCGGTGAGCAGGCGGGACTCGCCCGCGGCGCGCCCGGTGCGCGTCTCGATGTTCAGGTTCGCCAGGTCGACGACGTGGGAGCCGTCGTCGGCCTCGACCGTGACGCCCTGTACCGCGCGGACGACGAGGTCGGCGAGCACGTCCTTGTCGAGCTCGGCCCCCTTGCCGGTCATGGACGTCTCGGCGACGTTCTGGAGCGTCTCGGTGTCGTCGGGGTCGACCGCCGTCGCGACCTCGTCGACCTGCTCGCGGGCGTACTCGCTCGCGAGGTTGAACCCCTTGATCACGGCCGTCGGGTGGATGTCCTGTTCGAGGAGGTCCTGCGCGTTCTTCAGCAGCTCGCCCGCGATGGCGACCGCGCTGGTCGTCCCGTCGCCGGCCTCGTCCTCCTG
>UEZE01000059.1_pt1 | contig 10274 bp, 6 predicted proteins | sample 1903661 | NCBI WGS metagenome assembly UEZE01 (sample SAMEA4776352, study PRJEB27445) | saltern metagenome | biome: Hypersaline environment; feature: solar saltern; material: Pellet | place: Spain | collected 2014-08 | depth 0 m | reverse complement strand
GCCCCCTACGGCGGCGGCATCCGCGCGCCGGAACACCACTCCGAGTCGAAGGAGGCGTTCTACGCCCACGAGGCCGGCCTGAAGGTCGTCGTCCCCTCAACGCCGTACGAGGCGAAGGGGCTGCTCGCGGCGTCGATCCGCGACCCCGACCCGGTGATCTTCCTCGAACCGAAGCTGATCTACCGGGCGTTCCGCGAGCAGGTCCCCGAGGAGCCGTACACCGTCCCCATCGGCGAGGCGGCCACGCGGCGCGAGGGCGACGACGTCGCCGTGTTCACCTACGGCGCGATGACCCGGCCCACGCTGGAGGCCGCCGAGACGCTCGGCGAGGAGGGGATCGAGTGCGAGGTCGTCGACCTCCGCACGGTCTCCCCGCTCGACCGCGAGGCGATAGTCGAGGCGTTCGAGAAGACGGGCCGCGCGGTCGTCGTCCACGAGGCCCCGAAGACCGGCGGGCTCGCGGGCGAGATCACCGCGATCCTCCAGGAGGAGGCGCTGTTGTACCAGGAAGCGCCGATCGGCCGCGTCACCGGGTTCGACGTGCCGTACCCGCTGTACGCGCTGGAGGACTACTACCTCCCGTCCGCGGCGCGCATCGAGGAGGGTATCCTGAAGGCGGTCGAATTTTAAGATGACCGCCGGAGATACACGTATGACACTCGAGGAGGAGAGGGCATGACCGTCGAGGAGTTCAAGCTCCCGGACGTCGGCGAGGGGGTCGCCGAGGGCGAACTGGTCAGCTGGCTGGTCGCGCCCGGCGACCGCGTCGAGGAGGACCAGCCCGTCGCCGAGGTCGAGACGGATAAGGCGCTCGTCGAGGTGCCGTCGAGCTACGACGGCGTCGTCGAGGAGCTGTTCGCCGAGGAGGGGGAGATGGTCCCCGTCGGCGACGTGATCATCTCGTTCCGCGTCGACGAGGACGGCGACGCCGAGGCGACCGCCGGCGACGACGCGGGTACCGAAGCCGAACCCGAGCCCGAGTCGGCCGACGAGCCGGCGTCGGAGCCCGTCACCGAGGAGCCCGACGCCGAGCCCGACACGCCCTCGGGGCGCACCTTCGCGCCGCCGTCGGCCCGTCGGCTCGCCCGAGGGGGACGCGGGGTCCGCCGACGCGGGCGGCGCGGACGACGCGCCCGAGCCGCGTCCCGCGCCGACGCCGACCGACACCGGCTCCGACGACCGCAAGGCCGCGGTCAGCAAGCGGAACGGCGATGATGCGACGGCGTCCGCCGGGGCCGCGGCGGGCGGTCCCGAGCCCGCCGGCCGCGACACCACGCTCGCGACGCCCGCGACGCGGAAGGCGGCGCGCGAGCGCGGCGTCGACCTCGACGACGTGCCGACCGACGAGACCCGCGACGGCGAGGCGTTCGTCACGGCCGAGGCCGTGAACGCGTACGCCGACGCGCTGGAGTCGACCGCCGAACCGGCGCCCGAGCCGGAGCCGGTCGACCTCGACGCCGGCGAGGCCGCCGCGACGCCGGCCGACGCGGCCGCGACCGCCGGTGTATCGGCGACGGACGCCTCCGGCTCGGGGGACGAGACCGTCCCCTACCGCGGCGTCAGGCGGACCATCGGCAAGCAGATGGAGCGGTCGAAGTACACCGCCCCGCACGTCACCCACCACGACACCGCCGAGGTCGACGCGCTGGTGGAGGCGCGCGCGGAGCTGAAGCCGAAGGCCGAGGCGAGCGACGTGAAGCTCACCTACATGCCGTTCGTGATGAAGGCGATCGTCGCGGGGCTGAAGGAGTACCCGTACCTCAACAGCGAGCTCCGCGAGGACGACGAGGAGATCGTCTTGAAAGGGGAGTACAACCTCGGCATCGCGGTCGCGACCGACGCGGGCCTCATGGTCCCCGTCGTCGAGGACGTCGACGAGAAGGGGCTCTTCGAGCTGGCCGACGAGGTGAACGACCTCGCCGCCCGCGCCCGCGAGCGCAAGCTCAAGCCCGATGAGATGAACGGCGGGACCTTCTCGATCACCAACTTCGGCGCCATCGGCGGCGAGTACGCGACGCCGATCATCAACTACCCCGAGACCGCGATCCTCGGGCTCGGGGCCATCGAGGATACTCAACGAATAATGGTCGTCGGAGACGTCACCACGGGAACGGAGGTACTGGTCATCGGCGCGGGGCCGGGCGGCTACGTCGCCGCCATCCGCGCCGCACAGGAGGGGCTCGACACGACGCTGGTGGAGAAGGACGCCTACGGCGGCGCCTGTCTCAACCGGGGCTGTATCCCCTCGAAGGCGCTCATCACGGGGAGCGGGCTCGCCCACGAGGCGGGCAACGCGGAGTTCATGGGCGTCCACGCCGACCCCGCCGTCGACATGGGGAAGATGGTCGAGTGGAAGGACGGCGTCGTCGACCGGTTGACGGGCGGCGTCGAGAAGCTCTGTAAGGCGAACGGCGTGAACCTGATCGAGGGGACCGCCTCGTTCGTCGGCGAGGACACCGTCCGGGTCGCCCACGGCGGCGACGGGCAGGGCTCCGAGACCCTCTCGTTCGAACACGCGATCGTCTCCACCGGCTCGCGCCCGATCCAGATCCCCGGCTTCGAGTTCGCCGAGGACCACGTCTGGAGCTCCGCGGACGCGCTCGACGCCGACACCGTCCCGGACCGGCTCGGGATCGTCGGCGGCGGCTACATCGGCATGGAGCTGGCGACCACGTACGCCAAGCTCGGGGCCGACGTGACGGTCGTCGAGATGCTCGACGACATCCTCGACCCCTACGAGGACGACGTGAAGCGGGTCGTCCGCGAGCGCGCCGCGGAGCTGGGCGTCGAGTTCCAGTTCGGCGAGGGCGCGAGCGAGTGGGCCGAGGCCCCCGACGGCGGCTACCTCCTCCACACCGAGACGGAGGACGGCGAGGAGTCGACGTACGGCGTCGACAAGATCCTCGTCGCGGTCGGGCGCCAGCCCGTCACCGACGGGCTCGACCTCGAGAACGCGGGGATCGAGACGGACGACCGGGGCTTCATCGAGACGGACGACCGCACCCGCACCGCGGTCGAGCACATCCACGCCGTCGGCGACGTCGCCGGCGACCCGATGCTCGCGCACGCGGCCTCGAACGAGGGGATCGTCGCCGCCGAGGTGATCGCGGGGGAGCCCGCCGCGCTCGACCGGCAGGCGGTCCCGGCCGCGGTGTTCACCGACCCCGAGATCGGCACGGTCGGGATGACCGAGGCCGAGGCCGAGGACGCCGGCTTCGACCCCGTCGTCGGCGAGATGCCGTTCAACGCCTCCGGCCGCGCGATGACGACCGGCCACACCGAGGGGTTCGCCCGGATCGTCGCCGACGAGGAGACCGGGTTCGTCCTCGGCGGGCAGATCGTCGGGCCCGAGGCGTCGGAGCTGATCGCGGAGGTCGCGCTCGCGATCGAGATGGGCGCGACCCTCGAAGACGTGGCCGCCACCGTCCACACCCACCCGACGCTCGCGGAGGCCGTGATGGAGGCCGCGGAGAACGCCCGCGGACAGGCGATCCACACGCTGAACCGCTGAGTGCGTCCCGGCCGTCGAGCGCGTCCCGAACGGACCCCTTCGGCCGCGGTAGCAAATTCACCACTCAGCGAGACATATTTGTCTCAGCTCCGTGACTTTTATTTTAATGAGAAACCCTGCCAAACAACTGTTATCAGGCGGAGGCCGGTATATAAGGACAGATGGCTAGCAGCAGTTCAGACGAGGCATTTACCGGAAAATCGAACGAAGACTGGTGGCCCGAACGACTGAGTTTGGAGATACTCGATCAGAACGGGCAGAAGTCCGACCCGTTGGAACCGGACTTCGACTACGGCGAGGCGTTTCAGGAACTCGATCTCGAGGCGGTCAAAGAGGACATCGAAGCCGCACTCACGGAGCCGCAAGACTGGTGGCCGGCGGACTACGAGCACTACGGTCCGCTCATGATCCGGATGGCGTGGCACAGCGCAGGCACGTACCGCGCCTACGACGGACGCGGCGGAGCCGCCGGCGCTCGGCAGCGGTTCGCGCCGCTCAACAGCTGGCCGGACAACGCGAACCTAGACAAGGCTCGGCGTCTGCTCTGGCCCGTCAAGCAGAAGTACGGGCGTAATCTGTCGTGGTCCGACCTGATCGTCCTCGCCGGGAACGTCGCCGTCGAGTCGATGGGCTTCCCGACGTACGGGTTCGCTGGCGGCCGCGAGGATGACTTCGACACCGACAAGGCCGTTAAGTGGGGCCCGGAGAACGAACTGGAGACCCAGAACCGCTTCGAGCGACCCGGCGAGATCCAGAAGGGGCTCGGCGCGTCGGTGATGGGGCTCATCTACGTCAACCCCGAGGGACCGAACGGACAGCCCGACCCCGAGGCGTCGGCGAAGAACATCCGGCAGACGTTCTCCCGCATGGCGATGAACGACAAGCAGACGGCGGCACTCATCGCCGGCGGCCACACCTTCGGGAAAGTCCACGGCAAGGACGACCCCGAGGAGGTGCTCGGACCGGAGCCGGAGGCCGCACCCATGGAGAACATGGGGCTCGGTTGGCAGAACGACGCCGCGGTCGAGGACGGCGAAGTCACCACGAGCGGGATCGAAGGCCCCTGGACCCAGTCGCCGACCGAGTGGGACATGGGGTACGTCAACAACCTCCTCGATTACGAGTGGGAGCCGGAGAAGGGACCGGGCGGTGCCTGGCAGTGGACGCCGAAGGACGGCGAACTCGAAGCCTCCGCGCCGGACGCTCTCGACGACGGTGAGCGGGTCACGCCGATGATGCTCACGACGGATGTCGCGCTCAAGAAGGATCCGGACTACCGGGAGATCATGGAGACGTTCCAGGAGAACCCGATGGAGTTCGGAATGGCGTTCGCCAAGGCCTGGTACAAACTGACTCACCGCGACATGGGTCCGCCGGAGCGGTTCCTCGGTCCCGAGGTCCCGGAGGAAACGATGGTCTGGCAGGACCCGCTCCCCGACGCGGAGTACGGACTTGTGGGCGACGAAGCGATCGCTCAGCTCAAGGAAGCGATCCTCGAGACGGATCTCACGCGGGCACAGCTGGTCAAGACCGCCTGGGCCTCCGCGTCGACGTACCGCGACAGCGACAAGCGCGGTGGTGCGAACGGGGCTCGGGTTCGTCTGGACCCGCAGCGCGGCTGGGAGGTCAACGAGCCGGAGAAACTGGAAACGGTCTTAGAGACGTACGAACGCATTCAGGCGGAGTTCAACGAGTCGCACGACGAGGTACAGGTGTCGCTGGCCGACCTCATCGTGCTCGGCGGAAACGCGGCCGTCGAGGAGGCCGCGGCCGACGCCGGCTACGACGTCGAAGTCTCGTTCGAGCCCGGTCGGACCGACGCGACCGCCGAACAGACCGATTCCGACTCGTTCGAGGCGCTCAAGCCGGAGATCGACGGGTTCCGCAACTACGTTCCGGACGGCGCCGACCGGCCGGCCGAAGAGCTGTTGGTCGACAAGGCTGACCTCCTGAACTTGACTCCCGACGAGATGACTGCGCTAGTCGGCGGCATGCGGGCGCTCGGCGCGACGTACGGCGACAGGAACTACGGCGTGCTTACCGACCGACCGGAGGCGCTAACGAACGACTTCTTCGCGAACCTCCTGAGCATGGAAACGGAGTGGAAGCCGTCCAACGAAGATCAGGTGTTCGAGGGCTACGACCGCGACACCGGCGATCTCAAGTGGAAGGCGACCCGTGCGGACCTGATATTCGGGTCACACTCCCGGCTCCGCTCGATCGCCGAGGTGTACGCGGCGGAAGACGGCGAAGAGAAGTTCGTCGAGGACTTCGTCGACACCTGGACGAAGGTGATGCAGGCGGACCGCTTCGACCTCGAGTAACGTCCGTCGCAGTCGGTTTTCTTTTCGAGTCGCTCGAACCGGGTAGCTCCGCCGCTCGCGTCTCGCTACGCAGGTCGTCGATCGCCGACTTCCCCCGCGGCTCACCAATTCTATATCGCGACATACAATTTACTGGCTCGATTCGCTCGGGTCGCCTCGCCTGACCGCACTCCCGACGTTCCGCCGTCTCGGCGGCGATCGACCGCCTTTTTTCCCGCCGGACCCATGCTCGCGACATGGCCGACGAGTTCGACCCGGAGAAGTTCGAGGACAAGTACGCGCACTACTTCAACGAGCTCCAGCGGGCGTACAAGAACGCGTTCAACCAGATGAACGACCGGTACGACTCGGAGCTGATCCACGGCATCGACCAGACCGTGCTCAACGAGTCGGAGCCGTTCTACGAGGACGGCGAGTTCCGCGTCGAACTCCCGGAGGACCCGCGCGAGCGCATCCGCGGCGCCGTCGCGGTCGACGACGAGACGTTCGAGGAGACCCTCGAGGAGTACGTCGAGCGGATCGAGTCCGAACTGTACCGGACGCTCGGCGTCGACCGGCCGGAGTGAGGTCCGGCGCGGCGCGTCTCCCCGCCGTATCCGGGCGAACCAAAGGCATAAGCCCGGTGCCCGCCAACTCGCGGGCATGAGCACGGACACGGCTGACGCGGACAACGAACTCCGCGAGCGGATCACGAACTTCCTGCGGCGCAACTTCCCGCAGATCCAGATGCACGGCGGGAGCGCCGCCATCGCCCACCTCGACCGCGAGAAGGGCGAGGTGACGGTCCAGCTCGGCGGGGCCTGCTCCGGTTGCGGCATCTCCCCGATGACGATTCAGGCGATCAAGTCCCGGATGGTCAAGGAGATCCCCGAGATCGAGACGGTCCACGCCGACACCGGCGCGGAAGCCGGCGCGGACGGCGACCTCGGCGGCACCAGCAGCGGCGGCGGGATGTCCCCCTCCTTCCCCGGCGAGACGACCGACGACGACGGCGACGACGAAGGCCCGCAAGCGCCGTTCTGAGTCGGCCCGGCCGACCCGAACCTTCTCTCTTTCCGCCTCGCGAGTCGCAACGCCGTTTCGCGCTGACCCGCCGTTTCGACCCGGGAGACGCCACGTTTCGGGACTAGCGTCGTTCCACGAGTCTCCCCCACCGCCGAGCGCATGTATCTCATAACGCTATATCGAATTCGGACCGCGGGCTCAACTCGGCCCGACTGAAGCCTTTTTCTCCCCGGCCGTCGTGGGGAGTTGCTATGTACCATCGCGAGGTCGAACCCACGGCGGAGTACGTCGCGCGGTTCGAGACGGGGGCCGACTGGCGCGAGGAGATCGAGTCCCTCGCCCGCGCGGAGGACGTCGAGGCCGGGTGGTTCACGGCGCTCGGGGCGGTCCAGGACGCGGACGTCTGGTTCTACGATCAGGACGAAACAGAGTACCGCTCGGTCACGTTCGACGAACCGCTCGAGGTGGCCGCCTGCGTGGGCAACGTCTCGCTCTTGGAGGGGGACGTGTTCGCACACACCCACGTCGTCCTCTCCCGGCCGAGCGGGCAGGCGCTCGCGGGCCACCTCGACTCGGCGACCGTCTGGGCCGGCGAGTGCCACCTCCGCGCGTTCGCCGAGCCGCTGGAGCGCTCGCACGACGAGGCGACCGACCTCGACCTGTGGCTGTGACCCGCCGAGCGCGTCGCCCCACTCTCGAAGCCCGATGAGACCGGACGACGAGCGCTACTTCGCGCGGATCGAGGAGCGCCTGGACGAGGCGTGGGACGTCGCGGAGACGGCCAAAGAGCAGGGTCGGGACCCCGAGCCGGAGATCGAGATCCCGATCGCCCGCGACATGGCCGACCGCGTCGAGAACATCCTCGGCATCGACGGCGTCGCGGAGCGCGTCCGCGACCTGGAGGGCGAGATGTCCCGCGAGGAGGCGGCCCTGGAGCTGGTCACCGACTTCGTCGACGGCAACGTCGGTGACTACGACTCCCGCGAGGGGAAGATCGAGGGGGCGGTCCGGACCGCGGTCGCGCTGCTCACCGAGGGGGTCGTCGCCGCGCCGATCGAGGGGATCGACCGCGTCGAGCTGCTGGAGAACGACGACGGCACGGAGTTCGTCAACGTCTATTACGCCGGTCCGATCCGCTCTGCGGGCGGGACCGCGCAGGCGCTGTCCGTGCTCGTCGCCGACTACGCCCGGTCGCTGCTCGACGTCGACGAGTACAAGCCCCGCGACGTGGAGGTCGAGCGCTACGCCGAGGAGATCGCCCTCTACGACAAGGACACCGGCCTCCAGTACACGCCGAAGGACAAGGAGTCGAAGTTCATCGCCAAGCACATCCCCGTCATGCTCGACGGGGAGGCGACGAGCGACGAGGAGGTCTCGGGGTTCCGCGACCTCGAACGCGTCGACACCAACTCCGCGCGCGGCGGGATGTGCCTCGTCGCCGCAGAGGGGATCGCGCTGAAGGCCCCGAAGATCCAGCGGTACACCCGCGACCTCGAGGAGGTCGACTGGCCGTGGCTCCAGGACCTGATCGACGGGACGATCGGGAAGGACGGGGCGGGCGACGGTGACGGTGAAGAGGCGGAGAGCGGCGACGGCGCGGAGGAGGACGAGGACGGCGACGAGGCGGAGAGCGAACCGGAGGCCGACGGCTCGACCGAGTCCGGCGCGGACGGGCCGGTCCGCGCCGACCCCTCGCAGAAGTTCCTCCGGGACCTCATCGCGGGGCGGCCCGTGTTCACCCACCCCAGCGAGGCGGGCGGCTTCCGGCTCCGGTACGGTCGCGCCCGCAACCACGGCTTCGCGACCGGCGGCGTCCACCCCGCGACGATGCACATCGTCGACGACTTCCTCGCGGCCGGGACGCAGATCAAGACGGAACGCCCGGGGAAGGCGCACGGCGTCGTCCCCGTCGACTCCATCGAGGGTCCGACGGTCCGGCTCGCGAACGGCGAGGTCCGCCGGATCGACGACCCCGAGGAGGCGAAGGAGCTCCGGAACGGCGTCGAGAAGGTGCTCGACCTGGGCGAGTACCTCGTCAACTACGGCGAGTTCGTCGAGAACAACCACCCGCTCGCGCCCGCGTCGTACGCCCCCGAGTGGTGGGTCAAGGAGTTCGAGGCGGCCGGGGCCGACGTCCGCGCGCTCCGCGACGACCCCCACGTCGACCTCGAACACCCGTCGGTCGACCGGGCGCTCTCGTGGGCCGAGGAGTACGACTGCCCGCTCCACCCGGAGTACACGTACCTCTGGCACGACGTGTCGGTCGACACCGTCGCGGCGCTCGCGGACGCGGTCGCCGCGGGCGACGTCGTCGAGGGCGTCCTCGCGATCGAGCGCACCGACGGGGTCCAGGACGCGCTGGAGTCGCTGCTGATCGAACACGCCGCGACCCCTGACGCCCTCCGGATCCCGACGTGGCGGCCGCTCGCGCGGTCGCTCGGGATCGACGACGGACTCCGGAAAGAGTGGGACGCCGCCGACCTCTCGGCGGCGGCCCGGGACTACGCCGACGGCGAGAACGCGATCCGCGCGGTGAACGAGGTCGCCCCGTTCGAGGTGCGCGAGCGCGCCCCGACCCGCATCGGCAACCGGATGGGGCGCCCGGAGAAGTCGGAGAGCCGCGACCTCTCGCCGGCGGTCCACACGCTCTTCCCGATCAACGAGGCGGGCGGCCCCCAGCGCGACGTCGCCGAGGCCGCGAACGTGATGGACGACACCGGTCGCCGGGGGCGACACGAGCTGGAGGTCTCCGACCGCGTCTGTCCCGACTGCGGCGAGCACACCTACGCCGCGCTGTGTCCCGACTGCGAGACGCACACGGAGCCGCACTACGAGTGCAACGACTGCGGCACCGTCTGCGAGCCCGACGAGGCCGGCCGCGTCGAGTGCCCGAACTGCGAGTGGGAGGTGACGGCCGCGGGGTATCAGGAGGTCGACGTCAACGACGCGTACCGCACCGCGCTGGAGACGGTCGGCGAGCGCGAGTCCGCCTTCGAGATCCTCAAGGGCGTCCAGGGGCTCACCTCGCGGAACAAGACGCCGGAGCCGATCGAGAAGGGCGTCCTCCGCGCGAAGAACGGCGTCACGTCGTTCAAGGACGGGACGGTCCGCTACGACATGACGGACCTCCCCGTCACCGCGGTCCGCCCGGAGGAACTCGACGTCACCGCGGACCACTTCCGCGAGCTCGGCTATGAGACCGACGTCGACGGCGAGCCCCTGCGCCACGACGACCAGGTGGTGGAACTGCGCGTCCAGGACATCGTCCTCTCGGACGGCGCGGCCGAGCACATGCTCAAGACCGCGGACTTCGTCGACGACCTCCTCGAACAGTTCTACGGGCTCGACCGCTTCTACGAGGTGAACGAGCGCGACGACCTCGTCGGCGAGCTCGTCTTCGGCATGGCGCCGCACACGAGCGCCGCGACTGTCGG
>UEZE01000186.1_pt1 | contig 10679 bp, 9 predicted proteins | sample 1903661 | NCBI WGS metagenome assembly UEZE01 (sample SAMEA4776352, study PRJEB27445) | saltern metagenome | biome: Hypersaline environment; feature: solar saltern; material: Pellet | place: Spain | collected 2014-08 | depth 0 m | reverse complement strand
GGAGGGCCCGACGCCCGTCTCCGCGCTCATCCACGCCGCGACGATGGTCGCGGCCGGCGTCTACCTCGTCGCGCGGATGTACGGCTTCTACGTGCTGACCCCGACGACGCTGGCGGTCATCGCCTTCATCGGCGGCTTCACGGCGCTGTTCGCGGCGACGATGGGGCTCGTGAAAGACGAGCTGAAGCAGGTGCTCGCGTACTCCACCATCTCGCAGTACGGCTACATGATGCTCGCGCTCGGCTCGGGCGGGTACGTGGCCGCGGTCTTCCACCTGACCACCCACGCGTTCTTCAAGGCGCTGCTGTTCCTCGGGGCCGGCGCGGTCATCATCGCGATGCACCACAACGAGGACATGTGGGACATGGGCGGGCTGAAGTCGAAGATGCCCGTCACCTACTACACCTTCCTCGCCGGGTCGCTGGCGCTCGCGGGCATCTTCCCGTTCGCTGGCTTCTGGTCGAAAGACGAGATCCTCTACGAGGCGCTCGTCCACGGCCTCAACGACCCGCTGCTGCTCGGCGGCTACGTCATGGGACTGCTCGCGGTGCCGGTCACCGCGTTCTACACCTTCCGCATGGTGTTCCTCACCTTCCACGGCGAGCCGCGGAGCGACACGGCGCGCGACCCCGTTCCCGTCCGCTGGAACGTGAAGGGACCGCTGACGGTCCTCGGTTCGCTCGCGGTCGTCACCGGCTTCATCAACATGGTGCCGGTCCAGAAGGTGCTCGGCCTCGAAGGGATCGACCTGCTGCACCTGTGGCTCGACAACCACTGGGGCGGCATCGAAGGCCTCTCCTCGCACCACTACGCCGACCTGAGCCCGTACAGCAGCGGGTACCTCGTCGGCGGTGAGGTCGGCACGGTCCTCGTCGGCGCGGCCGTCTCGCTCGGCCTCGCGCTGCTCGGACTCGGACTCGCCTGGCGGCTCTACAACGTGGCGTCGCCGACGGAACACACCGCCAAGCTCGGCGGCATCAAAGACGTGCTGTACAACAACTACTACCTCGACGAACTGCAGGTCTGGCTCGCGTATCGGACGGAAGACGTCGCGGGCGGCGCGAACACCTTCGACCAGGGGATCATCGACGGCGTCGTGAACGCCGTCTCCTCGGTGAGCCTCACCGGCGGCGGACGGATCCGCCAGCTCCAGTCGGGGGTCGTCTCGCAGTACGCCGCGCTGCTCACCTTCGGCCTCGTCGCGCTGCTGCTCGTGCTCGGCGCGACCGGGGGGTGGTTCCTGTGATACTCGAAGCGCTCATGGCGGCCGCCTTCGTCGGCGCGCTGACCGTGTTCCTCGCGCCGGACGAGTGGGCGGGGCGGCTGGCGTTCGCGATCAGCCTGATCCCGTTCGTCGGGAGCCTCTACCTGTGGTCCGGCTTCGAGGCCGGCGGCAACGCGCTGCTCGGCGGCGACATCGCGTACGCGACCCAGATCGAGTGGCTCGAGGTCGGCGGTCGCAGCGTCTCGTGGTTCGTCGGGGTCGACGGGATCAGCCTCCCGCTGTTCGTGCTCACGACGTTCCTCGTCCCGCTGGCGATCGTCAGCGCGTGGACGCCCGTGGACTCGCGGCAGAGCCAGTTCTACGGGCTCATGCTGTTCATGGAGGCGAACCTGCTCGGCGTCTTCGCCGCGCTCGACTTCTTCCTGTGGTTCGTCTTCTGGGAGGCCGTGCTGGTCCCGATGTACTTCCTCATCGGGATCTGGGGCGGCCCGCGCCGCAAGTACGCCGCGATCAAGTTCTTCGTCTACACGAACGCGGCGTCGCTGCTGATGTTCATCGGGTTCATGAGCCTCGTGTTCGCACTCGGCGACTCGGTGTCCTCGTTCGCCCTGCCCGAGATCGCGCAGGCGGTCGCCGCGGGCGGCCTGGGCGAGTGGTTCGGCATCCCGCCGGACACGGTCGCCCTGTTCGCGTTCCTCGCGATGTTCCTCGGGTTCGCGGTGAAGGTCCCGATCGTGCCGTTCCACACCTGGCTGCCGGACGCCCACGTTCAGGCGCCGACCCCGGCGTCGGTGCTCCTGGCGGGCGTCCTCCTGAAGATGGGGACGTACGCGCTGCTGCGGTTCAACTTCACGATGCTGCCGGACCAGGCGTCGATGCTCGCGGTCCCGATCGCGGCGATCGCCGTCATCAGCGTCATCTACGGCGCGATGCTCGCGCTCGCACAGAAGGACCTCAAGCGGATCGTCGCCTACTCCTCCGTCTCGTCGATGGGGTACGTCATCCTCGGCCTCATCGTCTTCACCGAGTACGGGGTCGGCGGCGCGACGTTCCAGATGGTCGCGCACGGGCTCATCTCGGGGCTGATGTTCATGGCGGTCGGCGTCATCTACAACACCACCCACACCCGGATGGTCGGCGACATGGCCGGCATGGCCGACCGGATGCCGGTCACCGTCGGGATCCTCGTCGCCGGCGCGTTCGGCTACATGGGGCTCCCGCTGATGGCCGGCTTCGCCGGCGAGTTCTTCATCTTCGTGGGCTCGCTGTCCGCGCCGGCGCTCCCGTACGCGCCGGTGTTCACGCCCCGCTCGCGGTGCTTCTGGTGGCGATCATCGTGCTCGGCGTCGCGCCCGACATCTTCTTCGAGATGATCCGCGACGCTGCCTTGCCCGTGGTCGAGGGGGTGACGATCGATGGTTAACGGTCTGCCCGGCGTGACGGCGCTGCTGCCGGCGCTCCTGCTCGCCGCCACCGGTCTCGCGCTGCTGCTGGTCGACACGATCCGCCCCGACGCGCGCTCGAACACGTCGATGGCGATCGTCGGCGCCGTCGGGTCGCTCGCAGCGCTCGCGGCCACCGTCTGGCTCACCGCGACCGGCGTGGGGAGCGCGGACGCCGGCGCGGTTTACCTGTTCTCGGACGCGGTGAAGGTCGACACGCTGGGGCTGTTCTTCACGGCCATCTTCGCGTCGGTGACCGCGCTGGTGTTGGTCGCCGGTCACGACTACTTCGACGACGGCGTCAACCCGGCCGCGTTCTACTCGCTCGTGACGTTCGCCGCGACCGGCATGGCGCTGCTCGCGGTCGCGAACTCGCTCGCGGTCGTGTTCGTCGCCCTAGAGATGGTGTCGCTGCCGTCGTACGTGCTCGTCGCGTACCTCAAGCAGAACCGCGGGAGCGTGGAGGCGGGGCTGAAGTACTTCCTCGTCGGCGCGCTCTCGTCGGCCATCTTCCTGTTCGGCATCTCGCTCGTGTACGCGGCCACGGGGTCGCTCATCCTCGCCGACATCGCGTCGGCGTCCATCGAGGGGCTCACGGGCGTCCTCGGCGTCGGCATCGTGATGATGATCGGCGGCGTCGCGTTCAAGACGGCCTCCGTCCCGTTCCACTTCTGGGCGCCGGAGGCGTACGAGGGCGCGCCCGCGCCGGTCAGCGCGTTCCTCTCGTCGGCCTCGAAGGCCGCCGGGTTCGTCGTCGCGTTCCGCGTGTTCACCGAGGCGTTCCCGCTTGAGATGGCCGTGTCGGCGAACGTCGACTGGATGCTCGCGTTCGCGATCCTCGCGGCCGTCACGATGACGCTCGGGAACTTCGCGGCCGCCGTCCAGAACGGCACCGTCATGGGCGCCGCGATGGCGCACCTGCTCGTCTACGGGTTCATGAACACCGGCGCGTTCCTCTTCGTCGCGATGGCGGAGCGGTGGGGCGTCGGTCGGACCTTCGCCGACTACGCGGGGCTCTGGCGGCGCGCGCCGGTCGCCTCCGTGGCGATGGCCGTGTTCATGTTCTCGCTGGCGGGGCTGCCGCCGTTCGCCGGCTTCTTCTCGAAGTACTTCCTGTTCCAGGCGGCCATCGACAACGGCTTCGTCTGGCTCGCCGGGCTCGGCGCGATAAACAGCGTCGTGTCGCTGTACTACTACAGCCGGGTCGTGAAGGCGCTGTTCCTAGACGACCCCGCGTCGCCGACCGCGCTCGACGCCGTCGACGTGCGGCCGACGGCGCTGTACGCCGCGGTCGTCTTCGCGGCGGTCGCGACGGTGCTGCTGCTGCCCGGCTTCGGCCCCGTCATCGAGACGGCCGAGGCGGCGGCGTCCGCGCTGTTCTGACCGCCGCGGCCGACCCTCGGCCGGCGTTTCGATCCCCGACGTCCCGCCCGGAAGCCACAGATTCTCCTGCCTTCGGACCGTTCGTGGATACGTGTCTCGCACGCGCAGCTATCGGTGTCTGAACTGTCTCGATCACGCCGTCACCCGGTCGTTCGACACCTCGCACCTCTCGATGACGTGCCCGAACTGCGGGTCGTTCGAGCGGTTCGCCAACGAGGCGGTGATCGAGCGGTTCGAGTCGCTCGAGGCGTCGCCGCCGGCGGAGTTCGACTGGGAGCGGCTGGAGCGGCGGGAGAAGCTGCTCGTCGCCGAGCGCCTCGCCCGCACGGACAAGACGCTCGCCGACTTCGACGTGGCCGTCGACGAGGAAGCGGCGGACGGGCCGGCGGAGGGGGCCGACCCCAAGGCGAGCGACGCGTAGCTACCGGGCGTACAGCTTGCCGCCGACGAGGGCGGCGAGCCCGACGCCGTCGCCGGGCGTGACCGCCACGTAGGGCCGCTCGACCGGGCCGAACACGTCGACGACGCGGCCCACCGTCGAGAGCGACTCGTCGACGACGCTCGCGCCGATCCGCGGCGGATCGGCGTCCGGGTCGCCGCGGGCGATCGCGAGCCCCCCCGCGGTGCGGACGACGGTGCCGACGCGCCGCACGGTTACTCCCGGAGGACGCCGAGGTACGCGGCGATCGCCTGTACCAAGTCGTTCTTCGCGGTGTCTTCGGTCCCCTTGACGACGACGGAGCCGCGGGCCTCGAACTCCCGCGAGTAGGTGGCGTCGCGCTCGACGACGGCGTCGTAGCCGACCTGCTGGACGGCCTTCGCGATCTCGTCGACGGTCGGCGCTTCGACCGCCAGATCCGTCGGGACGCGGCGTCCCTCCGAGCGCGACAGCTCGGCGTCGAAGTAGGCGGGGTAGACGACGTTCTCGACCATATCGGATCCCCTCGCGCGCGGCGTAAGGTCGTTTCGGACCGGCGCGCAGTCGGCCGCCGGTCAGGCGGTGCGGAACTCGAAGCGGGCCCCGCCGCGCTCGCCGGTGAGCGCGTGGGCGGTCCAGCCGTGCGCCTCGGCGATCTGCTCGCTGATCGCCAGCCCGAGCCCGGTCCCCGACTCGTCGGTCGTGAACCCGCTCTCGAACACGCGGTCGGCGTCGTCGGGGAGGCCGCTCCCGTCGTCCTCGACGTAGAAGCCGGCGGGCTCGTCGCTCTCGTCTGCCGCCATCGGCCCCACCCGGACCGAGAGCGGGTCGTCCGGGGCGTCGCGCCCGTGTTCGGCGCTGTTCCGGAAGACGTTCTCGAACAGCTCGCGCAGCCGCGTCCGGTTCGCCTCCAGCGTCTCGTCGTCCTCGACGGTCAGTGTCGCGTTGCCCGTGTCGACGCCGCTCCACGCCTCGCGCGCCGCGTCCGCCAGCGAGACGGCCTCCGTCTCGCCGACCGACCGCCCCTCCCGCGCCAGCGAGAGGAGGTCGCCGACGAGCTCGTCCATCCGGTCGAGCGCGTCCGCGACCCGGTCGAGGTGGTCGACGTCTCCGGTGTCGCGGGCGAGGTTGACGTACCCCTCTGCGACCGACAGCGGGTTTCGGAGGTCGTGCGAGACGATCGAGGCGAACTCGTCGAGCCGCTCGTTCTGTCGCCGCAGCGTCTCCTCGCGCTCCCGGCGGTCGGTGACGTCGGTGTAGATGGCGTAGCCGGCCGCGTTCGACGCGTCGAGGTGGATCGGGATGACGTGGAGGATGAAGTGGCGCGGGCCGTCGGCCGTGACCCGCGTCACCTCCCGGCGGACGTTCTCGCCGCGCCGGAGCTGCTCGTTGAGGTCCTCCGCCTCCGAGCCGGCGTCGGGGGGGACGATGTAGTCGTCGATGGACTCGCCGAGCACCGTCTCCGACTCGTAGCCGAACGTCGACTCGAAGGCGTCGTTCACCTGCCGGACGATTGGCTCGCCGTCGACGTAGTCGTAGGCGATCGCAGGGTCGGGGACGTTCGTGAACAGCGCGAGCAGGCGGTCGCGCTCGGCTCGGAGCGTCTCGGTGACGGCCAGTCGGTCGAGCGTCTCCTCGAGGTGCGAGGCGAGCAGCTCCGCCAGCCGGCGGTCGACGCCGTCGAACTCCCCGTCGCCGTCGGCGGCCGCGAGCTGGAAGACGACGTCGTCGCCCACCGGCACCGTGAGGAGCGTGTCGAACCGGCTCTCGGGGTTCGGGTTCGGCGCGATGGAGACGTTCCCGGTCTGGACGGCCGTGCCGGCCACGCCGGTGCCGACGCGGACCCGGTTACAGTCGTCGACGGGCGTCCCGCTGGAGGCGACCACCGGCTCGACCCACTCGCCGTCGCGGACGGCGACCACGCTCTGGTACCCGGGGAACACCTGTTCGGCGACCGCGACGGCGGCCCGGTACGCCTCGTCGACCGACCGGACGGCGGCGAGCTCCGCCATGCCGGCGTTGAGCTGTTCCACCCTCGACGGGGTCCTGGTCGGCTCCGACCGGACGGCGGACCGCTCGCCCCGGGCGATCAGCCACGAGACCGTCTCGGAGAGCGCCTCCGGTGTGGCCGCCACCGCGTCCACGAGCGGGTCGGTCGCGACCCGCCCGGTCGGGTCGTCGGCGAACGCCACCACGGACCCGGTGCGCTCGACCGACCGGACCCGCTCGAGGCCGGCCTCGTCGACGACGACCGTCACGTCGGCCTCGGCGAGACGCCTCTCGTCGACGCCGCCTGGCGAGGCGGCGTGCGTCTCGACGTCGGCGTCCGCGGAGTCGCGGCCGTCGGGGCCGAGGGACCGCTCGACGCTCTCCGCGAGTCCGGAGCCGGCGGCGAGCACGAGGACCGACCCGCGCTCGTCCAACGCAGAAGTCACGTTGGTAGATGATAGCTTACGGCGAGAACATAAGTCTTCTTACCGGTCACCGCGAGCGGCCGATCCGGCAACACGGGCCACGTTCGTGTAATGAGCGATCTCGAAGCGGAGTACCGTCTCGACTACTTCGAGGAGGAGGGGTTCGAGCGCAAGGAGTGTCCCTCCTGCGGCGCGCACTTCTGGACCCGCGACGCCGACCGCGAACTGTGCGGCGAGCCGCCCTGCGAAGACTACAGCTTCATCGACGACCCGGGCTTCCCGGAGGAACACTCGCTGTCGGAGATGCGCGAGGCGTTCCTCTCCTTCTTCGAGGCAAACGACCACGAGCGGATCGACCCGTACCCGGTCGCCGCGAACCGGTGGCGGGACGACGTCCTCCTGACGCAGGCGTCGATCTACGACTTCCAGCCGCTCGTCACGTCGGGGCAGACGCCGCCGCCGGCGAACCCGCTGACCATCTCGCAGCCCTGTATCCGGATGCAGGACATCGACAACGTCGGCAAGACGGGCCGGCACACGATGGCGTTCGAGATGATGGCCCACCACGCGTTCAACACGCGCGAGGAGGTCGACGAGGACGAGTACGCCTACCACGGCGAGGTGTACTGGAAAGACGAGACGGTTCAGTACTGCGACGAGCTGTTCGAGAGCCTCGGCGCCGACCTCGAAGAGATCACTTACATCGAGGACCCGTGGGTCGGCGGCGGTAACGCCGGCCCCGCCATCGAGGTCATCTACAAGGGCGCCGAGCTGGCGACGCTCGTCTTCATGTGTATGGAGCGGGACCCCGACGGCGACTACGAGATGAAGGACGGGAACTCGTACTCGTTCATGGACACGTACATCGTCGACACCGGGTACGGGTTAGAGCGGTGGACGTGGATGAGCCAGGGGACCGCGACCGTGTACGAGGCCGTCTACCCCGACGCGATCGACTTCCTGAAGGAGAACGCCGGGGTCGAACACACCGAGGCCGAACGCGAGATCGTTCACCGCGCCGCGAAGCTCTCCGGCCGGCTCGACATCGACGACGTCGACGACGTGGAGGCCGCCCGCGGCGAGATCGCCGACCGGCTCGACGTCGACGTCGCATGCAGGCCGAGCGGCTCGGCTACGAGAACCGCGACACGATCCGCGAGATCGTCCGCAGCGAGGAGCGGAAGTACGAGCGGACGCTGGAGCGCGGCGCGCGGAAGGTCGAACAGCTCGCCGACGAGTACGCCGGCACCGGCGAACCGATCCCGACGGGGGAGCTGCTCGAACTGTACGACTCCCACGGGATCCAGCCCGACATGGTCGCCGACATCGCTGACGACCGCGGCGCGACCGTCGACGTCCCCGACGACTTCTACGCGCTCGTCGCCGACCGCCACGAGGAGGGCGACGGCGCGACCGGGACCGACGAGCGGGACGAGCGGCTCGCCGACCTCCCCGAGACGGAGAAGCTGTTCTACGACGACCAGGGGCGCACGGAGTTCGAGGCGGTCGTCCTCGACGTGTTGGAGGCCGAGGAGGGGTACGACGTCGTCTTGGACCAGACGATGTTCTACCCCGAGGGCGGCGGCCAGCCGGCCGACCGGGGCCAGCTCACGGTCGGCGAGACCACCGTCGACGTCGACGACGTCCAGGAGGTCGACGGGGTCGTGCTCCACCGGACGGACGCGGACCCGGGCAAGGGCGAGTTCGTCCGCGGACAGGTGGACGGCGACCGCCGCGACCGGCTGCGCGCGCACCACACCGCGACGCACCTCGTCGGGCACGCCGCCCGCGAGGTGCTCGGCGACCACGTCCGCCAGGCGGGCGCCCAGAAGGGGATCGACTCCTCCCGGCTCGACGTGCGCCACTTCGAGCGGATCACCCGCGAGGACGTGAAGGCGATCGAGCGCGTCGCGAACGACCTCGTCCGCGACGACGTGCCGGTCCGGCAGGAGTGGCCCGACCGCAACGAGGCGGAGGCGGAACACGGCTTCGACCTCTATCAGGGCGGCGTGCCGCCGGGAACGAACGTCCGGCTGATCCACGTCGGCGACGCCGACGTCCAGGCCTGCGCGGGGACCCACGTCGACCGGACCGGCGAGATCGGCGCGGTGAAGCTGCTGAAGACGGAGCCGGTCCAAGACGGCGTCGAGCGCCTCGTCTTCGCGGCCGGGGCGGCGGCGGTCGAGGCGACCCAGCGCACTGAGGACGCGCTGTACGACGCGGCCGACGTCCTGGACGTCGACCCGCTCGACGTCCCCGACACCGCGGAGCGCTTCTTCGAGGAGTGGAAGGCGCGCGGCAAGGAGATCGAGTCGCTCAAAGAGGAGCTCGCGGCCGCGCGCGCCTCCGGCGGCGGCGACGCCGAGGAGGTCGAGGTCGCCGGGGCGACCGCGGTGATCCAGCGGCTCGACGGCGACGCCGACGAGCTGCGCGCGACCGCGAACGCCCACGTCGACGACGGGAAGGTCGCCGTGATCGGCAGCGGCGCGGACGGCTCCGCGAGCTTCGTCGTCGGCGTCCCCGACGGCGTCGACGTGAACGCCGGACAGGTCGTCTCGGAGCTCGCCGGGCGCGTCGGCGGCGGCGGCGGCGGGCCGCCCGACTTCGCGCAGGGCGGCGGGCCGGACGCGGACGCCTTGGACGACGCGCTCGACGCGGCGCCTGACGTCCTCCGAAGCCTCCAGGAGGCCTGAACGCCCCCGTCAGCCACCATGCCGCACGCGACCAACGCCGGGACCGAGATCCGGTACGAGGTTGACGCCCCCGACGCCGGCGAGGGCGACGAGGCGGTCGTGTTCTGCGGCGACGTCGGGCTCGGCGCCTGGCAGTTCGGCTGGCAGCACGCCGCGCTCGCCGGCCCGCACACGGTGATCACGCCGGGGCGAACTCCTCGCGACCGGCGAGTATCGCCTTGGTCGGGACGCCGCCCGCGGGGGACGCCTACAACCCCGCCGGCGTCTGGGCCGACCCCGCCGACCCGGCCGCGGTCGAGGGGTCGCTGAACGGGCTCCTCTCGGTCGACTTCCGGGAGGCGCACCCGGACGCGCTCTCGCGGATCGCGGAGTGGCGTCTCGCGGAGGACGCCGACCGCGAGGCGTACGCGGCGCACCGCGCCGCGGTCGAGTCGTTCGACCTCACCGGCGCTCTCTTCGAGGTCGCCACGCCGGCGCTCGTCGTCCACGGGACGGACGACACCGTCTGCCCCGTCACGGCCGGCGAAACGCTCGCCGAGGGGCTCCCGCGCGGGGAGTTCCACGGCGTCGAGGGGGCGCGCCACCTCGTCGGGGTCGAGGCGTCGGCCGCGGTCAACGACCTGCTCGCCGGGTGGCTCGCGGAACACGCGAGCGCCGCGTTCGAGTAGTCGCGGCGTCGTCCGCCCCGCGACGCCCGCGTCAGCCCCCTCGGCCCGCGGCCGGCGCCGCAACCGTTTTGTGACTCTCGCCGAACCTACACTCGATGACCCGTCTCCGGTTCGCTCTGTTGAACGCCGCCCACGACGGCGCGAACACCCGCCGGAACTTCCGCAGAGAGCTCGACGCCGACCTCGTCGAGTTCGACGCCGTCGCGGGAGACCTCCCCGACCACACCGAGTTCGACGGCGTCGTGGTGACGGGGTCGCGCTCGTCGGTCTACTGGGACGAGGCGTGGATCCCGCCGCTCGTCGACTACGTCGCCGAGGCCGCCGACGCGGGGGTTCCGGTCCTCGGCGTCTGTTACGGCCACCAGGTGCTCGCGGAGGCGCTCGGCGGCCGCGTCGCCGGGATGGACGGGTTCGAGATCGGCTACAACGAGATCCG
>UEZE01000141.1_pt1 | contig 10861 bp, 15 predicted proteins | sample 1903661 | NCBI WGS metagenome assembly UEZE01 (sample SAMEA4776352, study PRJEB27445) | saltern metagenome | biome: Hypersaline environment; feature: solar saltern; material: Pellet | place: Spain | collected 2014-08 | depth 0 m | reverse complement strand
GTCGGCGGCCGCCGCGGACTCCGACGCGGAGCGCGGCGCGGCCGCGACGATGGACCCTGAGGCGACGGCGGAGCGCGGCGCGGCCGGTTCGGGAGACGGCCCGGCCGGGACCGACGGCGGCAGCGATCCGGTCGCGGAGGCCGCGGGCGGGACCTCGGCGCAGGGGGTCTGCGAGAACTGCGGCGCGCTGGTCCCGGACCTCGTCACCGCGAACGGGCAGGCGGTGTGCCCGAACTGTCGCGAGATCTGAGCGGGTGCCCGGCTACCTCGCCGCCGGCAGCCTCAACAGGCCCCGAGCCGAAGGCGGGTCCATGGCCGACACCGACGTCCGGGTCGAGCCGGCGACCGCCGACGACGTCGACGCGGTCACCGACATGTGGGTGGCGCTCGCCGCGGGCCAGCGCGAACACGGGGCCACGCTCCGGGCGGAGGCGAACCGGGCGACCGTCCGCGAGTGGGCCGCGCAGTCCGCCGTCACGGGCGATCTGCTCGTCGCCCGCGACCCGGGGGCGGCATCGGACGAGGCCGACGGGAGCGACCTCGTGGGCTTCGTCGGCTTCTCGCTCGAACGCGGCGACTACGAGCGCGACGCCGCCCGCGGGACCGTCAGCAACCTCTTCGTGGTGCCCGACCGACGGGGCGAGGGGATCGGCGCAGCGATGCTCGACGCGGCCGAGCGCGCGCTCGACGAGCGCGGGGCGGACCGCGTGGCGCTGGAGGCGCTCGCCGACAACGACCGCGCCCGGGCGTTCTACGCGGACCGCGGCTACGACCTCCACCGCGTCGAGCTGACGAAGTCGCTCGGCGACGGCGACGCGGAGGACGAGGAGGGCGGAGCGACGGGAGAAAGCGACTGACGCCGGCCGGGTTCGCGGAGGACCGAGTACGGCCGCACGCGCCAGGGGAGCATGGGTGGTTCATGCACTCGACTTGTAATCGAGACTTCCGGGGTTCAAATCCCTGCCCTGGCTTGACGCCGGCCGGTTTTCTCGTCGCTCCGCTCGCAGTGTCGCACTAAGCCGTCGCGACCACCGATGGTTCTAGACCCGTTCGGTCCCAATGCGTCGTGTGAACGACCACCGAGATCACCGCGCGGGACTGCGCACGCAGCGCGAGGAGATCGATGACACGCGACTGCCCGTCAGCGGGGCGTTTCCGGACTGGCTGTCCGGCGACCTGATCGGCAACGGGCCGGGGCAGTTCGAGGCCGGGGACACGGAGCTCCGCCACTGGTTCGACCCGTTCGCCATGCTCCGCCGGTTCCGGATCGACGACGGCGAGGTCAGGTACGCGAACCGGTTCGTCCGGAGCCGCGACTACGCGTACGCACTGGAGCGCGGCGGCGTGCGGACGCCGTTTCCGGGGACGCCGCCCGACCGCTCGCTCCCGACGCGGCTCCGACAGGTCCTCGACGGGACGTTCCCGGACAACCCCGTCATCGGCGTCCAGCGGTTCGGCGACGAGTACGCGGCGATCACCGAGTCGCCGACCGCGCTGACCTTCGACCCCGACACGCTCGAGACGACCGGCCGGATCGATCTCACCGCGGGGCTGGACTGCGACCTGACCCTCGCGCACGTCCACTACGACCCCGACGCGGAGGCGTTCCTCAACCTGGGCGTCTCGTACGGTCGCGACACCGTGTACACGCTGTTCGAGCGCCCGAGAGACGGTGGTGAGCCGACCGCGTTGACCCGGCTTCAGTTCGACGAAGCGCCCTACATCCACTCGTTCGCCGTGACCGACCGACACGTCGTCGTCACCGTGAACGCGTACGGGTTGGACACCGCTCGCCTCCTCAAGGGCGCGGTGACGAAGGAGACGTTCCTCGACGCGTTCCGACCGCTCTCGGCGCCCCTCCGGTTCGTCGTCCTCGATCGGTCGACCGGCGAGCACGTGGCGACCGCGTCGGCGCCGCCGGCGTTCGTCTACCACCACGCGAACGCGTTCGAGCGCGACGGCGAGATCCTCGTCGACCTCGTCGCGTTCGACGACGACCGCGCGGTCACCGGGCTCGCGCTGTCGAACCTCCGGAGCGACGAGCCGGACCTCCCGCGGGGCGACCTGTGTCGGTACGCGGTCCCCCTGTCCGGCGGCGAGGCCGCTCGGACGACCCTCTACCGGGGGCCGGTCGAGTTCCCGGTGATCAACTACCGCGCGGTCAACGGCGAGCCCCACCGATACGTCTACCTCGCCGAGACCGACGGCGCGTCGAGCCTGCCGACGGACGTCACGAAGGTGGACGTGGAGACCGGCACCGTCCGGCGGTGGCGCGAGTCGGGGACGCACCCGGGGGAGCCGCTGTTCGTCCCCGCCCCCGACGCCGACGGCGAGGACGACGGGGTCCTGCTCTCGGTCGTGTTGGACCCCGAGGCGGACCGCTCGCGGTTGGTCTGTCTCGACGCCGGGACGCTCGATGAGATCGGCCGAGCCGAACTCCCACACCGCCTCCCGTTCGGCTTCCACGGGCAGTTGGTATGGACTCGTCGGACCGAGCGCTGCTCGGCGCGGCCGGGATCGTCGGGGCGCTCGTGGTGGCCGTCGCGTTCGCCGGCGGCGCGCTCTTCGGCTTCGACGAGTCGGCCGCGCGGCCGCTCCGACTCCTCGCGGTGGAGCCGATCACGTGGATCGTGGTCGCGGCGCTGCTCGTCGCCGTCGTCGGGAACGCATACATCGAGTAGCGACGCGGGACCCCCCGCCGCCGGACTGACTCCCGACTCACCGCACGACCGTCACCGGCACCGGCGAGCGCCGGAACACCGTCTTCGCCACGTCGCCGACGAGCAGCCGGTCCGCGATCGACCCGCCGTGGGTGCCCAACACGACGACGTCGAACTCCTCGGCGCGGTTGAGAATCCCGCGCGCGGGTCTGCCCACCTCCACGACCGTGTCGACCGTCGCGTCGTGCTCCGCGGCGATCTCGCGGGCCCGGTCAAAGACGGGCTCGGCGGCCTCGCGAATCCCGTCCGCGCCGGTCTCCGACAGAGCGATCCCCGCGGCCGAGCCCATCATCGGCGACGCGCTGCCCACGACGTGTACCACGCTCACCGCGGCGCCCGGGTGGGCGTCGAGCGCGTACCGGAGCGCGCGCTCCGAGAGGTCCGAACCGTCCACCGCCACGAGCACGCGCGATATCATACCGGCAATACGCGCCGCGAGCTGATAAACGCAGGTAGTGATCTGCGGCCGGAGAACCGGGTGAGCGACCGCTCAGGCGTCGGCGTCCTCGATCGCTGCGACGAGCGCGCCGAGCGCGCGCTCGGCCGCGCCGCGCTTCACCGCGTCGCGGTCGCCGTCGAGGACGACCCGTTCGGCGCGGACGAACGACTCGCCGGTGCCCCACGGGGCGGCGTGCGCGACGCCGACGTAGACGAGCCCGACCGGCTTCTCGTCGGTTCCGCCGGACGGCCCCGCGATCCCCGTGGTCGCGACCGCCCAGTCGGCGTCCGCCCGGTCGCGCGCGCCGGCCGCCATCTCGCGGACCACGGGCTCGCTCACGGCCCCGTGCGCGTCGAGCGACTCGCGGGAGACGCCGAGCAGCTCGCGCTTGGCGTCGTAGGTGTACGTAACGAACCCGCGGTCGAAGTAGGCGCTCGCGCCGGCCACGTCGGTCACCCGCGACCCGACCAGCCCGCCCGTGAGCGACTCCGCGGTCGCGAGCGTCTCGTCCCGGTCGGCGAGGAGTACGTTCAGGCGGTCGGCCGGGGGCGTCGTGTCCTCCATACCGCCGCTCCGGGCGAGACGCCCCTGAGGTTTACGCCCCGTCCCGTCGAAGGGCGACCGTGACCGACACCGACTGGGACGAACGGTTCGCGTCGGGCGAGTACCCGCGCGCCCCCGAGCCGTCCCCCGTGCTCCGCGCCTACGAGCCGTCGCTGCCCGACGGGCGCGCGCTCGACGTCGCCGCGGGGACCGGCCGCAACGCCGTCTACCTCGCCGACCGCGGCCACGACGTGGACGCGCTCGACGCGTCGGCTGAGGGGCTCCGCATCGTCCGGGAGCGCGCCGCCGAACGCGGGACCGCCGACCGGGTCGAGGCGATCCGCGGCGACGTCGCGACGTACGGCTTCCCGGCGGAGACGTACGCGGTGATCACGATGAGCTACTTCCACGCGCTCGACCGGTTCACCGACCTGATCGCCGCGCTCGAACCGGGGGGCTACCTCTACGTCGAGGGGCACCTGCGGTCGGCGGAGCCGTCGCCGTCGGGGCCGAGCGACGACAGCTACCGCTTCGCGGCGAACGAACTGCTCCGCGCGGGGCTGGGGCTGAGCGTGCGCTACTACGACGAGACGACGACCGAGCGACCGGGCGACCGCCGGCGCGCCGCGGCGCGGCTGCTCGCGCAGAAGTCGACGGGCGTGCGGCAGTCGTATCCCTCGCGCCCGGAGGCCCCAGAGCGGTGGGCGGGAGACGCGTGAGCGATGACGTTTCCGCGTCGCCCGCGACGGTCCTCCGGACGCTGGTGGCGCGCGCGGTCGACGCCGACCCGGGGAGCCTCGCCGATCGGGTCGAGGTCGTCGAGCGCGGGGGCGAACCGGAGATCGACGACGGAGACCGCCTCGCCGGCGCGACGGGGCCGATCGTCCGGCGCGCGCTGGCCGAACGCGGCGTCGACGTGTACCGACACGACGGGGAGTCGCCGGTGGCGGTGGTCCTCGCCGACGAGCGCGCCGCGGTCGGGCTGATCGACGGGAACGGGGTCGCGGCGCTGTTGACGACGGACGACCCGGCGGTCAGGGAGTGGGCGGCCGGGACCTGTCGACGCTACCTCGACGCGGCCGAACCGGTGACCGAGGGGTGACAGAGGCGGACTCCGGGTCGGTGACGAGCGGCCCGACTCGGTGACGGAGGCCCCGGACCGCTTTTGAGGGTTGGCGTCGAACGGCGCGTATGAAAGCGCTACTGCTGTTGGTGGCCGGGATCGGCGGACTGCTCGAGGCCGTCGCGCCGCGGCGCGCCGTCGCGCTCTGGACGCGCGCGCTCTACCGGAACGCCGGCGAGGCGGAACCGCGCGACTGGGTGTACGCGGCAGCGAAGGTCGAGGGGACCCTGGTCGCGGCCGGCGCGCTCGTCGGCCTGTACCGGCTCGCGACGGCGGACGGAGCGACCGAGGGCGACGACGAAACGGGCGCGGCCGAGGGCGGCGCGGACGCGGAGCACGGCGTAGACGCGGCGTGAGCCGACGGGCGGTCGGAAGCGTCGGGTGCGGTGACCCGAACGTATATCAACGAGGTCGCGGTACGAACTGGCATGTCGGGGCCTCCCGCAGCGCCCAGATCGGCGGATTCGTCGGCGGTCCGTGTCCTCCACGTCGACGACGATCCCGCGTTCCTCGACCTGACGGAGACGTACTTAGAGCGGATCGACGAGTCGTTCGAGGTCAGGTCCGAGACGGACGTCGAGGACGCGCTCGACGCGCTGACGACGACGCGGATCGACTGCGTCGTCTCCGACTACGACATGCCCGAGACGAACGGGCTGGCGTTCCTCCAGCTGGTCCGCGACCGCGGCATCGAGGTCCCGTTCGTGCTGTTCACGGGGAAGGGGAGCGAGGAGATCGCGAGCGAGGCGCTCTCGGCGGGCGCGACCGACTACCTCCAGAAGCAGCGCGGCAACGACCAGTACGAGGTGCTCGCCAACCGCGTGCGCAACGCCGTCGACCAGCACCGGTCGCGGGTCGCGCTCGCTGCCAGCGAGGAGCGGCTCTCGCGGTTCATCGACCAGTCGCCGCTGGGGACGGTCGAGTACGACGACGCGTTCCGGATCGTCCGGGTGAACCCCGCCGCGGAGGAGATCCTCGGCTTCGACGAGTCGGAGCTGCTCGGCGGGACGTGGCTCCCGTTCGTTCCCGAGCCCGAGCGCCGACACGTGGCGGCGCTGGAACGAGACCTGCTCTCGAACAAGGGCGGGTTTCAGAGCGTCAACGAGAACGTCCGCAGCGACGGGACGCGGATCCGGTGCGCGTGGCACAACCAGGTCGTGACCGACGCCGACGGGGACGTGATCGGCGTCTTCTCGCAGTTCGAGGACGTGACCGAGGAGGTCGCGCGCAAGCGCCAGATCGAGCGGTCGAACGCCGTGCTGTCGACCGCGCTCGACGCGCTCCCCGTGGGGATGCTCGTCGAGGACGCCGACCGGCGGGTGCTCCGGGTGAACGAGCGGCTCTACGAGCTGTTCGACGTCGACGGCGACCCGTCGGCCGCGACCGGGCGCGACTGCGAGCGGCTCGCCGCCGAGCTGAGCGAGCGGTTCGCCGACCCCGAGGGGTTCGTCGCGCGGATCGGGGGGATCGTCGACGAGCGACGCCCGGTCGACGACGAGCGCCTGGCGCTCGCGGACGGGAGCGCGCTGATCCGGACGTACCGCCCGATCGACCTGCCGGACGGAGAGGGGCACTTGTGGGCCTATCGGCGGGCGCCGGGGCCGGAGTGAGCCGGCGGGCGCGGTAGTCGGGCGGGCCGCCGAGCACGCTCGGGCGTCTCACCGGCGGCGGGCGCTCAGTCGTTCGCGGGGTCGACTTCGGCGCCGTCGAACGGTCGCTCCTCCTCCGGTCGGTCGCCGGTCAACAGGACGTGACAGTCGCGGCACCGGGCCTCGTACGACTCCTCGGCGCCGACGAGGATCGTCGGGTCGTCCGTGTGCGCGGGCTCGCCCTCGATGAGGCGCTGGTTCCGCGAGGCCGGCTCGCCGCAGACCGAGCAGATGGCCTGGAGCTTGTCGACGTACTCGGCGGTCGCCATGAGCCGCGGGAGCGGATCGAACGGCTCGCCGCGGAACGTCTGGTCGGTGCCCGAGACGATCACCCGGCTGCCGCGGTCCGCGAGGGCGTTACAGACCTCGACGAGCGCCTCCGAGAAGAAGTTCGCCTCGTCGATCGCGACGACCTCGGCGGGGTCGTCGTCGAGGATGTCGAGCGGGCCGTCCCCCTCGTTGTCGACGACGGTGGCCTCCCACTGCCGCCCCGTGTGGCTCCCGATCGTCGTCTCGCCGTAGCGGTCGTCGACCGCGGGCTTGTACACCGCGACCGACTGTCCCGCGATCTCGGAGCGGCGGAGCCGGCGGAGCAGCTCCTCCGTCTTGCCCGAGAACATCGAGCCTGAGATGACCTCGATCCAGCCGGATCGAGTGATGGCGTGCATACCCGATCGGGCCGGAGCCAGCGACTAAACCGTTTCTCTCCGCGCGGACGGATGGCGGCGGCGCGCCGGTTTTATCGCGGGGTCAGATACCGGTCGCGACCGCCACGACGACTGCGGCGACGGCGACGTACGCGGCCGCGGAGACGGCCCAGTCCCGGCGGATCGGACCGAGCCGCTGGCGGGGGAGGCCGGGGACGCGCGGCAGCGGGACGAGCGCGAAGAAGCCGACCATCAGCGCGAGCTGGACGGCGCCCGCCGCGACGACCGTGACGGCCGTGCCGACCCCGAGGAGCCGGCCGGTCGCGGCGACGAGGCCGACGAACAGCAGCCCCGAGCCCGCGCCGGCGACGTGGGTCCACTACGTCGCCAGCCGCTCCGGCGCGTCGTCGACGGGAGTGTCCGTGAGCACGCCCGCCGCGACCTTCGGCGCGGTCGCTCCCTCGGGGAGCCGCGCCATCGCCACGTCCATCGCGAGCGTCGCGACGAGTCCGACGAGCGGCCCCAAGGCGAGGCCGGCGAGCAGCGAGAGCGTCGTCATGGATCCGCCCACGGACGGGAGCGGCTTCACTCCGTCGGCGGGCGAACCCCGCGGGCGGATCGGGGGACCCCCGAGCGTCGGCCGCGTCGAACGCGGCTCAGTCGCCGCGCGGAACGACGGGCTCGCCGCCGATCACGACCCGCGAGACGTCGGCCTGGCCGGCGCGCCTGACGACCGCGCGGACGAGGTCGCGCGCGCCGGCGAGGTTGTCGGAGTCGCCGTCGAGGACGAGCAGGTCCGCGTCCGCCCCGGGCTCGATCACGCCGCGGTTCGCCCCGGCGATCGCGGCGCCGTTGACCGTCGCCATCCGGAGGATATCCCGGGCCGGGAGGTCGGCGAGCTTCGCCGCGAACTCCATCTCGCGGAACATCGACGGCGAGTCGGTCATCACGTTGTCGGTCCCGAGCGCGACGGTCGTCCGCTCGGCCAGCTCGCGGATCGGCGGCACGCCGACGTTCGTCACGAGGTTCGACCGGGGGCAGACGACGACCGGCGTGCCGCGGTCGGCGAGCCGCTCCGAGTGGATCCGCTCGGCGTGGACCATGTGGACGAGGAAGTCGGGGTCGAGGTCCATCGCGGGGTTGATGTCATCGGCGTCGCGCTCGCCGGCGTGGATCCCGAACAGCTTGCCCGCGTCGCGAGTCTCCGTCCGGACCGCGTCGAAGTCGGCGTCGCGGGCGCCGGAGGCGCCGTACCCGTCCGCGACGGAGAGCACGTCGGGGTCGTCGCGGCCGAGGACGACCGCGTCGATCGCGCGCTCGCCGAGCTCGACGCCCGCCCCCGCGAGCGCGTCCCGGAGCGCGGCGACGCCGTCGACGCCGCCCTCGCGGAACTCGAGGAACGTCCCCGTGCCGGTCGACTCCATGTACCGCAGCGTGCGGGCCATCGCGGCCACCAACGCCTCCCGGTCGGCCGCACGGAGGAGCCGGTGTTTCAGCCCGTCCGGCGGCGCGACAAGCTCGTCGAGCGAGAGCCCCGCGCCCGCCTCCTTGGCGATCGAGTCGCCGACGTGGGTGTGCGCGTTGACGAACGCCGGGAGGATCACGTCGTCGCTGCCGACCGACGCCTCCTCGACCCCGACGATCTCGCCGTCCGCGACGACGACCCGGCCCTCGACCGGCTCGAAGTCGGGACCGACGAGAACCGTCCCTTCGAGGTACATACCGGAGGCTCGTCGCGCCGCGGGTAAAACGTCGGGGGACCGCCTCACCGAGCGGTGGCGGCGCCGAAGCGCACCGTCACTCCGCGTCGAGCCGCGCCCAGAACCCGAGGGTGTCGGGGAGGAGCGCCCGGGAGTCGGCGGTCGCCGCGACGTCGCCCTCGCTCGTCGTCTCGCCGGCCGCCGGCTCCGGCTCGACGATGCGCTCGACGTCGAACCCCGCGTCCGCGAGGGCGCGGTGGAGCTCGGAGACGGACCGGTCGAAGGCGACGAGGTCCGCGTCGTACGACTCGTCGATCTCGATCTCCCGCCGCGGCGGCGCGTGATACCCTCGGCGGACGCGCCCGGTCCGCCGGGACGCTGGTCGCGGGGGCAACGGGGGCCGACCCCGCCCTGCTCCTCGTCGCCGGCGGCGCGGGGCTGGTGGCGTGGGATACCGCCGACCACGCGGTCGGCGCCCGCCAGCGCGGTGCCGACGCTCCCCTGGCCGCCGCCGCAGCCGAGTTCGACGACGTCAGCGCCCGCCACCGGCGGCGGGAACGTGGCGTCGGTCGCCGCGTGGCCGTCCGGGTCGAACGGCGTCGGCGCGGGCGGCACCCCAGACTCGTCGGTGTCGGCGTTCCACAGCGCCTGGAAGGCGTCGCTCCACTCGTTCCAGAGGCGACGGTTCTCGCGGTGGTCGTCGGTCACGGCGGCGGATCGGCCGGGAGCGACATAAGCGTCACTCGAACTCGTCGAGCGTCGTCGGCATCGCCCCCCGGACCTCGGTCACGAGCCCGTCCGGGTCGATCCCGAGCACGTCCGCGGCCGCGCGGCCGACCCGGTCCGTCGCCGGCTCGGGGGCGTACACCCCGAGCCGCCACTGGTTCCGCTGCGCGGTCCGGAGCGCGGACACCAGCGGCGACTGGCGTTCGAGCCGCCGGATGTCGCCGTTGACCGTGACGCGCGCGGTCGACTCGCGCATCCCCGGCTCGGGCGGCGCGTCGAGGATCACGTGGTCGCGGGCGACGCCGGCCTCCTCGGCGATCTCGCGTTCGAGCGCGGCCTCGGCCGGGCGGTCGGCCGCGTGGACGCGCTCGGGGACGTCGTCGTACTCCGCCCACACCGCCAGCTTGTAGAGGTCGCGCTCGTCGTAGCGCCGCGAGAGCTCGGCGGTCGCCGGGCAGTTGCGGATCGCGGCGAGGAAGCCGTGGTCGTCCATCCGGCGCAGCTCGGCGGCCGTCGCCGCGGTCGCGTCGAGGAGTTCGCTCGCGGCGCGGCGCAGCATCGCCTTCGAGATGCGCGCGACGTGGTGGGTGTAGACGACCGGGTTCATCAGCGCGCGGGCGAGCAGGAGGCTCTCCGCGGTCTGGACGTTCCCCTCGTCGAGGACGAGCTCCGGGCCGTCGCGGCCCGCTCCGTCGGTCTCGGCGTCTTCGCCGCGCTCGACGAACGTCAGCTCGCGGACGAACCGCTCCGTGTCGATGGTGCCGTACGGGACGCCCGTGTGGTAGGCGTCGCGCACGAGGTAGTCCATGCGGTCGACGTCGAGCTCCCCCGAGACGAGTCCGGCGTACCGCCCCTCGCCCGCGACGATCCCGGCGATCCGGTCCGGGTCGAGGTCGTGGTCGCGCAGCACCTCGCCGACCGCGCCGGTCGCGAGCAGCTCGTCGACGTCGTCGTGGTACTTCCCGGTGCGGCGGTGGATGAGCGACTCGAGGTTGTGGCTGAACGGACCGTGGCCCACGTCGTGGAGCATCGCCGCCGCCTCGATCCGGTCGGCCCGCTTCCCGCCGATGCCGAGGTGGTCGAGCGCGCGGCTCGCGAGGTGGTAGACGCCGAGGCTGTGTTCGAACCGCGTGTGGTTCGCGGAGGGGTAGACGAGCTGGACCGTCCCGAGCTGTTTGACGTGGCGGAGCCGCTGGACGGCGGGCGTGTCGACGAGGTCCGCGGCGACACCGCCGATCTCGATGTGGTCGTGGACGGTGTCCTTGACCGTGATCATGCGTCCGCCTTCGGCGGCACGAGATAAAAGGCTGGGAG
>UEZE01000034.1_pt1 | contig 11410 bp, 14 predicted proteins | sample 1903661 | NCBI WGS metagenome assembly UEZE01 (sample SAMEA4776352, study PRJEB27445) | saltern metagenome | biome: Hypersaline environment; feature: solar saltern; material: Pellet | place: Spain | collected 2014-08 | depth 0 m | reverse complement strand
CGTCTTCACGGGGCCGGGCTCGACGACGACCACGTCGATCCCGAGGTCGCCGACCTCGTTGCGGAGCGCGTCCGACATCGCCTCCACGGCGAACTTCGACCCGCTGTACACGCCGCCGCCGGGCATCGACACCCGGCCCGCGACCGAGGAGACGTTGACGATGGTGCCGTCGCGCTCGCGGCGCATCGCCGGGAGGACCGCCCGGATGAGCCGGTGGGGCCCGTAGACGTTCACGTCGAACTGCTCGTGGACCCGCTCCGTGGTCACGTCCTCGATCGGGCCGAACTGCCCGTAGCCGGCGTTGTTGATCAGGGCGTCGATCGCGCCCTCCTCGTCGAGGACGCGGTCCACGACGCGGTCGACGTCGTCCTGCTCGGTGACGTCGAGCGTGGCGATCTCGCAGCCCGCCTCGCCGAGCGCTTCGATGTCCGCGGGGTTCCGCGCGGTGGCGTACACGGTCCATCCCTCGTCGAGGAACGCGTGCGCCGCGGCGCGGCCGATACCCGAGGAACAGCCGGTGATGAGTGCCGTCTTCTGCACGCGTTTCCGGTCTGTCTCCGACGGCATAACTCTCCCGACGCCAGGTGGAACACGGACCCGCCGTCGCCGACGAGCCGCGCCATCCCGACCGCCGACCCGGACTCTGCCTCGACGACGTGGACGCCGTACGTCGTGTTCGGGAGCCCCAGCTCGACGGCCGGCCGTGACCGGTCGGTCATGCCCGCTTCCCGCCGCAGCCGATGGAACGCCGCGACTGAGGGCGTCGTCTCGCGGAGCTCGTACCCCGTCGGGAGCGCGGACTCGCCGGATCCGGCGTCTGCGTCGCGTACGTCCGCGGCGTCGTCGCTCATGGGTCGGCGTTCGCGGCCGCAAAAGTAGTCGCTTCGGTCGCGGGGCGGGGCGGCGCGCTACTCCTCGTCGGCGTCGCCGTCGTCCGCCTCGTCCTCGTCGGTCGCGAGCAGGTCGCGCTCGTCGAGGATCGACTCGATCTCGTCGACCGGTCGCTCGGCGTACTCTGGGTCGTCGACGGTGATCGTCGCGACGCCGACGCCGTCGGGGGACAGCTCGCCGTCGTTCGACTGCGCGAGGGTGTCGAGCGCGAGCCCGACCGCCTCGTCCGTCGAGATGCCCTCCTCGTACTCCGTCTCCAGGTAGTCGCGGAGGTCGCTGCGGTCCGAGCCGATCGAGAGCGCCTGCCACTCGTACGGCGTGCCGGACGGGTCCGTCTCGAACAGGCGCGGCTCGCCGTTCTCGATGCCGCCGACGATGAGCGCGACGCCGAAGCTCGCGACGCCGACGTGGTCGTCGGCCTTGTGGAGCTTCTCGATGCTCTCCGGCTCCATCAGCGGGGAGCGGGCGCGCTTGTCGGCCGCGAGGACGACGCCGTCCTCGGCGCGGATCCCGACGCTCGCCGTCCCCCGTTTCACCGCCTCCCGGGCGTACTCGACCTGGTAGAGTCGGCCGTCCGGAGAGAAGATTGTGATGCCGCGGTCGTACGCCTGCTGTTGGGATTGGCCCTGCATGATATCACTCGATGTCGAAGGTCGTCGCGCCGATCCGGTCCGACTCGGCCGTCACGTCGCACGCGTCTCCGCGCACGACGGCGGGCCGCTCGGCGCCGCCGAACGCGACGTCTCGCTGTGTCGAACTGGCGGTCGCGCGACCCATATATCTTTCCTCACAGGCACGTACCGTCCCCGAAATCCCCCGCACACGGATCCCGACCGGATCGCCGTCGACCTCGCTCACGCAGGCGACCGCGGCGCGCGCCTCGTCGACGTGGCCGTGTCTGGCCCTGACGACCGCCTCCCCGGCCCCGTCGGCGTGCGCGAACGACAGCAGCGTCAGGTCGGCGTCGGCGCTGCCGGCGTCGCCGAGCAGGTTGCCGGCGCTGTACCACAGCGCGCGCTGGAACGCGCGCCGCCCGATCGCCGCGTCCGCCCACGACTCGATCCCCACCGCGAGGTACCGCCACCGCGGCCGGAGGTGTTTCGGGAGGTGTTTCACGGCGGGATCACGCCGGGAGCTCGCGGATCCGCTCCGCGACGATCACCGCCACCTGGTCGTGGACGCGCTCGACGGCCGTCACCGCGAACCCCTCGTCGGTGAACGCCTCGACCAGCGTGCCGACCGTCGCGGGGTCGTCGACCTCCGGGCTGTAGAACGGGGCCTCTGGGTCGGGCTCCTCGAAGAAGGCCACGTCGCCGAGGACGATCCGCCGCGCGCCCGTCCCGCTCATCACCCGGATCGCCTCGCGCTTCTCGTCGTCCGCGAGGTGGTGGAGCGCGAAGTTCGAGGTGACGACGTCGACGTCCCGGTCCGCGTCGAGTCCGGGATCCCGGAACTCGCCGTACGCGAACTCGACGTTGTCGAGGCCGCGCTCCGCCGCTTTCTTTCGCCCCTCGTCCATCATCCCCTCGCTGATGTCGCGGGCGAGGACGCGGTCGGCGTCCTCGGCGACCGCCAGCGCGATGGCCCCGGTCCCGGCCCCCAGGTCGAGGACGACGTCGTCCGACTCCGGCGAGGCGTGGTCGATCACGAGGCTCGCGCAGGCGTGGTACTCGTCGCTCTTCGAGTCGTCGTACGCCGCGGCCTTCTCGGAGAACCGCTCGGCGTGTTCAGCAACCGTCTTCTTCATACCTGCCACGTCGGACCCCCGGCTCCATGAAGCCCTCGGAGCGCCGGTCCCGGTTACGCTCGGCCAGGTTCCCCCACGCCCGGAGCCCCTCGCGGACGGCCTCGGCGTCGAAGCCGATCGCCTCGCCGACCGCGACCAACTCGCGGGGCGCGCGGAGCTCGAGGTGCGACCCCGCGTTCGCGCTCACGACGTACGGCGCGTCGTAGTGGCCGACGATCTCGCGGAGCTTCCGGAGGTCGGCGAGCGCCCGGACCCGCTTCCCCCCGGTCTCGCGGAGGGCGGGACCGAAGTCGAACTCGACGCGGACGCCGTTGTCGCGCGCCGCCTTCGCGAGGACGTGGTTGAAGTCGCCGCCGCCCGCCATCGGCCGGACGAGGACGTCGACGCGGGCCTGCTCGACCGCGAACCGGTTCAGCGCGTCGTCGCCGCCGACCACGCAGACCACGGTCCGGTCGGAGCGGTAGTTCCCGACCGCTCCGGAGGCGCTCGTCGGGTCGTCGGCGTCGATCTCGACCGCGTCGACCACGTCGATCCCGTACTCCTCGCGGAGCGCGTCCGGGTCGCGGGCCGGGCTCCGGTCGCGGTCGGCCGCGCTCGGACCGCCGTCGCCGGCCGCCGCCAGCGCGTCGCGCGACCGCACCACGATCCCGTCGTACCCCTGCCGAGCGGCGGTCGCGGCGTGGCGCGCGACGGTCGCCTCCCCGTCGGGGTGGGCGTGAACGGCCTCGTACATGCCCCGCCGTTTCGCGGCCGAGCGTATCGGCGTTGCGCTTTCGGCGCCGCGACCGCCCTTCGCGCGCTCAGCCGTCTCCGACCGACTCCTCGTCTTTCTTCCACTCGCGCCTGGCGTCCTCGCCCGTGAACCATGTCGCGACGCCGTCCGGGTCGTCCTCGCGGAAGGCGCGGCGACGGCTCCACTCGACGAGCGCCTTCCCGAGCGCGATCGGGAGCAGGTACGGCAGGAGGAGGACCTCGACGCCGGCCACGTCGGCCACGCCGTCGAGGAGCCCGGGAGCCAGCGCCGCCTCGACGGCGAAGATCCCGAAGGTGACCGGGACGACCGTCAGCATCCCGACGACGAAGTAGAAGAAGACGACGCGCTGGGCGGCCTCGACGACCATGTACGGCGACCGCTCCTCGTAGGCGCGCTCGGCGAAGAACTCCCGGCGCACCTCCGCGACCTGCGCGCCGCAGACGCCGAGCGCCGCCAGCCCGACGGTGGGCGTGAGATACGAGAGCGCGTCCCAGCCGACCGCCACGAGCGGGAACAGCAGGAAGACGAAGACGCCGAGCGAGCGGCGGACGACGCGGAAGTTCCGGCGGTAGATCGGGGGGAGCCACGAGACGAGGCGGATCGGCTCCGGCTCGCGCTCCCACACCTCGTCGCGCTCGGCGTCCTCGTCGTAGCCGGTGATGTAGAACGAGCGGCCCTCGAGCCGGATCGGCCGCTCGGCGAACATCGCGGCCGCGCTGTGGGCGATCACCAGGACGGCGACCTCGATCCAGTACACCGCGAGGAGCTCGCCGACGCGCCAGCCGAACCCGACGACGCCGGCAAGTGGGAGGAGGTTCGTCGCGACCACGACTGCGAGGGCGGACCGCCCCGTTAGGGAGCGGCGACTGCGGGGACTCATCCGTCCGAATCGTGGGTGTGTGAGGAATAAAATCTCACGGGGCGCGTCGCCATTCCCCGGCGGCGTCAGCGCCCGACGGACTGCGTGATCGCGAAGACGAACAGCGCCACGAAGAACGGCCCGATGAACGCCTCGCTGGCGACGACGACGCCCAGAACCGGCGTCGACACCTCCGGGATCCCCAACACGAGCGCGTTGAACGACTGGAAGCTGAACGCGAGCGCCGCGAGCGGCCCCCGGTACGTCAGATCGACGCCGAGCCAGGCGTACGCCGCCGCGTAGAAGGCGATGACGGCCACCGAGGCGTACACCACGCGCCCGGCGCGCTCGCCGTAGCCGCACGTGTACCGGAGCACCTGGTTGCTCAGCCACTTCCGCGCGAAGCGGAGCCGCGCCCGCCCGTCAGCCTCCCGCCGGTCCGAGTCGCCCGCGCCGAACGCCGCGCGGCGGTACGACCGGCCGCGGTTGAGCATCTCTCGGAAGTGGAACTCGCGCGCCGCGGTGTTCTCGCCGACGTCGACCGCGCCGTTCTTCGCCCGGAGGTACGTGTTCTCGCGCTCCGCCGGCGTCGCCTCGTCGTCCCCGTGGAGCCGCCACTCCAGCCGGTCGAACAGCGACCGGTACGCGCCGAAGTCGAACCCGTCGAAGACGGCGTTCTCGAACCGGAACCGCTCGAGGTCCGGCTCCGCCGACGCGGCTCCCTCCAGCAGGACGTCGCCGACGACGCTCCCCCCGAAGTCGAACGCGTGGTCCCCCGCGACCTCGATCACGCCCGAGACGGCGTCGACGTTCCGGAAGTCGACGGTGACCGGCCCATCTCCCCGGGCGGTCAGCTCCCGCAGTTCGACGTCGCCCCGGAGGTCGACGTCCCTGAGGAGGATCCGGGACTCGGCGGTCGCGTCGGCCAGCTGGACATCGCCGACGCAGACCCCGGACGTGAGCACCAGACACGTCCCGGGGACCGCCCCGTCGCTGTACGGCAGGCTTGAGCCCGCGAGCGACGGGTCGTCGACGAAGTTCGTCCCCACGGCCACCGGCGCGCCGAGCTCGCTCGCCGTGAACTTCGCGTCGCCGCGGAACGTCGCCGAGGAGAACAGCCCGCCGCGCTCGAACGTCGCCTCGTAGAAGTTCGCGACCGAGTGGAACTCGGCGTTCATGAAGTCCGCCGCTCCGCGGAACGTCACGCCGACGCCGAACAGCCCCTTCTCGAACGCCGCGCCGCGGAAGACGGCCTCGTCGCGGAACGTCGCGTCCTCGAGGTCCGCCCAGCGCCGGAACGCGGTCAGGTTGAACGAGACCGGCCCGCGGAACTCGACCCCGGTGAACCTCGCGCTGGCGCCGAAGCTCCCGTCCTCGAACGCGGCCCGGGACTCGAACACCGACCCGTCGAACCGGACGACGTTCGCGAACCGGCAGTTATGACACTCGACGTCGCCGAGGATCCACGACTCGCGGAGGTCGATGGGGTGCGTCGTCTCGCCGTCGACGACCGCGTACTCGAGGTCGATCCCCGGGCAGACGGCCCCGAACAGCCTGTTCTCGGTACCGGACTCGACGACGTCGACGATCGCCGCGCCGACGCGCTCGGCCGTGACGCCTCGCTCGGAGAGCGCCCGGACCGGCTGGTGGAAGACGCAGTGGTCGGTATCGGGCAGGGCGTCGCGCGGACACGCCCACGCCCCGCCGTCGACGTCGTCGAAGCGGTCGCCGCTGACGTCGTGGACGTAGGCGCACGCCGCGGCTTCGCTCATGGCTGCGACTCGCACGGGCGGCGTGAAAGGCTTCGGGTCGGTCGTGCCGACGCGCCGCGCGTCCGCCGCCGCGGTCGCGCCGCCTCGACTGCCCCCGACCCCGCCGCTTTTGTCCGCCCGACGGAACAGTCGGGCATGGCCGCCGACTTGGAGGAGAAGACGGACCGCTACGAGCGGATGCTCGCGGACGCGCTGGCCGCCGCGGAGCCGCGCCCGCCGGCGGACACGCCGCTGGGCGAGGCCGCGGCGGACGTGACGGAGATGGCCGAGTCGTACCTCGACGACGGCCGCCACTTCCGCGCCGACGGCGACCCGGTGAACGCGCTCGCCTCCTACTCGTACGGGTACGGCTGGCTCGACGCCGGGGTCCGGCTCGGGCTGTTCGCGGTGCCCGACGACACGGAGCTGTTCACCACCTGAGCGTCGGTCGCCCGCGGCGGTCAGGCTCCCCGCGCTCGCCGCGCCCGGCGCGAGGGACGCGCTTATGCGCCGACGGCCGTCACTGAGCCCATGGACGAACTCGCGGACCTCACCGAGCGGCTCGTCTCGATCCCCTCCCACGAGGACGAGACGGCGGCCGGCGACGCGATCGAGGAGTGGCTGCGCGCGGAGACGGACGCGACCGTCGAGCGCGACGACGCCGGCAACGTGCTCGCGTTCGCGGGCGCGACAGACGACCCGGACGCCGACTCGCTCGCGTTCGTCGGCCACCACGACGTCGTCCCGCCCGCGCCCGAGCAGACGACCGGCGAGGGGACGGGGGGCGAGTACGTCGTCGAGCGGCGCGACGGCCGGATCTACGGCCGGGGCACGGCCGACATGAAGGGGTCGGTCGCGGCCGCGATGCTCTCGTTCCGGGACGCGACGCCGCCCGCGGGTCGAGAACTGATATTCGCCTCGTTCGTCGGCGAGGAGGTCGGCGGGGAGGGGGCGCGGCACGCGATCGACGCCGGGTTCGCACCGGACCGCGCGGTCGTCGCCGAGGGGTCGACGAACTACTCGAAGCCGGGCGTGACGGACGTCGTCGTCGCCCACCGCGGCCGCCGGGGGTCGCGGCTCGTCGCGCACGGGGAGGCGGCGCACGCCTCCGAGCCGGACGCGGGCGAGAACGCGATCTACCGCGCCTGCGACGCGATCGACGCGGTCCGCGGGCTCGACGCGCCCGAGGCGACGGTCCTCGGGAACGACGTCTCCGGGTCGCTCGCGGTCACGATCGTCGACGGCGGCGAGACGTGGAACGTGATCCCGGAGCGCTGCGAGGCGACCGTCGACGAGCGCACCGTGCCGGGCGTCCGCGCGGACCTGGCCGGCGTCGCCGACGCGACGGCCGGCGTCGAGCACGTCGTCGATCAGGACCTCCCGCCGATGGCCTGCGGCGACGCCGCGTTCGCGGACGCCGCCCTCGACGTCGCCCGCGCGGTCCATGACGAGCCGGGCCTCGACGCGCCCGAACACGTCACCAAGCCGCACGCGACGGACGCCGGCTGGCTCGCGCAGGCCGGCACCGACTGTCTCGTCTGCGGGGCCTCCGAGCCGGGCGAGGCGCACACCGACACCGAGAGCGCGAGCCTCGCGGTCCTCGACCGCTGCCGTCGGATCTACGCGGGGATCGCCGAGCGAGAATTGTAACGATCGCGACGGAGCGACTCCCCGGGAGCGACGGCGGCTCGCGACAGTCTGGGGCGGGTCGTATGGAAGGGGTTTTATGCGCCCCGTGGAAAGTGTGCGCCACTATGGGAGACAAGTCGAAGGCTCAAAAGAAGCGTCTGGCGAAGGCGGAGCGCCAGAACACCCGCGTCCCCGCGTGGGTCATGATGAAGACGGACATGAACGTGACGCGAAACCCCAAGCGGCGCAACTGGCGTCGGAACGACCTGGACGAGTAAATGTCGACGAACGACTTCGAGGAGCGCGTCGTCACCGTCCCGCTCCGCGACGCCAAGGAGAAGCCCGTCCAGCAGCGCGCCGACTACGCGATGAAGATCACGCGCCAGCACCTCGCGAAGCACTTCTCCGTCGACGAGTCCGACGTGATCATCGACGGGTCCGTCAACGAGGCCGTCTGGGAGAACGGGCGACAGAACCCGCCCAGCAGCGTGCGGGTCCGCGCGGCCCGGTTCGTCGAGGACGGCGAGCCGGTCGTCGAAGCCGAACACGCCGAATAACGTGTTACGGGCGACCTTCACCGGCTCGTCGTACGTGGGCGTGTTCGCCCGCGCCGTGGACGACCTCCTGCTGGTCCGGCCGGACGTCGACGAGGCGCTCGCCGAGGACCTCGGGGCGGAACTCGGCGCAGAGCCGCTGCTGACGACGGTCGGGAGGTCCAACACGGTCGGCGCCCTCGCGACGGGCAACGAGAACGGGATCCTCGTCTCGTCGCGCGCGACCGAACGCGAGAAGGACCGAATCGCCGACGCCGCCGGCGCGCCGGTCCACGAGCTCCCCGGCGAGATCAACGCCGCCGGCAACGTCGTCCTCGCGAACGACTACGGCGCGTACGTCCACCCGGACCTCTCGCGCGAGTCGATCCAGACGATCAAGACGGCGCTCGACGTCCCGGTGGCCCGGGGCGACCTCGGCGACGTCCGCACGGTCGGGACGGCGGCGGTCGCCAACGACACCGGCGTGCTCTGTCACCCCCAGTCGACGGAGTCCGAGCTTCAGGCTGTCGAGGAGGCGCTCGACGTCCGCGCCGACCTCGGCACCGTCAACTACGGCGCGCCGCTCGTCGGCTCCGGCCTGATCGCCACCGACGAGGGGTACGTCGTCGGCGAGGAGACGACCGGGCCCGAGCTCGGCCGCATCGAAGAGACGCTCGCGTTCATCGACTGAACCGCCCGTTCTCCTCGGCCGAGCCGCCCGCTCTCCTCGACCGCGCCGTTATCTCACACTCCGCGTACTCTCACATTTAAGAGCCGCAGCGGTGTTGGGGGCAGTATGCCCGCTATTGAGTGTCGCAGCCTCTCCAAGTACTACGGCGACGTCCGCGGAATTGAAGACGTCTCGTTCGCCGTCGAGGACGGCGAGGTCTTCGGCTTCCTCGGCCCGAACGGCGCGGGGAAGACGACCGCGATCCGCACGCTGTTAGGGTTCCTGTCGCCGACGGACGGCGGCGCGACGCTGCTCGGCCGCGACGCGACGGACCCGGTCGAGTCGCGTCGCGCACGGGAACGGATCGGATACCTCCCCGGAGACCCGGGGCTCGACCGCGACCGCACCGCCGCGGCGTTTCTGGACCACCAGGCGGCGCTCCGCGGCGAGTCGAGCCGCGACCGCCTGGTCGAGCGGTTCGGGCTCGACGAATCGCGCCGCATCGGCGACCTCTCGCGGGGGAACCGGCAGAAGGTGGCGCTGGTGGCCGCGTTCATGCACGACCCGGACCTCCTGCTGCTCGACGAGCCGACCTCCGGGCTCGACCCCCTGCTCCAGGAGGAGTTCGCGGGCCTCGTCCGCGAGCGCGTCGGCGACGGGGCGAGCGTCCTCCTCTCCTCGCACGTCCTCGGCGAGGTGGCGGCGCTTTGCGACCGCGTCGGCGTCCTCCGGGAGGGGCACCTCGTCGCGGTCGAGTCCGTCTCCGACCTCCGCTCGCGGGGGGGCAAGCAGGTCCGTGTCCGCGTCGCGGAGGACGTCGAACGCGGCGACTTCGAGCGCCGCGGGATCATGAACCTCCGCGTCGGCGAGACCGTCTCGTTCACCTGGACCGGCGAGTACGACGCGCTGATCGACCTGCTCTCGGGGTACACCGTCCGCGACCTCGACGTCGTCGACGCGCCGCTCGAGGAGGCGTTCATGACCTTCTACGACGGCGACGTCCCGGGACCGGTCGGCGGCGAGCGACGGCGGTCCGGGGGGACCACCGCCGCCGAGACGCCGTCGGATTCGACCGCCGCGCCCGGAGGTGACGCCGAATGAGCGACCGCGCGACCCCGTGGCTCGCGATCGCGCGGTACGACGCCGCCGGGCGGGCCCGCGGGTCGGCCGTGGCGACGGGCCTGCTCTCCGCGTTCCTCCTGCTGTTCCTCGCCTTCTTCCCGTCGCTGGCGACCGCGGACGTCGACCTCGACGCGTACGTCGAGGCGTTCCCGCCCGCGCTCCGGGAGGCGTTCGGGATCATCGCCATCTCCTCGATTGAGGGGTTCCTCGCGGTGGAGTTCTACCAGTTCGCGTGGCTGCTGCTCGTCGGGCTCTACCTCGCGTACCTCGCGGGGGGGACGATCGCCGGCGACGTCGCCTCCGGGCGGATGGACCTCACGCTGTCGGCGCCCGTGGCGCGCCGCGACGTGGTGATCGGGCGGTTCCTCGGGTTGGTCCCGCTCGTCGTCCTCCTGAACGTCCTACTGCCGATCGTCGCGTACGTCGGGGTCGTCGCGGTCGGCGAGACGATCGCGGTCGAGCGGCTCCTCGCGGTCCACGCGCTCGCGGTGCCGTACCACCTCACCTGCGTCGCGCTGGGGGTCGCCGTGTCGACGCTCGTCGCCAGGCCGGGCGTCGCCCAGCGGGTCGCGATCGGCGCGCTGTTCGCGCTGTTCATGTTCGAGTCGGTCGTCGCGAGCACCGAGTTCTCGGCGGCGGCCGACGTCAGCCCGACGGCCCACTACGACCCCTCCGCCGTGCTCGTGCTGGGCGAGTACGACCTCGCGGGCGCGGCGATCCTGACCGCCGCGGCGGCCGTCCTCGTCGCGCTCGCGGTCGTCCGCTTCCGCTTCGCGGACCTCTCCGGGTGAGGGCGGCCGTTCGCGGCCGCTCCGCGTCGTTCGCGGCGGCGGATCCGCCTGTCCCCTTTTAGGAAGATACTTCCCTGTCCCTGCCGGATCGAGGAACATGAGTACCTACACGGTGAGTGGACGGTTCCAGAGCCGAGACGGTGACCAGCCGTTCACGAAGGACGTCGACGCGGAGAACGAGGACCTCGCCCGCGAGCGGATCTACACCACGGTCGGGAGCCAGCACAACCGGAAGCGCACCCAGATCGAGATCGAGGAGGTGTCCGAGGCATGATGGGCGGCGGACAACAGCAGCTCCAGCAGCTCTCCCAGGAGATCCAGGCGCTCGACGAGGAGATCGAGGCCCTCGAGGGCGAGATCGCCGACTACCGCGAGGAGAAGGCCGACATCGACGACGCCATCGAGGCCATCGAGACGCTCGACACCGGCGCGACGGTCCAGGTGCCGCTCGGCGGCGGCGCGTACCTCCGCGCGGAGGTTCAGGACATCGACGAGGTCATCGTCTCGCTCGGCGGGAACTACTCCGCGGAGCAGGAGCAGGGCGACGCCATCGACGTCCTCCGCCGCAAGCAGGAGGCGCTCGACGACCGGATCGAGGAGACGCAGGAGGAGGTCGACGAGCTGGAGTCCGAGAGCGACGAGCTCGAACAGCAGGCCCAGCAG
>UEZE01000039.1_pt1 | contig 11497 bp, 6 predicted proteins | sample 1903661 | NCBI WGS metagenome assembly UEZE01 (sample SAMEA4776352, study PRJEB27445) | saltern metagenome | biome: Hypersaline environment; feature: solar saltern; material: Pellet | place: Spain | collected 2014-08 | depth 0 m | reverse complement strand
GATATCCGCGGCGAGCGTTTAACCTTTCTGACTCGGGTCGTCGTCGGGCGGCCGCGGGTCGGTCTGCCACTCGAAGGCGTCGGCGCCGTCGTCGGCGACCCCGCCAGCGTCGGCCGTGCCGCCGTCGGTCCGCGGCCGGTCCGTCTCACCGTGCCCGCGGTCGACGTCGATAGCGCCCGCGGCGGCGAGCAGGCGGCCGACGAACAGCAGTTCGGGGCGGCGCTCGACGACCGCGACCCAGACGACGAGCGCCGGCGGCAACACGATCAGCGACGCGAGGTAGGCGAGCGTGATGCTCGCGGCGGTGAGGAGACCGAACTGCCCCAGCACGGGCGTGATGGCCAACACGAGGACGCCCGTCCCGAGCGCGGTCGTCGCCCACGTGCCGGTGAGCGCGCCGCCCGTCCCGCGGAGCGTGGTGACCACCGCGGCGTCGACGTCGCCGCCGCGAGAGTACTCGTCGTGGAACCGGTGTGCGACGTGGACGGTGTAGTCCACCCCGAGTCCGATGGTGATAGCGAGGATCGTCGCGGTGATGGCGTTGAACGGGATGCCGCCGAGCCGCATCGTGGCGGTGAGCGTCGCGACCGCGACGGTGACGGGGACGAGCGTGACGAGCCCCAGCGTCGGACTGCGGAGCAGCAGCCAGAACAGCACGACGAGGAACACCGCCGAGAGCCCGAGCGCGGCCGCCAGGGAGACGATCGCCGACTCGAAGATGGTGTCGGCGACGGCCTGGAACACGACGATCTGTCCGGTCGCGATCGCGTCCCCGCGGTAGCGGTCGGCCACCTGCCGGGCGTCGGCGGCGATCTCGGCGTCGCTGGCGTCGGACTCGACGGCGTACACGATCCGCGTCGAGCGATCGTCGTCCGCGAGGTACTCGCCGGTGAAGTCGTCGTACGCCGAGTCGCGCAGTTCGGCGTAGATCCGGTCTAAGTTCCGGTTCGGGCGGCCGTCGTCGAGCGACGAGTCCTCGACGAGCCGTTCGAACTCGGGGTCCTCCGACGCGTACGCGTCGATCGCGCTCTGGACGCTGTCGGTGCTGGCGCGGCCGTCGACCGTGACGAACGTGTCGGGCGGGTCGCGCTCGGCGCGCGCGAGGCTGCGCAGGGCGGCGTCGCTGGTCATGCGCCGCTCGACGTAGATGGTGACGGTGTCGTCCTCGCTCGTGGCGAAGTTGTCGGAGAGGAAGTTGATCGTCTCCGTCGCAGAGTACTCGCCGGGCTGGAGCGGACCGGGGAGATAGTCGACGTACCCCGGCTCCTCGCTCGGCGGCAGGAAGTCGTCGTCCTCGAAGGTGGTGTCGACGCCGGCACCGTACCCCGCGGCGCCGGCGGTGATGAGCAGGACGACCACGAGGAAGACCGCGGGTGCGGGCCGCGAGATCGCGGAGAGCCGCGGGAGGAGCCGCCCGAGCGCGGAGTCCTCGGAGCCGAGCGGGCGCGAGCCGAAGTCGGGCAGCGAGCGCTCGGCGCGCCACCGATCGAGGATCAGCTTGGCGGCCGGCAGGAAGCCGACGAAGATGACGAGGGTGAAACAGATGCCCAGCCCGGCGACGAGGCCGAACTCCCGGAGCGGCGGGAGCGAGCTCGTGAGGTTCGCGAGGAATCCGATGATCGTCGTCCCCGCGATGATCGAGTACGCCACCACGAGCTGGCCGAGCGCGCCGCGCATGGCCGTCTCCGGCGGCGCGCCCGCCGCGCGGTCCTCGCGGTAGCGGTTCACCGTGTGGATCCCGAAGTCGATCCCGATCGCGAGGAGGAGGACGGGCACCGCGATCAGCACCTCTGAGAAGGCGATCCCCGCGTAGCCCGTGAAGCCGAACGTCCAAACGACCGTCATCAGTAACGCGACCCCGCCGAGGACGAAGTCGAACGGGTCGCGGTAGGCGTACGCCAGGAGGGCGAGGATCACCGCGAGCGCCGCCGGCACCACGATGCCGAGCGAGTCGAAGATGACGCGCTGGAACTCGTCGTCGACGATGCCGCTCCCGAACGCGGTGACGTCGCCGGGGGCCTCCTCGGCGACCGTCTGGGCCTCGCTCTGGATCGCCTGCGTGTCGGCCGACGCCGGGAAGCCGTGTGTGACGACGCCGAGCGCCGCGGAGGCCGTCCCCGACTCCTCGTTGAAGTCGTCGGAGAGGAGCGTCGCGAAGCCGGGGTCCTCGGCCGCGGCGGCGACCGCGGCGTCGATCTCGCCGTCGCTGGCGCGCTCGATCGCGTCCCGGGCCGCCGCCGGCGTGTCGGCGTTCGGGTCGATCTCGGCCGCGACGTCCATCGCCGGCGCGGAGAAGTCGGTCACCCGCAGGCTGTCGCGCTCGTCGAGCCGTTCGGCGGTCGCCAACATGTCGAGGAGCCCGCGGCGGTCGAGCACGTTGACGTCGCGCTGGATCAGCTGCGTCGTCGGGTCGTCGCCGCCGAAGGCGGGCTCGAACTGCTCGTTCACGCGGTCGAGCGCGTCGGACTCCTCGATGCCGTCGGTGAACTGGTCGCTGCCCGCGCTCGCCTCCAGCAGCGCCATGCCGGGCGCGAACAGGGCGGTCACGACGAGGCAGGCGATCACGACGCGGCGCGGCTGCTCGATGACCCGATCGGTGACCGCGCCGAACAGCCGGGTGACTGGGTCCATCTATCGGGAGCGGAGTCGACGGCGGAGCCGCGAGATCGCTGCGCTCACCCGGCCGCGCTGCCAGACGACCGCGCCGCCGACCGCGACGACGCCGAGCAGCGCGACGATCCCGAGCGGCGAGGAGAGCGCCCCGCTGTCGTCGGCGGGGACGACCTCGACCGGGAGGCGGTAGGTGTCGGAGAGCTGTTCGTCGCCGTCGGCGTCGTCATATCGGAAGTCGACCGCGGCCGCGTACGTCTTCGGCGTGGCGCCGCCCTCGACCTCGACCTCGAAGGTGACCGTCGTCGACTCGCCCGGGTCGAGCGACGTGACGAACGCCTCGTCGTCGGACGACGAGAGCGGCGAGTCGACGAACAGCTTCGCCTGGACGTTCGAGACCGGCTCGGGGCCGGTGTTGCGGACGACCGCGTTGTACTGCACCGTCGACCCCGGCGTGACCGACGCGGGGTCGGTGGCGTTCGGCTCCGCCGGCGACACCGCGAACACGTCCGCCTCGGGCGCGACGTCGACGACGACGTCGAGCGTGTCGGAGACGAGGACGTCGCCGGGCGACCCCGTCGAGACGAGCGAGACGGAGCCGTTGTCGGTCCGGCTCGCGCTCACGCCCTCGTCGGTGGGGATCCCGCGGTAGCGGACCGCCACGTTGACCGTCCGCTCGCCGGGGTTCGCGTCCGTGCGGAGCCCCGCGTCGAACGTCGCGGTCGCCGTCTCGCCGACCGCGAGGTCGCCGACCGTGTCCCGCGTCGACCGCGGGACGATGTTCGGGTCCGTCTGGACCGTCTGCTGGCCGACGCCCTCGGGGGCGGGGGCCTCGTTGCTGAACACGACGACGGCGTCCTCGATGTCGCGGGGCCCGCGGTTGCGCACCTCGACGGTGAAGCTGCCGTCCTCGCCGACGCGCAGGGTGCTGTTCACGCCCGTCGCGGTGAACGCCTGCCGCGAGAGCGGCGTCACGCCCGTACGGACCGTCCGCGCGGCCGCGTCGGCGCGCTCGGCGTCGCGGTAGTCGACCTCGAACTCCAGCGTCGACGAGCGCGCGGTGGCCTCGGTCGCGGCGGCGAGCCGGTAGGTGAACGTGCGGTTCTCGCCCGGCGCCCACGCGCCGACGTACGTCTCGGTGGTGCCCGCGTCGGTGGCGAAGGTGAGGTCCGGATCGATCGGGTTCGCGGCCACGGAGGCCTCGCGCGCGGTCTCGTTGCGCACGTTCCGCAGCGTCACGTCGACGAGGCCGTTGTCGCCGGCCTGAACGACGCCATCGACGTCGACGACCGCGAACTGCGCGCGGTCGGTGATCTCGACGGAGACGTACACGGTCTCCGTCACGATCTCCTCGTCGCGGACCGTCGAGCCGTCGTCGACCTCGGCGCTCTCGACGTTCCGGTACTCCAGCTGGATCGGGACGCGGTAGACGCCGGGGTCGGCGTCCTCGTCGGGGACGACGGTGAACTCGATCGGGCCGGTGACGCCGCGGGCGACGTCGCCGACCGTCTGCTCGCCGGTCCGCACGTCGAAGGGGACCTCCCGGTTCGCCGCGTCGCCGGTGAGGATCCGCGCCGTCGTCTCGTGGGCGGTCACCACCTCGCTCTCGAGGTTGTCGGCCCCCTGCGCGTCGATGTCACCGCGGTTGTTCAGGTTCACCTGAAGGGTGGACTCCTCGCCGGGCACGAACGCGGTCTCCGGCGCGAACGCCTCGATGTCGGGGTCGCCACGCACCGTGTCGTTGGCCTCCTGTGCGACGACCGCTCCGGTCGCGACGAGGGACACGACGAGAAGTAGGACGGCGACCGTCCGGATTCGACTCATGTTGGTTACGTCCGGATACGAGACTGCGACGTAATACCCTTCGGGAACCCGCGACAACAACGTATCTGTTTCCGGATGAGAATCGCGGCTGGAGCCCGACAGCCGAGACGGGAGAGAGACGATGCCCGTCGTATTCAGCCGGCTGTAACGCCAGATACCGTCGGGCTGCCGAGCGAGCGCGGGTTCGATCGCCAAAACGATCTATCGTTTCGCGATTGTCTTTTTATATACTTCGTCGGCGTCAAGCGCCGAGGCTTTGTGGGAGCGCGTCGGAGGGCGCGCATGGAGTCGCTCCGCGACCTCGGGCTGTCGAGCTACGAGGACCGGGCGTACCGCGCGCTGCTCGCGTTGGGCACCGGGACCGCCGCGGCCGTCGCCGAGGAGAGCGGCGTGCCGAAGGGGCGCATCTACGACGCGCTCGGCGGGCTGGAGTCGCGCGGCTTGGTCCGGGTCCAGACCGACCGGGAGCCGAAGCGGTACGCGCCCGTCGAGCCCGCCGTCGCCGTCGACCGGCTGGTCGAGGCGAAGCGGCGCGAACTCAACCGGCGGATCGAGACGTACGAGTCCGGCAAGAGGGAGCTGATCGACCGGCTGGCCGACGCCGAGACGGCGGACGACGAGTTCTGGACCGCCGCGGTCGGCGCCGGCGACTCCCTCGAACTCCTCTTCGAGCGGATCGACGCCGCCGAGGAGTCGATCGTCGTCGTCGCCACCGACGTCTCCGCGCAGTTCGACGTCGACCGCGAGGGCCCGGAGCTGCTCGAGCGGCTCCTCGCGGCGATCCGGAGCGACGTCGACGTCTCCGTGCTCATCTCGCCGAGCGTGTTCGACGACGCGCGCGCCGCCGTCGACGAGGACCGCGCGACGCTGACGATCGCGCAGGGCCCCTTCGAGCTCCGCATCACCGAGGACGCGTACGGTAACTTCTACCTCATCGACGGCGAGGAGGTGTGTCTGGAGGTCGCCGACCCGCTCTCGCCCGACCGGCTGTTCGGCATGCTCGACCTGCGCGACCGGGGATTCGCGGCGCGCGTGAACGACGGCTTCGAGACCGCGTGGGCCGAGGGGACCGTCGTCGACGAGGTGTGAGCTCCGCGGATCCGGCGTTCGCGGGCCCGAACGGACTGCGAGCTGGTTGCGAGCGACACGTCGGCGTCGCGGAGATCGGGGAACGCCGGCCGGTTCGCCCACCCGATTATCACCGATGATTTCGAGGGGGCGCGCTTTTATCCGTCCCCGTGCGTACGACCGATAGAACTGATAGTGACCCTCCGTCCATCCGACACGTCGTCGCCGGACCGCGGCGTCGACGCGGGCGATGCCCCCGAGACCGACGACCGGCGCGCGGCCGACGCGGCGACCGACGACGCGGAGCGGTCGGCGGGGCGTGCCGAGATCGAAGCGCCGACGAGCGCGCCGACGGCGGGCGGAAGGGCCCCGGAGGACGGCGACTCGTCGCCCGGGGACGGACGGTCGCGGTCGCCCGAGGCGGACCGGTTCCTGCTCGCCGTCGCCGTGGACGGCGAGGTGCTGTTCGCCGGGCCGTCGGTGCCCGACGTCGTCGGCGTCGAGCGCGACGCGCTCGTCGGGAGCGACCTCCTCGACCGCGTCCACCCGAGCGACCGCGAGCCGGTGGCGGACGCGCTGTCGGCGGTCGCGACGGCCCGGACGGTCACCCACCGCATCCGCCGCGCGAGCGGCGGGTACGCGTGGGTCGAGTCGGTCGTCGACGAGGAGCTCGCCCCGGAGTTCGGCGGGCGGATCGTGACGGTCCGCCGCGTCGACGTCGACCGGACCTTCCCGGAGCGCTACCGCGCCTTCCTCGAGTACGGCAGCGACCTCGTCACCGTCGTCGACGACGACGGTCTCATCGTCTACGAAAGCCCCTCCGTCGAGGAGGTGCTCGGCTACGAGCAGGGGTCGACCGTCGGGCGCTCCCCGCTCGGGTACGTCCACCCGGACGACCGCGAGCGCGTGACGGAGCGGTTCTACCGCGCGCTCAACGAGCCCGACGCGGCGCCCACGCTGGAGTACCGCTACCGCACCGCCGACGGCGACTGGGTCTGGCTGGAGTCGCGGACGCGCTCGCTGCCGGCCGACAGCCCGGTCGGCGAACTGCTCATCAACTCCCGCGACGTCAGCGCGCGGAAGGCCCGCGAGCGGCGGCTCACCGACCGGAACGAGCGGCTCGACCGCTTCGCGAGCATCGTCTCCCACGACCTCCGGAACCCGCTGTCGGTGATCCGCGGGTCGATGGAGATGGCGCGGCTGCGCGACGAGACGGACCCGCTCGAACGGGGCGAGCGCGCCGTCGACCGGATCGACCAGCTCGTCTCGGAGCTGCTCACCCTCGCGCGACAGGGGACCGGAATGGACGAGCCCGCCGAGTTCGCGCTCGCGAGCGTCGCCCGCGACGCCTGGGAGACCGCCGCCGGGGGCGACGCCGACGCGGAGCTGGTCGTCGCCGGCGACGCGCGGGTGTACGGCGACCGGGGACGGATGCGGCAGGCCCTCGAGAACCTGTTCCGTAACGCGACCGAACACGCGAAGCCGGACGACGAGACGGACGGGCCCGAGACCGAAAGATCGGACGACCTCGCGGACGGAACGTCCGACGACGACCCGCTGACGGTCCTCGTGACGGCCACGGACGGCGGGTTCCTCGTGGCCGACGACGGAACCGGCGTCGACCCCGACGACCGGGAGTCGGTGTTCGAGTCGGGGTTCACCACCCGGGCGGACGGGACCGGGTACGGGCTCGACATCGTCCGCGAGGTCGTCGAGTCGCACGGGTGGACGGTCGAGCTCCGCCGCGACGACGACGGCCACATCGGACTCCCGGACGGACGGCGGCTCCGACCCCCGGAGGGCGCGTGCTTCGAGGTGTCCGCCCCCGACCCGGCCGACGCCGACCCGGACGAGCCGTGGATCGACTGAGCCCGGGAGCCACCGCGTTTATTCCCCGCGGCCGCCAACTCGACGCGTGAGCGTCGCCGACGTCACGATCCGACGGGCCGACCGCGCCGACCTTCTGGCGGTGGTCCGGATCGAGCGCGCCTGCTTCTCGGACCCGTGGCCGCACGACGCCTTCGAGCGGCTCCTCGACGAGCCGGCGTTCCTCGTGGCGGAGCGCGACGGCGCCGTCGCCGGCTTCGTCGTCGCCGACCGGACGCCGAACCACGGCCGCGACATCGGCCACGTGAAGGACCTCGCCGTCCACCCCGAGGCCCGCGGCGAAGGGATCGGGCGGGCCCTCCTGCGGTCGGCGCTGGTCCGGCTCCGCGCGACCGGCGTGGCCGTCGTCCGACTGGAGGTGCGCGAGGGGAACGACCCCGCCCGGTCGCTGTACGCCGACGAGGGGTTCGAACCGGTCCGGCGGGTCGGCGGCTACTACCGCGACGGCGAGGACGCGCTCGTGCTCGTCGTCGACCTCGCGGCGTGGGCCGACGGGGACGGGGCCGGCGGCGGAGCGGGGTCGGGCGGCGACGACGACAGAGAGGCGAGGTAACGCACCGCACGCCTATCGGCTCGCGGCGCGGGGTTTGCCAAGGCTTAGTGTCGGGGAGGCCGACCGAAACGGTATGAGTTCGGTTCCCGAGCGATCCGAGATCGACACCGAGTACAAGTGGGACCTCGACGGCATCTACGCCGACGACGAGGCCTGGGAGGCCGCCTACGAGGCGGTCGCCGAGCGGATCGACGAGCTGCGCGCCTACGAGGGGCGCGCCGTCGAGGACGCCGCGACGCTGCTCGAACTGCTCGAGCTGCGCGAGGAGATCTTCCGCGAGCTCCAGCAGGTGACGACGTACGCCCGGCTCCGCAGCGCCGAGGACACCCGGAACCAGGAGTACCAGGCGATGTCCGCGAAGGCGTCGTCGCTCGGCTCGGAGGCGTCGAGCGCGGTCTCCTACCTCGAACCGGAGGTCCAGTCGCTGACCGACGCCGACGTCGAGGCGTTCCTCGACGACGAGCCCGCGCTCGCGACGTACGAGCAGTACCTCGACGACGTGCTGCGGAAGAAGCCGCACACGCGGTCGAGCGAGGTCGAGGAGGTGCTCGCGGACCTCTCGGAGGTCACCGACGCGCCGAGCGAGATCTACTCGATGCTGACGAACGCCGACATGACCTACGGCGTCGTCGAGGACCCCGACGGCGAGGAGGTCGAGATCACGCAGGCGAACTTCACGAAGCTCCAGACGAACCCGGACCGCGAGTTCCGCGAGCGCGTCCACGAGACGTTCTACGACGAGTGGGCCGACGTGCGCAACACGGTCGGCACGTCGCTGGAGAAGGCCGTCCGCGAGCACGTCACGAGCGCCGAGATCCGCGACTACGACTCCGCGCGCGCCGCCGCGCTGGACGGCTCGAACGTCCCCGTCGAGGTGTACGACACGCTCGTCGACACCGTCGACGACAACCTCGACGTGCTCCACCGCCACGCCGACCTGAAGGCCGAGGCGCTCGGCGTCGACCGGCTGCAGAGCCACGACCTCTACATGTCGCTGACGGGTGACCAGGGCCCCGACGTGGAGTACGAGCAGGCCCGCGAGTGGGTTATCGAGGCGGTCGCGCCGCTGGGCGAGGAGTACCAGGAGCGGCTGGCCGAGGGGCTCGACTCGCGCTGGGTCGACGTGTACGAGAACCGCGGGAAGCGCTCGGGCGCGTTCTCCTCGGGCACGTACGACACCCAGCCGTACATCATGATGAACTACCAGGACGACATCTCTTCGATGTACACGCTGGCCCACGAGCTCGGCCACTCGATGCACTCGGAGCTGGCCGGCGACGCCCAGCCGTGGCACGACGCGAGCTACGAGATCTTCGTCGCGGAGATCGCCTCGACGGTCAACGAGACCCTGCTCACGCACCACCTGCTCGACACCGTCGAGGACGACGAGCTCCGCACCCACGTCCTCGACGAGTACCTCGAACGCTTCCGCTCGACCCTCTTCCGCCAGACCATGTTCGCGACGTTCGAACAGGAGATCCACGAGCGCGTGGAGGCCGGCGACGCGCTCACCCCCGACGCGTTCGACGAGATCTACGGCGACCTGAAGGGAGACTACTACGCGCGACCCGATCGAGTCCGCCGTCGGCGTGTACGACGAGTACCTCGACGAGATCGCGGCGCTGCTCGACCTGGAGTAACGCCGTCGCGCGGAGGGCGACTGACCCCTCCGGCGGACCGGCGCAGTGCGGGCCCGAACGACCGATCGGGCGACCCAAAGCCTATGATTCGCTCGGCCGAACCCGCCCGCCGAGATGGACCGCAGGCTGCTCGTCCTGCCGGGCGCCCTCCTCCTGCTCGTCCTGATCGCGGAGCCGAGCGTCGTCAGCTGGGAGGCCACGCTCCGTACGGGGCCGGGGCTCGACAGGCACCCGACCGTGAACGCGACCGACCTCCCCGCGAGATGCGCCGACACCGCCGTCGCCCTCGCCGACGGGCGCAACGTCTCGATCCGGGGGTATCGGATCGCTCCGGGCTTCCTCGACCTCCTCGTCGAACGCACGTCGGTCGCCGGCGAGTGGGCGCTCGGCGACGCGAACTGCGCGGCCCGACTCGCCGGGGTCGACGACCTCCGCGTCGACGGCGAGTCGTATCGGGTGCTCGGGGAGTACTCGCGCGAGCGGCTTGACCGAAGCCCGGCGTTCGGACTCGCGAGGCTCGGGAGCGGACTCGTCGGCGTCGGACTGCTGGCGGTCGGTCTCCTCACGGCCGTTCACCGGGAACCCGAGTGACGAGATAGTTGAGTGAGGCGCGGTGGCGCGTGCCTGCGAGCGGCCGCCTCCGGCGGCCGGGAGTCAGCACGCGCGAGGGAGTCGGTGGTCCGGAGCGACGCGGAGGACGACCGACGAGGTTGGGGAGGCGTGAGGCGCGGTGCTGTGCGGGGCGGGACTCGAAGGGGCAGTCGCGAGGGCGACGGCGCGCGACGCAAGCACCGCAGGGAGCGAGTGAAACGAGCGACCGAGGAGCGTGGTTCGAGACGCCCCCGGCGTCTCGTCGTCACGAAAGGCGCGAAGCGCCTTTCGAACGACAGCGAGCGCACCGAGTCCTCGCAACTGGGGCTTTGGAGGCGGTTTCCCCGGAAGCAGAGTACAACCGAGCGACCGGGGCTTTGACGATGTTCTCCGCGGGCCCGACGAAACAGTTGGCCGACGCGGCGGCGTGGATTGTCACGCCCTCGGCCACGCATCAGTAATCAGCGTCCCGGCACCGATTTACCGCTCCTCTACGACGTACTGAGTACATGGACGAACGCGTACGCGAGCACGCCGAGGTGCTCGTCGACTGGAGCGCGCGGGTCGAGGCCGGCGACGACGTCGTCGTCAGCGTCGCGGAGGACGCCCACGAGCTGGGCGTCGCGGTCGCCGCGGCGCTCGGCGAGCGCGGCGCGAACGTGACGACGCTGTACGGGTCGAGCGAGCTCTCCCGCGCCTACCTGAAGGGCGTCGAGGCCGGCGTCGACGGCGACGTCGACGCGGACGACTTCGACGCGGACCCAGCCGTCGACCGCGCTGTCTTCGAGGCGGCCGACGCCTACCTCCGGATCGGGGGCGGGCGCAACACCACCGCGAGCGCGGACGTCGACCGCCCGACGCGGCAGGCGTACGCGAAGGCCCGGCAGGGCGTCCGCGAGGCGCGGATGGACACCGACTGGGTGTCGACGGTCCACCCGACGCGGAGCCTCGCGCAGCAGGCGGGGATGGCCTACGAGGAGTACCAGGAGTTCGTCTACGACGCCGTCCTCCGCGACTGGGAATCGCTCGCCGACGAGATGGCGCGGATGAAGGACGTCCTCGACGCGGGCGAAGCGGTCCGGATCGTCACCGAGCGCGACGGCGCGCCCGACACGGACGTGACGATGTCGATCGACGGTCGCACCGCGGTGAACTCCGCCGCCTCCGTCGCGTACGACTCGCACAACCTGCCGAGCGGGGAGGTGTTCACCGCGCCGTACGACACCGCGGGCGAGGTGTTCTTCGACGTGCCGATGACCATCGACGCGACCCGCGTGCGGAACGTTCACCTCGCCTTCGAGGAGGGCGAGGTCGTCGACTTCTC
>UEZE01000115.1_pt1 | contig 12135 bp, 11 predicted proteins | sample 1903661 | NCBI WGS metagenome assembly UEZE01 (sample SAMEA4776352, study PRJEB27445) | saltern metagenome | biome: Hypersaline environment; feature: solar saltern; material: Pellet | place: Spain | collected 2014-08 | depth 0 m | reverse complement strand
GTTCGCCGGCACCGCGGCCCGCGGGCGGTACGCCGCGCTGCTCCACTCGGGCGTGCTGGTGGCGTGCTGTTACGTGGTCTTCACCGTCGGCGGGTTGGTTTGAGGCGGAGTCGAGGTCCAGGTGGCCGCCGCGCCGACACGAGGCTTTTCTACCGCGCCCACACAACACACGTCCATGGACGAGAAGACCGCCGACCTCCGCGACCTGTTCGTCGACGCGACCGGATCGGAATCGGTCACCGAGCGGCAGGACGCGGACCGCGGGACCCTGGTCGACCGCGACGACGAGGCGGTCGACGACGCGGTCCGCGACCTCGTCGCCGCGATGCGCGACCGGTACGGCTTCTCGACGCCGCTCGACGACGCCGCCTACGCGCTGGTCGCCCGCGGCCGGTTCGACGGCGCGGACGACGCGGCGGTCGCGACCGCGATCCGCGACGCGCTCGCCGAGCGGGAGGAGGGTGACGACGAAATATCGATCGTCGAGTGCGCCGAGAAGTTGGACGCCGCGCCCGACACGGTCGCCCGGTACGCCGCGGTGGCGCGCACCGACATCGCCTCCACGCGGGCGAACGACCGCTTCCGCGACGCGTTCCGCGACCTCCTCACCGACGCCGACATCGAGGGGTCGCTCGCGAGCGACGCCCGCGAGGACGGGCTCCGCGAGGCGACCGAGGACATCGAGACGGACGTGTCCCTATAAATGGTCTACGGCGGATTGGTGGCGTAGACCGCCAAAGCCCCAGCCGCTCGGCCATACGCGTACATGCGCTGATCGACGACGAACTCCTCCAAAGCCCCAGCCGCGAGGACTCGATGCGCTCGCTGCGGTCCTCAGCGCTCGCTACGTTCGCGCCTGCGGTCCTTGCGTCGCGCGTCTTCGTCCTCGCGACTGCCCCTTTGAGTCCCGCCCCGTACAGCACCGCACCTCACGCCTCCCCGGCCTCGTCGCCCGCCCTCCGCTTCGCTTCGGACGGCCGACTCCCTCGCGCGTGCGGTTCGCGCCCTGCGGGCGCTCACCGGCACGCGCCGTCGTTCATTTATATCCGATACCGCGGCCACCCCTCGCGTGACACTCGTTCCGTTCAGCGACCTGGCCCGCGCGGCGTACTGCCCCCGACAGCTCTACTACGTCCGACGCGACGACGAGCGGAGCGTCCCGCCGACGGCGCGCGAGCGGATCGACCTCGCCTTCCGGTACGACGAACTGGTTGACGCGCCCGACCGGACGCTCCGGAGGCTCCCCCTCCACCGGTCGCCGGCGTCCTACCGGCGGAATCTGGATCGACTGCGCGAACGCGACCTCTACGGGCGCCTCGTCGATCCCGCGACAGAACGGGGGTTCCTCTCGGGAAAGGACTGTCACGGGACCGTCCACAAGGTGTTGGAACCGAGGGAATCTGACGAGAGCCCGGGCGACGACGAAGAGGCCGGGCCGCCGCCGGTCCCGACGCTCGTCTCGTCGGGCGAACCGCCGGAGAACGGCGTGTGGGAGCCGCAGGCGGCCCGCGCGGTGGGGATCGCGAAGGCGCTGGCGTGGGAGCGGGAGCGCGAAGTCGAGCGCGCGCTGGTCGAGTATCCCGCGGTCGGGGTCGTCCGCGAAGTCCGGCTGACGACTCGGAAGATCGTTCGGAGGATAGAGGAAGTCGCCTCGCGGCGGCTGGCCGCGAAATTCTCCGACGATAACGACTCCGGGGCACGACCGCCCCGCGGCGGCACCGACCCCGAGACCACCGCAGAGCCGACGGACCCCCTTTTGACCCGAACACCACTCACCGACCTCGACGAGGTACAGCTACTCGACACCACCCTGCGCGACGGCGAACAGATGCCGGGCGTCTCCATGACCCCCGGGGAGAAGGTCGACGTCGCCCGCGAGCTCGACGACGCCGGCGTCCACCTGATCGAGGCCGGCTCGGCGTGCACCTCGGCGGGCGAGCGCGAGGCGATCCGCCGCGTCGCCGACGAGGGGCTCGACGCGACGGTGACGAGCTTCGCCCGGGGGGTCCGGGCCGACGTCGACCACGCGCTCGACTGCGGCGTCGACGGGGTGAACCTCGTGGTCCCCGCCTCCGACAAGCACGTCGAGACGAAGGTGGGGTCGACCCGCGACGCGGTCGTCGAGACGACCGTCGAGCTCGTCGAGTACGCCAAGGACCACGGCCTGTGGGTCGAGGTGCTCGGCGAGGACGGCTCGCGGGCCGACCTCGACTACCTCGAACGCCTGCTCGGGGCCGGGCTCGACGCCGGCGCGGACCGGATCTGCTACTGCGACACGGTCGGCGCGGCCGACCCCGAACGCACCGCCGAAGTGGTCTCGCGGCTCGCCGAGCTCGGCCCGACGAGCCTCCACACCCACGACGACCTCGGGTTCGGGCTGACGAACGTCCACGCGGGGCTGAGGGCCGGCGCCGACACCGTCCACGGGACCGTCCTCGGCGTCGGCGAGCGCGCGGGCAACGTCGCGCTCGAGGAGGTCGCCATCGCGCTCGGGCGGTCGTACGACGTCGACACCGTCGAGCTCTCGCGGCTCTACCGGCTCTGCCGGGCCGTCTCGGAGGCCACCGGAGTCGCGCTCCCCCCGAACAAGGCCGTCTGCGGGGCCAACGCCTTCGCCCACGAGTCCGGGATCCACACGGACGGCACCCTGAAGGACGGGACGATGTACGAGCCGTACCCGCCGGAGACGGTGGGGCGAGAGCGCCGGCTCGTCCTCGGCAAGCACGCCGGGCGCGCCGGGGTGAAGGCGGCGCTCGCGGAGCACGACGTGGCGGTCGACGAGGACGAGCTGCGAGAGGTCGTCGCCCGCGTCAAGGAGCTCGGCGAGCGCGGGAAGCGCGTCACCGACGCCGACCTGCTGGCCGTCGCGGACGACGTTCGCGGGCGCGAGCGCGAGCGCCGCGTGGAGCTCGTCGACCTCTCGGCGACTTCGGGGGGGAACCTCCCGACGGCCTCGGTGCGGCTCCGCGTCGGCGACGACGAGCGGGTCGCCTCCGGCACGGGCGCCGGGCCCGTCGACGCCGGGCTGGAGGCGGTCCGCACGGCGCTCGGCGGCGACGACGGCGAGCGCGGCGAGGGGGTCGCCTTCGACCTCGACTCCTATCACGTCGACGCGATCACGGGCGGCACCGACGCGGTCGTCACCGTCGAGGTCGACCTCTCGCGGGGCGACCGCTCGGTGAGCGTCTCGGCGTCGGACGCGGACATCACCCGCGCGAGCGTCGTCGGGATGGTCGACGGGCTCGACCGCCTGCTGGCCGCCGAGGCGGACGCGGCGGACGCCGACCCGGGCGCCGTCGCCGACGACTGAGCGCGCCGGCGTCTGACGAGGTTTTTATTCGAGGGCGGTCGAACGTCGGGTGTGAGCGTCGTCGTCGCGATCAAGCCCTCGGCCCGCAAGCGGAACGCGAAGGTGGGGCGGCTCGTCTTCGAGGACGGCCCCCGCCACGCCTTCGAGAGCCGGGCGGCCGCCGAGCGGTGGGCCGACGACCTGTCGGCCGGCGACGGCCATGTCTGGGTGGCGAGCGCGCACCCCCGCGACGACGGCGACGCGGACTGCTACCTCGTCTCCCGGGCGACGAACGCGAAGCTGGAGGCCGCCTACGACAAGCGCCGGCGGCGGCTCAGGGGCGACACGGGCTCCGAGCAGGAGTCGCTCGGCGGCGAGCCGTAAGAGCGGGGTTCGAGGCGACCGCGGCGGCTACGACGACTTCTCTCCCGGCGTGGGGTCCGATTCGGCGCCCGATTGCGGGTCGGGGGTGGGTTCGGGATCGGCGTCCGGTCCGGAGCCACGCGCGTCCATCATGTCCGCGGCGCGGGTCGCCCAGCCCGAGTAGCGGAACCCGGCGGCGACGACGAGCGCCATCCACGCGTAGGCCGCGGAGACGCCGACGTACGCGCCCGTCGGCCCGAGTCCGAGCGTGCGCCCGAGCAGCCACGAGAGCCCGAGGAAGAGGCCGAACATCGCCGAGAGGCGCGCGACGAGGGGGATCCGCGTCTCGCTCGCGCCCTGGAGCGACCCGGAGAGCGCGGAGAAGCAGGCGAGGGCGGCCCCGGCGACCCCGTAGACGCGCGCGAAGTCGACCGCGGACGCGACGGTCGCGGCGTCGTCGGTGAACACCGGGACGATCCGCGGCGCGGCGACGACGAGCCCGAGACCGATCGTCCCGACCGTGAGCACGCCGAGCCCGGCGACCGCCCACCCGTTGAACCGCGCGGCCTCCGGGTCGCCCTCGCCGAGCGCCTGCCCGACGAGCACCGACGCCGCGACGTTGTACCCGCGCGAGAGCGGGCCGGTCACCTGCTGGTAGACCCGGCGGCCGATCTGGAAGCCGGCGTTGATCGTCTCGCCGAAGCCGAGGAGGAGCGCGTTGAACGGGAACTCCGCGATCTCGGAGCCGAACCCCTCCAGCACGCGCGGGGCGCTCACGATCAGGAGCTGCTTCGCGATGGTGAGGTCGCGCGGCCACGCGAAGTCCGCGTCGGTCCACGACCCCCAGATGGCGAAACAGAGCAGTCCGGCCGTGAGCACGTTCGCGCCCGCCGTCGCGAGGCCCACGCCGAGGACCTCCAGCCGCGGGAGGCCGAACAGCCCCAGGCCGAGGACGACGGAGCCGGCGATGTTGACGGAGTTGGCGGCGATGTTGACGTACATCGGCGTGCGGGTGTCGCCGGTCCCCTGGAGCGCGCGGGCCCCGACGAGGGCGACGTGCCGCGCCGGGGCGGTCGCGAAGACGACCGCGAGGTACGTCGAGCCGAGGTCGACGACCGCGGGCGAGGTGCCCTCGCCGACGAGGCGACCGAATACGTCGATCGCGAGCTCGCCGAAGAGGAACCCGAAGAGGACGAACGGGATCCCGGCGAGCGCGCCGAGCAGGATCGCCTGCGTCACCGCCTCGTCGCGGTTCTCCGCGGCGCCCGCGCCGGTGTCCTGCGACGAGAGCGCGATGGCGCCGCCGCCGAGCCCGAGCCCGATCCGCAGCGGGAACCGGGCGTACAGGTCCGCGAGCCCGATCGCGACGACCGCGGCCGGCGAGAACAGCGCGGTGACGAGGATGTCGGTCGTCCGCATCGCGGTGCGGAACGTCTGCTCGGCCATCACGGGCCACGCGAGCGAGAACACGCGCTTCCAGACGCGCCGCAGCCGCGGGAAGTCCATGCGTCGCCCCCGACGGTCGCCCGGGGTATTGATATACCGAAGCCGGTCGGCGTCGCCGGGACCCGACGCGGCGACGAGCGACGGGGTCGCCCGCCCCGACCGACGGCGTCGCCTCGATCGCGCCCGAACGTTGAAAGCCGCGAGCGACCCACGGACCCTATGGACGTCTTCGTGTACGGCACGCTGACCGAGCCGGACGCCGTCGCCGAGGTGGCGGACTCGTTCGTCTTCGTCGGCCCCGCGACGCTCACCGGCCTCCGGCTGGTGGAGGGGCGGTACCCGACGCTCGCGCCGGGCGGCGAGACCGCCGGGCGGCTCCTCCGGACGGAAGAAATCGACGCGCTCGACGCGTACGAGGACGTCGACGGCGGCCTGTACGTCCGCGAGACCGTGCCGCTCGACGCCCCGGCCGACTACCCGGAGGCCGCCGCGGTGTACGTCGGCGACCCCGACCGCCTCGACGCGGACGCGACGTGGCCGGGCGCCGGACCGTTCGGCGGACGAGTGCGATCGGTACTCGACGACCGCGACGTGCGGGTCCGGCTCACCCCCCAAGATCCCGTCTGACGGAGCGATGACGGCGGCGCAGTCGTGCGGTTACACTTTCACTCTGGTAGCCGCACCTTTTTGTATTCCCGTCGCCTCGTTTCACTCGCACGTCACACGCGTGCATTCCCCCCTTAGCAACCGCGAGCCGGTCGCTCGTCGATCCGCACCGGCGCGGCGGCCGCGACCGCCGTCGCTCCCGATCGCTCGCGCCCGACCGGAACCGATTAGCGGGCGGCGCGGCGACGGGGTGGCATGCTCAGTCTCGCCGACATCCGCGAGGCCCGCGAGCGGGTCTCGGACGTCGCCCGGCACACGCCGTTGGAGCGGTCGCGGTCCTTCTCCGAAATGAGCGGCGCGGACCTCCACCTCAAGCTGGAGAACTTCCAACGCACCGGCGCGTTCAAGATCCGCGGGGCGATGAACCGGATCCAGACGCTCTCGGAGACGGAGCGCGAGGCCGGCGTCGTCACCGCGAGCGCCGGCAACCACGCGCAGGGCGTGGCGCTGGCGGCCAGCCGTGCGGGCGTCGACGCCACCGTCGTGATGCCGAAGTTCGCGCCCGTCTCGAAGGTGAAGGCCACCCGCGGATACGGCGCGAGCGTCCGCCTGGAGGGCGTCGACTACGACGAGGCGCAGGCGTACGCGCACCAGTTAGAGCGCGACGAGGGCCGGACCTACGTCCACGCGTTCGACGACCCGGTCGTGATGGCCGGACAGGGGACGCTCGGCTTGGAGATCGTCGACGACTGCCCCGACCTCGACACCGTGGTCGTCCCGATCGGCGGCGGCGGGCTGATCTCGGGCGTCGCGGTCGCGATCAAACAACAGCTGCCCGACGTGCGCGTCGTCGGCGTTCAGGCGGAGGGCGCGGCGTCGGCCGCGAAGTCGCTGGAGGCGGGCGAAGTCACCGAGATCGACAGCGTCGACACGATCGCCGACGGGATCGCGACGCGGTCGGTCGGCGACCGGACCCTCGAGGTCATGGAGGAGTACGTCGACGAGGTCGTCACCGTCGACGACCGCGAGATCGCCTTGGCGCTCACGCTCCTCTTGGAGCGCGCGAAGACGCTCGTCGAGGGCGCCGGCGCGGTCGCGCTCGCCGCGGTGCTCTCGGAGGCGTTCGAGTACGACGACGGCGAGACGGTCGTCGCCGCGCTCTGTCCTCGTAGTCGTACTCGGGGGTCGCGTCCGTACTCATTACGCCACACTCCGACGGCGCGCGACTAAAAGGGTGGCAGTTCGCGCGGGCGATGCGGATCGAGACTACCGAAGTTGTTTATACATAGCTGGGCGGCGGCGCGTGCCTGCGAGCGGCCGCCCCCGGCGGCCGCGAAGCCAGCACGCGCGAGGGAGTCAGTCGCCGGAGCGAAGCGGAGGCGACTGACGAGGCTGGGGAGGCGTGAGGCGCGGTGCGGTCGCGGTCGGGTGGGACTCAAAGGGGCAGCCGCGAGGACGACGGCGCGCGACGCAAGCACCGCAGTGAGTGAGCGGAGCGAACGAACGAGGAGCGCAGCGGGCGCACCGAGTCCTCGCGGCTGGGGCTTTGGCGGTGTTCACCGTCGATCTACTGTCATCTATCTATAAGCGAGCGGCTGAGGCCCTGGAGGCGTTCACCGCCGGTGGGACAGCAGTCTCATGACGAGTTCGTGGAGTTGTCCGACCGTGCGGGCGCCGAAACGCTTCCGCTCACGCTCGTCGACCCGCCGAGGAGCGAGGAGTCCGAGTCGCCGCGCAGCGTCGTGACCGTCTCGCCGTCCTGTTTCACGATCAGGGTCCACGGGTCGTCGCCCGCGGGAATCCGCATCGTGCCGTTGTAGCGGACGGCGCCCGAACACGACCGCGACGCGTTCCCCGCCTCCTCGATCGGGACGTCGAGGACGTAGGCGGACTCGTTCAGCCGTTCGAACCTCGGGCCGCCGACCGCGTGCGAGGAACTCGGCAGGGAGACGTTTCGAGCGTACGTTATCTCGGTGTTCGGACCGCCGGCGACCACCGAGGTCGAACCGTTGGCCGCGAACTCGTCGGGACAGCGGACCTCGTCGGTATCGAAGTGGAGCAGCGCCGGCGGGTCGCTCGCCCCGCCGAGGAGGCCGCCGGGCCCTCCCGACACGGGGCCGGCGAGGGCGACTCAGTCGTCGGCGGCCGCGGCGTCGACCGCGCCCTCGTACAGCTCGCCGGCGCGCTCGCGCTCGGAGAGGTACTCGTCGGCGTCGAGCGCGGCCTTCACGCCCATGCCGCTCGCGGTGGCTGCCTGCTGGTAGTGGAAGTCGACCACGTCGCCCGCGCCGAAGAGGCCGTCGACGCCGGTGCGGGTCTGCCCGCCGCCGCGGCCGCCCTCGGTGAGGAGGTAGCCGTCGTCGTCGGTCTCGATGCCTGTCCCCTCGAGGAAGTCCGTGTTCGGCGTGTGGCCGATGGCGTAGAAGACGGCCCCAACGTCGAACGCGTACTCGTCGACCGCGTCGGCGGTCGCGGGGTCGTCGAGCTTCTCCTTGGGGTGGCCGTCGGGGTGCTCGACGAGACGGTGTCCGCGAACTTCGTCAGGAAGTTCGCCTCCTCCATCGCGGCGTCGCCGCCGCCGACGACGAGCATGTCCTCGTCGCGGAAGAACGCGCCGTCGCAGGTCGCGCACGTCGAGAGGCCGTACCCCATCAGCTCGTCTTCGCCGGGGACGCCGAGCGTCCTCGCGCTCGCCCCGGACGCGGCGATGACGGCGTCGGCGGTGTACACGTCGCCGTCGGAGAGCGCGACGCGGAAGTGGCCCGCGGGCTCCTTCGAGACGTCCTCGATGACGCCGTTGCGCGCCTCCGCGCCGAACTTCTTCGCCTGCTCTTTCATGTCGTTGATCAGGCCCGGGCCGGAGATCCCCTCGGGGAAGCCGGGGTAGTTCTCCACCTCGGTCGTCAGGGTGAGCTGGCCGCCCGGCTCGTCGCCCTCGATGAGCAGCGGGTCGTTGTTCGACCGCGCGGCGTATATGGCCGCGGAGAGGCCGGAGATACCGGTGCCGGCGATGACGAGTCGGCGGTGGTCGACGATGTCGTCGGTCATTACCCACAGTTGGCCGCCGCGTCCTATGTACGTTGCGACCGTTGCGCGATCCCCGCACGACCGCCCCACCGAACCGCCACGGACCCGTTCACCGAACCGCGACGAACACGCTCCGGTCGTCGGCGGGCCCGTAGCCGTCGGCGACGTCGACGTCGCCGAATCCCGCCCCGGCGAGCGCGTCGGCGATCCGCTCGTCCGCGAAGGGCGTCATCCGACGCCGGTCCGTGAACGGGTCGCCGTCGGGGGTGAACGTCACCGCCCGCCAGTCGAGGCGGCCGTCGTCGGTCGCGACGTGATGCGCGACGCGGACGTACTCGATCGCCCCGTCCGCGTCGCGGCCGACGTCGAGCCCGGGCCGGTTCCCGTCGGCCGGCAAGGGAGAGTTGTCGAAGACGAGGACCCCGCCCGGCCGGAGGCGGTCGCGGAGCGCGGCGAGCGCGGGGGCGAGGTCGTCCGGGGCGAGGTGGTTCACGACGCCGCGGATCGCGACGGCCGCGTCGAACGGACCGGCGTCGCCCAGGTCCGGATCCGGGAGGCCGGTTCGACGGAGGTCGACCGCGCCGCGGCCGTCGGTGGCTGACGCGGCGTCGGTCGCGGGTACGGCGGCGCACTTCTCCCGCGCGACCGCGAGCATCCCACCGTGGGCGTCGATCGCGGTCACGTCGATCCCGCGGGCTGCGAACCGGCGCGTGTGCTCGCCGGTGCCGCAGCCGACCTCCAGCAGGCGCGCTGGGTCGACGCCGCGGTCGGCGAGCGCGTCGCCGACGAAGTCGACGTCGCGGTCGTACGCCCAGTCGGACTGGATCGAGTCGTACAGGCGCGGCCGCTCGTCGTAGAGTCCGTCGGGCATGGACGGCGCGTCGGCGCCGAGAGACGTGTGTCTTCCGCCGGGGTGCGACGCGTTCGCACGCTCAGTCCGTGGGGAACTCCGGCGGGAGCCCGGTCGGTTGGGCGGGGGCGTCGTCGAGCGCCTCGAAGAACCGGCCGGCGACGAACGCCTCGACGACTTCGGGCAGCGACTCCGACTCGGAGACCTCGCTGAGGATCCCGAGCGGGACCTGCGCGCCGGCCATCGCGGCGTGCCCGCCGGCCGACCCGACGGGGTCGAGCGCGTCGCGCAGCAGTTCGCCCGCGTCGAGGTCGGCGCCGCGGGCGCGGGCGGAGCCGTAGATCACGTCGTCGATGTAGCCGTAGACGAACGTCACCGTCACGCCGTCGAGGTCGAGGAGCCGCTCCGCGGCCTGCGCGAGGGCGTCGCGGTCCGTGATCTCGCCGACGCAGGAGGCCGCGACCGACCCGCGCACGTCGCGGTTCTCGATGGCGGCCGCGAGGACGCGCAGCGTCTCCGGGCTCACGCTCGGGCTCTCGACGCGTTCGAGCGTCGACTCGTCGGCGTGCGCGAGCAGGTCGGCCGCCGCCTCGAAGTCGTCGATGGCGGTCGCGCGCGTGAAGTCCTTCGTGTCGATCCGGATCCCGTACAGGAGCGCCGTCGCGAGCTCGCGGTCCGGCGCGATCCCGTACCGCGAGAGGTACTCCGCGATCAGCGTGCTCGTCGCGCCGACCGCGGGCCGGATGTCGACGAACGACCCCGCGACCGGCCCCCGCGGCGGGTGGTGGTCGACGACGACGTCCACCGGGTGGTCCTCCGGGAGGCTGTCGTTGATCCCCGCCCGCGAGTGGTCGACCAAGGCGATCCCGGCGTACTCGTCGAGGTCGACGTCGTCGAACGAACGGAGGCCGATGTCGAGGAGGTTCACCAGCGCGCGGTTCTCCTGGTGGGCGATCTCGCCGCCGTAGCACGCGTCCGCGTCGACGCCGATCGACGCCGCGATCCGCGCGAGACCGAGCGCGCTCGCGATGGCGTCCGGGTCTGGGTTGTCGTGCGCGACGACCAGCAGCGGCCCGGAGAGCCCCCGCAGCGTCGCGAGCAGCCGGGCCGGCTTCTCGCCGCCGCCCTCGTCGGTCATGGACGCCCCCGCGTCGACCGCGGGCCTCCCGTCGATCCCGACCGCCTCGAAGACGCGGTCGGCGACCGCCGCCGCGGGGTCGACCACGCGGTCGGCGACCGCCGCGACCGCCGCCCGCTGCTCGTCGGTCGGCGCCGTCCCGAGGTGCGCGACGATCATCGCGTCCGGGTACGTCGACCGAGCGGCGCGCGCGGCGGCGACGTTGCGCGCGGCGTCGTCGCTCGCGACCAGCACGACCGCGGCGCTGTCGGGATAGGTCGCGGGGTCGGTCGGGTCGGCCTCGACGGTGGCGACGTTGCGGTCGCGCAGCGTCGACACCCAACCGGTGTCGTCGGTGACCGCCACCAAGTCGTCGCGTGCGCCGCGCTCGTCGCGGGTGTGTTCGACGAGCGCGTTCCCGACCGCGCTACAGCCGAGCAGCAGGCGCCGGGTCATACCGGCGCGAGGGGATCGCGAGGCAAAACGCTGCCGTCGGCGCGGCACGGGGTCGCGGCCGGGCCGGGCGGGCACCGATGCCGGGTCACTCCGCGTCCTCCCCGTCGCGGAGCGCGCCGTTCACCGCGGCGGCGACGTCGACCGCCGCGCGGTTCTCGGCGACGTCGTGGACCCGGACGATGTCGGCGCCGCGGTCGGCGGCGAGCGCGGACCCCGCGACCGTCGCGTGCTCGCGGTCGTCGGCCTCGCGCCCGACCGCGCCGTACAGCGACTTGTGGGAGTGACCGACGAGGACCGGACAGCCGAGCGCCGCGAACTCGCCGCAGCGCGCGAGCAGTTCGAAGTCCTCCGCCGGCGACTTCCCGAAGCCGAGCCCGGGGTCGACGATGACGCGGTCGCGGTCGATGCCCGCCGTGTCGGCCATCGCGAGGCGCTCGCGCAGCGCGTCGACGACCTCGCCGACCACGTCGTCGTACTCGGGGTCGGCGTCCGGGTCGACCGGCGCGTCGAGGCTGTGCATCACGATCACCGGGCAGTCGGCGTCCGCGACGACCGACCGCATCTCGGGGTCCTCCAACCCCGTCACGTCGTTGATGATGTCCGCGCCGGCGTCGAGGGCCGCCTCGGCGACCGCGGGCTTCCGGGTGTCGACCGAGACCAGCACGTCGCCGGAGCCGACCGCCGGCACGGACTGGATCGCCTCGATCGTCGGGACGACGCGCTCGATCTCCTCCGCGACCGGGACCGGGTCCGCGCCCGGTCGGGTCGACTCGCCGCCGACGTCGACGATGTCGACCCCGGCGTCGACCATCCGCTCGGCGCCCGCCACCGCGTCGTCGAGGTCGGCGTGCCGCCCCCCGTCGTGGAATGAGTCCGGCGTGACGTTGAGCACGCCCATCACGGCGGTCCGGTCGCTCCACGGGAACTCGGGGGCGGGCTCGTCGCCCTCGGAGCTCCGACCGCCGTCCGGCGCCTCGATCC
>UEZE01000082.1_pt1 | contig 12165 bp, 14 predicted proteins | sample 1903661 | NCBI WGS metagenome assembly UEZE01 (sample SAMEA4776352, study PRJEB27445) | saltern metagenome | biome: Hypersaline environment; feature: solar saltern; material: Pellet | place: Spain | collected 2014-08 | depth 0 m | reverse complement strand
GAGACGTCCTCGGCGACGATGACGAGGTCCGCGTTGCCGCGCTCGACGGCCTTGGTGGTCTCGTTGGTTCCTTTCTTCACGGTACCGGTGTCTCGGGCGACCTCGAGCGCTTCGAGGGATCGCTCCGCGAGGTCTGCTGGGGTGTCGTAGTCTACGTAAACGGGCATATGTTGTTCACCTGTCCTCCGTGCGGGCTCGCGTGCCCGTCCCGTGGTCGGTCCCTAACGGAACGGCACATCATCAACCCCACAGAGGCTGTGCCCCGTGGTAGTCAGGACATCCATAAAAGCGCTTTCAATGTCTCGTGCGTGTGCGAGCGGGAGTCACGGGGCGAGATCGCGGGCAGGACCGGCGGCGGTGCGGTCGTCGCCGCGCCCCGCGCGGCGGCCGCGGCGACACTCCGCGCTTTTTATGGATCGCTCGGCCCTCGATACACGCAACGAATGGTGCGTCTCGTTCACTACTCCGACATCGAGAACGTCTTCGACGCTCCGGAGCGAGCGGCGCGGCTCGCCGGCCGCGTCCGGTCGCTCTCGGGCCCCGACGCCGCGGTCGTCGGCACGGGCGACACGACCGCGCCGGGCGTCCTCTCGCTGGTCGCGACCGGCAGACAGGTCCTCGACTTCTACGAGGCGACCGACACCGTCTTCGACACGTTCGGCAACCACGAGTTCGACTACGGCCCCGACGCTCTCCGCGACCTCGTCCCCGACGCGCCCGCGACGTTCGTCTCCGCGAACGTCCGCGACGAGGCCGGCGAGCCGTTCGGCCGCGACGAGGGCGTCGTCCCGTGGGCGACTCACGAGGTCGACGGCGAGACGATCGGGTTCGTCGGCGTCACCGACCCCGCGACGGACTCGCTGAACCCGATGGCCGCCGACCTCTCGTTCGACGACCCGGTGGCCGCCGCGCGGGACGCGCTCGCCGAGCTGCGCGACGCGGTCGCGGAACGCGAGGAGGCAGCGGGCGCGGGCGGCGACGCGCTCGACCACGTCGTCGTCCTCTCGCACCTCGGCGCGGGCGACGACGACCTCGCCCGCGAGCTCGACGTCGACGCGATCGCCGGCGGGCACGTCCACAGCCGCCGGAACGAGGTCGTCGCGGACACGCTGTTGGTCCGGCCCGGCGTCAACGGGGAGACGGTGGCCGAGATCGACCTCGCCGCCGATCCGCCGACCGCGACGCTCCACGAACCAGACGGGGCCGACCCGGCGCCCGGCCTGGCGGACGCGCTCGCCGAGCGGATGGCCGCGGCGGACTTAGACGAGACCATCGACGTCGTCGACCGCCCGATCGAGCGGTCGGGCGACGTGGTCCACGGCGGCGAGTGCCGCGTCGGGAACTTCGTCGCGGACGCGTTCCGGTGGGTCCACGACGCCGACGTGGGGCTGTCGAACGCCGGCGGGCTCCGGCAGGGGGACCCGTGGGCGGGCGACGTGACGAAGGCGGACCTGATCTCCCTGATCCCGTTCGAGGAGCCGGTGGCGCTCGCCTCGGTCAGCGGGGCGGAGCTCCGGGAGGTGTTCCGCGAGATGGCCGCGCCCGACGTGGACTTCGGCGAGGACGACTGGTGGCACGGTCACGTCTCGAACGCCCGGGTCGTCTGGGACGACGACGCGGAGCTGATCCTGGAGGCCGCGGTCGGCGGCGAGCCGGTCGACCCGGAGGAACGCTACACGGTCGCCGTCTCGGAGTACCTGCTCCACTCCGAACACGAGTTCCCGACGCTCGCCCAGCGCCACCGGATCGACGAGGCGGACATCCAGTACGAGGTGCTTGCGGCGTTCGCCCGCGAGCACGGGATCGGCCCCGAGATCGAGGGGCGGATCGAGATCCGGAACCGCGCCGCCGCGGCGGACGACGACTGAGCGAGCGGCACCGACCGTGCGACCGGCGCCGGCAGAGCCGGGGGCGCGAGCGACGAGCCGACTTTCGAGCCCCTGAGAGGGTTTAAACTGGGTTGGCCCGTGTGTACACATAGCACATGGACGCGCTCGACGAGGTGCTCGAGAAGTACGCGACGAGCCAGCACCTCATGGACCACATCAGGTACACCGCCGAGTCGCTGAGCGTCGGGTTCGACAACTGGGGCGAACGGTACGTGAGCGGCCCCAGTCTCTACATCCTCATCGTCGCGGACGTGAACTTCGCGGAGTACACCGATCCCCTCGGCGACAACGAGTGGCCGGTCGACCGCTGCCGCCTCGTCACCGAGTCGCGCGACGTGTTCACGAACGTTGCCCGGGACGTGGCGTTCAGTCGGGACGGGGCCGTCGTCGTGACCGGCGACGGCACCATCCAGCGACAGATGGTGCGGGTCCGGAACCCCTCACGGGGCGAAGTCGAGGACCTCGAGACCCTCGAGTTCCCCGACTGGATGGGGACCAAACACATGAGCGCCCTGGAGACGTCGCTCCGCGACGACGTCCTCTGGGCGGTCACGCTCAGCGAGGAGGACGGGCGCGTCACCACGTTCCTGGACGGCACGTACCAGGACTATCCCCGTCACGAGATCGGGGGAAGGTGGCGACCCGAGAGGTAGGTGGACGCCCCGACGACCGCGGGGTTTCCGCGGTACCGTGCGCGTCCGTCGTCGCCCCGGCTACTCGAGCTCGACCTCGACGTCGCGCTGGAGCCCGGCGGCCTTCACCGTGTTGTGTAGCAACATCGCGCGCGTCATCGGCCCGACGCCGCCGGGGACAGGCGTGATCGCGCTCGCGACCTCCTTCGCGGACTCGTAGTCGACGTCACCGACCAGCTCGTACCCCTTCTCCGTGTCCGCGTCGACGCGGTTGATCCCGACGTCGATCACGGTCGCGCCCTCCTTGAGCATCGAGCCGTCGACGAACTCCGGGAGGCCGGCGGCCGCGACGACGAGGTCGGCGCCGGCCAGCTTCGCCTCGAGGTCCTCGGTCCGGGAGTGGCAGACGGTCGTGGTCGCGTTGCCGGTCGGCGACTTCTGGATCAGCAGGTTCGCCATCGGCTTGCCGACGATGTCGGAGCGCCCGACGACGACGGCGTCCGCGCCCTCCGTCTCCACGTCGTAGGCCTCGAGCAGCTTCTGGACGCCGTGGGGCGTACAGGGCTTGAACCGCGCGTCGCCCGCGACGAGGCGGCCGACGTTCTCCGGGTGGAAGCCGTCGACGTCCTTCTCGGGGGCGACCCGCCGGAGGACGGTCCGCTTGTCCACGTGGTCCGGGAGCGGGAGCTGGACCAGGACTCCGTGGACGTCGTCGCGCTGGTTGAGGTCGTCGATCGTCTCGTACAGCTCCTCGGCCGGTGCGTCGGCGTCGATCTCGACGTGGAAGCTCTCGATGCCGACCTCCTCGCAGTCGCGCTGCTTCATCGAGACGTACGTCTCGCTCGCGGGGTCGTCGCTCATCAACACCGTGGCGAGCCCCGGCTCGACGCCCGCGTCCGACAGCCGCGACACCTCGTCGGCGACCGCGCCGCGCACGTCCGCCGCGACCGACTCCCCGTCGATGATCTCCGTCATGGGCGATCCTCGTCGCCCCCGGGGTAAAAGTGAACCGGGATCGTGCGTATCGAGAACTATTCGAACCGGATTCGATCCGCATATGTGGATCAACTACTCCGGAAACAGCTCCGCCTCGCGCTCGACCGCGTCGATGGCCGCGACCTCCGCGTCGGTCAGTTCGAGGTCCGCCGCGGCGAGGTTGGCGCGGAGATGGGCCGCGCTCGACGCCTTCGGCACCGCGACCACCGGCTCCTTCGCGGTCGCCCACGCGATCGCGACCGCCTCGGGCGTCGCGCCGTGCGCCGCGGCGACCTCGGTGACCGCGTCGACCTCCCCGACCCGTCCGCCGGCGAGCGGCGAGTACGCGACGACAGAGTAGCCGTGTTCGCGGGCGTGATCGAGCAGTTCGGGCCGGTAGAACAGCGGGTGGAGCTCGGTCTGGTGGGCCGCGGGCGGTCGTCCGAGGACGTCGATCGCGCGGTCGAGGTCCGCGACCTCGAAGTTCGAGACGCCGACGTTCCGGACGAGGCCGTCGTCGACGAGCCGGTCGAGCGCGGACAGCGTCGCCTCGGGGTCGTAGTCGCCGCGGGGTCGGTGGACGTAGAGGAGGTCGACCGCGTCGACCCCGAGCCGGTCCGCGCTCTCGCGGGCCGCGGGCGCGACGTCCCCGGCCGCGAGGTCGTCGATCCAGAGCTTCGTCGCGACGGTCACGTCCTCGCGGTCGACGTCGGCGTCGGCGAGTCCGGCGGCGAGCCCCTCGCCGACGACCGCCTCGTTCTCGTAGATGCGGGCGGTGTCGAGGTGGCGGTAGCCGACGGAGAGCGCCGTCGCGACCGCGTCCGGGTCGTCGATCCCCATCGTCCCGAGACCGACCGGCGGGAGTTCCATGCGAACGGCTCGCGCGAGACGAGACAAAAGCGGTTCGAACCGCGCGCCGCCGTCACACCGTCACCGACACCGACCGCTCGACGACCTCGTACCCCTGCGCGGCGAGCGCCGCGGCGTAGTACCGCTCGCCGACCCACCCCTGCGGGAGCCGGCGGAGGTCGAGCCGCCGCGTCGGCCGCAGTTCGAGGTCGACGACGGTCCCGCCGTCGGCCGCCTCGCGGACCGTCGCCGCGTACGAGGCCCACGACCGACCGTCCGCCGTCCCCTCCATCTCGACCGTCGCGACCGGCGGGCGGTCGGGGTCGCGCTCGCCCGCTCCACCGTCCTCTGCCGCGACCCCTTCACGCACGTCGGTGGAGAAGTCGAGTTCGACCGATTTGAGCCCGAGAAGGTAGGAGAACTCGTAGGTCGCGTCCGTCCCGGGAGCGCTTCCGTCGGTAGCGGTGTCGGCCGAGTCCGGCGCGTCGTCGTTCTGGACCCCGTCGGCGACGCCCCACTGGAACGCGAGGTTCGGCGGTTTCGCCGACCCGAACTGGCCGACGACGGCCGCGGGCGGCGCGTCCGTCCGGAGGCGTGTCGAGCCGCGCCGTCGGAACGCGGGCACGCGGAGCGCGACGACGAGGACGGTGCCGACCGCCATCCCCGGCCAGAACGAGAGGGCGACGACCGCCGCGAGGAACGCGGCGACGACGAGCAGCGCGAGCGTCCAGCTGACGGCGCGCTCCGCGCGGCGGTAGCGAGCGACGACGGAGCGCACGTTCGATGCGTCTGCGTCCGGGAACTGACTCGCGGAGGGCGAGGGCATCGTCCGCGTTTCGGCGACCGGTCACATGCCCGTTTTGGTCGCGCGGCCGTCAGGCGATTAGATCTTCCCGTCCGGATCGGCCGGCGCTCGTCCGCAGATGCTCACGAGGTCGTGGAGGTCGTCGATCTCGTAGGTCGGGTGACAGTCCAGGTCGGTCGACCGGCGGTGGGGGCGGCGGAGGAACGCGGAGTCGATGCCGGCGTTGTCGGCCGCGCGGACGTCGGACTCGTTGTCGCCGACGAACAGCGCCGTCTCCGCGCCGAGGTCCTCGAGGGCGCGCTCGATGTAGTACGGGGAGGGCTTCTTGCGGGAGAGGCTCGCCACCGAGGGCTCGCGGCCGTACGCGACCTCGAAGTGCCCCGCGAGCCCGAAGTGGTCGAGGAGGGCGTCGACGGTCGCCTGCTGGTTCGAGGAGACGACGCCGAGCGACGCGTCCAGCGCCCGGACGGCGTCGACGTCGTCGTACGGCGTCTTCTGCCCCTTGCGGGCGGCGTCGATCTGCGCCGCGGCCGCGGTCTCGTCCCTGACCCGCCAGAACTCCGCCGGGTCCACCCCGTACCGCTCGCAGATGTCCGTCAGCGTCGCGGGGTCGACGCCGACGGCGACGTCGTCGACGTGGGCGAGGTCCGGGTCCTCGACGCCGAGGCTCACGAACGCGTCCCAGGCGGCCTCGCGGAGCGTGTCGAACGGGGTCCGTCCGACCAGCACTCCGTCGTTGTCGAGGACGATGGCGTCGTACACGCCTCCCTGTGGGTCGGTAACGGGCAAAAAGGTTTCACACGCCGAAGAGCCGGAGGAAGAGCCCGGCGAGCAGCGCGAGCGCGCCGGCGATCGCCCCGACGAAGGGGATCGGAACCGGGAGCGGGACCGCGATCAGCGCGACGCCGAGCGCGATCAGCGCGGTCGAGAGCGTCACGGGATCGCTTCGCCGCCGCCGATCAAATACCTTCAGGCGGATTGCGACCGGTCGACGACGGCATCCGGCTCGCGCGACGACTCCCGCACTTTCAATACCCGGCCCGTCGAACGGTCAGACTGGACCATGAACATCTCTGATATCGCAGTGCCGGAATACGTCGAGGTCGACATCGACGAGCGACTCGCCAAGGTCCGTTCTATCTTCGAGCGAGAGAACCCGAAGGGAATTATCGTCGTCGAGGACGGCGACTACGCCGGCGTCGTCGGCGAGAAGCAGCTCATGCGCTCGCGCATGGAGGACGACACGAAGGTGTCGGCGGTGATGAAGCCGGCGCCCTCGGTCGACCGCCACGAGGACGTCCGCGAGACCGCTCGGCTCCTGGTCGAGGGCGACGTGAAGATCGCCCCCGTCTACGAGGGCGAGAAGCTCTTCGGCATCATCACGGTCGACCAGATCCTCGAGGCCGTCCTCGACAGCCTCGACGCGATCACCGTCGGCCAGATCGCCACCGAGGACGTGTCGTCACGGCGGCGCACGACGAGACGGCCCAGGCGGTCGTCCAGCGCATGTTCGACAACGACGTCTCCGGGCTGGTCGTCACGCCCGAGGGCGCGGACACCGTCGCCGGGATGGTGACGAAGACCGACGTGCTGCGCGCGCTCACGTTCACCGAGCAGGACTCGATGGACGTCCAGATCACCAACGTCGACCTGTTGGAGGGGACCTCCCGCGAACACATCGTCGAGTCCATCGAGCAGGTCGCGGACAAGTACGCGGACATGCACGTCATCCACGCGCACGTCCGGCTCCACGCCCACAAGGAGAAGCTCCGCGGCACGCCCCTGATCCAGTGTCAGATCCGCCTCCGCACCAACGAGGGACAGGTCGGCGGCTCCGGCGAGGGGTACGGCGCCGAACACGCCTTCCACGTCGCGCTCGACAAGCTCGAGCGGAACGTCCTGGAGATCAAAGGCGTCAACGCCGACGAGGAGTACCGCGGCCAGCTCCTCCGGAAGCTGGGCGACCTGTGAGCCGGTAGCGCGCCCGACCGGCGGGCGCGGTCGTCACGCCGTCGGCGAACCTCGACGGTATCCACGGATTTTGACGCTGTTAACGGACCTCGACGCTGTTAACGGACCTCTGTCGTCCGGCGCGAGAATTTCGGTCCCCTACCCTAGCCTTCTCGCCGTCCGCTTCGATTCGCCGCCCGCGACGCTCAGGCGTCGGTCCCCTCGGCGAGCCCGTCGCCGACGATCCGGAAGGTCGCGGTGTCGCCGGCGGCCTTCGAGCGGTGCTTCTCGAGCGTCACGCGACGGTTCCCGCCGCGGAACCGGTCGACGCGGACGATGGCGCCGGTCCAGTGGTTGAGAGTGTTGCCGCCGAGCGCGCGGTCGCGGTCGCCGTCCGGATCGGTGAACACCTGGTTCGTGATGACGACGGCGACGTCGTGCCGGCGGGCCAGAGAGAGGAGGTGGGTCACCTGCTTGGCGACCTTCCGGAGCGACTCGCCGCCCTCGGTGTCACCGGCGCGCTCCAGCCGGTAGAAGCCGGTCGCGGAGTCCAACACGATCAGCTCGACCTCCTCGGCGAGCTCCTCGGCGTCGCGGACGGCCTCGCGCTGGTCGTCGAAGTCGTACGCCTCCGAGATCACCAGCCGAGAGGCGATCGAATCGACCGTCTCGTCGGTGTCCGGGTCGTCGGCGCGCCCCGCGGCCAACTGCTCGAAGCGGTCGATGGAGAGCCCCTCGGTGTCGATGTAGAGGGCGCGGTCGCCGCCGGCCGCGACCTCCACCGCGGCCGCGAGCGCGAGGTTCGTCTTCCCGGCGGCCGGCGGCCCGTACACTTGGGTGACGACGCCGCGCTCGAAGCCGCCGCCCAACAGCTCGTCGACCGGCCGACAGCCGGTCGGGATCGGATCGCTCACTGGAGGGGAATTCGCCCGCACTCGTATTTAAACGGTCGATCGCCGCGGGGACGAGTCGACGAACGCGTCGTCGTGCGTCGCTCGCGACGCGCGGCCGTCGCTCGTCGGGGTGTCATAAGTGTGAGAGAAACGGAGATGGCGTCGATCACGTCGAGCGACCGCCGAAATCCGGTAGTGCGTGCGGACGCGCCGTCCGCGGTTCGTCGAGGTCGCCGTCGTCAGTCGAGATGAAACCGTAGCCGCCAGTGTCGTTGAAGAAATCAACCTTACCGTTTGCCATTGCGAATAAACGTACAGCCGGTTAGGGGATAACCCTTGCGAGGGCCGCGTTACCACGGAGGTTCCGGACGTTCGTCAACCGCGAACTCGCCAGAGACGTCCGCCTCTCGGCCGCATCGCCGCCGTTCGGGGGCGCGGTCGTGTTCAGCGAGTGCCAGCAGCCGCGGGGTTCATTTACGAGCGACCACGTAGGTCGAGCAACGACATGGACCGCCGCCACTTCCTCCGCTCGCTCGCCGCCACCGGGACCGCCGCCGGCGCGACCGCCACGGCCGGCTGCGCCGGCGTCCTCGGCGATTCGGGGTCGCTCGGTGACGACGACGGGACGGTCCTCGGCCCGCCGGAACAGACCCGCGGGGAGCCGGTCCACCCGATCCACGGCGACGAGATGCCCGATTTCACCGTTCCCGACCCGATCGCGGGCGAGGAGATATCGACGACGCAGTTCGAGGGCGAGCGCGCGTTCCTGTGGACGTCCTTCTACACCAACTGCCCCGACGGCGTCTGTCCCGCCCTCATCCTCCGACTGCGCCGCGTTCAGGAGGTCGCGGCCGAGGAAGGGTTCGGCGACGAGGCCGCCTTCCTCCCGCTGACGTTCGACCCCGAGCGCGACACGGCGGACGCGCTCCGCGAGTACGCCGCCCAGCGCGGGGTCGACCTCGACGCCGGCAACTGGCACTTCCTCCGGCCCGAGTCCTACGAGGCGGGCGTAGAGCTGATGGACGAGCACTTCGGACTCAAGATCGAGAAGACCGACGCCGAGGGGTACGAGAACCTCGAGTACGCGTTCCCGCACTACGGCCTCATCCTGCTCGTGAACGAGCGCGGGATCGTCGAGCGGTCGTACCCGCGCGGGCCGGCCACCGACGTCGAACGGATCGTCGACGACTTCCGGCGGGTGGTCACGGCGTGAGGCGGCGGGACCTCGTCGCCGGGGTCGCGAGCGTCGCGGTGCTCGGCGGAGCGGGCGCGGTCGCGACCGGCGGGGTCCCGGGCTCGCTCGGCGGCGGTGATTCGGGCGACGGCGATGGCTCGACCGGCAGCGACGGGCCGGAACCGGTCGATCCGGTGACGCTCGACACCGTCGAGGCGCCCGGGAGCCGCGACGGCGAGGTGACGCTGCCCGCCCCGGACCGACCGACGTTCGTCGACTTCTTCGGGACGTGGTGTCCGCCCTGCGCCGAGCAGATGCCGGCCCTCGCGGCGGCCCACGACCGGATCGGTGACGAGGCGCTGTTCGTCTCCGTGACGACGGAGCCCGTCGGCGAGGCGGTCAGCGAGGAGACGGTGGCCGACTGGTGGCGCGAGAACGGGGGGGACTGGCTCGTCGCCGCCGACGTCTCGGCCGAACTGGCGGCGCGGCTCGACGTCGGGAGCTACCCCAGCGCCCGCGCCATGGACGCCTCCGGGCGCGTCCGGTGGGCCACCTCCGGGACGCACACCACCGAGGAGTTCGTCGCGGGCATCGAGCGCGCGCTCGACCGATGACCCGACGGGGCGACCGATGACCGACGTCTCGCTCGCGACGAACGTCCCGTTCGCCGTGACCGCAGGCGTGGCGACGTTCTTCTCGCCGTGCGCCTACCCGCTCTTGCCCGGATACGTCGGCTTCTACGTGAACTCCGTCGACGCCGACTCCGCGTCCGTCGTCGGGGCGGGGGCTCGAGGGATCGCGGCCGCGGTCGGCGTGTTAGCGACGTTCGCGCTGCTCGCCGGGGCCACCGTCCGGGTCGGCTACTCGACGCTGTCGAACATCACCGTCTTCGAGACGCTCGTCGGCGGGCTGCTGATCGTCTTCGGACTCCTCGTCGTCGCCGGGCGCGCGCCGTCGATCTCCGTGCCGCTGCCCGAGCGGCGAGCGAGCGTGTTCGGGTTCGGCCTCTTCGGCGCGGGGTACGCGCTGGCCGGCGCGGGCTGCGTCGCGCCGGTGTTCCTCGGCGTCGTCGCCCGGGCGATCGCGCTGCCGTCCGAGACGGCGATACTCCTCCTCGCCGTCTACGCCGGAACCGTCGCCGTCCTGATGGCCGCGACCACCGTCGCGACGGGCGTCGGCCTCCTCAGCAACGCCAACCGGGTGATGGCCCACGCCGGGCTGTTGAAGCGGATTGCCGGCGGCGTGATGGTCGTCGCGGGGATCGGCCAGCTGTACCTCTCGCTTGTCGTGTACTGACGGCCGGGTCGGGCACCTGGACCGCAGAGGGTCGGAACCGCATGAGATCCGCCGAGTCGTGCGGTTCCGTCCCACGTCTCCCGTAGATTCTTAAGCGATTGCGCGGAACTTTCGGACAGCCGAACCGAGACGGTTCGGTCCCCGCACCATGGATCTCGATCAGTTCACCGCCGCGAACGCACCGACCGACAGCGCGGAACCGTTCCAGCGCGAGAACAGCTACACCCTAGACGTCGACGTCGACGGCACCGTCATGGCGAAGGCCGGCTCGATGGTGGCGTTCACGGGCGACGTGTCCTTCACCGGGAAGGCCTCCGCGGAGGGCGGTATCACCGGGTTCCTCAAGGAGGCCGCCACGAGCGAAGGAACGCCGATCATGGCCGTCGAGGGGCAGGGCCACGTCTACTTCGCCGACGACGGCAAGAAGGTCCAAGTCGTCGAGCTCGACGCCGGCGAGTCGATCACGGTCAACGGCGAGGACGTGCTCGCCTTCGAGGAGTCGCTCTCCTACGAGATCAACACGATCGACAGCCTCGCCGGCGCGCTCGCCGGCGGCTTCAGCAACGTCTACCTCGAGGGGCCGGGGTACGTCGCGATCACCACCCACGGCGACCCGATCGTCCTCGAACCGCCGGTGTCGACCGACCCGAGCGCGACCGTCGCGTGGAGCGGCACGTCGCCGGACGTGGAGGTCAACCGCAGCCTCTCGGACATGATCGGCCAGGAGTCCGGCGAGCGCTACCAGATGCGCTTCGGCGGCGAGGGGTTCGTCGTGGTCCAGCCGCGCGAGGAACACGTCTGAGGCGGCGACGGGAAGTCAGCCCGGTAGCCCGGGGCTATCGCGCCGCCAGCCAGCCGGCGAAGTCGCCGGTGAGGAAGCCGACGTAGTCGACGACGCCGAGGTACAGCACGACGACCACGACGATCAGGATCGGGACCCGGACCGCCCAGATCCAGACTGCGTCGAGGCCGGCGCCGTCAGCGATCCCCTTTCTGAGCTCCTCGCGGCCGACGTCCGGGATCACCCAGCCGACGAACAGCGCGAGCAGCAGCGAGCCGAGGACGAGCAGGATCCCGTCCGCGAGCCCGTCGTACAGGCCGAGGAAGATCGAGTCGATCGTGACCGGGACGCCGAGCAGGAAGACGGCGGCTCCGAGCGCGGCCGACGCGGGCACCCGAGCGACGCCGACCTCGTCGATGAGGTAGGAGACGAGCACCTCGAGGATACTGATCGCGGAGGAGAGCGCGGCGATCCCGACCATGCCGAAGAAGACGACGCCGAGGATTCGGCCGCCGGGAATGCCCGCGAACGCGGCGGTGAGGCTCACGAAGATCGTCCGCGGGCCGCCGGCGCCCGGTTCGATCCCGATCGAAAAGAGGACGGGGAAGACGACGAAGCCGACGAGGACGGCGACGAGCGTGTCTAGCGCCGCAATGATCCCGGCGTCGGCCGCGAGGTTCCGGTCCTCGCCGAGGTAGGAGGCGTACGTGATCATCACGCCCATCCCGAGCGACAGCGTGAAGAACGCCTGCCCGGCCGCGGCGGGGAGGATCTCCGTCCAGTTCGCCGCGATCGTCCCGAAGTCCGGCGAGAGGTAGTAGCCGTACGCCGCGCTCGCGCCGTCGAGGGTGAACCCGTACGCGGCCAGTCCGACGAGCAGGACGAGTATGGCCGGCACCATCACCTTCACGCTCAGTTCGA
>UEZE01000093.1_pt1 | contig 12378 bp, 12 predicted proteins | sample 1903661 | NCBI WGS metagenome assembly UEZE01 (sample SAMEA4776352, study PRJEB27445) | saltern metagenome | biome: Hypersaline environment; feature: solar saltern; material: Pellet | place: Spain | collected 2014-08 | depth 0 m | reverse complement strand
GAGAAGTCCTACCACGTCAAGAAGGAGCGCTGCTCCTCGTGCGGCTTCGGCGAGTCCGCCTCCCGGCGCGACTACGCCTGGCAGTCGAAGACCGGCGACAACTGACGACGCGGTTCTTCTCTTCGCCTCGTTTCCACCGCCGACCAGCCGCGGGGCTCCGCTCGGAGAGCATCAGCGACGCGTGACCCACGCGCGGTTTCGGTCCCCCGACCGCGCCGCCGCCGAGCCAACCGTTAAGCGGATCAGTCGCCGACCGGGGGTATGGACCTCTCAGTCGTCGACCTCTCGCCGGTCCCCCGCGGCGGCACCGCGGCGGACGCGTTCGCGAACACGGTCGACGCCGCGCGCCACGCCGAGCGACTGGGCTACGAGCGGTTCTGGGTCGCCGAACACCACGGCATGGGCGACCGGCTCGCCGGCACCACGCCAGAGGTGCTGCTCGGCCGGCTCGCGGGCGCGACCGGCTCGATCCGGATCGGCTCCGGCGCGGTGCTGTTGAACCACTACAGCCCGTTCAAAGTGGCCGAGTCGTTCGGCGTCCTCGACGGGCTGGCGCCCGGCCGCGTCGACCTCGGGATGGGCCGCGCGAACGGCTCGCCCGCGTCGGACCGCGCGCTCGGCACCGACCGCCGTGTCGAGGAGCCGAACGAGGACCACCGCGAGCGGATCGCCGCGGTCGTGAACCACCTCCGCGACGCCTACCCGCCGGAACACCAGTACGCCGACCTCACCGTGCCGGGGTCCGACGAGGGGCCGCCCGTTCCGTGGGTGCTCGGTTCCAGTCCGGCGAGCGGCGCGCTCGCCGGCGAACTCGGCCTCCGCTACTGCTTCGCGGGCTTCATCCGCCCCGGGTTCGGCGAGCGCGCGTTCGCCGAGTACCGCGAGGCGTTCGAGCCCGAGGCCGGCCCGGGCGGGCTCGACGAGCCGCGGGGGATGATCGCGGTCAACGCGGTCGCGGCCGAGACGGACGAGGCCGCGGCCCGGCGGCGCGCGCCCGCGGAGGCGACGTTCCGCCGGATGAAGCGCGGCGACCTCGGCGACGAGACGCCGACCGAGGCGGAGGCGATCGACGAGCTGGGCGGCGCGCCGGACCCGACGCCGGCGACGCTGGACGACGACGAGTGGCCGCGGTCGATCTCCGGGAGCCCGGAGACGATTTCGGGGCTGCTGGAGCAGCTGGCCGACCGCGTCGGGGTCGACGAGGTGATGATCCAGCATCGTCGTGGGTAATAGCCGCACACATGTCCGACGACGAGCCGACGAGGCGACCCTCGCTCGAGGCGGTGACGGAGTGGAACGGCGGCATCAGCTGGATCGCGCATCCCGAGGAAGACGCGATGCGCGGGAGCCACGCGCTCGCGACCGAGGGCGGCGTCTGGGTCGTCGACCCGCTCGACGCCGACGGGCTCGACGACCGGCTGAGCGACCTCGGCGAGGTCGCCGGCGTGGTCGTGACGCAGGACCGGCACACGCGCGACGCCGAATCGATCGCGGCGCGCCACGACGTCGCGGTGTCCGTCCCGGGCTGGACGGACCTGACGCGAGAGAAACTCGACGGCGACCCGGAGCCGCTCGACGGTGAGCTCCCGGGGACGAACTACGAGGTCCACCGCCTCATCGACACGGACGAGTGGGAGGAGGCGGTCCTCGTCGACGAGGCCGGCGGCACCCTCGTCGTCATGGAGACGCTGGGCACCCTTCCGGGGTTCTGTGAGGGTGACGACGACGTCGGCGTCCACCCGGGGCTCGACGAGGCGCCGGACGGCCTCGCCGACTACCGCCCGGAGCGAATCCTGGTCGGGCACGGCGAGAGCGTCTCCGAGGACGGCGCGGCGAAGCTGGCGGCGGCGCTCGACGCCGACTGAACCGCCCCCGAGGACGAGTTCCGGTGGTGCCCCGGCGAGTTCCGGAGCCGCGAGACGTCGTTGCTCGGGGGCGTTCCGCCCGTTCCGTCTCGATGGACGGGTCAATTGATTACCGTACGGTCCGTATCAGCGGTTCGTATGGGGCAGGGATACGGGGTCGGGTTCCGATCGCTCACGACGGAAGTGACGGACCACCGTCCCCCGGTCGAGGGCGACATCCCGTCGTGGCTGTCGGGGACGCTCATTCGGAACGGTCCGGGGCTGTTCGACGTCGGCGGTGAGCGACTCGGGCACTGGTTCGACGGCCTCGCGATGCTTCGGCGATACGCGTTCGAGGACGGGACGCTGTCGTACTCGAATCGCTTCCTCCGCACGGACGCCTACGCGGACGCGATGGACGGCTCCGTCTCCGGGCAGTTCGGGACCGACCGGACGGGCGTGGGGAAGATCGCGTCGTGGCTGCGGGCGCTCGGCCCGCCGGAGATCACGGACAACGCGAACGTTCACGTCGCCCGCCTCGACGGCGAGTACGTCGCGCTCACGGAGGCGCCGCGTCGGGTCGCGTTCGACCCCGCGACGCTCGAGACCCGAGGCGCGTTCGGCTTCGACGACGACCTCGGCGAACACGTCACCGCCGCGCACCTCGTGCGCGACCCCGAGACCGACGCGTGGTTCGGCTTCGTGACCGAGTTCGGTCGCACGCCCGAGTATCACGTCTACCGGCTCGACCCGGACCGCCGCGCCAGGGAACGGGTCGCGTCGATCGCGGCGGACGGTCCGGGGTACGTCCACGACTGTAGCATCACGACCGATCACGTCGTCCTCGTCGAGACGCCGCTCGTGATGCCGATCCGCCGCGCGCTGAGCCCGTTCTCCGAGGGCATCCTCGACGTCCTCGACTGGCAGCCGGAGCGCGGCACGCGCGTCCTCGTCGTCGATCGCGAGACCGGCGACCTCGTCGCAGATCCCGCGCTCCCGCCCGTCTTCGCCTTCCACCACGTCAACGCGTACGCGACGGGCGACGAGGTCGTCGTCGACCTCGTCGAGTTTCCCGACCCCGGCATCGTCGACGCGATGCGCCTCGACGCGCTCGACGATGACCCCTCGGACGTCGACGTCCCCGACGGGCGCCCAGTCCGGTATCGGGTCGACCTGCGGTCCAACGGGGTCGACCGGTCGACCCTCCACCCGGTCGGCGTGGAGCTCCCCCGAGTCGCCCCCGACGTCGTCGGCCGCGAGTACCGGTACGCGTACGCGCAGGCGACGGACCGCGAGGGCGCGAACGGACTGGTGAAGCTCGACGTCGAGACCGGTCGGACGCGCGAGTGGTGGGAGGACGGCGTCTTCGTGGAGGAGCCGGTCCCCGTGCGGCGGCCGGACGCGACCGCCGAAGACGACGGCGTCGTGGTCGCGCCGGCGCTCGACAGCCGCGCGGAGGAGACCCGCCTGCTCGTCTTCGACGCCGGGACGCTCGCACTCCTCGCCGACGCGTCGCTCCCCCACGCGGAGCCGTTCGGCTTCCACGGCCGGTTCTTCCGTGACAGTTGAGCGTCACCGCACCGTCCGTTGTCCGCTGTACCGACCCCGTTATATGAACTCGGAGTTCCGCGGCCCGTTCGTGACGTGGACCTCGAACGGCTGCGTGCCGACGTCGTCCCGTTCGACGAGGTGCCAGTACGTTTCCGCCATCTCGTCGGGGTCGAGGAACGTGTCGCCGTCCCGGTCCGGGGACCGTTCGCGAACCCCCGGCGAGTCGATCTGCCCGTCGATGACGACGTGAGCGACGTGAACGCCCTCCGGGCCGAACTCCTGCGCGATGTCCATCGCCATCCCGCGGGCCGCGAACTTCGCGGCCGTGAACCCGATCGCGCCGCCGAGGCTCCGCACCGACGAGGTGGCGCCGGTGAAGACGACCGTCCCGCCGCCCGTCTCGAGCATGTCGCCGACCGCCTCCTGCGAGCAGGCGAACGCGCCGCGGCCGTTCACCGCCCACGACTCCTCGAACTCCTCGACGCTCGTGTCCATGAGTCCCGTCCAGGAGGCGGCGCTCGCGTGGTTCACGAGGACGTCGACCGGCCCGAACGCCTCTCGGACCGTCTCGAACCCGTCCCGGATCTGCTCGACCGCCGTGAGGTCGGTCGGAACGGCGAGCCCCTCGCCCGGGTCCGGCAGGTCCGCGGCGAGGTCTTCGAGGTAGTCCGCCGAGCGAGCGAAGAGCGCCACCCGACAGCCCTCGGCGGCGAACTTTCTGGCGAGCGACTCGCCGAGTCCCGGACCGACGCCCGCGATGACCGCTGTTCGCGTCATACGTCGCGTACTCGGGCCTCCCGTGTAAATTGTGGCGACGGCGTGGGGTAGCTGTCCCCGCGTGCGATGCTGACATCGGCGGGGCGGACCGGTCGATGCGCACCGGACGTCAGCCGGACGTGCCGGTGCCGCTTCCGGCGGGCGCCCCCGACGGCCGGCGGTGAACCGGGGGTAAGACGTCGTCCTCGTCGATCTCGTCCCAGTCGAAGGCGGGGACGAGGACGTCGAACTCGGGAGCGACGTCGACGGGGTCGATAGCGGTGACCGCCCCCTGGTCGGGGGCGACTCGATGCGGTTCGGCGACGCGGAGCGTCGGCGGCGACGCGAGGCCGAGTCCCTGCGGTGGCTCGTACGCGAGTCCGTCCCCGGCCGTGAGGTAGATCTCGCGACGACCGTAATCGAGGACGACCACTCGCTCCTCGCCGTCGGCCCGCCGCACGACCGCGTACAGCGTCTCGCGGGACCACGGACCGACCGGGTCGAGGTCCGCCGCGCGGGTGACGTGGACGTTGTGCCGCGAGCGCGGATCGAGGACGTCGTCGGGCCCCCCGAGCAGTTCCGACCGGCCGCCGATCGAGCCCATACGCGCACGTATCGGTGTCTTCACCGATATATCTCTCCCCGTATCGCGTGTGGCGTCCGGCCTCGCTCGTGGCCGAGATCGCCTGCGCGCTCGCCGGCGACCGGCGACGCGACCCTACTCCACGCGGTCGCGGGCGGCGGCGATAAGCATCGGGAGCATCACGGTCGCGTCGCCGTAGACGGAGGCGTTGCGCGCGTCCTTCTCCAGCTTCCCCCACGAGCGCGCCTCCTCGAGCGTCGCGCCTGAGAGCCCCCCGGTCGCCTCGGGGTCCATCGTGATCTGGACGGCGTAGTCGTACGCCCGCGGCGTGACGAGCATCGTCTGGAGCGTGAAGTTCTTCGGCACGCCGCCGCCGACGAGCAGGCAGCCGGCGTCGTCGGCCTCGAACGCGAGGTCGGTCAGCTCGGTCATGTCAGCGAGCGCGTCGAGCGTGAAGTCGGCCGTCTGCGCGTACATCCACGCCTGAAGCCCCAGCACGGAGTCCTGGACCGCCGGGCAGTAGATCGGCACGTCGGACTCGTAGGCGGCGGCCGCGACGCCCGGCCCCTCGGGGACGTCGTCGCGGTCGTTGACTTCGGCGTTGGCGCGGCCGAGCTCGCGCGTGAGGTCGGCGATGGAGACCGCGTCGGTCCCGTCAGCGTCGGGGTCGGCCTCCAGCGCGGGGAACACCTCCTCGCGGAGGTGGCCCTCGAACTCGGCGAAGTGCTCCTGCGGGAGGTAGACGTTGTAGATGCGGTCGACTCCCTCGTCGCGGAGTCCCTCGTCGTGCTCGCGGAGGCTCTTCTCGGGGTCGTGGGTGCGACCGTGGTGGTGTTTCCCGCCGATGGCCTCGATGGCGTCGTGGGTGAGGTTCGCCCCGGTCGTCACCAGCGCGTCGACGTAGCCGTCGCGGATGAGGTCGGCCACGATCCGGCGCATCCCGGCGGGCACCATCGCGCCCGCGAGCGAGAGGAACACGGTGCAGTCCTCGTTCGCGAACATCTCCCCGAGCACGTCGCCCGCCTCGTTGACGGACGCCGCCCCGATCCCCGCGTCGCCGTAGCCGTCGACGAGCTCGCTCACCGTCATCCCGGCGGTCGCGCGGGTGTGGCCGACCGGGTCCTCGTGGAACTCCTCGCGGTGCGGCTCGTGGTCGTCGCCCTCGGCGTGACCGTCGTCGCCGTCGCCGCCGTCCGCGGCCGCGTCTCGCGCCTCCTCGTCGCTGTCGGTCATGGCTGCGGGTGGGGGCGGCGCGCGTTTGAAACGACCGATCTATCGCCCGGCGCTCCCGCCGCTCACCGGCGGGAACAGCGCCAGCTCGTCGCCCGCCTCCAGCGTCGCGTCGAGCCCGTCGTCGTGGCGCACGCTCCGCCCGTTCCGGAGGACGTTGATGTGGTCCGCGACGGTGCCGTCCTCGATGACGCGGTCCCTGAGGGCCGGGTGTGCGTCCAACAGCGCATCGAGGGCGTCGCCGACCGTGTCGCCCGGCTCCGCGTCGACGGCCACCACGCGGTCGCCCGCGATCTCCGCGAGGTCGGCGAACAGCTTCCACTCCATGGCGGATCCCCGCGCGGGCGACTCAAGAGCGTTGCGTCCCGTCGGGATCCGCGGCGGACGCGCCGTCGCGGTCGGCGGTGTCGTCGGAGGGAGTCTCGTCGGGACCGGCGGCGTCGTCCGGCTCGCCGCCGCGGTCGACCGCGGAGGCCATCCCGTCTCCACCGACCGTGCCGGCCGCACCGTCCCCATCAGCCGCGCCGTCTCCGCCGGCCGTGCCGGCCGTGTCGTCCGCCTCGGTCGGCGTCGCGGCGGCCGTCTCGAACCGGCGGATCGCGCCCGGGCGGCCGACGAGGTACACCAGGTCGCCGGCGCCGAAGGCGTAGTCGCGCGGCGGGATCGGCTGGACGGACCCCTCCGCGGGCCGGACCGCGGCGACGACGGCGTCGACCTCGCCGACGGCGTCGACCTCGCCAACCGTGCTCCCGTCGAGGGCGCTCCCGGCCGCGACGGTGACGGAGGCCATCGTCTCGTCCGCGTTCCGCAGCAGGGAGGCGAACTCCCGGTCCGCCCGCGCCTCAGCGGGGAGCGTCACGAGCCGGTAGCCCCCCTCGTCGGTGAGGCGCTCGGCGTCCGACTCGTCGAGCGCGACGGTGACGGCGTCGTCGGCGACGCCGCGGAGCTCGCCGGTCGCGACGCGCGTCGGCTCCGGGTCGTCGCGCCACAGCTGGACCGTGTCCCCGACCGTGGCGTTGTTCGGAGGGTCCGCCGAGACCGCGATCGCCGCCGACCCGGGCGCGAGTGTCGGGCCGAGCCCGGCGGCGCGGGAGCCGACCGCGAAGTACTCAACGGCCCCGTCGTCGGCGAGGTCGACGTCGACGTAGCCGACGCCGTACTCGTCTTTGATCCGGGTGACGAACCGCTCGCGGAGCGCCTCGGGGGAGAGCTTCCGCGGGAAGAGCAGCGTCTTCTCGGCGAGCTCGGCCTTCTTCTCGGGCGAGACGGGGTCGTACGTGTCCACGTCGCCGATCTCGTCGGCCCCGGAGAGCGCGAACACGTCGACCGCGAGCCGGTCGCCCGCGTACCGACCGACGGGCGCGGTCACCGCCGCGACGCCGAGCGAGACGAGGTTGAAGAAGACGCTCTCGGGCGCCAACAGCGCCGGGTTGTCCCCGACCGCGACCGACCCCAGCGAGGTCGTGTTGAGGTACAGCGCCACGACGGAGACCCCGAGCAGCGCGGTCACGCCCTCGGGGATCTCCGTGCGGAAGTACCAGCGGTAGGCGAGCGCCGCGCCCCCGGCCGCGAGGGAGACGACGACCGCGAAGGTGACGAGCGTGACCGCCGCCTGCCGCGGGCGGGCGAACCCCGCGTCGACGGCGGCGGCGACGGCGAGCGTCACGCGGCCACCTCCGCGAACCGGTCGAGCGCCTCGCGGCTGCCGACGACGAACAGGTCGTCGCCGGCCGACAGCGGCTGCGAGCCACCTGGCGCGATCGTCCACGTGTCGTGTCGGGCCGCGAGCACCGCCACGCCGTACGCCTCGCGCACCTCGGCCTCGCCGATGGTGTGACCGTCCAGCGGCCCCCCGGCGACGACCGAGGCCCGCCGGAACCGCTTGCCGGTCCGGCGCAGCAGGGCCGTGAGCTCGTACTCGCGGCGAGTCCCTCGCGACAACACGAGGACGCGACCCCGGTCGGCGCGGAGGAGCGCCGTCGCCTCGGCGCGGTCGAGCGCGAGCGTCACCCGCCCCTCGCCGCCGGCGGTTCGGAGGTCGTCCGGATCCGCGTCGTCGCCCGCGACGGGGGCGGAGGTCGACGCGGCGCCGGCTCCCGGCTCCGGCTTCCCGCTCGATTGGGCGGCGATCACGAGCCCCTGGGCGTCGAGGTCGGGGGTGATCACGCGGACGACGTCCCCGCGGGCGATCCCGGTCGGGACCAGCGCCGACACGGACACCGCGCGCTTCCCCGCGGGCACTCGCTTCGAGAGCGCGCCTGTCGGCGGGGCTGCGGCCACGGTGGCGCGGGCGCGCTCGTCGATCCGGACCGACACGTCGGCCAAGTCGAGCTCCGTCTGGAGCCGCTCGGCGAACCGGCTCTCGAGCTCCGCGAGCGGCAGGTCGGCCGGGAACGTCCAGTCGCCGTCGAGGATCGCGCGGCGCGTGTCGGCCGGCAGCGGCGGGTACCCCTCCATGTCGTTCACCTCGCCGGTCACCTCGACGGAGACTCGGCCGCGGCCGCCGACGAGCTCGATCACGTCGGTCGAGAGCGTCCGGTCCCGGAGCCGTTTGAGCGAGATCCGCTTCGGGACGCTGGCGCCGAGCCGGTCGCCCTGCGCGTGGGCGTACAGCGAGATCATCAGCACCACGACGATCGCCGTGAGGATCGCTGGCGCGCGCTCCGACGACCGGATCGTCTCGTCGTTGAGCGCGAGCAGCCCGCCGTTGACGCCGGCGATCGCGAGCGACAGCACGACCACCCCGAGCCCGGGGATCGTCACGTCGGTGACGTACTTGAACACGAAGCCGAGGGTGCCGGCCACCAGCGCCGGGACGATCCCGGTGATGACACCGAGGTAGACGCCGAAGACGATCTCGACGGGCAGCGACATACGGCCTCCAATCCGCGGCGCGGTTAAACGTGTGTCGGCGGGGCGACCCGCGGACCGCCGGCCGGATCGGCGCCGTGACGGCTCGCGGGGTTTAAGTTCGGTCTCGGCGACCCGGGCACATGGAGCTGACCCGGGACTGGGTGACCGTCCGAGCGTCGATCCTGTTGACGTTCGCGGTCGCGGTGCTGTCGATCCTCGCCGGGCTGGCTCAGATCGGCGGGCTGGGCGTCTCCGGCCCCCTCGCCCCCTACGTGCCGGGCTACATCCGGCAGACCGTCGGGTTCACGGGGACGATCACCGGCTTCGCGATGTTCGGGAGCGGCTTCGCGCTGCGGAACGGGTATCAGGTCGGGTGGTACACCACGGCGGTGTTGCTGCCGCTGACGGCCCTCCAGGGGCTGATGCAGGCGTCCGTCCTGTCGTTCCCGCTCGTGGCGCTGTCGCTCCTCTCCGTGCCGACGCTCGTGATCAACCGGGGGCGCTTCGACCGGGACTTCAGGCCCTCTCCGACGCAGTTGGCCGCGGGCGCGGCGCTCGTGGGCGCGGTCGCGTACGGGACGCTCGGCTCGTATGCCCTCAGGGAGCAGTTCGAGGGCATCGAGACGATCGTCGACGCGTTCTACTTCACCGTCGTCACCGCCTCGACGGTGGGGTACGGCGACGTCCACCCCGCGACCGGCCCCGCCTCCGACATCGCGCAGCTGTTCGCGCTCTCCTCGCTCGTCGTGAACGTCGCGGCCTTCGCGGTGGCGCTCGGGGTCCTCCTCACGCCCGCCATCGAGGCGCAGCTCTCCAAGGCGCTCGGAAAGATGACCGACAGACAGATCGACCTCCTCGACGACCACGTCCTCGTGCTCGGCCACGGGGACCTGACGGAACCGATACTCGAAGAGCTCGACGCCCGCGACGGCGTCGAGTACGCCGTCGTGACGCCGGACGAGACCGCCGCGAGGCGGCTCGCCGACCGCGACATCCCGGTGTACACCGCGGACCCCAGCGACGTCGACCCGCTCGAGCGGGTCAACCTCGACGGCGCCCGAGCGGTCGTCGCCGCGACCGAGGACGACGCGCGCGACGCGCTCGCCATCCTCACCGCCCGCCAGCTCAACCCCGACGTGCGGATCGTCGCGGCGGTGACCCAACGGGAGAACGTCGACAAGCTCCGGCGCGCCGGCGCCGACCAGGTTATCTCGCCGTCGACGCTCGGGGGACACATCCTCGTCGACTGCGCGTTCGGCGCGGACAGCAAGGACGCGACCGAGGGGATCCTCGACGACGTCAGCCTCGACGACTGAGGCGGTCGGTCGTCGGTCCCGAAGCCGCGTTCAGCGGTTCTGCCGACCCTTCGTCTGCCGGTAGTCTCTGCTCAACACGTTCTCGCGCATGTGCTCGCGGAAGGCGTCCGCCTCCTCGCCGCTCATGTCGGCCGGCTCCTTCATCGGCACCAGCTCGAAGCCGCGCCCGCGGATCGTCGTCGCGTGCTCGGCCTCGACGTCGAAGGAGTCCGGGCGCCGCGTCGTGTACTCGACCGCCAGCTCGCGGAGCGGTCGGTCGCCGACCGGCACGATGATCTGGGGGTTTATCATCCGGATCTCCGCGTTGAGGAACGGCTCGCAGGTGTCGACCTCCCGGTCCGTCGGGCCGCGCTCCGGGTGTCGACAGCGGGTGAGATTCGTGAAGAAGACGTTCTGGACCTCCGGTTCCGCGGCGTCCGGCTCCGATCGGACGAAGCCGAGGTCGGCGAATATCGACTGGACTAGCTCGCCCCCGTCCGGTCCGGTGAAGGGGACGCCGTTGCGTTCGGCGGCCGCCGTGGGACGGGTCCCGACGACGAGGAACTCCGCGCCGACGTCGCCGTAGCCGTGAACGACGCGGTCGCGGGCGCCGCACAGCTCGGCGCAGTTCTCGCAGTCGGCGTCCATCGCGAACGGGTTCTCGAACTCCGTCTGGTTCGCGTCCACGGTGGTCCTGTGCGCTCCGCGTCCCTAAACGCTCCGACGCGGAGAGCCGTCAGCAGAAGGGTTCGGGAGGAACAGCGGTTCGCGGCCGCGACGCGGCCGGATCAGTTCGGCACGTAGTGGTCGCCGTCGCAGTCGACCAGCCCCTCGCTGCGGAGGGTCTTCAGGATGCTGTACAGGGAGAGCTTCTTCATGCCGAGCGACTCGCCCATCTCGGACACCGTGGCGTCGCCGTTCGTGGTCAGGTACAGGTACACGAGCTTGGCGCGGGGCGACTGGAGCTCCCGGGGCAGCGCGGGGGCCGCCGCGGACGCGGTCTCCGTCTCTAACATCTTGTCTGATAGAACGGGTTCGACGATAATAAACCCCCATTTCAACGTTCGTCGAAATAGCAAGAAGCGGTCGAAAGCCGCCTCAGGCGCTCGTTTTCGCCGGAATCTGCCCGGTAACGTCGATCGACGAACGCCGAATCGACGCGTATCGACGCTCGGTTTCGACCGTCGACGGATAGGAGACCGTGAACGATCCGGATCGATCAGTCGGGACGGCCCGGCCAGCGACCGCGAATCCCGAGTCGGCGAGACGGCACGTTGCCGCGGGCGACCGGGGGACGGCGGGCGGGTCAGTACGAGCGGCTCTTCGGCTCGTACGTCTTGTTCTCGCCCTCGAGGACGACCGGCTTGTACCACAGCTCCGGCTCGCCGTCGTTCCACGAGATGAGCGTGTGCTTCAGCCAGTCCTCGTCCTTGCGCTCCTGGTGCTCCTTGCGCCAGTGCGCGCCGCGGAACTCCTCGCGGGCCAGCGCGCCCATCGTCAGCGCCTCCGCGAGGTCGAGGATGTTGCGCGTCTCGATGGTGTGGATGAGGTCGGTGTTGAACGTCCGGGACGGGTCCGACACCGCGACGTCCTTGTACGCCTCGCGCGCCTCGCGGAGGTCCGCGAGCGTCTCCTCTAACCGACCCTCCTCGCGGAACACGTTGACGTTGGCCGTCATCGTCTCCTGGACGGCGGAGCGGATCTCCGCGTGGTTGCGCCCCTTCCGGGAGAGCAGCTCGTCGACGCGCTCTTGCGCGCGGTCGACGGCGGCCCCGAGGACGCTCTCAGCGTCGCTCACCACCGCGCCGCCGTCGGCGGCGGCCGTGCCGGAGCCGCCGGTCTCGCCGACCTCGACGCCGAACTCGTAGTCGGCGGGCTGCCAGTTGCCCGACCGCCCGGTCTCGATCTCGGCCTCGCCCATCTCCTCGCCGGCCGCGTGGCGGCCGGCGCGCTTCCCGAAGACGATGAGCTCCGGCAGCGCGTTGCCGCCGAGGCGGTTCGCGCCGTGGACCGAGGCGCAGGCGCACTCGCCGGCGGCGTACAGCCCGTCGATGACGGTCTCGCCGAACTCGTTCGTCTCGATGCCGCCCATCGCGTAGTGCTGGCCGGGCTTGACCGGCATCGGCTCCGTGAGCCCGTCCGCGCCCTCGAAGTCCTCCGCGAGGTGGAGGATGTTCTCGAGCCGGTCGAGGATGCGCTCCTCGCCGAGGTGGCGCATGTCGAGGTGGACGTACTCGTCCTCGATGCCGCGCCCCTCGTTGACCTC
>UEZE01000024.1_pt1 | contig 13167 bp, 11 predicted proteins | sample 1903661 | NCBI WGS metagenome assembly UEZE01 (sample SAMEA4776352, study PRJEB27445) | saltern metagenome | biome: Hypersaline environment; feature: solar saltern; material: Pellet | place: Spain | collected 2014-08 | depth 0 m | reverse complement strand
CCTCGACGACGACCTCGGCCGCAAGACGGGGATCCCCACCCCCGTCATCGGCGACGAGGACGTCACCGAGGCCGCGGTCGCGCTCGCGACCGCCGACCCCGAGGACTCCGACGTCAACGTCCTCTTCCAGGGCGTCAACGTCCACGACGAGCTGGCGGCGGAGGGCGAGGCCGTCGAGGTCGCGGCCGTCACCGGCGTCGACGGCCCCGACGTGAAGGCGAACCGCGCGGTCGGCCAGGAGGTCGACCGCGTGCTCGCCGAGCTGTCGACCGGCGAGGAGGTGTCCGCGGTCGTGATCACCGACGGCGCCCAAGACGAGTCCGTCCTCCCCGTGATCCGGTCGCGGATGCCGATCGACGGGATGCGCCGGGTCGTCGTCCGCCAGGCGCAGGACCTCGAGTCGCTGTACTACACGATCAAGCAGGTCCTCGCGGACCCGGAGACCCGGGGGACGATCCTCATCCCGCTCGGCGTCCTCCTGTTGATCTACCCGCTCGTCGTGGTCGCGAACCTCTTCGACGTGGCCGGGGCGGCCGTGCTGGGGATCCTCTCCGGCGCGGTCGGGCTCTACTCGCTGTTCCGCGGGCTCGGCCTCGAGGAGACGGTCGACGGGACCGCCGAGACCGTCCGCACCGTCCTCTACACCGGCCGCGTGACGCTCGTCACCTACGTCGTCGCGCTCGCGCTCATCGTCGTCGGCGGCGTTCAGGGGATCGAGACCGTCGACGTCGTCCGCGGCGTCCAGGGCGGCTCGCTCGCCGCCGGGACCGGCCTCGCGGCGTTCGTCCACGGGTTCGTCCAGTGGCTCGGCGTCGCGGGCGTCACCTCCAGCCTCGGGCAGATCACCGACGAGTACCTCGCCGGCCGGTTCCGGTGGCGCTACCTCAACGCGCCCTTCTACGTCGCCTCCATCGCCGTGGTGCTGTTCGCGGTCTCGGGGTTCTTCCTCCCGGACGCGCCGGGCGTGACGACGCTCGCGTTCGCCGTCGCGGAGTCGCAGCTCCCGTCGACGGAGCCGGTGTGAGGCCGCCACGGAGACGCCGGAGGCGAGCCGGGGCGTCCGCCGTCGAACGGGTCAGGCCGGGCCGGTCTGCCAGCCGACGAATCGGTCGAACCCGTAAGTGAGCCCGAGGTACAGCGCGGCGAACACGACCCAGCGGAACACGTCGAACGTGCCGGTGAACGCGAGGACGTTGAAGACGTACGAGAGCGACGCTCCGACGAATCCGGCGACGAGGAGGGTGCGGCGGTCGTCCATGGGTGCCGCTCGCCGCTTCACGGCTTCGCTCTTCTGCCGGGAGAGCGCCTCGATCCGGCCGTTTCACGGCGCCGGCGGCGCGCTCGCGGCGGCGGGGGCGCCTACCGCGGCGTCCAGGAGTCGCACGCTTCCATGTCGTCCATCAGCTCGTCGTAGTGCGCGCAGTAGGGCCGCATTCCGTCGTCGGTCCGGACGTAGTCGAACTCCGCGCAGTTACCGCAGTAGGCGTCGCCCGGGCCGTCGCGCGCGGCGGGGGAGCCGGGCGAGGGCGCGGACTCGGGCGTCGCGGGCGACGACGGGCCGCCCGTCGGCCCCGCGTCGTCGAGCGGCGACGAGATGTCCGCGTCGGCGCTGCCGCCGTCGCTCACGCCCGGCGAGGCGGGACCAGTGCGGCCCCCGGCGTCGACCCCTCGCCCCGTTCCGTTGCCGTTCGTTCGGCCGGTCGCGGCTCCGGCGGCGTCCGATCCCGGCGACGCACCGACCCCCGGCCCCGCCGTCGGCGCGGACGGATTCGGTTCTGCGTCGCCGTCGGCGCCGGCGGCATCGGGACGGTTCGTCTGCGTCTCGACGTCGCCGTCGGGCGTGCCGCCGAGGAGGCCGACGCCGCCGCGGCTCCCGAGCTGGTCGCGGGGGACCTCGACGACCTTCGTCTCGCCCTTGTGGGTCACCTCCATCGAGACGGTGCCGCCGGGGTCGTTGCGGGTCTTGAAGTTGGCGACGCCGACGAACACGCTCCACAGCGTCGTCGCGGCCCCGAGGAAGTAGACGCCCGCGGTGGGGAGCGTCAGGTCGGTCAGCTCCGGGCGCGGCCCGCCCACCCACTGCTGGGGGTACGCGTGCGCGAACAGCGCCACGCCGAGGCACATGACGACCGCGCCGACGATCGCCGCGGCGTAGGTGTTGCGGTCGGCCGGGAGGACGGCCATCACGCCGAGCAGCACGAGCGGGACGCCGACGCCGCCGAGGATCCCGCCGACCTCGCGAGCGGTTCCCGAGGTGTAGCTCGCCGGCAGCGCCACCTCGGCCGCCACGAGGATGCCGGCGAGGAGGAGCAGCGCGCCCGCGACGAACGACCCCACACCGAGGTACAGTCGACGCGGGTCGACCCCGGAGCGCCCCCGTCCGCCGTACGCCTCCGAGAGACTGGTCATGGGTGGGGTACGTCGTCCACCGTGAAAACAGTACGTCAGACATTCACCTGCGCCGGGGGACGGGAGCGGCCCGGCTCGCTCTGTCCCGGCCGGTCACGTTCCGCGCCGAACCCGTCGGTCAGACCAGCGCGTCGACGTCGACGTGGGCGGTGAGCAGCTCGGCCATCCGGTCGACCGTGCGCACGTCTCGGGTGCGGCCGCCGCGGACGACCTCCTCGGCGCGGTCGATGGCCGTGACCGTGTCGGTGTTCACCGCGAGGACGGGTTTGCCGGCGTCCGCGGCCTTGCCCAGCACCGCGCCGGAGGGCCGGTGCCCGCCGGTGAGGACGAGGCAGGCGACCCCGGAGGCGTCGAGCGCCGCGGTCTGGACGTCCGCGCGGTCGCCGCCGGTGATGACGGCGGCGTCGCGGGCGCGCCGGAAGTACCGCAGCGCCTCGTCGCCGCCCATCGCGCCGACGAGGAAGCGCTCGACGAAGGCGTCGGTGGGCGCGTCGGTGAGGAGCTCCGCGCCGAGCTCGTCCGCGAGCTCGCCGACCGTGACGCCGGCGAGCTCCTTCTCGTACGGGAGCGCGCCGAAGACGGTGATCCCCCTCGACTCGAGGAACGGGATGCCGTCCTGGTCGAGCGACTCGAAGGCGTCGTCGGACACCTTGTTGAACACGACGCCGGCGAGGCGGTCGCCGAACGCGTCGGCGGCCGCCAGCACCTCGTCTAGGTCGTTCGGCGAGCCGTACTCGGCGACGAGGACGACGTTCGCGTCGAGCAGCTCCGCCACGTCGACGTCGGTGAGGTCGACGACGCCGCCGGTGGTCCAGCTGCCGCCGCCCTCGACGAACACTCGGTCGTGGTCGGCCGCGATGCCGTCGTACTCCTCGCTGATGCGGTCGCGCAGGGCCTCGGAGTCCTCGGTGCCGCGGATCGCCCCCTCGACGAACGTCGGCGAGTAGACGACGGGCTCCATCTGGTGCATCTCGGCGTCCAAGCCGAGCACCTCGCGGGCGAGCATCGGGTCCTGGTCGAGCGTCTTGCCGACGTTCGACTGCAGTCGGGTCCCCTTCGGTTTCATGTAGCCGACGCTGCGGTCGCGGTCGGCGGCGAGCCGCGCGAGGGCGACGGTGATCGCTGTCTTTCCGGCGCTGTCTCCGGTCGCGGTGACGAGTGTGGTGGGTGTGTCAGTCATTGGTGGGTTCCTCCGCGTCGAGCGGCTGCTGTTCGGTCGCCGAGGCGTCGAGTGCCTCCGGGTCGACGGTGAGTCTCACGTCGACGGCGGCGGCGTTCGTGCCGCCGTCGTCGTCGGGCAGTGCGACGAGGGGGTTGATGTCGAGTTCGAGGATGGCCGGGAAGTCGGTGACCAGCTGCGAGAGCCGGCCGATCGTCTCGATCACGGCGTCGACGTCGACCGGGTCGCGGCCGCGCGCGCCTCGGAGCAGGGGCGCCGACTGGATCTCCTCGGTCATCTCGCGGGCCTCGGGCTCGGAGACGGGCGCGACGCGGAAGGTGGTGTCCTCCATCACCTCCACGAAGATGCCGCCCAGTCCGAACATCAGCAGCGGCCCGAACTGCGGGTCGCGGTTCATGCCGACGATCGTCTCGACGCCGTCGTCGAGGTCGACCATCTCCTGTACCTGGACGCCGAGGACGGTCGCGTCCGGCTGGTAGTTGCGGGCGCGGGTGATGAGGTCCTCGTAGGTGTCCGCCACGTCCTCGTCTCCGACGCCGACGGCGACGCCGCCGATGTCGGACTTGTGGAGGATGTCCGGCGAGACGATCTTCATCACCACGTCGCCGTCGACGCCCTCGGCGACCTCGCGGGCGCGGGCGGGGGAGTCGACGATCTCGCCGTCGGGCGTGGGGATCCCGTACGCGTCGAGCAGCTCCATCGCCTCGACGCCGAGGCGGTTGTCGTCGCGGTCGCGCACCGAGCCGAGGATCTCGCGGGCGCGCTCGCGGTCGACGTCGAACGACAGCGGGTCGGCGTACTCCCGCCGCTTGATGTCGCGGTAGGTCGCGAGCGTCGCGAGGCTGTCGATGGCGCGCGCCGGATCGAAGTAGCAGGGGATGCCGCGCGACTGGAGCTGCTGTTTCGGCTCGCGGGTCCGGTCGCCGCCCATCAGGCAGGCGGCGACGGGCGCGTCCATCTCGTCGCTCACGTCGGTGATCGCGTCCGCCAGCTCGTCGAAGTCGATCGTCGCCGTCGGCGCGGCCAACACGAGGGCGGCGCCGACGTTGTCGTCCGCGACGGTGATCTCGAGCGCCTCGCGGAACCGGTCGACGTCGGCGTCGCCGATCACGTCGACCGGGTTGTGGATGTTCGCCTCCTCGGGCATCGACTCGGCGAGCGCGTCGCTCGTCTCGCGGGTAAACGACGCCATGTCGAGGTCGGCGTCGCCGACCGCATCGGTCGCCATCACGCCGGGGCCGCCGGCGTTCGTGACGATGGCGACGCTGTCGGTGTCGGGCAGCGGCTGGCTCCCGAGGATGCCCGCCGAGTCGAACAGCTCGTCGACCGACTCCGCGCGGATGACGCCGGCCTGGTCGAGGCCGGCCTCGTACGCCTTGTCGGAGCCGGCGAGCGTGCCGGTGTGCGAGGAGGCCGCCTGCGCGCCGGCGCTCGTCCGGCCGGACTTCACGGCGACGATGGGGGTGTCCTGCGTCGTCTCGCGGGCGGTCTCGATGAACTCGCGGCCGTCCTCGATCCCCTCGAGGTAGCCGATGATCACGTCGGTCTCCTCGTCGGACCCCCAGTGGTCGACGAAGTCCGTCTCGTCTAAGACGGCCTTGTTGCCGAGCGAGACGACGTCCTTGAAGCCGATCCCGTTGTCGTTGGCCCAGTCGAGGACCGCGGTGACGAACGCCCCCGACTGGCTCATGAAGGAGAGCCCGCCCGGGAGGGCGTTCTCGGGGCCGAACGTGGCGTTCATGCCCGAGGGGGTCGACATGATCCCTAGGCTGTTGGGGCCGACGACGTCGAGGTCGTACTCGTCGGCTAGCTCCGCGAGGCGACGCTCCCTCGCCGCTCCGTCCTCTCCCGTCTCGCCGAACCCGGCGGTGATCACGACGACGTTACGGACCCCCGCCTCGCCGCACGCCTCGATGGCGTCTAACACGATCGAAGGCGGGACGACGACGACGGCGACGTCGGCGTCCGCGTCGGCGACGTCGTCGACGCACGGCGTCCCGAGCACCTCGTCGTAGTTCGGATTGACGGGGACCGTGTCGCCGGCGAAGTCGTCGAGGAGGTTCGACGTGACCGCGCGGCCGACCGCGCCCTCGCGGGCGGTCGCGCCGACGACGGCGACCCGGTCCGGGTCGAACAGCTCGTTGAGCGTACCCATCAACGTGTGAGTACGCGAAGCGCCGGCTTAAGATCGGTGGGATGTTCTTCGGAATCCGAGTCAACGGTGAACGATCGATCGGGTTCCGGTCACTCGTCGGTCGACTCCGAGTACGGGTCCCGTGGGACGCCGTGGGTCGCGGCGGCGTCGTCGGGCGCTTCGTTCGGGGCGGGGTCGGAGCGCGCGACCGGCGCGCCGCCGTCCGCCTCGGCCGGGCCGGCCGCGACCCCGCCGGGGTCGCCCCACGTTCCCCCCGGGGGCGTCGACTCGCAGTCGGCGTCCGGCACGCTGATCGTCACCGCGTTCCCGTCGGCGCCGGAGTCGAACGTCAGGTCGCCGCCCGAGCGGTCGGCGATCCAGTAGACGAGCCACAGCCCCATCCCGCCGGTGTGCGTCAGGTCGTCCATCTCCCAGCGGTCGGTGATCGGGTCGCGCTCCTCCGCGGGGATCGGCGGCGCGTTGTCCCGGACGGTGATCTCGACGCGGTCGGCCGGCGCGGTGACCTCGACCGCCACCTCCGGGGCCGCCTCCGCGTGTTCGACGGCGTTCTCGACCAGCTCCGCGATCGCGTAGTCCAGTTCGGGGTGGGTGAACGCCCGGAGGTCGTCGGGACAGCGGACGGACACCTCGGCGGCCGCCGCGTCGCAGTCGGCGAGCGCGCTGTCGACCGCGGTCTCGACGAGCGACGCGACCCGGAGCGGCTTCGGCGGCTCCTTCCGCCGGAGCAGGTCGATCACGCCGCGCTGCTTCTCGGCCGAGGTCAACAGGTCGTCCGCGACGCGCCGGATCGTCTCCGCGTGGTCGACCAGGTCGGCGGCGAGGCCGGCCGCGTCGTCGAGCGGGGCGTCCGCCGCGCGGAGCGCGTCGTCCACGCGGGTCGCGATCTGCTCTGCGGTGCCGTCGACGATGTTCATGTCGTTGCGGATCGTGTGGCGCAGCAGGTTGTCCATCACCGTGAGCTGGCGCTTCCGGCGGTACTCGTCGGTGACGTCGCGGGCGAAGCCGGTTATCGCGACGACCGCGTCGTCCTCGACGACGGGCCGGGCCGGCACGCGCACCCAGCGCATCCCCTCGCCGCCGGTGCCGATGCGGTAGTCGAGGTTCGTCGACTCGCCGGCCGAGAGCCGCTGCATCGCGTCCTCGACCGCCGGGCGGTCGTCCGGGTGGACCATCTCGAGGAACGCCTGCGGCTCTTCGCGCATCGTCTCGCGGTCGATGCCGAACACCGGCTTCACCGCCTCGTTGACGAACAGCAGCTCGCTCCAGTCGGCGGTGAACATCCACAGCACGTCCGGCGAGGTGGACGCGATCGTCTCCAGCCGCCGGCGAGACTCGACCTCGAGCGTGACGTCGCGGGAGCTCAGCGCGTAGCCGTCGAGCCCGGTCTCGCTCGGCGGGAACACGCGGGTCCGGAACCACACCCAGTCGTCGTCGGCGGTGCGGTACCGGTACTCCATCGGGGTGTCGGGCGGCTCGCCGTCGACGAGGAGCGTCTCGAACGTCGCGAGGACGCGGTCGATGTCGTCGGGGTGGATCAGGTCGAACGCGTTCGTCCCGACGAGCTCCTCGGGGTCGTAGCCGAGGAGGTCGCGCGTGGCGGCGTTGAGATACTGGAACTGCCCCGCCCGGTCGATCACCGTGACCTTGTCCTGCGAGAGGTCGAGCAGGGTATCGGGTGCCGGTGATCGTGGCATACGGAGTACCTGCGAGAGCGGGAGTATAATACTGTCCGCGCGATTATCAGGGCCGAAAACGAACGATCGGCACAGGTTCGCGTGTTCTGCTCCCGCCGGCGGTCAGCGGGCGGGGGCGGCTCGGTCGATCGGAACCGGCACCGGAGCGCGGCGGATCGCGACCGAGCGGAGTAGGGCGGCGGCTCAGTCGGCCGAGACGCCGGGGGCGTCGATCGAGGCGGCCAGCGGGTCGGCCCCCTCGCGGTCGACCGTGAGAGAGACGCCCCCGTCGTCGAGTTCGATCGCGGCGTCGGCGGCGTCGCGGACGTACTCCGCGGCGTGGTCGCCGTCGGGGTCGAAGCGGACGCCCTCGGCGAGCAGGGGCGTCTCGCTCAGCAGCTCCACTTTCCGGTAGGCGGTCGAGAGCGCGATGTCGCAGGCCTCGGCCAGTTCGCTCGTCGTCTTCGGCGTCGCCGCGGCCGCGAGGATCGCCCGACAGTCGGCGTCGGCGAGCGCCTCGAACGTCGCGTCGAGCGCCGCGTCTCCCTCGGTCGTCGTCGTCGCGTCGTTCGTCCGCGGGGGGCGTTTCATATCTGTACGTACCGGCTCCACCCACCCGAACGGTGACCCATCATATGCGGGGCGTTTTATACCGCGGCGTCGCGCCCGCCAACGTTTTTGCCCGGGACGGGTAGGGACGAACGAGATGGGATCGGGAATCCGGGCGGAGGTCTCGCTGCCGGCGGCGGCGCCGTCGCCGTTCGACGGCGTCGTCGACGGCGCGGCGACGGTCGCCGAGATCGAGCGCTGTACGCCCGCGGACGACGCCGAGCGCGTCGTCCTCGAGTTCATCGCGGACGCCGACCTCTCGGTTCCCGAGGGGGTCGAGGTCGTGTTCGACTACGGCGGGCGGGCGGCGTACCGGTTCGACGCGGCCGTCGACCCGGACTCGCCGTTCGCCGTCCTCGACCGGCACGAGACGCCCCTCTCTGAGGCGGTGATCCGCGACGGGCGGCTCCGGATCACCTTCCACGCGACCGACCTGCCGACGCTGCGGTCGGTGTTGGAGGCGTTCCGCGACCGGTGTCCGGACATGGAGGTGCTCCGGCTGCTCCAGTCGACGACGACGCCGACGGAGACGGACCTGGTCACGGTCGACCGGAGCGAGCTGACCGAGCGGCAGCGCGAGGTGCTCGCGGCCGCCTACGAGGCGGGCTACTTCGATCACCCCAAGGGGGCCAACGCCGGCGAGGTCGCCGAGTCGCTCGGCATCGGCCGGTCGACGTTCACGGAGCACGTCGCGGCCGCCCAGCGGAAGCTGTTCGGGTCGCTGCTGGATTGACCGTGTTCCGAAGCCGCGAGAATCCGCGGCCCGTTTGATGAGCGTGGGTGGCGTACCCACAGCTATGACGGGGCGATCCACCCACACCTTCGTCTGCCCGGAGTGTCGGCGCTCGATCGAGGTGGACGACGCGATGCGGGCGACGCTGCTCGAGACGGGCTGTGTCGTCTGCGGCGCGCCGGTCACCGAGGAGGACATCGGCGAGGCACCGACGGTCGGCTGATCGGCCGCGAAGCGATCGCCCCGCGGTCCCCGCCTGCGGTGTCGCGTCGCCGCGTCCCCGTTCTCGACCCCGCGTCGCCTCGTCGCCGCGTCCACGCGCGTCGGCCGTACGTGCCCCGTACCGCCCCGTCGCCGCGTCCACGCGCGTCGCCCGCCCGTACTGTCTCGTTTCCTTTATCACCACGTACGCGGAAGGGCGGGTATGCCGACGAACAGCGAGGTCGAGATGTCGCCGGCCGAAGTGGACGCACACCTGTCGCGCCACGAGACGGGCGTCCTCGCGCTCGCGCGCGACGACGCGCCCTACGCGATCCCGATCTCGTACGGGTACGACGCCGACGACCGCGAGCTGTACCTCCGACTGGTGTCGACGCCCGACAGCGAGAAGCGCGAGTTCCTCGCGTCGACGCCGCAGGCCCGCGTGGTCGTCTACGGTGACGACGACGACGAGTACGCGAGCGTCGTCGGCGTCGGCGCGCTGGAACGGGTCGACCTCGAGGAGCTCACCCCCGAGACGATCGCGCAGTACGGGGAGACGCAGCGCCCCCTCTTCGAGATCTGGGCCGCCGACAAGCCGGACCTCGACATCGAGCTCTACCGGTTCGCCCCCGAGAAGCTGACCGGGCGGACGGTCGTCGTCGAGCGCGACGAGTCGTAAGACGGGCTCGCCGTCGGGCGTTCGTTCGGGCGATCGCCTCGCGCCGTGTCAGCGACACCACAAACTTATGCCGGTCGCGTCGCGACTCACGCTGAGCGACGAATGACGCAATTATGAACGGAACGCGCCCCGACGACACCGCTCGCTCGCGAGTCGCCGCCCTCCTCGACCGCCTCTCGACCGCGCTGGCCGCGCGGGTCGCGGTCGACCGACGCGCGCTCGCGGCCTTCCGAATCGGGCTCGGGGCGGTGTTGCTCGCCGACCTCGCGGCGCGGTCGCGGTCGCTGACCGCCTTCTACACCGACGCCGGCGTCCTCCCCCGCCGCGCGCTGTTCGCGGACTACGTGGGGACGCTCTCGGTCCACGCCCTCGTCGGCGAGCCGTGGGCCGTCGCGCTGGTGTTCGCCGTCGCGGGCGCGGCCGCCCTCGCGCTGTGCGTCGGCTACCGGACCCGGCTCGCGACCGCGGTCTCGTGGCTGTTACTGCTCTCGCTTCACGCCCGGAACCCGATGGTGTTGAACGCGGGCGACGACCTGCTCCTCGCGCTGCTGTTCTGGAGCCTCGTTCTCCCGCTCGGCGCGCGCTGGTCCGTGGACGCCGTCAGGCGGGCGGACGCGCGGGACGGAGGAGCGGAGGGGACCGACCCCGCGACCGAGGGCGACGCCGGAGCCCCGGCACTGAGCGCGACCGAGACCGCGGTGGCGAACGTCGCCACGATGGCGGTCCTCGCGCAGGTGTTGGTGATGTACCTGACAAACGCCGTCCACAAATTCGAGAGCGAGCTCTGGATGAGCGGCGAGGCGGTCGTGTACGTCATGCAGGCCGACCAGTTCAGCTACCTCCTCGGGAACTACCTCGCGGATTTCAGCCTCCTCCTGCGCGCGTTCACCGTGTTGTGGGTGGCGCTACTCTTTGCGTCGCCGCTACTGCTCCTGCTCACGGGGGTCCCGCGCGCCGCCCTCGCGTCGCTGTTCGTCGGGATGCACCTCGGGATGGCGGTCACGATCCGTGTCGGCCTCTTCCCGATCATCGTCGTCGTCGGCTTCCTCCCGTTCTTTCAGACCCCGATCTGGGACGCCGTCGAACGCGTCGTCGACCGCCTGAACTGGGCGGGCGGGGTCTCGCGCTGGCGTGACCGATGCGTCTCGGTGGCGCGACGCCTGAACGCGGTCGACGCCGCGCTCCCGCGACCGATCGGCGCGGAGCGGCTCACCGCCCTCCGGAGCGGGGGTCTCGGCGGCGGACTCGCCCGCGGGCGCGTCCTCTTCACGACGGTCCTCCCGTACGCGTTCCTCGTGCTAATCCTCTTGTCGAGTGCGGCGTCGGTCGGCTACGCCGAGGTGCCGGACCCCGCCGAGGACGCCTTGGACACCGTCGAGATGAGCCAGTCTTGGCAGATGTTCGCGCCCGACCCGATCCACACGACGCGCTGGGTCGTCGCGGTCGGCGCGCTCGAAGACGGGACCGAGCGGGACGTGTACCGCGACGCCGCGGTCAGCTTCGACCGGCCGGAACGCGCGGAGACCACCTATCGCACCTCGCGGTGGCGGAAGTACCTCAAGAACGTCGACGGCGCGGACAACGAGAACCACCGCTCGTACCTCGCGAACTACCTCTGCGGCGACTGGAACCGCACCCACGAGACGAACGTCGAGACCGTGACGATCTACCGGGCGTACGAGCGGACGAACCCCTACAACGGGACGGTCGAGGCCGCGAACGAGTACGAGCTGATCGAGTACGACTGCTCGGGCGCGTTCATTCAGAACGAGTAGCGAGCTTCGCGTCGCGCGGGCGTGGGGACGCCTCGCCGGCCGCGAGGCGAACGGCGCGAGGGGGCGAAGTGTCGACGTCGACGTGCCCGTGGGAGACGGTGGTGACGGCGAGTCGAGATGCGGTCGGACTCTCGGAGTCGGTCGCCGTGCTCCGGCTGTCATTCGTCGGCGTGTCGCTCGCTAGTGGTATCCACTGTGAACGGCCGGGCTGTGACGAGCGTCTCGGTCGCTTCGGCGGACTCCCGTCGTGGAGGTAGAGAGTCAGGCTTCTCGGGAGACGTGTCGGCGACGAGGGGAGCACGTGATCGCTAGCATCTCGCGGTGCGGCTGGCCGTCCCCGCGACTGGGGCCGAGTTCGAGATGTCGCGGTCACCGCTTGGAGGGGGAGCGGGACGGACGAAATTGCGATCGAGTTCGAGCCGGACCGCAACAGCACGAGGTACGCAGTGAGGAGACGGGCACGCTCCGCGAGCCAGCGAACGAGGGCCACGAGGATCGCGGCGTCCTCGAGGACGACGCGAGCAAGTTCGCGAAGGCGCGTGATACCCTCCGACAGGGCGAGGTCTGTCGGCAGCGTGGTCCGAACGATATTCGAGCGCCTCACCGGAACGAGAGCTCCCAGCCCGCCGCGACACGCGGACTGCCGTGAGTGAAGCCGACGACGCGCCTGAAAGTCGAACGGTGTCGAGCCGGGAAGCGACCTCAGTGGGGTACGAAACGCGTCGTCGGTGGTTCCCGGCTGTTCTTGCCGGATATATAGGTATGAGATCACGTAACACTCCAGTTAGCGAGAGCGCCGTCGCTCGGAACGTGAGCGCAATAAAGAAAGACCGCGTGTGGGTCGGCCCGCGAGGGCCGATGGTTAGGAACTGCGAGTCGCGTCCGCAGCAGCGACGTTAGTCGTTGCGGCGGGTCGCGAGCAGCGCAGCGGCGATGAGCGCGACGAGTGCGGCCGTCGGAGCCGTCGCCACCCTCGGTTTCGAGGGTGAGCGTGGCCGTCTGCTCGTCGTCGTCAGTGAAGACGCCGTGCTCGTAGTCACCAGCGTCGAGGGCGGACGTGTCGACGTCCGCGAACTCGACGGTGGTGCTGTTACCGGCACCGAGGGTCACGTCCTGACTGGCGACCGCGTCACCGCCGACACGGAACTCGACAGTCTGAGTGACTTCCTCGCCACCGGTGTTCTCGATCGTCGCCGTGATGGTCAGCGCGTCGCCGACCGTCGCTTCGACGTCCTGCGGGTTGAGCTCGGACACTTCGAGGAAGCCGGCCTCGCCGACCGTCTCGACGACCGTGCCGTCTTCCTCGGCGCTGAAGGTCGCCGACTGCGCGGTCACGGTGAACGTGTCGTTCACCGAGGCCTCGCTCAGGTCGAGACCCGTCGCCTCGAACGTGCCGTCAGCCTGGACGGTCACGCCCTCAGCGGACTGGACGAAGCCGGGCGAGACACCAGAGTCGGAGCGCACGCGCACCGTGAACTCCTGACCGGGCGCGACGTTCGTCGTGCCCGAGATGGACTGGTTCTCAGCGGCCTGCACTTCGACCGGCGTGTCGAATTCGCCCGTCGCGTCCTCGTACGTGAACGTCGCCGTGGCGGTCTCGTAGAACTCCTCGAGACCGTCGGCGTCGTCAAGTGCGTCCTCGTCGGGGTCGAGCAGACGCTCGTCCTGAATCTGGACGCGGACCTCGAACTCGTCTTCATCAGCGATGGAGCGGTCGTTCTGGAGGACGACATCGCTCTGCTGGAACGCGATG
>UEZE01000099.1_pt1 | contig 13589 bp, 17 predicted proteins | sample 1903661 | NCBI WGS metagenome assembly UEZE01 (sample SAMEA4776352, study PRJEB27445) | saltern metagenome | biome: Hypersaline environment; feature: solar saltern; material: Pellet | place: Spain | collected 2014-08 | depth 0 m | reverse complement strand
CGCTCGGCGCGGTCGCCGCGCAGTCGGAGGGTGAGCGTGCGGTGGTCGACGCCGTCCCGGTGCGCCGCGACCCCCTCGGGCGGGACGCCGGCCGTGTCGAGCGCGTGGGCCGCGTCGTCGGGTCCGTGGACTGTCCGCTCCCGAACTGTCCGCATCCGTGCCGCCCGGGCCTCCGCGACCGCGAACAGCGAGCCGACGAGCAGCACGCAGTCGTCCCCGTCGGCGCGGTCGACCGCCCCCGCGAGCGCGTCCGCCACGTCGTCGCCGGCGGTGACCCGGTCGATCCCGGCCGTCCGGAGCGCGGTCGCGAGGACCGCGGGGTCCTCGGCGCGGTCGATTGCGGGCCGGCAGGTGACCGCCGTCGCCGCGTCCGGGAGCGCCGCCGCGGTCTCGGCGTGGTCCTTGTCGTGCATCGCCGCGTACACGAGGTGGAGGTCGTCGTAGTCGTACTCGGCGAGCGTCGCGGCGAGCGTGCGGGCGGCGGCGGGGTTGTGCGCGCCGTCCAGCACGGTGAGCGGCGCGGTGTCGACCACCTCGAAGCGGCCGGGCCACGTCGCCCGGGCGAGGCCGTCGCGCACGGCGCGGTCGGGGAGGTCCGCTCCCAGCGCCGCCGCGGTCCGGTCCGCGACGCCGACCGCCAGCGCCGCGTTCGCCGCCTGGTGGCGGCCGACGAGCGGGATCCGATAGGTGCCCTCGCGCTCGCCGGCGAGCGCGACCTCGGCGTCGGTGGCGCTGACCCGCCCCTCGTAGGTCGCCGCGAACGCCGGCGGGTCGGCGGGGTCGGCGGGTTCAGCATCGTCCCCGTCGCTCTCCTCGTCGGCGACCTCGCGGACCACGTCGAGCGCCTCGCCGTCGCAGGCCGTGACGAGCGGCGCGTCCGGGCGGGCGATCCGGGCCTTCGTGCGGGCGATCTCGGCGATCGTGTCGCCGAGGACCGCGGTGTGTTCGAGCGAGACGTTCGTCACGGCGGTCGCGACGGGGTCGACCGCGCTCGTCGCGTCGTACTCGCCGCCCAGGCCGACCTCCAGGACGGCGACGTCCACGTCGCGGCGCGCGAACTCGCGGACCGCCATCGCCGTGACGACCTCGAAGAACGTGAGGGGTTCGCCGGCGGCGGCCCGGTCGATCAGCCACGGGCGCACCTCGGCGACGAAGTCGGCGATCGCCGACTCGGTCATCTGCCGGCCGTCGACGCGGACGCGCTCGGCGAGCGCGGAGAGGTGCGGCGAGGTGTACAGCCCGACCGACAGCCCCGCCTCGCGGAGGACCGACTCGGTCAGCCGCGCCGCGCTGCCCTTCCCGTTCGAGCCGGCGATCTGGACGAACGGGACCGACTCCTGCGGGTCGCCGAGGTGCGCCAGCAGCGCCTCCACCCGCTCCGTGCCGGGCTTGACCGAGAAGCGGCGGAGGTCGAAGAGGAACGCCGCCGCCTCGTGGTAGTGCATGTCCCGTGGGTCGGGAGCGCGTCGCTTAGGCGTAACGGACCGGACCGGGGGAGCGGTCGCGGCGGCCGCGGCCGCGCCGGCGGGACCGACCCCCCCGCGTCGACGGAAAAGTAACCCTTACGCGCGCGGCGGCCGCAGTCGGTGACATGGACGAGACAGCGACCGCCGACACCGCGTCCGGGGGGACGGCCGCCGCCGGGTCCGCGGCCGACCCCGTGGTCGCGGGGGAGGGGGTCCGGAAGGAGTACGGCGACGTCGTCGCGCTCGACGGCGTCGACCTCGACGTCGCGGCCGGCGAGGTGTTCGGGCTCATCGGGCCGAACGGCGCGGGCAAGACGACGCTGGTGCGCGCGCTCACGGGGACCACCGAGGCGGCGGGCGACCTGCGCGTCTTCGGCGCGCCGCCGGCGGCCGTCGAGCCGTCCCGGATCGGGCTGCTCCCGCAGTCGTTCGACCCGCCCGCGCGGCTCACGGCCCGGGAGCTGGTCGACTACTACGGCGGGCTCTACGACGAGGCGCGCGACACCGAGGCCGTCCTCGACGACGTGGGGATGGCCGACGACGCCGACGCTTGGTACGAGACGCTCTCGGGCGGGCAACAGCGCCGGACCTGCGTCGCGACCGCCGTCGTCAACGACCCCGACCTCCTCTTCCTCGACGAGCCGACGACGGGGATCGACCCGGCCGGCCGCCGGGCGATCCACCGGCTGATCGAGCGGCTCGCGGCGGGCGGGACGACCGTCTTCCTCACGAGCCACGCGATGGACGAGGTCGAGCGGCTCGCCGACCGGGTCGCGCTGCTCCGCGACGGGCGGGTCGTCGCGAGCGGCGCCCCCGACCGGCTCGTCGCCGAGCACGGCGGCGCGCCCCGCCTCGACGCCGACACCGCGGCGGCGGCGACCGAGGAGACCATCGAGCGCGTCGCGGCCGGCGTCCGCGAGCGCCTCGGCGACGGGCCGACCGTCGAGGCGACCGACGGCGGGCTCCGGGTCCGCGGCGTCCGCCCGGAGGCGATCGGCGACGCGGTCGACGCGCTCGATGCCGCCGGCGTCGCGTTCGACTCGCTCTCGTGGTCTGAGCCGTCGCTGGAGGACGTGTACCTGCGGCTCACCGGGGAGGAGTACGCCCGGCGGAGCGGCGAGCGGGCGGCGGCCGAGGCCGTCGCCGACGGGGGCGACCGATGAGTCGCCTCGGGCGGATCCGGACGGAGGCGGTCGCGGCGGCGCGCTCGTTCACGCGCCGCCGGACGGCGGTGTTCTTCACGTTCTTCTTCCCGGTCATCCTCGTCGTCATCTTCGGCGCGCTGGTGCGGACGCAGCCGACCGGCGGCGGGCTCTTCGCCGAGCCCGCGGGCTACTACATCCCCGGCTACCTCGCGGTCGTCGTCCTGTTCACGCCGCTGTCGCGGGTCGGGTCCGAGATCGCGCGCCACCGCGACGGCGGGCGGTTCGAGAAGCTGGCGACGACTCCCCTCTCTCGCGCCGAGTGGCTGCTCGCGCACACGCTCGTCAACGTCGGGATCATCGGCGCGGCGAGCCTGCTCATCCTCGGGCTCGTGCTGGCGGTGACCGACGCGACGCTGATCGTCTCCCCCGCGCTGGCCGCCCTCCCGGCCTTCGTCGCGGTCGCGGTGGCGCTGTTCTGCGGGCTCGGGGCCGTCCTCGGCGCGCTCGCCGACTCGCAGGACGGCGTGATCGCCGCGAGCAACACGGTCGCGCTCCCCCTCCTCTTCCTCTCCGAGACGTTCGTCACCCCGTCGCTGCTGCCGGAGTGGTTCCTGCCCGCGGTCGCCGCCTCGCCGCTGACGTACTTCGCGCGGGGGACCCGGGCGATCACCTTCGAGGGCGGCGCGTGGACCGGCGACCTGCTGGTGTTGACCGCGCTCGCGGCCGTCTTCCTCGCGGTCGGCGCGTACGCGGTTCCGCGGACGGAGTGAGAGCGCCGCGGAGCGGCGCCGTCCGCGCGCCGTGTCGGAACCGTTCATTTATGTTCGCAGCCCGCGTTCTGCGGAGACGAGAGGCAAAGCGTTGACGACCGTTCACTTCACCTGTCCGGACTGCGAGCAGACCATCGAGGTCAACGACGCGATGCGCGAGACGATCCTCGACGCCGGCTGCCCGGTGTGCACCGCGGCCGCGACCGAGGAACACTTCGCCGTGGCGTGCGAGTGACCGTCTCGACGCCCGCGAGCGCCGCGACTCCCGAGTGACCGTCGCGACTCCCGAGTGACGCCCGCCACCGCCGCCGAACTCGAGACGATCGAGACGCGTTTACACACCGCATCCGGTTGGTGTAGGTTTTTGCGTCGACCGCGACTACCGTGCGACGATGACGCCCGAGCTCGACGAGATCGACCTGGGAACCGTGCCGCTCGGCCGAACCGGCCTGCGGACGAGCGAACTCCAGTTCGGCACGTGGCGGTTCGGCCGCGTGACCGAGGCGGGGAACGTGGAGATCGACGAGGAGCGCGCCCACGAGCTGCTCGACGCCTACGAGACCGCCGGCGGTCGCTACATCGACACCGCCGACGTGTACGGCGGCGGCGACTGCGAGCGCTGGATCGGCGACTGGCTCGCCGAGCGCGACCGGGAGCGCTACACGATCGCCTCGAAGGTGTACTGGCAGATCCGCGACGGCGACCCGAACAGCCGCGGCACGAACCGCAAGAACGTCCGCCACCGCGTCGACGCCCTGCTCGACCGGCTCGACACCGATTACGTCGACGTCCTCTACATCCACCGCTGGGACGACGAGACGCCCGCCCGCGAGCTGATGAAGACGCTCAACGGGCTCGTCGAGTCCGGCAAGGTCCACTACCTCGGCGCCTCCACGATGCGCCCGAACGCCTGGAAGGTCGCCCGCGCCAACGAGATCGCCCGCAGCGAGGGGTGGGAGCCGTTCAAAGTGCTCCAGCCGCGCTACAACCTCGTCGACCGCGAGATCGAGGGGGACTACCTGGAGTTCGCGCGCCAGCGGGACGTCGCCGTCTCCCCGTGGAGCCCGCTCGGTCAGGGCTTCCTGACCGGGAAGTACGACCGCGACGCCGACCTGCCCGACGACTCGAAGGCGGCCGAGTCGAGCCGCTTCCAGGAGGCGTACCTCACCGGGGAGAACTTCGACGTCCACGACGAGCTCGACGCGGTCGCCGACGAGGTCGGCGCGTCGCCCGCGCAGACCGCGCTCGCGTGGCTCGCGCACCGCGACGGCGTCACGGCGCCCATCGTCGGCGCGCGGACCGTCGACCAGCTGCGCGAGAACCTCGCGGCGGCGACGATCGACCTGTCGGACGAGCAGGTCGACTCTCGGGGTGGAACTGCGTGCCGAACACGTTGCCGGCCTCGTTGGCGACGACCGCCGGGAAGTCGACCCCGTAGTCCGCGGTGGCGACGACCGCGTCCGCGTCGTCCGGCTCGGCGTAGTAGGAGTGGACGAAGTAGGCGTACTCCCCGTCGACGCCCTCGACGAGCGGGTGGTCCCGCGCGACGTCGAGCTCGTTCCACCCCATGTGCGGCACCTTCTGGTCCACCTCGAAGCGGACGTTGGTGCCGGGGACCAGGTCGAGGCCCGTCACCTCGCCCTCGCCCTCGTGGTCCGCCTCCTCGCTCGTCGTGAGGAGCATCTGCATCCCGAGGCAGATGCCGAAGAGCGGGCGGCCGGCCGCGGCGTGGTCGGTCAGCGCCTCGCGGAGCGGCCCGGCGTTCTCCATCCCCTCGCGGAACGCGCCGACGCCCGGGAGGACGACGCCGTCGGCGGCGGCGAACGCCTCGGGGTCGTCGGTGATCTCGACGGACGCGCCCGCGCGCTCCAACCCGCGGGTGGCGGACCGGAGGTTCCCGAGCCCGTAGTCGACGAGCGCGACGGACACCTCGCCGTCCGGTGGTGATTCGTCCATGGTTCCGGTTCACGACCGACGTGGAAGACAGTTTCCATCCGGCACCCGTTACATAGCGGTATGGATACCTGTATATCTGATAACAGCAACACTTTTGAAACGCCAGCAGAACCCATCAATTGGACACCTCATGGCGCAACGACGTAAATTCCTCAAGGTCGCGGGTGCGGCAAGTATCGTTGGACTCGCAGGCTGTAGCGGCGGCGGCGACGGGTCCGACGGCGGCGACGGTTCTGACGGTTCCGACGGAATGGACGGCAGCGACGGTTCCGACGGCTCCGACGGCGGCGACTCGCAGATGACGTTCGGGGGCGACGGCAAGGTCGACTTCGGCATCTCGCCGTCGGTCCCGCAGGAGGACCTCGAAGTCCAGTACTCCCCGATGCTCGACCACGTCGGGAGTTACCTACAAGAGAACTACGAGGTCCCCGAGGGCCTCTCGGTCGAGGGGAACGTCGGCAGCAACTACAGCGCGATCATCCAGTCGCTCGGACAGGGCACGACCGATATCGCGGAGACCGGGCCGTTCGCGGCCGCGCTCGGCGTGAAGACCGGCAACGCGGAGATCGTCCTCCAGCGGTTCGGCTACGGCGGCTGGACGTACAAGAGCATCATCGCGACGCCGAACGACAGCGACATCACGGAGCTGTCGGACCTCTCCGGCAAGACCGTCGCCTTCTCCGATCGGCTGTCGACCAGCGGTGCGCTGTACCCGCTGTACAGCATGTCGAGCCAGGGCGACCTCGACATCGGGGGGCTCCCCGAGGGCGACGGCTCGCAGGCCGAGTTCGACGCCCGCTTCGCCGGCGGCCACGTCGGGTCGTACACCCTGCTCGAACAGGGTCAGGTCGACGCCGCCGCGATGGGCGGGTTCGTCCGCGACACGAAGACCGGTCCGACCCCCGAGGACTGGCAGGCGGTCGCGACGACCCTCCACGAGGACGAAGGGCTGCCGCGCGCACCGATGGTCATCTCGCCCGAGCTCGACGACGACGTGAAGTCCGCGATCCAGGAGGCGTTCCTCGAGGCGCCGGACAACATCTTCGACGGTGCGGACGGCGAGGACGGGACCGACGACGACCTCTGGTTCAGTAAGGTCCGCGAGGCGAGCCAGGAGGACTACCAGTCCGTCATCGACGTCGCGAACGAGCTCGGCGTCGGGACCGACATCTTCGACCAGTAAAGCCGACCCGCAACCCCGATTTCGAATCGCTTTTTACCTGATCCGTCCGTTCCCCAACAAAGCCACACCTCATGCCAACGATCGAATTCGAAAACGTCACCAAGATATACGGCGAGGACACCGTCGCCCTCGACGACATCTCGTTCACTATCTCCGAGGGCGAGTTCGTCATCCTCCTCGGGCCCTCCGGCGCCGGCAAGTCGACGATGCTCCGGGTGCTCAACGGCCTCACGCAACCCACCGAAGGGTCCGTCCGCATCGGCGGCGAGGAGATACAGGGCAACCGCAGCGGCGTCGGGATGGTGTTCCAAGAGCACTACCTCATCGAGAGCAAGACGGCGTTCGGCAACGCGCTGTCCGGCGCCCTCTCGCGGAACGGCCTCCTCCGGAGCGCGCTCGGCATGCACGCCGAGCCGGACAAGGTGACCGCCCTCGAAGCCCTTCAGACGGTCGGACTCCTCGACGAGGCCGGCCAGCGCGCCGAGTCGATGAGCGGCGGACAGAAACAGCGGGTCGGGATCGCTCGGGCGCTGGTTCAGGAGCCGGAGATCGTCCTCGCCGACGAGCCGGTCGCCAGCCTCGACCCGAAGGCCGCCCGCGACGTGATGCGGTACCTCAAGAAGGCGGCGACCGCACAGGACCTCACCACGGTCACGAGCCTCCACCAGGTGAACATCGCCCGCGAGTTCGGGGACCGGTTCCTCGGGATCCGCGACGGCGAGGTGATCTTCGACGGCGACGCCGACGACCTCACCATGGACGAGATGGACCGCATCTACTACGGCAGCGCACAGGACGGAAAGACGGTCCCGACCGGCACGACCGGCGAGGAGCTGGGCGAGACCGACACCGAGGCTGATGCGGCCGCAGACGGGGGGCAAGAAGCGTGAGCTCCTCGTCCGACTCCGCGATCAGCGACCAGTTCCGCGCGCTCGAACGGCTCCGGCGACTCAAGTACCTGTTGTGGGCCCTGCTCCTCGCCGGCGTCCTCGGTGTCACCTACTGGGGGCTCGGCTTCATCGGCTTCCAGCCCAACGTCGTCGCCGGGCGCCTCCCGGCGATGTACGATTTCATCACGACCGGCTTCTTCCCCCCGGACTTCCAGAACTTCACGATTTACACCAAAGACCAGGACATCACGGGGTTACAGGCGATCCCCGCGAGCTTCGGCGACGGCGGTGCCCACATCATCGAGAGCTTCCAGTCGTCGCGACAGTCGCTGGTGAAGGCGAGCCTCGTGACGCTCCTCTTGGGCTTCATGGGGACCGTGTTCGCCTTCCCGTTCGCGCTGATCCTCGGCGTGCTCGGCAGCGAGCGCGTCACGCCGTTCCCGTTCAACTTCATCTTCCGCGGCACCCTCAGCGGCATCCGCGCAATCCCCGCCATCGTCTGGATCTTCCTGTACATTCCCGTCGGTCCGCCGGGGCAGGTGACGGCGGTGCTCGCGATCGCGACCGACAGCATCGGGAACCTCGGCCGGCTGTTCACGGACGACTTAGAAGAGATCGAGGAGGGACCGATCGAGGCGATCCGGTCGACGGGCGCGTCGGGCACCCAGACCGTGAGCTTCGGCATGCTGAGTCAGGTGTCCCGCTCGTTCATCGCGTGGACGCTGTACATCCTGGAGATCAACACCCGGATCGCCATCTCGCTCGGCGTCGTCGGCGCCGGCGGGCTCGGGCTGATGATCCGGAACAGCCAGGACCTCTTCGAGTTCCAGCAGACCGCGGCCGGACTGGTGATGGTGTTCGTCGTCGTGCTCGGCATCGAGCTCATCTCCTCGCGCATCCGCGCCCGGCTCCGCCCCGGGGAGCACGAGGGGAAGGGGCTCATCGAAGCGATCCGCGGCCTGTTCGACGCGAAGAAGTGGCTCGGCGTCGGCGACCGCCGCGACTGACCCGACTCAGAACTCGCCGAGCCGGGACTGCCCGTCCCCGCCGCCTTCTCCCCGCTCGCCGACGCCGCTGAGCTCGGCGGCCCGGCCGATCGTCTCGAAGAAGCCGTCGCGCTGACTCCGGTCGTACAGCGTCGCCGCCGGGTGGACGGAGAGCAGCACGCGCCGCGACGCGCCGGCGAGCCGCGCGTCGGCCACGTCGCCCGACTCCGACGTGATCGCCACCGAGCGGTCGAGGAGGTGCTCGCTCGGCACCTTCCCGAGGGTCACGATCAGTTCCGGGTCGAGCCGGTCGACCTCGCTCTCGAGGTGGCCGCGGCAGTTCGCCAGCTCCTCGGTCGTCGGGTCGCGGTTGTCGGGCGGTCGGCAGCGCACGCAGTTCGTGATCCGCACGTCGGCGCGGGCGAGTCCCGCGTCCCGCAGCGCCTCGTCGAGCACGTCGCCCGACCGTCCCACGAACGGCTCGCCCTCCTCGTCCTCGGTCGCGCCCGGCCCCTCCCCGACGAACAGCAGGTCCGCGTCCGTCGGGCCGACGCCGTCGACGATCCGGCTCCGCGACTCCACCAGCGCCGGGCAGCGCTCGCAGGCCGGGACCCGGAGGTCCTCGTCGAGCGCGGCCCCGTCGCCGCCGTGTTCGCTCATACGCACCGCTCGGGGCGCGGTCGTCTAAGTAGCGTCGGTCGAACCGGTCCGTCCGCCGAGGGAGTTCACTCGCCCGCCGCCGCCTCGCGGTGCGCGCTCGCGGCGAGCGCCGCGATCCGGAGCGGTTCGCAGCGTCGGAAGCCGTCCCGCGTGAGCCCTTCGACGGCCGCGGCGGCGCGCTCCGGTTCGATGCCGACCGCGCGGACGAATCGGGGGCGGTCCGAGTCCGCGCCGTCGACCGGGACGCGGGGCGGGAGCGACCGGTACGTCGCGAGCCGGTCGGCGAGCGCCTCGCCGTCGAACGCGTCGCGCAGCGCCGGTTCGAGCCCGGGACTCGCCTCGTAGCTCACGGCGTAGACGGGGCGGTCGAGCGACCCGGAGAGGCGGTCGAGGTCGAGGAGGTTGAACCACGCCGGGGCGACCCCGGCGCAGATCACGTGGCGGACGTCCTCGCGGTCGAGCGCGCGCCAGCAGTCGACGACCGCGTCGGTCGCGTCCGTGCCGCCGACGGTACACCGCGCGAACGCGAAGCCGTCGGGGGTCCCGTCGGCGCGGACGACGGCGCCGGCCGCGTGGCTCGCGTCGCGGGCGTCAGAGAAGGCGATGCCGAGCGCGCGGCTCGGCGGGTTCACTCACGCGTCCTCGGACTTGATCTCCTGAAGCCGGTCGAGGAGCTCGTCGTTCGAGGCCCCGGGCTCGTAGTCGACTGACCCCTCGTGGGTCTCTTGGGCAGCCTGGACGCCGTCGTCGTCGTCGAAGTCCGCGTCCAGGTCCTGATTCTCCTGTTCGGACTCGTCGTAGCTGCCGAAGCCCATATGTGTGTGATACTAACAGGGGGTGAGTGATAAATCCACGGCCGGCAGCGGGCCCGAGGGCTGTCGCTGGGGCGCGACTGTACGCTTTTGTCGCTCCGGGCGGGAGTACCCGCATGGAGCCGATCACCGTCACCGCGGACGCGGAGGAGTTCACCTGTAACGCGTACCTCGTCGTCGGCGACGAGACGACGCTCGTCGACGCCGGCACGATGCCGGGCGTGGACGGGGTGGTCGCCGACGCGCTCGCCGACGCCGGCGTCGACGACCTCGACCACGTCGTGATCACGCACCAGCACCGCGACCACGTGGGGGAACTCGACGCGGTAGTCGACCGCTTCGACCCGGAGGTGCTCGCGTACGCCGACCACCCGCACCGCGACGCCGCGCTCGGGGACGGCGACGCGGTCCGCGTCGGCGACGAGGACTGCGAGGTCGTCTACACGCCGGGGCACGCCGACGACCACGTCGCGCTCGTCGGCGACGAGCGGCTCTACTCCGGCGACGTGGTCGTCTACAACGACGGCGCGTTCGACGACGGCTCGTTCGGCCGGACCGACATGACCGGCCAGTCGCGCGAACGCCTGATCGAGAGCCTCCACGAGATCCTCGGTCGACTACCGGACACGGCGGGGGCGATGTTCCCCGGCCACGGCGACGTCTACCGCGCGTGTAGCCGCACTTGCGGCAGCGCTCGGCCTCGGAGGCGTTGCGGGCGTTACAGCGCATACAGATCTGTCGGTCGAGCATGCGGCGTTCGGCGGCGTCGAATTTGGCCATACCCTCTCTGGGCGTGCGGTGCTGTAAAAGGTTGCGAGACGCCGCGGCTAACGGTCACACGTCGAGGCGGCGGAGAAGTGACGCGAAATCGACGGCCGCGGGGAGGGAGCGGTACGGGCGAGACCGGGGTCAGGCGCCCGCTTCCGAGAGAGCGGCCTCGATGTCCTCGCGCTGCGTGACGCCGACGAAGCGGTCGACGACGCCGTCGTCGTTCTCGACGATGAGCGTCGGGAGCGAGCGGACCTGGTACTGGTTGGCGACGTCCTGCTCCTCGTCGACGTCGACTTTCTGGAGCTCGAACGCGTCGCCGAGGTCCTCCTGAATCTCCTCTAGGATGGGGTCTTGGGTCTTACACGGGCCGCACCACTCGGCGTGGAAGTCCAGCAGTCGAACGGTCATAGTCGGAGCCAACTACCGCCGGCCCGCGCATAAGGGTTTCCCACTCGTGCGTGGACGCGTTCCACGCGTTCCGATCCAGACGACGGCGCGGGGGCGGCGGCGGCCCGACCGGACTGTCTCGCGGCGTCGACGCCGGCCGCGGTCCGAACGGCGAACGAAACGTTTAGAACGCGTCGCCGTCCAGTAGCGGGTATGAGTGGTTCCAACTCCGGCGGACTGATGTCCAGTGCGGGACTGGTCCGCTACTTCGAGAACGAGGACCGGAACGCCATCGCGATCGACCCCAAGACGGTCCTCGCGTTCTGCGTCCTCTTCGGCGTGTTCGTCCAGATCCTCTCGCTGACGGTCGCGTAACACCCGCCGTCGCCCCCGTTCTGCCGACGACTCCCCCGGTCGCGTAGCGCGCCCTTTTTCCACGCGCCCGCCCCATCGATCCGTATGAAAGCAGGCGTCATCGCCGTCCAGGGCGACGTGGCCGAACACGCCGCCGCCGTCCGCAACGCCGCGGCCGCCCACGACGAGTCCGCGGAGGTCGTCGAGATCCGAGAGTCCGGGATCGTCCCCGACTGCGACGTCCTCCTGATGCCGGGCGGGGAGTCGACGACCATCTCGCGGCTCATCCAGCAGGAGGGGATCGCGGCGGAGATCCGCGATCACGTCGCGGCGGGGAAGCCGATCCTCGCCACCTGCGCCGGGCTCATCGTCTGCTCGACCGACGCGAAGGACGACCGGGTCGAGCCGCTGGGGCTGGTCGACGTCTCCGTCGACCGCAACGCGTTCGGGCGACAGAAGGACTCCTTCGAGGCGAAGATCCCGGTCACCGACCTCGAGGACCCCTTCCACGCCGTGTTCATCCGCGCGCCGGCCATCGACGACGTGGGCCCGGACGTGGAGACGCTCGCGACGGTCGACGGTCGCCCGGTGGCGGTGCGCGACGGCCCCGTCGTCGCCACGGCGTTCCACCCGGAGCTCACCGACGACCCGCGGATCCACGACCTCGCCTTCTTCCCCGAGCGGGAGGTGCTCGCGTGAGCGATCCGACCGAGGGCGAGGCGACCCGAGACGAGCCGCCAGAGGCCGTCCTCGACGAGCTGTTCGCCACCATCGAGTCGCGGCAGGAGCAACTCCCCGAGGGGTCGTACACGGCCTCGCTTTTCACCCACGAGAAGGGAGAGAACGCCGTCTTAGAGAAGATCGGCGAGGAGACGACGGAGGCGATCCTCGCGGCGAAAGACGACGACCGCGAGGAGCTCACCGCGGAGAGCGCCGACCTCGTCTACCACCTGCTCGTGCTGTTCGCGATGAAGGACCTCGACGTCGACGACCTGCGCGCGGAGCTCCGCGAGCGGTTCTGAACCGCCCTCAAACCCGCGCCGGTCGGGGCCTACCGCTCCCGTTCGAGCTCGCGGTCGATCTCGTCGACCTCCTCCGTCTCCAGCTCCTCGCCGATGCGCCGCTCGAACTCGGCCTCGCTGATCTGTCCCTCGACGTACTGCTGTCGGAGGCGGTCCTGCCGGCTGGTCCCGGCGTCGACGGAGGTCGACGAGTCCGAGCCGATCGAGTCCATCGAGGGCGAGTCGTCGCTCCCGAGGAGCCACGACCCGGTCCTGTACGCGACGTAGACGATCCCCGCCAGCACCGCGAGCGACACGATCCCGGAGACGATCGCCCACGCGAGACTCAGGAGCGCGGAGACCACGCTGACGACGACGCTGACCCCGATCAACACCGCGATCGCGATCGCCGCGTAGTAGAGGGCCTTCTTCCCGTCCATGCGCCGGAATCGGGCGGCCGCCCGCAAATACCTTCTCCCGCGGGCGACGCCGCAGGGCTCGGCCCGCGCCCGCGGACTTTTGTCCGTGGCTCCGAACGTCACGCCCGGAGCCCGCCGTGAGCGACACCGACGCGCCCGGACCCGACGCGCGGACGGAAGCGACCCGCAGAGCGGTGCTTCGGCGCGGCGGGTCGCTCGCGGTCGCGGCGACCGGGGCGACCGCCCTCGCCGGGTGCGGCGGGCGCGGAAGCGGGGGCGACGCAGGAGAGATCGACCGCGCGGGCGACGCCGAGAGCCCCCCGCTCATCGCGCACCGCGGCTTCGCGGCCGAACACCCGGAGAACACGGTCGCGGCGATCGAGGCGGCGACGGGCGTCGTCGACCGGATCGAACTCGACGTGCGCCGCTGCGGGACGGGCGAGCTCGTCGTCTTCCACGACGCGACGCTGGGGCGGGTGACGGACGCGACCGGTCGCGTCGACGAGACCTCGGCGGCGCGGCTCGCGGATCTCTCGGTCGAGGGCTCGGGCGAATCCGTGCCGACGCTCGCTCGGGCGCTCGACGCCGTGCCGGCGGACGCGCGGGTCCTCCTCGACCTGAAGGAGCGGGGCGTCGCGGCCGACGCGGTCGCGGCCGGCGCGGCGCGCGAGCACGGGCTCGCCGTCACCGCCGACGACCCCGCGGTGATCGAGGCGTCGACCGCGGCCGACCCGGCGGTGTCGACCGTCTACGGCGTCCGCGAGTCCGTCCCGGCGCGGCCCCTCCGAC
>UEZE01000106.1_pt1 | contig 13701 bp, 15 predicted proteins | sample 1903661 | NCBI WGS metagenome assembly UEZE01 (sample SAMEA4776352, study PRJEB27445) | saltern metagenome | biome: Hypersaline environment; feature: solar saltern; material: Pellet | place: Spain | collected 2014-08 | depth 0 m | reverse complement strand
CGCCGGGTCGTCGAGCCCGGCCGGCACCCGGGGACAGGCGGTGACGCGGAGCGCGACGGCCCCGGTGCGGTCGACGACCGCGGACTGCCGCGGCTTCAGGCCGCGCTGTTCGACCGGATCGCGGCCTGGGAGTGCCCCGTCGACGCCGACGGCGAGTCCGAGTCCGTCGCGCTCCGCGTCACCGCCTGTCCCCGGGTGCCGGCCGGGCTCGACGACCCGGCGGCCGACAGGGAGGCGCTCGACGCGCTGTTCGACGGGGGGCGAGAACGGGCGGCGGGACTGATCGACCGGATCGAGGCCGGCGAACCGGGGTCGACAGCGGCCCCCGATCCGACCGCGGACCACGCGACCTTCGAGAGCGACGTGGGCCGGGAGGGGTACGCCGACGCGGTCCGGCGGGTCAAAGAGTACATTCGCGAGGGCGACACGTTCCAGGCGAACGTCTCCCAGCGGCTGACGGCGCCGGCCGCGGTCCACCCGGTCGACGCGTACGACGCCCTCCGGGCGGTGAACCCGGCCCCGTACTCCGGGCTGATCGAGCTCGGCGACCGCCCGACCGGCGTCGACCTCGTGAGCGCGAGCCCGGAGCTCCTCTTGGAGCGCGAGCCGACCGCCGACCCCGAGCGCGGCGCGCGCCTCGTCACGGAGCCCATCGCGGGGACGCGCCCCCGAGGGAACTCCGAGGCGGCGGACGCGGACCTGGAGACCGAACTGACCGGCGACGAGAAGGAGCGCGCGGAACACGCGATGCTGGTCGACTTGGAGCGCAACGACCTCGGCAAGGTGTCGCGGTTCGGCACGGTCGACGTGAGCGAGTACCGCCGCGTCGACCGGTACAGCGAGGTGATGCACCTCGTGAGCCTGATCGAAGGGGAGGCGCGGCGGGGCGTGGGGCTCGCGGACGCGGTCGCGGCCTGCTTCCCCGGCGGGACGATCACGGGCGCGCCGAAGCCCCGGACGATGGAGATCATCGACGAGCTGGAACCCACGCGTCGGGGACCCTACACCGGGTCGATGTTCGCGGCCGGGTTCGACGGCCGCGCGACGCTGAACATCGTCATCCGGACGCTCGTGCGCCACGCCGCGGAGTACCACCTCCGGGTCGGGGCCGGGATCGTCCACGACTCCGACCCGGACGCGGAGTACGAGGAGACGCTCGCGAAGGCGCGGGCGCTGGTGAGCGCGGTCGACGAGGCGCTCGCCGCCGGCGGCATGGCGGTCGACGAGCCGGTCGAGGGGGCGGTGGAGCGATGACGGCCGACGAGGCCGACTCGGAGCCCGCCGCCGGACCGGCCGACGGGGGCTGGCGGCCGGGCGCGGGCGACGCCGACGCGCGAATTCTCGTCGTCGACAACTACGACTCGTTCGCGTACAACCTCGTCCAGTACGTCGGCGAGGTCGCCGGCGCGGTGACGGTCCGGCGGAACGACGCGGTCGACCTCGCGGGCGTCCGCGCGCTCGACCCGGACGGCGTCGTCGTCTCGCCGGGCCCGGGCACCCCCGCCGAGGCCGGGATATCGACCGCGCTCTTCGAGCTGGACCGCCCCGTGTTCGGCGTCTGCCTCGGCCACCAGGCGCTCTGCGCGAGCCGCGGCAGCCGGGTCGGCCACGCGCCCGACGTGGTCCACGGGAAGCCCTCGACGATCACCCACGACGGCGAGGGCGTCTTCGCCGGCCTCCCCGACGGGCTCCGCGTCGGGCGGTACCACTCGCTGTGCGTCGAGCGCGAGGACCTCCCCGACGAGCTGGTCGAGACCGCCCGCACCGAGGACGAGCGAGAGGTCGTGATGGGCGTGCGCCACCGGGAGAAGCCGCACGTCGGCGTCCAGTTCCACCCGGAGAGCATCCTCACGCCCCGCGGGAAGCGCATGGTCCGGAACTTCGTGGAGGCGTGCGAGCGATGAGCGGCGCGGACGACAAGGGCGCGCCGGCCGGCGACGGCGACGGGTCCGCGGCGGCAGACGAGGGCGACCGGGTGTACCACGTCGACGGGGAGCTGGTCCCCGCCGCGGAGGCGACCGTCTCGGTGGAGGACCGCGGGTTCGCCTACGGCGACGCCGCCTTCGAGACGATGCGGGCGTACGGCGGCGAGATCTTCCGGTGGGACGCGCACGCGGACCGGCTCGCGGACACCTGCGAGACGCTCGGACTGGACCACGAGATCGCCGGCGCGGAGCTGAAACGGCGGGTCGACGAGACGCTCGCCGCGAACTCGTTCGCGGACGCGTACGTGAAGCTCTCCGTCACCCGGGGGGTCCAGCCCGGCACGCTCGACCCGCGCCCCGAGGTCGACCCGACCGTCGTCGTGATCGCGAAGCCGCTCCCCCGCGGCGGCGTCGGGAGCGACCCGGCCCACGACGGTCCCGCCACGCTCCAGACGACCAAGACCCGCAAGCCCGCGAGCCGCGCGCTGCCGGCCGCGGCGAAGACGCACAACTACCTCAACGGAATCCTCGCGCGGCTCGAACTCCGCGTCACCGGCGCGGACGAGGCGCTCATGCTCGACCCGGACGGGAACGTCGCCGAGGGCGCGACCGCGAACCTCTTCTTCGCCGACGGGGCCGCGCTCCGGACCCCGTCGCTCGACGGCCCGATCCTGCCCGGCGTCACCCGCGCGACCGTGATCGATATCGCGGAGTCGGAGGGGATCCCGGTCGAGGAGGGGACGTACGCGCCGGACGCGGTCCGCGAGGCCGACGAGGTGTTCCTCACGAACTCCACGTGGGAGGTCCGTCCCGTGGCGACCGTCGACGGCATCGCGGTCGACGGCGACGGCGAGGGGGTCGCCGGGCCGCTCACGACGCTCCTCTCGCGGCTGTTCGACCGGCGCGTCGAGGAGCGGTACTACGACGGCGAGCGGCTGTGAACGGACGAAACGCGGCCTTTCGCGCTCGCTCGACGGATTTCGGGCACACAGTTATGCCACCTGACACCGTAGTTATCGGATGGCAGACACCAAGGACGGACGGGAGAAGCAGGCGGCCGAGGAGGACCGACGGCAGCGCCGGCGCGAGGTCGACGAGGAGTTGGCCCGCGGCGACGAGGCCGAACCGCCGGTCGACGACGCGGCCGTCGAGGACCTCGAAGCGGCGCTCGAACCCCTGACCTTCCCGGCGACGGGCCGGGAGATCGTCGCCGCGGTCGGCGAGCGCGAGCTCGAGTCGCCGGCCCGCATCTACGTCGTCGCCGACCTGATCCCGGACGCCGACGTGGAGGCGTTCGACGCGCCGGCGACGGTCGGGGAGCGCGCCCGCCGCCCGGCCGTCGCGGCGGCGATGAAACGCGTCGTCGAGGCGGCGGCGGCGCTCCCGGACGGGCAGTTCGGCCGGTCGCAACAGGAGGCGTTCGAGCGGACCTTCCGCGCCCTGAGCGGCGTCGACGCGCTCGACGACGAGGAGGGCGTCCGCGCCGTGGCCGACTGGGTCGTCGACCGGATCGCGGAGACGGAGTCGGTCCCGGGGTCGCGGGCGGTCCGCCGGGAGGCGGCGAGCTACTGCCGGGACCGCGGCCACGAAGTCCGCGACGACGAGTGGCTCGGGGTCTGAGGGGAGTCTCCGGCCGGGGAACGCGCAACGTTCAAGCCGGTCGCCGGCCTCCCACGGACATGGACGAGAGCCGCCGGATCGCCGGCGTCGAAGACGTTCCGGAGGAGAGCACGCTGCTCGCGACGCTGCGCCCGGTCGACGCCGAGACGGTCGACGAGGGCGAGGGCGACCTCGGGGAGGGCGAGGACGGGTCGCCGGAGGTCGAGGCGGTCGTCACCCGGGCCGCGGGCGAGGTGCGCGCGTTCCGGAACTACTGCCAGCACTGGACGGACGTGCGCCTCGACAAGGACGACGGGGCGTTCGTGCGCAACGGGGAGGTGTTCTGTCAGAAGCACGGGGCCACCTTCGAGGCCGACGGCGGCTACTGTAACTTCGGGCCCTGCGAGGGGGCCGTCCTCGAGTCGGTCGGCGTCGCGGTGGCGGACGGGGCGGTGTACCTCGACGACGACGCCTACGAGTTCGTCCGGCTCGGTCCCTCCGCCGGGAAGGGCGACGGCAGCGGATCGCGGATCGACTTCACGGGGAACTGAGCCCCGCGACCGGCGAGCGCCGTCGACCCGGTCAGAAGCGCGTCCGACCGCCGCCCCCGCCGTCGTCGCGGCCGAGCGCCTTCTTCAGGAAGCTCATCCAGCGCTTCCGGTCGGCGGCCTCCTGCCGCTTCGCCTCCGTCTCGGGGTCGGGCGCGTCGAGCCCCTCCAGCGCCTCCAGCGCGCGGTCGATCCCGATGATCGACGACGCCAGTTCCTCGCCCTCCTCGTAGCTCACCTCGTTCTCCTCGATCGGTTCGAGCCGGTCGAGCCGCTCGCGCCGCAGGTTCCGCTTTGCGCGGTCGACGCGGTCGCGCTCGCCGGGCGGGACCGAGTCGCGGCGCTTGATCTCGAAGACGAACGACCGCAGGTCGATCTCCTCGCCCTGGATCTCGATCGACTCCGGGATGTCGACGCCGACCGTCGAGGACTCTCGGTTGACCCGTTCTAAGAGCTGTTTCCGCTCGAACTCCTTCACGCCCGTCCGGTAGGCGGCGACCGCACTTCGCTCCTTCGCCCGGCGCGCGGCCGCCGCCGACCGGCCCCCGTGAGCGGAAGGGACGACGTTAACCCCGGCGCGACGTAACGAGCGGGTATGGAGTCGCTCGAAGCCGAACTCGCCGCGGCCCGCGACCTCGACGTCGCCGACCTCGCGGACGCCATCGAGTCGATCGGGTTCGAGTGCACGCGCTGTGGCGGCTGCTGTACCGGCTACGCCCCCGACGAACCGGGCGGCGCGCCCGCGGGAGCGGGAGTCGACGAGGCCGAGTCCGGCTGCCACGACGGCGACGACGCCGACCGCGAACCCCATACCGCGACCGTCTTTCCGGACGAGGTCCGTCGGGTCGCCGACGCCGCCGAAGCCGAGTTCGATGAGGCGTACGACTGGCGCGACGTCGCGCGACCGATGCCGTTCGGGCTGGAGCCGGACGCCGACGGGGAGCCGAGCGGCGAGACGTTCGAGTGGGCGCTCGCGACCGACGGTTGCGGCGACTGTACCTTCTACGAGGAGTCGGGCGGGGAGGGCGCGTGTACGGTCCACGACGCCCGGCCGCCCGTTCAGCGTCGCCCTCGACGGGACGAGCCAGCCGATGGGCGAGGCGGTCGACGAGGCGGGCGTCGTCCGCGCCCACGAGTGCGAGGGGCTCGGCCGCGACATCTCCCGGGAGGACGCCGAGGAGCTGGCCGCCGCGCTGAAGGAGCGCGCGGTGCGCGAACTGGAGGAGGCGATCGGCGTCCGCGACGGCTACGACCCGGCCGCCAGCGAGCGGACCGACGGCGACGTCGTCGTCTTCGACTCCGAGGGCCCGAAGGCGGCCGATGGGACGCCGATCGGCGGCGAGTAAAGATAGACCGGCAGTCAGCGCCCCGCGATCGCCGCGTTCAGACGACGTCCAGCGCCGCGTCCACGTCCGCGCGGATCCGCTCGCGATCGGCCTCGTCGGGCAGCGTGAGCGGCGGGCGGACGCGCGGGTCGGGGACGAACCCGCGGTGCGCGGCCGCGACCTTCGTCGCGGGCGCGAAGCCGTGGTCGGCGCAGCGGGCGAAAAGCGGCGCGACCGCGCGGCGGTGGAGCGCCAGCGCGCGGTCGTCGTCGCCGTCGCGTATCGCGTCGGCGAGCGCGACGAACACCTCCGGGATCGCCTGCGAGAGGGCGTGGATCCCGCCGTCGACGCCGAGGCTCGCGCTCGGGTAGAGCTGCGCGTCGACCCCCTGAAAGACGGCGAAGGCGTCCGGCGTCGCGCCGATCTTCGCCTCGAGGTGCGTGAGGTCGCCGGTCGTGTCCTTCATCCCGACGACCGACTCCCGATCCGCCGCGCCGGCGAGGACGTCGACGTCGATCGACTCGCCGACCGTCGCCGGGATGTCGTACAGGAGCACCGGGAGCGGCGGGTCGTCGACGACGGCGTCGAGGAACGCCCGCTGGCCCGCCGGGTCGGTCGACGTGTGATAGTACGGGAGGGTGACGAGCCCCGCGTCGGCTCCGGCGGCCGCGGCGGCCGAGAGGTGGTCGCGGACCCGCGAGACCGCGGTGTCGGCCGCGCCGGCGATCACCGGGACCCGCCCGTCGGCCGCGTCGACGACCGTCTCGACCGCGGTCCGGCGCTCGGCGTCGGCGAGGCTGGCGAACTCGCCGGTCGTTCCACAGGGGACCATCCCGTCGAGGCCGGCCTTGACGAGCGCGTCGACGTGGTTCGCGAGCGCGTCGGCGTCGACGTCGCCGTCGGCGTCGAACGGCGTGACGATCGGGGGCGAGACGGCGGCGTCCGGGAGGTCGAGGATCGGCATGGGCGGCCCTTCGCGCAGCGGCGACAAAGTCGTTGGTGCCGGGGGGGCCGCCGGCCGCGAGCGCGGCCCCGAGTCGGGAGCGGACTCGCGAGTCGCGCCGTCAGTCGGCGGCGACCGGTTCCGGATCGGCGGCTGTTCCGCGATCGCGGTACGCGTCGGACAGGCCGAGCGCGAGCGCGCCGAGGCCGAGCAGCAGGACGAGCAGCTCCGCGACCCCGCCGACCCACGGGAGGAGCCCGATCAGGGCGACCGCGACGACGCCGAGGAGGAGCGCGAGCCACCGGTTCGGGCTGTCGAGTCGGTCGAGGACCACCGCGCCGAGGGCGTACTGCCCGTAGACGGAGCCGACCCAGATCGCGACGCCGTAGGCCGCGAACCCGACGAGCGCCAGCGGAAGCCCGACGATCGTGATCGCGAGGAGGAGGAGCGCGACCGGGGCGACGACGAGCCCGAGGAGGCCGACGCCGCCGCTGACGAGCGGGTCGGCGCCGACGCGGTCGCCGACCCGCCGAGAGAACCGGGGGAACACGAACAGGAGGACCGCGCCGAGCGCGAGGTTGGCGGCGACGCCGTACGCGGCACCGGCCCACGGGGGCAGGAGGTCCCCCCCGCCGCGGCCGATACCGACGGTGCCGCCGAGGCTCGGGTCCTCCACGACGTCGCCGGCGACCGCCGCGTCCGGGCTCCGCGTGAACGTCTCGGCGTCGTACCGGAACTCGCCGTCGACGGCCGCGTTCGGGCCGAGGACGACCGAGTCACCGGCCGCGCGGACGTCGCCGCCGACGCCGCCGTCGACCGTTACCGACCCCGCGCCGACGTCGAGCGCGCCGTCGACCCGCCCGGTCTCCGTCAGTTCGAAGGAGCCGGCGCCGACCTCGGCGTCGCCGCCGACCGTCCCGTCGATGGCGACGGTGCCGGCGGCGGCCCGGAGGTTCCCGCCGACGCGCCCCGTCTCGGCGATCCGGATCGACCCGGCCGCGCCGGAGACGTCGCCCTCGACGGTGCCGCGCACGATTATCGTCGCGGCCGCGGTCTCGACGCTGTCGACCGTCTCGCCCTCGGCGACGACCACGGATCCGGAGGGGCTCTGTATCGACTGGGCCGCCGCGACCCCCGTCGCGAGCGGGGAGAGGAGCGCCACCACCGCGAGGACGAGGGCGACCCGGCTGCGCGTGCGACCGTCTGAGAGAACCATACGCGGGACATCTCTGTCGAAGTACATATGTGTATTCGTCAACTGGTATCGGAGCCCTCGCGCGGATCCCCGGGACGCCTGACAGTGTCGGCGGTACAACTATACTGGCCCGCGACTAGCCTCCGATGGAGTCTACTATGGAAATCTCCGAGAAGCTCCTCTGTCTGTTCAGCGCGGAAGTTCGCGAGACCGACGACGGCGAGTACGTCGTCGACGTGCCCAACCGCGAGATCGACACCGGCTCGCTCGAACCCGAGATCGAGGACCTCGGCAAGCAGGGCGACGGGATCGCCCGCGTCGAGCGCGGGTACGTGATCATCGTCCCCGACACCGAGGTCGGCGAGCGCGTGAAGATCGAAGTGACCGAAGTGAAGTCCAACTTCGCCGTCGGCGAAGTCGTCGAAGAGGCCGGCTGACCGGCGGCGAAACCGTCAGATCGTCGGTGTCGACCGACACGAAGAGGAAGGGTCGAGAAGTCGATCCGCGTCGGCGGGACAGGCCGGATCCGGCGCGTCGCGCCGGGCTCACTCCTCGTCCGCCACCCGAGCGTCCCAGTACGACACCGAGGCGACGTAGTCGCCCGGGATCGTCTCCCCCGCGAGCTCGTCTATCGCCCGGAACGGCTTCGCGACCGGGCCCGGGAGCTCGCGGTAGAAGCCGTACGGCAACACGAAGTCGTGCTCCTCGTTCGCGAGCGTGAGCCCCGCCTCGCCGAGCATGGCGGCGACCTGCCGCTCGGAGTAGAGCCGCGAGCCCATGGGGAGGAGCCAGGTGTACAGCGTCCGGAGGCTGCGGCTGTTGAACGTGTCGAAGAACACCTGATCGCGGCTCACTCGGCGGAGCTCCTTCGCGAACGGGGTCGGGTCGTCCATCAGGTGGAAAAAGCGCATCGCCACCACCGTGTCGAAGTGGTCGTCGGGGAACGGGAGCCGCGAGGCGTCGCCGCGGAGGAACTCGACCGCGTCGGCGTGGCCGGCGGCCGCCACCTTCTCGCGGGCCTGTTCGAGCATCTCGCGCGAGACGTCGAGCCCGACGACGTCCGCGCCTTGGTCGGCGAGCATCGTGGTGAACCGACCGGTGCCGCAGGCGACTTCCAGCACGCGGTGGCCCGAGTCGATCGGACCTAACGCGGCGAGAACGGCCGCTTTCTCGCGGCGATCGATGAGCTGTCCGCCTCCGGAGAACCTGAGGTCGTCGTACTCCTCGGCGACCTCGTCGGCCTGGTACCAGTCCTGTCCCTTCACGTTGTCCGTGATGGACGCCGGACCGACAAAACCGTACTGGATGCGGTCCGGCGCGGACCCCGCTGCGGTCGGTCGGCTTCGACGCGATCGCGGCCGCTGCGAGCGGCCCGAACGCTCCGGAGACCCGGCCGATCAGCCGCTCGTGGCGACGTTCTCGGCGGGGATCCGGACGATGACGCGCGCGCCCTCCTCCTCGTCGTGGTGGGGGTACTCGTCGACGCCGAAGTACCGGCGGGCGAGCTCGTCGATGTGTTCGCGAGCGCCCTCTTCGGTCAGTTCGGCCTCCCCGCGGACGGAGACGTACCGGTACGGGTCGTCTGGGTCGAGCACGCTGACGCCGACCTTCGGGTTCTCGCGGACGTTCCGCTCCTTGCGCCGCCCGCGGGCGGTGTTCACGAGGACGTACTCGCGGTCCTCGTGGTCGACCCACACCGGCGTGACGTGGGGGAGCCCGTCCGGTCCGACGGTCGCGAAGTGGGCGTACGACTCGGCCTCGAGGATGTCGACGTGGGACTCGGGGATCACGCCGCGGGGTACGGGCCGCCCCCGGAAAATACGCCTGATCGATCGTCTATGATAGCCCGGTGAGAAGTGATATTAAGACATTATATTATCACAGGCAGATTCCCCTATATGTAGCCAACCTTTACCACTACTCGTGGAATTCGTGTGAGACATGAGTACCAGTCCCGCGGAGACCGCTGACCAAGACCGCCTGTCGGAGACCGAGTACCGCGACCGCCTGCGCGAGCTTCCCCCCAGCGCAAAGCTCGTCGCGAAGGTACTGGAGGGGGACGCCCCCCTCTCGCAGGGCGGCCTCGCCGACGAGTCGCTGCTGCCCGACCGCACCGTCCGCTACGCGCTCAACCGCCTCGAAGAGGAGGGCCTCGTCGACTCGCGGTACAGCTTCAAGGACGCGCGCAAGCAGGTGTACTACCTGACCGTCTGAGCGGGTCGGACGCCGTTTTTCCCGGCTCGTAGTCGAATCGACGCGAGACGACCGGACCGGACGCACACACGCAGTCCTTTTTACCTCCTCGCCCCGATAACCGCACGTATGGACCTCTCGGTCGTCGTCCCGACGCTCAACGGTCGGGACCGGTTGGCCGCCTGCCTCGACGCGCTGGCGGCCGACGCCCCCGACGCCGAGGTGATCGTCGTCAACGGGCCCTCGGCCGACGGCACGACCGGCATGGTTCGCGACCGCGGCGACGTCGACGTGTTGGTCGAGATCTCCGACCGCACGGTGAACGTCGCCCGCAACGCCGGCATCGAGGTGGCGACGGGCGACGCGGTCGCGCTGGTCGACTACGACAATCGGGTCGAGCCGGGGTGGCGCAACGCGGTCGCCGAGGGCCTCGACGTCGCGCCCGTGGCCTCCGGCCCGGTGACGCCGATACCGCTGGACGAGCCGAACGCCGGGGCGACGGGCGTCGGAGCGGAAACCGCGGAGCAGGGCGTCGAGGCCGACGCCGCGAGGTCGGACGTCGAGACCGACGCCGCCGGGACCGGTCCGGGGACGCCGGACGACGCGGACGCGGTCGGCCCGAACGAGCCGGAGCGCAACCGGATCGCCGGCCGGGACGTCACCTACTTCGAGAGCGGGAACGTCGCGTTCCGGCGGGACGCCCTCCGCGACCTCGACGGCTTCGACGAGTACCTCCGGGTCGGCGGCGCGCGCGACGCCGCACACCGGCTCGCGCGGATGGACCGCGAGGTCGCGTGGCGGTCCGGACTGGCCGCGCGGAAGGAGCTCCCGACCCCGACCGCGGCGGACGGCGGGCGCAGCGCGAGCGAGTGGGGCTGGAAGTACCGCGGGCTCGCCTACCGCCTGTTGAAGAACTACGGCGTCCGCCCCACGGTCCTCCTTCGGACCGGGTCGCACGCGCTCGCCGACGCGGTTGCCGCGGCGAAAGACGTGGTCCGCGGCGAGTCGACCCCCACGCGGTGGGCCGCGACCGGACGCGACGTCCTCCTCGGGCTCACCGGCGGGACCTCCGACGGGCTGGTCGCGCGCCGCCGGGACCGGAGCCCCGCCCGGAACCCGAACGGCATCTCGACGCGCGCCGACCGCGCCGTCGCGAAGTACGACCGGCGGGCGGAGCGGGGCGAGCGGAGCGAGGCCCCCACCGACGTCGAGTGAGCCCCGCGCATTTTAACAGCGGGCGCGGTCAACGCCCCGACAACGAATGGGACTCACGAAGCGTATCATCCCCTGTATCGACGTCGACCTCGACGACGAGGGCGACGCCGCGGTGTACACCGGCGTCAACTTCGAGAATCTGGAGTACACCGGCGACCCCGTCGAACTGGCGAAGAAGTACAACGCCGCGGGGGCCGACGAGTTCGTCTTCCTCGACATCACCGCCAGCGCCGACGGCCGCGAGACGATGCTCGACGTGGTGAACCGCGTCGCCGACGAGTGTTTCATCCCGCTGACGGTCGGCGGCGGTATCCGCACGAAGGAAGACATCAAGGAGACCCTCCGAGCGGGCGCGGACAAGGTCTCGATCACGACCGGCGCCTTGGAGCGCCCGGAACTCATCGACGAGGGGGCGGCCGCCTTCGGCAGCCAGTGCATCGTCATCTCCGTCGACGCGCGGCGGCGGTACGACGACGCGGGCGACCACTTCTACGAGGACGAGGACGGCGAGACGGTGTGGTTCGAGTGCACGAAGAAGGGGGGCCGCGAGGGCACCGGGATCGACGCCGTCTCGTGGGCGAAGGAGGCCGAGGAGCGCGGCGCGGGCGAGCTGTTCGTCAACTCCATCGACAAGGACGGCACGAAGGACGGCTACGACGTCCCCCTGATGAAGGCGGTCGGCGAGGCCGTCTCGACCCCGCTGATCGCCTCCTCCGGCTGCGGCAGTCCCGAGGACATGTACGACGTGTTCACCGAGGCGGACGCCGACGCCGGCCTCGCGGCCTCCATCTTCCACTTCGGTGACTACTCGATCGAGGAGACGAAGGCGTACCTCGACGATCGCGGCGTCCCGGTGCGGCGCTAACTACTTTTGTAGTTTCTATTACTCACCGACTGAAACCAACAGTTATTATCCGACCGGGGATCAATCGTGACGTATGTCCACGTCCACGTCATCCGCGCGTGTTCGCGACGAGTCGCCCGAGCTCGTCTGTAAACGGACCGACGGCGACGGCGGCGGCGAGGTGACGTTCTTCGAGCGGGACGTCGACCCGGACGAGCGGACCACCCGGTGGATCACGGTCCGCGAGTCCGACTGCGTTCCCCGCGACGAGTGGCGATAATATCTGTTTGGCAGCGGCTTCGGCGTGTATTTATGAATCGGTGCTAGCGGAGCGGTCACGGATACCTCCAAAGCCCCAGCCGCGGGGCGGGCGCACGCTCGCTGTCGTTCGAAAGGCGCTTCGCGCCTTTCGTGATGACGGGACGCCGGGGGCGTCTCGAACCACGCTCCTCGGTCGCTCACTTCGTTCGCTCGTTATGATACTTACGTCGCCTGCGCCCGCCCCGCGGCTGCCCCTTTGAGTCCCACCCGCACAGCGACCGCACCTCACGCCTCCCCAGCCTCGTCGGGCGCGTTCCGCGGGCTCCCTCCGGTCGCCCACGTCGTGCCCGACTCCCTCGCACGCGCACCTCGCGGCCGCCGGTGGCGGCCGCTCGGAGGCGCGCGCCGCTCCGCGGATTTGGTGTGTGAATAGTCGCCGGGGTTCGGTCAGTCGTCCGCGGTCGCGGCGTCGGCGAACTGCGGCAGTTCGTCGTCGAGCAGCGCGACCGTCGCCAGCCGGATCGCGTGCGGCCAGCCGAGCGGCGTCGCGCTGTCGGCCGTCCCGTCGTCGAAGTACTGCTCGGGGAGGTACGTCGTCGGCTCGCACAGCGTTCCGCCGGGCGAGACGTGCGCGAGCAGGTCGCGGGCCCGGGCCGCCATCTCGGCGGCGCGCGGGTCGTCGTGCGCCGCGAGCAGCGCGGCGAGCTCCGCGCAGGCGTTCGCCCCCCACGCCGTCGAGACCGTCCACACCTTCTCCGAGAGCTGGTCGGCCCGCCGCCAGCCGTCGCCCTCGTACCGGATCAGGCCGGCGATGTCGTCGGTCTCGTGGGAGAGGCCGTCGACGACCGTCTCGACGTGTGAGACCAGTCGGTCGAGGCGCTCCTCGTCGACCGCGCCGCCGGCTCCGGACCCGTCGCCCGCCGCGCCGAGCGCGTCGAAGGAGCGGTGCGCGGCCGCGAGTCCGAGCGTCGCCGAGTCGAGCCGATCGTCGATCCCGCCGTCGAGCGTCTCGCGGACGGCGTAGCAGCCGCGCTCGGGGACCCAGAGGTCGTCGAGCGCGTCGTACACCTCGCGGGCCCGGTCGCGGGCGTGCGCGGCGAGGTCGTCCGGGAGCGACGCCGCGCCGGGGACGGCGTCGGGGTCGTCGAGCGCGTCGACCGCGAGCCCCTCGCCGTGGCGGCCGAGCTCGCTGTACGCCTCGAGGAACGTCGCGGCGGTGTGGGCGAACCGGCCCGCGGAGTCCTCCCACGCGTTCTGACAGACGACCGGGCGGCCGTCCGGTTCGAGCGTGCGGTCGAGCCCAGCGAGCGCGGCGACGAGGGTCGAGTCGAGCCCCTCGACGTCGACGCCCGCCTCGCGGGCCCGCGCGAGGTACGCGACGACGCTGCCCGTCTGGTCGGCCTGGTAGTCGACGTCCGGCCCGTCCTCGATGCGCGCGTTCGCCCACCCGGGGGCGAGCGCGCCGTCGCGGGGCCACACCCGGTGGGGCCACGAGCCGTCGGGGCGCTGCGTGGCGACGTACATCTCCGCGGACCGGGCGTGCCAGTCGTCGAGGTCGAGGGCGAGCGCGTCGGCGGCCCCGAGCAGGAACCCGGAGATCTCCGCGTCGTCGCGGAACCACGTGTAGCCGTAGCCGCCGGAGTGCTCGTAGTA
>UEZE01000020.1_pt1 | contig 13884 bp, 10 predicted proteins | sample 1903661 | NCBI WGS metagenome assembly UEZE01 (sample SAMEA4776352, study PRJEB27445) | saltern metagenome | biome: Hypersaline environment; feature: solar saltern; material: Pellet | place: Spain | collected 2014-08 | depth 0 m | reverse complement strand
CGACGAGGGCGACGTCGACGACGAAGCCCGGCCGGACGACGGGCGCGGCGGCGGCGGCGAGGGCGACGACGAGGGCGACCCGACCGAGGTCACGGCCGCGCTGGTCGCCGACGCCGTCGCGGACGGCGGCCAGTGCCTGGCGTTCGTCCGCTCCCGGCGCGAGGCCGTCGACCTCGCGGAGCGGCTCGCGGAGGACGGGCTCGCGGCGGAGCTCGGGATCGAGGACGCGGCCGCCGCGGCGGCCGAGGAGGCGACCGACGTGGACGGCACGCTCCCGGGTCGACAGCTCGCGGACTGCCTGCGCGCCGGCGTCGCGTTCCACCACGCCGGGCTCCGGTCCGGCCACCGCGGCGTCGTCGAGTCGGCGTTCCGCGAGCGCGACGTCGCCTGTATCTGCGCCACGCCCACGCTGGCGGCCGGGGTCAACGTGCCCGCGCGCCGCGTCGTCGTCCGGGACCAGCGCCGGTACGGCGAGGGCGGGATGTCGTGGATCCCGACGCTCGAGGTCCACCAGATGTGCGGCCGCGCCGGCAGACCCGGTCTCGACCCGCACGGGGAGGCGGTCCTCGTCGCCGACGCCGACACCCGAGGGGAGGTCCGCGAGCGGTACGTCGAGGGCGAGCCCGAGGCCGTCGAGTCGCAGCTCGCCGACCCGGGCTCGCTCCGCACGCACGTCCTCGCGGCGATCGCGACGGACTTCGCCGCGACCGAGTCGGAGATCCTCGACGTGTTCGAGGGGACCTTCTACGCGCGGGAGACGGGGGCCGGCGGCCTCGCGGACGCCGTCGCCGTCGCGGTCGACGACCTCGTCGCGGCCGGGATGGTCGCCCGGGAGACGGGCGGGGTCGAGGACTACCGCCTCGTCGCGACCGCCGTCGGCGAGACCACCTCGAAGCAGTACGTCCGGCCCGAGACCGGCGAGCGAATCGTCGCCGGACTGCGCGACGCGGCCGACCTCCCGGAGGCGACGACGCTCACCGCCTTCGAGGTGATCTGCGACACGCCGGACATGCAGGACACGTACCTCGGGAACGCCGAGCGCGCCGACGTCTACCGGTTCGCGCGGACCAACGCCGCGCACCTCACCACGGACATGACCGAGCCGGACGACTTCGAAGGGTGGCTGGAGTCGGTGAAGACGGCGCGGATCTTAGACGAGTGGATCGGGGGCGCGACCGTGGAGGAGCTGGTCGAGCAGTACCGGATCGGCCCCGGCGACCTCGACTCGCGGGTCGAACGCGCGGAGTGGCTGTTGAGCGCGGCCGAGGCGCTCGGGGAGACGATTGGTGTCCGCGTCCCGGCGGTGTCGCGGGCGCGGTCGCGGCTGTGAGTAGCGGACCGGAAAAGCGGCGGCGACGCGCGTCGGCTCAGTCGGCGGAGCCGACGGCGCGGTGGAAGGGGGTCCGCGCGATCGTCTGTCGCAGCTCCGCGAGGGAGTCGCGGCCGACGTCGCTCGCGGCGGACATCACCGCGAACACCTCCTGTCTGGACACCTTCACGCCGGTCTCGGTGAGCGCGTCCTCGGGGCGGCTCCCGAGCTCCCGGAGCGTGCCGACCGCGAGCAGGTACGGGACGGTCCACGCCTCCATCGTGTTCCCGTTCGAGAGCGGCATCGTCTCCAGGTACGCCTGCGCGTCGTCGAGGAACGAACGGGCGTAGTCCGCGGTCCGGCCGACGACGCGCGCGGACGACTCGCGGTTCTCTGGGTGGACGACGCGCTCCTGCTCGACGCCCTCGGCCTCCAGCCACTCGGCGGGGAGGTAGACGTTGTTCTCCTCGGTGTAGTCGTCGTAGACGTCCTTCGAGACGTTGACGAGCTGGAGGAGGAGACCGAACTCCTCGGCGGTCTCGCGCAGCCGCGTCGCGCGCTCCTCGTCGAGGTCGCCGCGGGTGAGCAGGTTCGTGATGAGGTTGCCGACGGTGCCGGCCGCGTAGTAGCAGTACTGTTCGAGCTCGTCGCGGTCGCCGATCCGGAGCCCGCCCTCGGTGGCGTGGCGGTCGACGAACATCGCCATCCCGTCGACCATCTCCAACACCGGGGGGACGATCGCGGCCTGCGCCTCCGGGTCGAGCTCCTCGAACGTCGCCGCGATCGTGGGCGCCTCGGCGACGACCGTCCAGTCGTCGTCGCGCTCCGCGGGGAGCCACTCGTCGACCGCCGCGCGGAACTCGACGATGTCGGCGTCCTCGTCCGGATCGATCGCTCGCCGATACGTCCGCAGCACGTCGCTCTGTGCCTCCGGCGGGATGTGGCCGGCGTCTTCGACCGTGTCGGCGACGCGACAGAGGAGGTAGCCGACGCAGATCTGCGACGCCATCGGCTCCTCTAACACGTCGACAGTCAGCGCGAAGGTCCGCGAGACCCCTTGGACCGCCTCGTGGCACCACGCGAGGTCGGCCTCACCGGGACCGTATTCTCGTCCGCTCATTCAGTTGCCAGACCTTACGGCACAACGCATAAAAAGCCTCGTGGAACGCCGCCCGAGCGCTGCTCGCCCCCTCGCCCGCCGAAATCGCCCGCTGCCGCAGCCCTCGCCCGCGACGAACGGTCGACCCGTGTACAACCGTGTGGAAACGGCTAAGTCCGCCCGGCCGAACGCACTCACATGGAGTTCACGCTCACCGAAGAGCAGCGTCAGATCCGCGACACCGTCGCGGAGTTCGTCGACGAGGAGGTCGTCCCGCGCGCGGCCGAGATCGACGAGACCGACGAGTTCCCCGCCGACCTGGTCGAGGAGATGGCCGACCTCGGGCTCATGGGGATGCCGTTCCCGGTCGAGTACGAGGGCGCGGGCCTCGACTACCACAGCTACGCGATCGGGCTCGAGGAGATCTCCCGCGGCTCCGGCGGGCTCGGAACGGTCGTCGCCGCCCACACCTCGCTGGCCGGCAACATGCTCTACGAGTTCGGCGACGAGGCCCAGAAGCAGGAGTACCTCACGGCGCTGAACACCGGCGAGGACATCGGCGCGTTCGCCCTCTCGGAGGCCGAGGCGGGCTCGGACGTGCCGGCGATGACGACCGCCGCGGAGCGCGACGGCGACGGCTACGTCGTGAACGGCGGCAAGCTCTGGATCTCGAACGGCTCCGTCGCGGACACGGTCACCCTGTTCGCGAAGACCGACCCCGACGCCGGCCGGAAGGGGATCTCGTCGTTCGTCGTGCGCCCCGAGGAGGACGACGGGTTCGTCGTCGAGGGGACGGAGGACAAGCTCGGCGACAAGGGCTGTCCGACCGCGGAGCTCCGGTTCGACGACATGTGGATCCCCGAGGACCGGCTGCTCGGCGAGGAGGGCGACGGGTTCGTCCACGCGCTGAAGACGCTCAACGGCGGGCGCATCACCATCGCCGCCCGGTCGGTCGGGATCGCCCGCGCCGCGCTCGACGAGGCGAAGTCCTACGCCCAACAGCGCGAGCAGTTCGACCGTGCCATCGCCGACTTCCAGGCGATCCAGCACAAACTCGCCGACATGGACACGAAGGCGCGCGCCGCGGAGCTGCTGATGCACGAGGCGGCCGACCTGAAGATGCGCGACGAGGACTACATCAAGGAGGCGGCGCAGGCGAAGCTGTACGCCTCCGAGATCGCCCGCGAGGTCGCCAACGAGGGGATCCAGATCCACGGCGGCTACGGCTACACCAAGGACTTCCCCGCGGAGCGCTTCTACCGCGACGCGAAGCTCTCGGAGATCTACGAGGGGACGAGCGAGGTCCTGCGCAACACGATCGCACAGCAGTTGCTCGACGAGTGAGCGGGCGGGGCCGCGCCGCCCGCGTCCCCTAGCGGTCGTCGCCGTCGTCGCCCGCGGCGTCGTCGCTCCCGTCCGCGGTGTCGCCGCTGCTATTTTCCGCGGTACTGCCGCCGCCGTCCGCGGCGTCCTCGTCCCCGTCGCGGCCGCCCTTCGTGGCGCCTCTGTCTCTGTCACTCTCCGCGCCGGATCGCGGCCCGTGCGCCACGTCGGCGTCCGACGGGTTCTGGTCGACCGCGTACTCGCCCGTGTCGATCCGCTCCGCGGGCTCCGAGTAGTCGCGGTCGCTCGGCGAGAAGTCGGGGCGGACGACGCCGTCCTCCGGGATGTCGAGCTCCTCCTCGGACGACGACTCGTCCGCCTCCGCGTCGCCGACCACGTCCTCGACGGGGTCGTCGCCGGCGTCTTCGTTCCCTGCGTTTTCCTCGTCGACGTCGCCCCGCTCGCCCGCTGCGGTCTCCTCGCTCCCTGCGACCTCCCCGTCGACCGCCTCGCTCGCCGCGTCGTCGCTCTCGACCCACTCGAAGGAGTCGGTGCCGGCGCTCCGCCGCGCCGCCACGGCGGTCGCGAGGCGCTCGGTGAGCGTCTCCTTCAGCGCCTCCGCTTCGTCGATCTCGAAGTCGACGGCGGCCGCGTCGCTGCCGGTCAGCGAGCTGGTGCCCGCCGTGTCGGCGACGATCGTCGCGACGCCCCACCGGCGCTGGAACACGGTCCGGCTGTCGATCACGTTCTGGATCCGGTAGTAGGGGACGACGGCGACGGTCCGGCTCCAGAACCCGTTCCGAGTGAGCAGGTGGTCCTCGCCGAGCCAGTAGCCGCGGTGCTTCCACTTCAGGTGCGCCGCGGGCGGGACGGCGACGAGGAGCGCGGCCACCCCGTACCAGGGGAGCGACGGCGAGACGTACCAGTTCACGCCGTACGCGATCCCGGTGAGGACGCCGACGAGCAGCGTGTACCGGATGACGTACCGCCAGCGGATCCGCTTCGGCGGGCGGTTGAAGTCGGGCGCGCCGAACGACTCGATCTCGTGTGCGAGCCGGTAGACGCGGTCGGTGGCGGCGATGGGGACGGCCGACTGGTTGCCGGACTCCGTCCCCTGTCCGGGGGCGTACCCCGCCGTCTCGATCGACAGGCTCGCGTAACCGAGCGCGCGCTTGGCCGGGTTGTCGGTGACCCGCAGCGTCTGGACCTTCTCGGTCGGGATCGAGCCGCTGTACCGCCGGAACAGCCCGCGCTCGTAGCGCAGCTCGTCGCCGGCGCGCGCGAGCCGGAACCCGTAGTAGTTCGAGAAGGCGACGCCCGCGCCGATGAGCCACGACGCGATGAACAGCGCGGCGATCCCGACGAACGCCGTCGCGGTGAGCGCGGCGGCCGAGGTCTCCGGGAGGAAGCTCGACAGCACCGGGAACGAGCCGGAGCTCAGGAAGGCCAAGAGCCCGATCAGCCGCCCGTCGAACGACAGCGCCCCGACCAGGGCGAGCTCGCCGGGCGAGATGGCGAACAGCTCCTCCTCGTCCGGCGCGAACGCGTCGTCGCGCCCGCCCTCGACCGCGTCGGCCCCGGTCGTCGTCCCCTCGCCGGCGTCGTCCGACCGGGAGGCCGCCGACTTCCGGCGCTGGACTTCGCGCTGGAGCCGCGTCGCCTCCGCGGGCGTGACGAACCGGATCGACCCCTCCGTGCTGGAGCCGCCGGCTGTCTCCAGATCGACCGCGGCGACGCCGATCGCGCGCTGAAGCACGCCGCGGCTCACGTCGACGTTCTGGATCCGACGGTACGGGATCTCCCGCTCGCGCCGGGAGATGACGCCTGAGGAGATGTCGAGCGTGTCCTCCGTGAGGACGTACTCGAACCGGCGGTAGTACGCGACCTCGTAGGCGAGCATCACGAGGAGGATGGCCGCCCCGCCGCCGACCGCCAAGGGGAGGCCGAACCCGCCGCTGTTCACGATCACGAACAGCGCGACGGCGGTCCCGGCCGCCTTCTGGAGCGCGCGGTACGGGACCGACTGCGGCGCGAGCTTCACACCGCGTCCTCCCCGTCTGCGCGGATCGCCAGTCGCTTCAGCTCCTCGCGGAGGTCGCTCGCGCCGTCCGGCGTGAGTCCGGGGATGCGCACGTCCGCGCCGCGCGACCCGGCGGTGTACACGACGCAGGAGGCGAGCCCGACGGTCCGCTCGATCGGGCCGCGCCGCGAGTCGACGTGCTGGATCCGGACCAAGGGCACGGTGGTCCGCACCTGCGTGACCACGCCGCGGTCGAGGTAGATCGCGTCCTCGCGGATCTCGTAGCTCCAGCGCCGGTAGCGGAGGAGCGCGTGGCCGACGGTGAGCGTCAGCGCGACCGCGCCGACCGCGACCGGCGCCCACCGCGGAAGGTACTCGAGGTACGCGCCGGCGGCGAACGGGGCGGTGACGAGCGCCGAGAGGAGCACCGCGCGGAGGACCCACACGACCTGGACTCGGGGGTGAAGCGTCTGTGCCGTCATCGGCGCTCCCCCGTCGCGTGTCCGTGTATCATGGGCGGCGGTTGTCGGCCCCGACGTATAAGTCCGGTCGGAAGCGCCCGGGAAAAACGGGCGAAAAACTATGATACATATTCACTCCCGATGGCGATACTTGCCGAAACCAATATCACGAACGATCGAGTCGTGGGCGCCATGGCCGACGACCCGTTCGAGAACATGCTCGCCCAGATGGACCGCGCCGAGGAGTACGCAGACGTGGACCACGGGGTGTTCGAGCGGCTCAAGAGCCCGGAACGCACCCTCAAGGTGACGCTCCCGGTCGAGCTCGAGTCCGGAGAGGTGGAAGTGTTCGAGGGGTACCGCTGTCAGTTCGACAGCTCTCGGGGACCGTTCAAGGGCGGCGTCCGGTTCCACCCCTCGGTCACCCAGCGCGAAGTCGAGGCGCTCGCCGGGTGGATGACCTGGAAGACCGCGCTGGTCGACCTCCCGTACGGCGGCGCGAAGGGCGGCGTGATCTGCGAGCCGAAGGACCTCACCGAGCGCGACCTCGAACGCCTCACCCGGCGGTACACCGAGGGGATCCGCCGGATGATCGGTCCCGAGATCGACGTGCCGGCGCCGGACATGAACACGAACCCGCAGACGATGGCGTGGATGATGGACACCTACTCCATGTACGAGGGGTACTCCGTCCCGCAGGTCGTCACCGGAAAGCCGCTGGAGATCGGCGGGACGCCCGGCCGCGTGGAGGCGACCGGCCGCGGGGTCTCGCTCGTCACCGAGCGGCTCTTCGAGTACCTCGACCGCGACCTCTCCGACGCCTCCATCGCGATCCAGGGGTTCGGGAACGTCGGGTCCAACGCGGCCCGGCTCCTCGACGAGGCGGGCGCCAACGTCGTCGCCACCTCCGACGTTACGGGCGCGGCGTACGACCCGGACGGCCTCGACGTGGCCGCGCTCGGCGCGCACGTCGACGCCGGGGGGCTCATCGAGGAGTACGTCGCGGGCGAGTACCGGGGCAGCGCGAGCGGCTCCACCTGGGACGACCCGGACCAGATCACCAACGCGGAGCTGCTCACCCTCGACGTCGACGTGCTCATCCCCGCCGCCGTCGAGGGCGTGATCACCGCCGACAACGTCGACGACCTCCGCGCGTCGGCGGTCGTCGAGGCCGCGAACGGTCCGACGACCGTCGCGGCCGACAAGGCGCTCACCGAGCGCGACATTCAGGTCGTGCCCGACATCCTCGCGAACGCGGGCGGCGTCATCGTCTCCTACTTGGAGTGGGTCCAGAACGCCCAGGAGTTCTCGTGGCCGCTGGAGACGGTCAACGCCGAGCTGGAGCGGCGCATCGGGAGCGCCTTCGACAAGACCGTCGAACAGTACGACACGAAGGAGCTCCCCGACCTGCGGACCGCCGCGTACACGCTCGCGCTGGAGCGAACGGCGAAGGCCCACGAGTACCGCGGCCTGTTCCCGTAACGCCGGTGCGGGCGGGACGGCCCCGCCGACTTCAAGCCCGTCTAATCCGGTCGGCGGTGACCGCGATCGGCTCGGCGTAGTGGAGGACCGGGTCGCCGTCCGGTCTCTCGAAGCCGTTGGCCTCGAACAGCGTGTTCGCCCGGATCTCCGCCTCCGCCGGGCGCAGCGTCCACGGGTCGTGGTCGATCTCGCCGACGTACAGCCGCCCGCTCTCTCCGGCGGTGTAGAACCGGTAGTTCTCCAGTAAGAACGCCGGCAGCGATCCCGGCTCGGGGGTGAACGCCTCGCCGGCCGGCGCGTAGGTCGCGTCGAACCGGGCGTGCGGGACGCCCTCGTGGACGCGACGGCTCGCGAACCGCACGGCGTCGCCCGCGTCCGCGCCGGCGGCCTCCTCGCTCGCGTCGCCGTCCGCCTTCTTCGCGTCGCCGTCGCCGCTATCGGGGCCTCCGCTCGCCGCGGTACCTCGAACGTCCGTCTCGGCGCGGTAGTACGGGAGCCGGAACAGGCCGCGGGCGACCGCCACGCCGAGCCGGTCGTCGGCGTCGAGGCTGTGGAAGTAGACGCCCGGGCCGTTCGGCCCCTCGACGTAGGTCCGCAGGTTGAGTTCGGGGAAGGACAGCCCCCGCGGCACCCCGCGCGGCCGGATGTCCTCCATCACGAACGGGACGACCCCGAGGTAGGCGTCCCCGTCGTGGGTGGCGACGGTGATCCCGTCGGGCAGCGCCGCGGCGACGGTCGCCGGCTCGACGGGCCAGTGGGCGAACAGTCCGTCCCGCCACGTCATCTCCAGCCAGCGACGACCGAACATATCCGTCGTAGGGGCCGGAGGGGCAAAACCCGCACGACACCGGCGGTCTCGGGCCGTCGCCAGCCGGTGGTTTCGGGCCGCCGTCTCCGGGTGGCATCAGGCCGCCGCCAGCGGCCAGCCAGTCTCGGGCCGCCGCCCGCGGTCACTCCCGGGGACCCGCGTCGCCGCCGAGCGCGGTCGAGGCGTCGGTCCCCTCCGGCGCGTCCTTCCACTCGCCGAGTCCGGAGGGGTCGAGGTGGACGTGGACGTCGCCGACGTCGTCCAGCGCGCGGAGGCTCGTGACGAGGTCCGTCTCCACGTCGTGGGCCTCGCGGAGGGTCATCTCGCCGTCGACCTCGACGTGGACCTCGACCTCCAGGTCCGTCCCGTCGTAGAACACCGTGAGGTCGTGGACCCCCTCGACCGCCTGGTTGTCGCGGAGCGCGGCGACGACGCGGTCCCGGTCGCCCGGCGGCGGGGCACCGCCGACGAGGTAGGTGACGTTCTCGCGACCGATCTCGATCCCCTGGTACACGACGAGGGCGCTGACGAGCGCACCGGCGACGGGGTCGAGCACCGGGACGTCGAGGAACACCCCGACGACGCCGACGAGGGCGGCGACCGTGGTGTAGATGTCGTTGAGGCAGTCGACCGCGAGTGCGGTGAGCGCCGTCGAGCCCAGGTCGGCGTTCACCAGCTCCGTGTACCGGTACAGCAGGTACATGTCCGCCATCGCGAACAGCAGCGCGCCGACGAGGAGGAGGCTCTTCCGGGGCGGGTCGTGCGCCCCGAACAGTCCGAGGACCGACTCGCGCAGCAGGAGGAGTCCGAGGACGACGATGGTCGCGCCGACGAGCAGCGCGGTCAGCGGCTCGATGCGCTGGTGGCCGTGCGGGTGCGTCTCGTCGGCGCTCTCGTACCGGGAGCCCCCCCAGACGAACACGACCGCGCTGGCGACGAGGTCGGCGACCGAGTGGGCGGCGTCGGCCAGCAGCGCGACGCTGTTGAAGACGAGTCCCGTCGCGCCCACGACCGCGATCTTCACCGCGTTCCCGGCGACGTTGACCGCCGCCGCCCGCTGGAACCGGGCGCGGTCGTCGTTCCCGAAGGGACTCAGCATACCGGTCCGTCCGACCGCGACCCTGTTAAGCGTCCCGCGTCGCGTCACGGGTCGGTCCGCCGCACACGGTCGCCCAACTCGTCGCGCCACCGCCCGATCCGCGGTTAGGTGCCGCCGTCGCCCCGGCGGTCTCCGGCGGAAGACTCCGTCGTAACGCCTAAGACCGAAACGCTCCTCGCCTACGGTAATGAATCACGATCTTTTCTCCCGGGGTGGTCCTCGTGGGCGTCGAAATTAAAGAGACGGAGGTGAGCGACGAGGATTTCGCGGAGATGAAGGGCTTCGTTCGCGACTACCTCGCGGCCAGCGTCGAGAGCGAGGACGACGGCGGCCGCATGCGCTGGTACCCGTGGCACTCGGCGTCGTACCGGTTCAACCACATCCTCAACGTCGTCGAGCTCGCGACCGACATCGCCGAGGCCGAGGGGGCCGACGTCGACGTCGTCCGGGTCGCGGCCGTCTTCCACGACGTCGCCAAGCTGGAGGCCGAACAGGACGTCCACGCCGAGGCAGGCGCGCGCGTCACCCGCGAGTACCTCCAGAGCCGCGGCAACTACCCCGAGTCGTTCATCGAGGAGGTGTGCGGCGCGGTCGTCGACCACTCGTACACCGGCGACCTCGACGACGTCCCCCTAGAGAGCCGGTGTCTGATCGAGGCCGACGTGCTCGACAAGGTCGGCGCCAACGGGGCCGTCCTGATGCTGCTGCGGATGGGGTACGAGTCGCGCACGCACATGGACGCCGCGAAGATGGTCGACCGCGTGCTCCAGCGCGCGCACGATCACACGGACCGCGTCGTCTCCGACACGGCCGAGAGCATCGCGCACCAGCGAATCAAGCGCGTGAAGTGGCTGCGCGAGTGGCTCGAAGAGGAGGTCTCGCAGATGGACGCCGAGGGCGTCACCGACCGCTGACGGGCCGCCATCGCCGGTCGCAGACCGTACGCGAGGCCGACCGAACCGGCCGTCGAATCAGGTTGCCCCGTCCGATCCGTCCGTCTCGACGAGCGGCAGCGCCGCCTCGAGATACCGGTCGATCCCGGCGCGCGAGTCCGCGACCCACGCCCGCTCGTCCGTCGTCGCCCACCGGAACATCCCGCCGGTCGCGAACGTCTGGAGCGTCGACGCGACCTGCGCCGCGGTGACGGACGCCTCGTCGCCCGCCCTCTCGCCGTCGTCGCGGGAGGTCTCGGCGGCCGCCTCGCGGACGAGCCGCTCGAGGTACTCCCCGAAAACGCGGTCGCTGCGGTCGAAGTGGTCCCGGTACGCCTCGTCGTTCGCCGCCTGCGAGCGGAGCTCCGTCATCACCGTCACGAATCGCGCGTCGGGCGCGTGCGGCTGGTCGAGCGAGGCGGGCTCGACCGCCGCCGTGAGGTAGTCGTCGAGCTGCTCCCGCGCCGAGCGGTCGAAGACCGCCTCGGAGCTCATCTCGGCCGCGTCGTCGCTCTCCGGAGCGTCACCGGGGGACCCGCCGGCGACCGACGCCTCGAACTCGTCGAGGAGGAACTCCAAGAGGTCGACCAAGAGGTCGTCCTTGCCGTCGTAGTGGTGGTACACGAGCGACGGGCTCTTGTCGAACTCGTCGCCGATGCGCGCGATCGTGACGTTCGCGTACCCGTGTTCGCAGAGCGCGCGGAACGCCGCGCCGAGGATCGCCTGTCGGGTGTCCGACGGCTCCGCGAACGGGTCGTTCATACCTGCGGTAGACGGGTGCGGTATATAGTGCTCCTGATTGAACGTTCATTCAACACGCTTATTCATCGGGAGTGTAACAAGATCGTATGACTCGACCCGACGCGCCACGGTACGATCGGTCGCGCCGCGCGACCGGCCCCTCCGAACACATCGGCGGAGGGAATCGATGAGTCGATCGACGCGGTTCGCCGCGACCGCGGTCGCCCTCGTCGCGCTGAGCGCGCTCGTCGTCGGCGTCTCCCTCGCCGGCGCCGCGGCGCCCTCCGCGGGCGCGGCGGCGGGCGAGGACGTCGCCGCGCTCTCGGGCGCCGACGGTCCGACCGCCGACGGTGCGGTCGCGCAGACGAGCGACCCGACCCCCAGACAGGTCCGGGGCTCGCCGGTCTTGGAACTGTTCGCTTCCCAGCGATCGGTCCCGAGCGGCGCGGAGTCGACCGTGACGGTCGACATCGTCAACACGGGGGAGATGGAGATCGGGAACCAACTCGACTCCCGCGTGACCACCGCGCGCGGCCTCACGCTCGAGATCGACGACGGCGACGTGCCCATCGACGTCGAGGACGGCGAGATCCCGGTCGGCGACGTCCCGACCGCGGCGAGCCCAGTCTCCGTGCCGCTCGACGTGACCGTGCCCGACGACGTGCCCGACGGGAGGTACGAGGTGGAGGCGACCGCCCGCTACCGGTACACCTTCGAGATCATCCCCGAGTTCAACGACCACAAGGACCGGCGCGGCATCGACGACTTCGACCTGACCATCGTGGTCGACGACGGCGCGCGGTTCGCGGTGCTCGAGACCGACACCGACGCGCAGGTCGGCGGCAGCGGCGAGGTGACCGTCACGCTGGCGAACGTCGGCGACGAGATCCGCGAGCAGTCGTTCTCGCTGGACGGCGTCTCCGGCACGCTCGAGGTCGGCTACTCCGGGACGGTCACCGGCACGCTCACGAACGAGGGGCCGCTCCCCGTCGAGGACGCGGTCCTCGTCGCCGACTCCGGGAGCAACCGCGTGAGCCTCGGCGAGAGCCGCTACGCACTGCCGCGGATTCCGCCGGGCGAGTCGGCGGAGTTCTCCTTCGACGCCGACGTGAGCGGGAGCGCCGACCCCGGCCCGCGGCAGTTCCGCTTCACGACTCGATACGAGAGCGGCGACGCGACGATCGCGGTCGAGGAGACCCGCCGCGTCGAGGTCGCCCCCCGGCAGCCCGAGTTCGAACTCGACGTCGAGAACGCCACCGTCTCGGCGGGCGAGACCCGGCGGATCAACGCGACGATCACGAACCGGCGGCCGGAGACGCTCTCCTCCATCAACGCCGGGCTCTACGCCGACAGCCCGCTGACGGCGGTCAACGACGAGGCGTTCGTCGACGAGCTCGAGCCCGGCGAGTCCGCGAGGATCTGGTTCGAGGTCGCCGCCGCCTCGGGCGCGAGCGTCGAGGACCACCCGATCGAGCTCGACTTCCGGTACGAGGACGAGCGCGGGAACGACCGCATCTCCGACGTCACGCAGGTCCCGGTCACGGTGACCCCTCCCGTCGACGACGGCGGGCGGCCGCTCGGACTGATCGCCGCGGGCGTCCTGCTCGTCGTCGCCGCGGTCGGCGGCGCGCTCGTCTACCGGCGGCGGTGATCCGATGAGGCGACACGCCACCGCGCCCGCGACGGACCGCGACCTTCGCTCGCCGTCGACCGCTCGGCGGCGGACAGCGGGGCGACCGTGACCGCTGTCGACCGGCTGATCGAGGAGGTCGACCGCGTCGTCACCGAGCGGCCGCTGGCGGTCATCGCGGTCTTCGTGCTCCTCACCGCCGGGTTCGCGGGCGGGCTGACGGGGATCGAGACGAGCGCGGGCGCGGACCAGTTCACCCAGGACATCCCCGCCCAGCGGGCGCTCGACGACATCGACGAGGAGTTCGAGACGTCGATCGGCGGCTCCGCCACGTCGGCGCAGGTGATCGTCTCCGACGACAACGTCCTCTCCCGCGACGCGCTGGTGCGGACCTTAGAGACCCAACACCGGCTGGAGTCGCGGTCGACGCTCCGGGTCGCGTCGACGACGAGCCACGCCGACGCGGTCGCCCGCCAGCTGGACCCGACCGCCGCGAGCGCGGCCGAGCGACGCGACGCCGTGGCCGAAGCGACGCCCGCGGAGCTCCGGACCGCCATCGCCGACGCCGACGCGACGGGCGCGATCGCGGCGCAGGTGTCCGTCGACTACAACCCCACCGCGCAGGCGGCCGACACCGCCATCGTGGGGATCACCTACGACCTCCCCGACGCCGCGACGACGGCGCGGGTGACGGAGCTCCAGACGCGCAGCGTCGACGTCGTCGACTCGGTCCCGGGCAACGAGGCCGGCGAGAACGCGATCCTCTTCGGCGACGGCGTCCTCCAGTCGGAGATCACCGCGCTGTTGACCGACACCGCGATCATCGTCTTCCCCGCGGCGCTGATCCTGATCGTCGGGTTCCTGATCTTCTCGTACCGCGACCCGTTCGACATGGCGATCGGGATCTCCGCGCTGCTCCTCTCGCTGCTCTGGACGTTCGGCTTCATGGGGTACGCCGGGATCCCCTTCTCCGACTCGCT